>Ga0179593_1448648_pt1 | contig 15257 bp, 19 predicted proteins | sample CZODoug2_1_08_16_FD_185931 | JGI IMG/M metagenome (GOLD analysis project Ga0179593, IMG submission 185931) | Vadose zone soil fungal communities from Angelo Coast Range Reserve, California, USA - CZODoug2_1_08_16fungal (PacBio error correction) | ecosystem: Environmental > Terrestrial > Soil >... | reverse complement strand
TTTCTTTCTTTGACGGTAGGCGATTAGCCATATTGAGCGCGCCTAACCCTTGGCCAGTCCATTCCTCCCCTCTCCAAGTTTTTCCACGCGGACTCTTGAGCGAGACCCCGATTCGCGGGTAGGAACCCCCGTCCACGCAATTTTTTTCAGGAGACTGGACTCCTTTCTCTGTTTCCACTGGTTTTTGCGTTTTCTTGAGATGCGTATCGATGGCTCGTTTTTTTCGTCTCGACGTCCCGTCATTGGGGCAGGACTTCCCTCCCGTCGCGAGCTTGTACAGAAAGAGCCGTGGACTCTGTTGACGTCATCTTCCCCTTCTCGTCTGCCACGCATTGCGCGATGACGAAGACACTTGACCGTCCCTTCCCCTGAGTTTGGCGGTTATTGACTAAGGTTCTGTGTTCTCGGCTTTTGAGACCTAAAGACTTTCCATTATTATCTCTTGCATAATATCACCCCACCCGCCGGCTTTCCTGCACGTCCAGCGATTCTCTCCGGCGTAACCTCTACCTATTTCCCACGGTTCTCTTTTGCCTTAACCGGTTTTTCCCCTTAGCTAGCCGCAAGGTGACGGTGCGAGCACGTTTTTCTGGCCCTTGGCGGCCGACAAGTAAACTACAAAGGACCCTGGGAGGGTCTTTTTCCTTCTGCAGCTCCATCCTGCTCGGATGACATCCCTTTTGAGACCTGTCCTTTCTGCCCGTCCCCCACTTGCCACTCCGCACCCAACGTCCCCTTAACCTTTTCCGCCAAAAAATCTCTGACTAATGACATCGACTGCTCCCCATGTCGTTCAGAGTGCTTTTCTTGACTCCACTTCCGGAGCAATCTGAGAATCACCCCGGAGGCTCTCGATATTAACTGGGGGTGGGCTCGCGCGTTTCGCTTCCCCTCCGAGCTTTTTTCCCCAAACGACACTTTGATGTTACGCGATCCCAGGCCCTTCGGTCCGCCCCCCCCCCTGCGGGCGCTTTCCTATTTAGCCAGCAGTCCGTGCTTCCTTTGATATCGGAGTTGTCATGATCGGTTTTGGCCCCTTTCGCGATGAGGTGAAGCGTGTTTGGCTGTCGGTTCGTATTTCCCCCCATCTGGCTGCTTCTTTCTCCCCAGTGGGCACTCCGGAGATCATTGGGCAGGAGTCCATCTTTGTTTAAACTTCCGCCCCCTGCATTAATTTTATGTCCCCTCATCCGCCTCACAGCATCGACTTTTTTTTTTTTTTCTCGCCTTTTCAACGCCCGGGAATCTCCGGCCCTTGCCGACGGTAAAGCTTCTGCCAATGACTGTCATCACGGTGTCGACCCTTTTTTTTTTTTTTTGCCGGATTCCCCCCATCCGCGCTGGATGTACCTTCTGGATATCCCCATCAAGAGTTCTACGCGGAGCCGCTTTGTGTTTCCTCCCCGTTTTGGATCCCGCGCCCGTACTCGAATCGGCACCGCCGCTTTTTCCTTGTTCTCAAACCTCCGGATGAATGCCAGACAGCCTGTGTTTCTGCTTTGGTATATCTTTGATAGGATATCTTTTCTCAGCCCGACTTTGAACACCGGCCCTCTCCATTCCCCCAAGCGGTTAGCAATAGGCGCTTGCAATTTTGATCATGCGTGGAGCGTGCAACTTCCCCGCATTTTTCTGCGTGACGATCAGGGTCCAACAGACGGCGAGTGTGGGCCTGCGACACCACATCTCAGACGCCTCGCAACCCAACCCCTAACCCCCCCCCCCCCCCCCCCCCCCCCCAGTGGGTCCCTTCGCCTAGAAGATAGTATGAATGCCCGCTTCATCCCCCTCGTCCCACCCGCGCTTTAAATCCGCAGAAATGCCAGGCTAGCGTTCGCGTCTCCTCTTCGTTACATCTTCACTGAAGAGCATCCCCCCCGGATAGGCTTCGCCGCCCGGTCTTTTTTCGACTTCTGCCTGCATTCTTGTAGTTACCTTTCACTCGATCTTGGTTTTTTTCTCTGCTATCTGAGTCGACGCCGCCTTTACTGGGAAATCATCGCCTTTCTCTTTTCACGTAAATGCGCATTCTTTTTCTTTTCTCCCCCCCCCTTTTTTCTTTCCCACATATATGAGGGACCACCCTTTTCCGTTACCTCGAACGAGCCCCACCCATCCTGCATTCGTCTGGATGTCCGGATTTTTCCGCCGGACGACTCCACAATTCCAGTCTTCCCTTTCACTGCCCTATGTTAAATGCACGAGTGGCTTTTTGACCCGATGCCGACCCGGTATAGCGTCGAGCTTTTCTTCCTGACTCTCATACCCCTTCACCGCGCCCTTTTTGTGGGATACACAACTATACGCACTGTCCCCTGTTCCGCCCTTTGCCCCGACCCAAACACCCGCTCCCACCCCCCCCCGCCCGAAAGGGCCGAACAGAGAGAAAACCGGAGCCCAGAGAACACAGGAAACGTGGAACCCCATTAGCCCAACCGGAACGACCTATTCCCCGTCTGTCCCCCGGGAGGAGTACATCCCCACACGTCAGCCTCATCCCCCGACTTTTCCGGACCTGACCCGGGAGCCTCGACCATAGGTTCCAGCTCCGTAACTACTTTTTATCGCCTGTCCTGAAATAGTGCACCCTCCGACAAACCCCCATATTTTTCCCTCCCACCTCCTTTCTGTGTTTGTTTGCTGGAGAGCTCTTTTTTTAGCATTCTGGTCCCAACCTTGCCTACCATCCTTCCGAATGATATTTGGAATATGTTTTTGTTTTACGTTAACCGCCTAAGGTGTCTTTTCCTCTGTGCGGGGTTCTGGCCGAAGGACGCCAAGAATGTTTCAATCACTTTTTCCGTTTTCCTGAGATTTCTAGGGCTCATTTTTGGGATTACATTACCGGTTGGCCTTTTTTTGATGCCCGCGGGTGTGGATGGTGTTTGGTAAACGTGATTAGACGGTTATGCCCTTTTCTTGAGATCCATCCAGGGCGAGGAACGGGAGTACCTCGCCCACATGCGAAGACGATCCGCTCGATCGGCCGCAGCAAGTTGGAGGTCTAACACCTTGCGCGTAATGCTGAAAGGCGTGCTTGCGTCGGTTGCATTTCCTATTTGTTTCAAGGGCTCTCGAGACTCCGGCCTTTTTAGTAGGCTCGGTGACCGTAACCTCCCCTACGCGGTTGATTTTTTCTGTTTTTTTGATGGGCCGCGCCGGCCCTTACTTTCTTTTGAATTTTTCCTTGTGGCTACGCATACTCTTTTGAACTAATATCACCCCCCGACCCCTAGCTCGCCTTATGTTTGCCTGACTCCTTGACTTCCCATTATCCGATTTGCTATCCCTCTGATCCGGTCCCTGTCTGCGCAACATGATGGTGTTTAGATTTTCCCTTTCTTTTTTTTCCAGAACAGCGTCACGTTCGCTGTAGAAGGTATCCCTACGTACCCGCTCGAGAGATGAAACCTTATCGTTCGGCGAGTGTTTTTCCATGTGCCAGCTTTTCCTTTGTGATTGCTCTTTTTAAGACTGCCTTTCTGATCGCCGAGTTCCACCCCCCACCGGTTCTCCCCTACTTCACCGCAGTCCGTGTGTTCTTTCAAACTAAAAGCGGCGTGGTCCCTGTTCGACCTCTTATCTTACTCATTATTCTATTTTTCAGACCCCTTGCCGCCAATGTAGAAGGCCCGCTGTTCGAGACCGCCTCTTCATTCCCTCTCGCCACCTTCTTTGACAACCCGCCTACAACCGAAGCTTATGCTTTGCTCGGGGCCCGCCCTACAATGTATATATGCGGATTTTTTGCTGCCCGGCTTGTAGTCCCCCAATCTGATCTCTATGGGTAAGAGGTCGCTCCCAAAGATGTCGGAAACCAATCTTACCGCCCGTCGCAAACCCCACCCTTGGGAGTTTTTTTGGTCCCTGGACCGGAGACCTCAAGTATCCCCATTGCCCGTCCGTCCCGCCCGAACAGTACCAAAGAGCCCATTTTACCAGGTCGCTGGCATCAGATTGTTTTAGTTCCCAGCGCTAGCCCTTCCCATTTGATGTTCCATCCCGGCAGGCTTTTACAAAGGGTCCCCGTAAGGTGGTGCTTGTGGCGTCTTGGACCATCCTTTCCTGCAGATTAGTTCGAAGGCGAGATATCTGCGCCATGCCCATCGTTCGCCTCCTGCCCACTGATCAAGTCCAGATTTGTTCAGGTGAAGAACCTTGCCCCGCCTTCACAAGCGGCTCCTCCCTTCCGCTAAGATAATGAAACTGCCCCCTCTCCACAATTGACCGCTCTGGAGCCCCGACGCTTGACCTTCTCTGCCTTGTTTTGTCCCTCTGCTTTACTTTCTTCCGCATCAGTAGGTCCCTGAATTCTTGGTAGGATCATTCGGCACTCTCGATCGCGACACCCCAAACTGGTCATTCTCAGACGAAGAAAGCTGTCGCTCTTTTGTCTGGTCGGTTTGGTCTAATCTGTTGACCTTTCTTTCATGCGAGGGCCCTTCTCATATCTTAGAACATTTGACGGTTGGTTGTTGTTTTGAGATCGTGTATTTATTCGTCCGGTATCGTTCGATTTTTTTCCTTTCCCCTGGGGGTTCGATCTCAGATGAATATACAGGCGGCTGCTGGACGGCGATTCAAATTTTCCGCCGTGTTTTTTTTCTTTTCCTGCTTTCCCCGCCTTTCAATCTTGCTAGGTCATCCACCCTTAGTTTCATGGATCTTTCCTGTCAACCGTGGTGTTTATGAGAGAAGGGGGCCTACCCCCTGACGCCCCAGACTCCCTGATCTTTGATTCACCCTTATCTCCTTGACGCCGTGTCTCGAAATCGTGCTTTTACCATGTTCTTCGGCCTGTATCGGCTTTGGGTTCCCCCATCCTCAGTATCATCCCTTTTCGGAAAGGTCCTGTTGTAGAACTAGTCGCCTTCCCTCCTGACGTTTTTCTCCCCCGGACCCCCCCCCAGGTCCCCCCCAGACTGATTAGTGCCGCCAACTCCGCCTTTATGTCTTTTTTTCTTCTCCTTCCATTCTCGTTTCCGGCGTGTCCGAGCTGAAGATCTGGCTTCGACTCCCGTCGCTCCTGGGGTATCGCCACTGTCCGCCTTTGAATTCCTATCTTCGGCGCTCGCGCGTTGAGCAAACCTCAACAGTTGCCGCCCCTCGAAGCCCCCGTGCCAAAATAATTCGCTCCGCCGGCTTTTGACTTTTCCCCTGGACCCCGTCAAAAACCCCCCTTTCCGGGCCATATTCCTGGCCCCGTTTCGCGCCGGACTTACTCTCGCTTCTCCAACCCGTCTTCGTCTTCTGCCAACTTTCGATCGAATGGAAACCCACCAAAAACCAGGCCGCGGGGCTCGGTTTTGATGGTCCCTACTCACCCTTGGGCCATACCCGCCGACGCCTTCAGTATAGAATACGTCTTTCTTTTTCCCCTCCCCTTTGTTTTGATCTTATAAGGTCGTAGTAGGCGTCCGCGACAATAGTGATCGGCCCGACACTCACCCCTTCCCCGCCCGCAAAATGCGATCCCTATCAAAATGGAGTAACCGTAGACGTTTTTTTTCGACAGGCGCGGGTCTTTAGCCCTGAACATCTTTATCCCAAATGTTTTTACGGAGTCCCCCCTGTTTAGAGAGAGCGGATTTTCCTTCTGCATTTCTGATGGCGTTTTTTTTGCTGATAGCCTCTTCGCCCGTCACGGTCTTTGTTCCGGATTAGAAAGCGTTTCAGTTCTTGATCCCTAGGACTAGACGCAGAGCGCCGACCTCTTCTTGTCCCCCCCTTCCACCCCAACTTTTGATTTGCGTTTAAGAAGGCCGTTTTCCAGCCGTGGATTTGGAATAGTGGATCCGGTTTTAGCCCAACTGGTGCTCTCTTGTGGAAGCCGCATTTTTTTCTCCCGCAGTTCGATTACGTCAAGCTCTGACCCGCCCATTTGCCTACCTTGACCTTGTCCGCGCCAGCTCTTTCGTCGACCTTCTCGTATATTAATAAAGTTCTTGCGGCCGTCACCCTTATCTCTTCATCCGTGGCTTGACCGGTTCTCAAGTACCCACGACGTCTTTATGTTCTGCCTCCTTCGTCGTAAAATAAACTCCAACACGTCCACCGATGATCGAATACCCGCCCTTTCCATCATATCCTTTTGCTATCGCTAGAAAACCCGTTCGGAGGCCCCCCCTTATCGTAGCGTCCCGCTCAACTCACCCCCGTGACGCACACCAACCTCTACATACCTCAAATCGGGCGACCCGTAACAGATTATTCTGGATTGCATCTGAGGCAACACTGCACGATTTACATTCCCGCTCTACGGTCGTAGTCATTACCTTTGGTTTTTTTGCATCGGACTCGTTAGTCTTTTTAGACGAATCCTTTCTCACCAACCCGACAACCCTTTGCTGAGAAGACTTACCCAGCAGATGGCCTTTTAAACAAAGGAATTCGAGTTCATAGAGGGCTCTGCAGTGCAGTTCTGCTATTTGTCTAGCCTAGTTTAATCTAGGCACAAACATTGCTAGAGACGGATGAAGCAGGGGTGGAGGCTTTTTACTTATGTCCTTGAAAACCCTTTTCTGCTCTTTCGACAGTGGCATAAGCGAGACCCGCCGGCTGCGAGCGATCAGTAGACGTTACATAGGCTTCCTGTAGTCTTGTACAAAGAACATAACACTATCTTGCGGGGAGGTCGACCCGGACTCTCGAAACGTCACTCTGACAGTACGAGGCCGCGCTTTTCCATTCCTAGTACCCGCGTCCCCCCCTGCTCGGTTACCGAGCTTCTGGTCCAAATAAGATCTGGCTGTCGCCCTGGCCGTGGATTCACACCGATTTTTCTTTCTGGATCATAAGCGTTTTTCGCCATTCCGTTTGGAGCGCCACAGCCTTCCGACGCTGTCCCATAAGATTCGTCCTTCATCGCCAATCAAACTTGAAGTCAGTTTTTCTATCCCCGCGTTCTTGCGATAGTTCTTCTTGTTGGGAGATGAGTTTGGTAGTTTCCGATTTAGCGTCGGATACGCCCTTCAGATACAAAAGAGGTCCTTTAGAACACAACGGTCGACACAGGCTTTTAAATCGGTAGACTGCACTTTGACAGTATCCAGCACGATTTAGTGGTAGTTACTGACGATCAGGTCCAAAATTCATTCTATTGTTTTTCGTTTTCGACCGGTTGTTCACTCGAGATTCATCTGAGGAGTTTAGGCAGCACCTCCCGTACAACAGCTGCTGTTTCCAACTGCCGGCCCGGACACTAAGCTTATTCTTGATCGCGCTCTCGTCGGCCGTCCTATTGACGCCAGTGCGCCTCCCGATAGCCTGCTTTTTCGTTCGTTTTTCCCGTGTGCCAATGCTGGGCAACTCAAACAATCTGGTCTTTCCGTCAAATGGCCCGGAAGGATCCGATGTCTTTTTTGGAATGATGGAGCATCTCGCTTCGCCCAAAAGCGTAGTAGGTCGGTCTTTTCCCCGCTGCTTCCAAACCCTAATTAGGCCCCGCTCCAAAATCCTCCCCCTCTTGTGAGGGGACCGGATTCCTTCGCCTGGTCCCTCTCCAATGTACATGAGAGTATATTTACTCTGACCTTCTGCCAGCTTCCACTTTGAAGATGCATGACCTTTTGTGTGTACTTTCCCTGGGGGTTCGCCGGCAGCGACGGTTGCCCCCTCTGGAAGCCTCGCCGCTCCTTTGCGACGACTCGAGCAGTTTTTTTACCTCCGCAGAATGTTTGGCAACGAAACCCCAACCTCTCCTCCCCTATTCCACCAAGACGGGGCTAAACTCCTCACCAACCTTCCACATTTCCATGACTCCTGCAGTCCTGATGCACATTAGGACTTTTCCGCGGACTTTAACCCGCTAGCCCGCCAGCCGGGGGCGTCGTTTTTATACCTCGAAAACCAGGTAACCTGCACGATCATTATCCCCCGGTATTCTGGCCATCCTCTTTTTCACCAGCAGATTCAAAACGATTCTCTTTTCCTCCTATTGTGGCATATTTTAATTCTTTTTGTCACATATGTCCCTAAATATGACGATGATAGTGAACGCTCCGTCTGACCCTTAGAGAGCTAAACCCGCATTTTAGTCCTACTGTTTTAGCCCCGACGACCTATTCCGGTTCAATTCATGTTTCTCGGGCGGTTTCCTGTCTAGGTGGCCTTTGATTTTCCGTTCGTTATCCCGTGGCTTTCCCCAGACTTTGTCTCGCGTGGTCTTTTTTTCCATATCGTTTAAGGTCCTGCGCGTCTTATGTCAGTCTCGCGGGACCAGTTTAAGTTTCCGAGCTAAGTACTCTCCCGGACGAAGAATCCCGTGGCAAAAGGCTACTAGCTGGAGGTGCAGCATGTCATTACGGCAAAGGAGATGTAGTCATTTTTTCCCCCTACGTACTTTATTCATGCCCCCCCAGTAACCTACGGGGTGGGTGCTTGCTTCATCTGCTTTTTTTGCAAGAACTGTTGATTTTCCTCGGACAGCGATGTGAAGACCCCGCCTCGAACCATTTTGCGCGACATCTGTCTCCAATCTAGATATATTACACATCCGCGCGCGTCCTCCGATTTCCCGGCACTTTACCGCGACCTAGCTGGGCATTTCTTCCAGCATTTTGCAGTCGAGGAGCCCGCGCCCCTAAGCCGGCCGCTTCTCTTCCTCTGACAGCCCAAGATGCACTGTCGCTCTTTCCCCCCGCTCACGGAAATCTTGTTTCTTCTGTGTTGCCAGCGTTGACTCTGCTGCCCTCCCCATAAGCTTGAATCTACGATGCGAACCAAAACCGCCCACGTAACCACCGAAGAAGTCTCGGACCTGTCTCTTAGTCGAACGACATGCGCTTCTTTCGCCGATCATCCCATCATGATCTCTGCTGGCATCGTTATTTCCTCCCTGTTTTGTTATGGAGAGCCGCGTGGCTTTAAGCTGCGCCCCGCCTCTTCTCCAATGCCGGAAACCGCCTCTTCCCACCCGCTTGATTTGCGCCGCGCGGCTCTGTTTTCTCGGATGTTTCTGATTAGCCCACTTTTCTTGATTGCAGGCGTCTTGATTCGCTTTTGTCAAAACTTGCTGGCGACCCCCCCACCAATATAAAAAACTATTTGATATCAGCGCAAGTCCACCGCCACGCTCGTAAATTGTCCCCCTCTTGCAGTCTGCGCCTGCTTTAAGGACAAGAGACCCATTTTCCGCAGGTCTCTTCCGGCACAAGATTTAAGCTTGTCGGGCCATTTTCGAGTAGAATTCTTCACAAGTCGTTCAAATCCACTTCCGATGAGTTATTCTTTTTTCTTGACCAGACTCCGTCAGTTCATGCGGTTCACGCCCTCCTCCACTCGTTTTCCCCTCCCGCGCTGCCCACTGGCAATCACCCAATGGTTGTTTTTTCGGGCTCCGTTTGACATGGCATCAAACCATCTCCACATCCCGGAGCACCTGTAGATCCTTCTCCTTCAATCGGAGCAGGCTAGTCTTTCCCTCTCTCCCCTTTGGACGCTGGGAACTTCAGTCCTTTTGGTCTTACCTGTGGACTCTCTCCTAGTTGCGGTTGGCCAGTCACATTGTCTTCCTCGCCACTCCTCTCTCTTACCAAACGGCCCCCGACTAGCAGCACGCTTCGCGTTTTCTCCGTGCCGTGGTTTTTCTATCCTTGTTCAGATATCCTTCTCTATTGCTTTTGCTACTGTTCGTTTTTTCGCACGACTTTGCATGTTAGTTTTTGACTGTTGTCCTGTTCTCTTTTAAGTTGAGAGCATTTCCCTTCCGGTGCATTGACCTCCCCCCTCCCCTCCTACCCCCCTCTCTAAATACCACCCCCTCCCTCCCCCTATCCCCCCCCCCTACCCTATACACCTCCACATCCGCCGTTCGGTTAACAGTTTGAGCCTACCAACGCCGTGTCGGGGGCGTCGAAGGGATCATAATCTTCCTGACGGCGATTTCTTACCCATCCTCGTTGCAGTTTTTCCGTCATTCCTTTCAGATCGTTTTTCAATCCCTAAATATATCCTGATCTGCCCCCTGTTTTGTCTGTTCTTAAGATCTGCCGCCAGTTACCCTCCCCAAAGTCAGATTTTTTTTTTTCATCTAGAAGACGATCGCTGGCGCTCATGACCCTTTCCTAGAGGACTGAGGCAGTCGTGAGGTCAATCGTGCCAGTCTCTGTACCTGCTGGTCTTAGAATTCCCTACATCCCCCACCCTATCTTTTTGCCAGTGTCTACCGCAGCCTTTTTTTCACTCTATCACCGTCCTCCTTCGGCCCTCTCTGACTCTGGCGAGTTTCTTTAAGAACTTTGGTCTCTCCCGTGAGAAGGCGCTGGCTCTGCTCGCCAACTTGCCTCTTTGATTGTCCCCGACGTTGCGCGACTCGTTTTCTTTTTTCCCACGACGCTAATCGCTGCAGCCCCCCCCAGCGCCCAACCTCCAGTCCCCCTAGGTACCCCCTCGCCTTCTAACCCCAACCAGTGAGGTGCATTGCGTGCAACGTTTTTTCTAGAAGATAAGCCCTCCCCCGTCGCCTTTTATCTGCCGAGCGCATGTGAAGTGGCCCCGGATTTTTTGTTCGGAGCCTTCATTTTGGACGCCATTCACCTGCGAGCCTTTCATCCTTCCTTTGTTTTTTGAGATTCTCCTTGTTGTAAGTAGCTGGCGATTAGCCATATTTAGCTCGAGCTCCCCCCCAGCCTTTTTTGATCCATGTTCTCAACTTTCACGACAGGAGCCTTTTGACTCGGATGATTCGCCGGCGTTTTTCCCCGCCCCCGGCCCACTTCAATGTTTGCCGTTCCCCCCCTGCCTCTGCTCGCTGGCTTTATTTTTGCCGGCTGCTTTTATGTCATCACGATGCGCGTCTTTGGCGCGGCTCCCCCCTCTCGTCTTCAAGGGAAGTTTTTTAACAGAACGGCTTCGAAGGGCGAGCGCCGCTAAGTGTTTCTGATTCATACATCTTTAGGATCCATCCGCTGTCTATTCTAGCCCCTTCCCCCCGTCTGAGTTGGATGTCATTCATTGATTCTTAGACACTGCCGGTTTTTGGAGACCGGCTACGTCGACCAGCCTCTGCATTCTTCTCTGCTAATTCCAGACTTCATCCCCGCACCGAGGAATAGTTTCCGGCAGAGCCATCCCGCGCTCTCTTTATAGTCCTAGCTTCTATTTTTCCGTCTTGGCGACCCCTTTTTCCTTCGATCCATCGCCTTCGACGGGATCCGTACCCTTAATTTACTTCTTGTCCCGATGCGGGGCATTTCAAGTAAAACTTCCCCTGCGATGTGGTTTTTCCCCGCCTCCAAAGACTCACTTGGAATCCGGATCTCCATACCCGTTCGTGATTCCATGCCGACTGCTTTCCCGTCAAGACCCAAATGCCCCCCAGCTTCAACCCATCCATTCCAGGCGCCGACAAAGGATTTTCTCCACTAAGATTAACGTCGTTTTTCTTGAGAACAACGATGGACACGATCGAAGCGGTCGTCGAGTCCCTCAAATTTGGTTTTTGCATCGCGATTCTGTCTTTTCTACCCGACTACCGAACGAGAATGATTGGACATACGACATGATGTTGAATCGATCATCTATGACTGTCAGCCAAGCCAGGCGATTCCTCTCCGCGGTCCCAAGGGTCGGCCGCGTCGTTCCTATAGTTCTGTTTTCTAACAACATGGCGATCGAGGCGTGTACCTCCGTGTGATTTCTGTCGGTAGGCTCATTAACCCCACCCATTGTCGTACCTTTCTCAGTGGCGTTCCCCGCGAAAAATTCATGATGCGTCTCGTTCGACGGCATCTGCGTGCCGGCCTTTGTCCAGAATACCCTCCATCATCGATTTGCTTTGCCCTCCCCCTTTTCAGTCATGGCCGACGCTCTCGCCATTCCCCCTAAGATAACCGCTCTTTGCCACTTTAACGCGCGACTTCTTTTTGTACCCCCTTGGCCGCCCCCTTTACCTCTTTGAGGTGGCCGGTTGCTATTCTTCACGAGTTTTTATTGGCGCTTGGTTCGCCCCCATCCCGTTTTTTCTTCCCGCTTGCCTTCCGCCTTCAGGACCGCCCGATTTCCCCTTTCTTGTCAGACAACCATCGAGTCTGGAAATTATTTTCGCATCCGGTCTTGGTATAGTCTGTTTAGGTGCGGACGCTATCTTTTTTTTCCTTTTTTTTTCTCGACCCATCTGACTACAACACCCACCATTTATCACTAGGATGCTTTAAATCAGATATTTTACTTCTTGATAATCGTCTGCCATGTAACCGCGATTTCAGTTATTTTCGATCTTCCCTCAAGGAATTTTTTGTTTTGACAGGAGAGAAAGGTTTTTCGTGGCTCATCAAGTCTAGTCTGGCAAGTCCAGCGCCACAAGAGCCCCCACCGAGCGTGCCCTTCAGACCCTCCGTATAGTTCGTTTATCGCGCTCGCCCCGGCCGGCGCTCTGGAAATCCTCCTCATCTATCCCCGCCTTTCAAGACTTTTCGCCGTAGACTAATGGTCTGCCTCCCCTCCCCCCCTCTCTGGTCCCCTCCTTTGGTGTTCTTGTATTTTTTCTGGAGACTCGGATCTTTCCTCAGGTCCCCTAGTCGAGATTTTTTCCCTCTTCTCGTCTTTAAAACCCTATTCGAAAAAAACCTGGCTGCATCTTTACGGAGATCCTCCCACCCCCCCAGACCAAAGTTTTTCTTTCCAGTCCTGTAGCCCCGGACACTCGCACCATCCGAGATTTTCTGCACCGGAATTTTTCCCTGATCCCGCCCATTGTCCGATGCCGCTCTTTTTTTTTTTTGATCATCCCGGTTTGATGGCGTCGTCCGTCGAGCAGCGGATCGCAGGACTTTCCTAACCTGAAGCCTGATTTCTACCTAGCTCAGAAGTCGACGAGTTGTTCCACTAACAAAGAGTCCCCCCCCTCCAGCATTGACTAACTCCGCCAAATTGCCTCGCAAATGACGCCAGCTCCCTAGTCGAAAATTTTTACCCATTCTGCGGTCTTCCCCTTGCCTCCCCAGAACTCTGGCATCATCGGACCGGAGGCGAGCTAAGACAACATGGGGTGCAACTTAATAGGAAAGCTTTCGGCCTATGAGCTGTGTCCAGCAGCCTTCCTGCACACCCCCACAACCTATCTCTAAGGTTCTCCCGCCCACTTTTTTTGTTGGGACCATTCTCTTAGTTTAGAAGGTGTTATGTGTTTCACATCTGTCCACATCATACCGATTCATGTGCTCGTCTCTGCCTTCCAATTTGGAGGCGACAACGGCGACGGGTTTTTTTTCTTTCAGAGGAAGAGGGGTTTAGAACTACGACCTGCCTTCATTGTGTCCATCATGGTTCCTTTGAGGGTCGTGCTTAATTTTTGGGCTCCCTGGTGTTTGTCCCTTGTTTCGGTTTTTTTTTCTTTCGCTGTGAATGGGCTGTTTTTCCCCCCCCTGCCTCATTCTTTTCTGAGATCCCTTATTGTCGCTCCGCAGCTCGCCCGAATTCAGGACGAGCCAGGACCGCTGCATCTTCTATTTCAGACTTTCCCAGGGAATTTCGAACCGGTTCTCCATTGTCAAATGCGTTTGTCCATGACCCCACAAGTTGAAGGGCCCTGCGCTCCCTTCAATTCCCGGCCGTCTTCCCTAAGTCCCAATAAGTCCGCGGTTGATTATTCTATTTAGTCTCTCATAATGTCTCCCGTTGATTTGTTAAATTTGTTTGAAAGACCGCGAACGGAACCCGTATTCGCACTGATTTGGCCTGCTCCCCCTCTCCCTTTATATTAATCACCTCGCTGCGCTCAACAGTCTAAGGCAAAGGTCGTCCGTACCCCCCCCGATACGAGTAGTCTGTTTGAGAACATTGTTCCTTCGCCGGGAGAACGTCACCCTGTGGAGCTCTCCTGGCGAGCTTCTTGAGCTGGTCCAAGAGATTTTACGGCCGCGCGGTGTTTTTCCTTTTTTTTTTTTTTTTGGTGTTTTTTTTTTTTCATTTTTCCTCTCAAGCATATCCGTTCCCTGCCTTTCGGTGCTCATTGCCATCTGGTTCTTTCGAGGAGATGGACTGACTCTCATTTTTTTGACCTTGTCCCCCCCCACCACCTCCCGTCCCCATGCCGACGCGTGATGGACCGCCTAAATGACCCCACCGTTCTTGGAATTTTCCGACCTTGTCTTCCTAGCTTTTTTCTCTATTGGCCCGTCTCTTCTTTCCTACTGCTTTTGTTTCTTGATTAGGCGTTTTCTAGTCTATAAGCCGCTCTTTCGCGCCGGACCACTCCCTATACCAAGAGATGTGGAGCGCGACGACCTTCCTGGTTCTTTCCGGTATGATGACAGATGCTTTCCCCCCCGATGCGGACTGTGCCCCTCTGCGGGCCCCCAACGTATGGATTTCGACGAAACCAAGCCCCTCTTCTCCTCGTTAGTACAACCTAGTGAATTTGAATACGCCGGGTCCCCCCCGCCCACTCTTTGTTTTCCCTTCTCAGCCGTCACGGTCGAACCGAGACACTTTCCTCCTCGTAGATTTTGTCAAATCTTTTTCTAGAGGTCCCCTCCGGTTGATTCCTCCTAGGTCCCCCGTTTTACATAAGGACCACTCCTTCTTGCACAAACACCGCTCTGGTTTTCCTAGGTCTGTAACAAGATTACTGTTTCACCCTCGGCGACTACAAGGAAGAACGAATGCATCAATGTTTTTCTCGAGGCTGCCCCTTTCTCAGAGAATCCGGGTTTTGGGCTGCTTTGTTTAGTATCCGACCACGTCCAGCATTTTACAACTTTCATCCGCGCGCCTTGTAGATCCTCTACAAAATGTCTTCCCACGGGTCCGCGCCACCTTCCCTGGCTCTTGCTCTTTTTTTGAACTATAAGCATTTGTCTTACCTTCCACTGTGGATCGCTTCAACCTCATTTGCTGGGCAAGACCTTTGTTGCCTTCTCCCGCGCGCCTAGATCTCCCCCCCCCCCAACCCGGTTCATTCTCTGCCTATTAACGATGCGCTCGTATTTGTCTCCTGTTTCAAGGGATTGTCCCCCTCTTTAACTCAATTGAGACCAGTCGAGGGGCCATTGCTATCTTTTCGTGTAGGACATTTCTGTTTTTGTGCTTGTCTGAGGAGGCCAAGTGACTCTCTAGCCTTTCCTCCCTTAAAGGGGTGGTTCTCTCTTTGCTATCCTTTAATCTGCTGAGATTCCAACCGCCGTCCCCCTGTGAGGTTTACTTTTCTTGTTTGCTCCTTCTCTTTTAACACATTAATAACTGTTTTTTCTTTGATTTCGCCCCCCCCCCCTGTCAAGTCTACGGGAGAGGAAGCCCCGTTCCGGCCACTCCGAACG
>Ga0179593_1335418_pt1 | contig 15257 bp, 10 predicted proteins | sample CZODoug2_1_08_16_FD_185931 | JGI IMG/M metagenome (GOLD analysis project Ga0179593, IMG submission 185931) | Vadose zone soil fungal communities from Angelo Coast Range Reserve, California, USA - CZODoug2_1_08_16fungal (PacBio error correction) | ecosystem: Environmental > Terrestrial > Soil >... | reverse complement strand
ACCCTACCTCCTCCCTGGTCACTGAAACCGAATGTCAGCCACCCGCTACTTTTCCGGCACCCAACAGATTCTCTCCCGTGTGCTCTCCCCATTCTCCGGTACCCCACCTGTCGAATTTAAGATTAACATGGCCCTACCCAAACCTTCGATTCCCCAGCGGTATCTCCTGATCCCTACGAAACCCTGTTTTGAGCACCCCCGGTGGGGCGGCGCATAACTCAACGCGGCGAAGGCGGTGACCGGATGTCATAACTACCGGAGGAACGTTTTGCCAATCAAATAGAATCTTTTCCAAACAGTGCGATCCCTCCTCCGAACCCCCCTCTAACGGATGTAATTTTCGACTCCATTCCCTTCCAGGCGGTCCGGATGTCATTTTTTTTTTTTTTTTTATTAGGCCCCCAACCCCGGGAAGGACGGTTACTTCCCGTGTCCTTACTTAGACTCCACGTTGCACGGGGCCGTTTTTTTTGGTACGATCCCACAGGCGTCTTGCAAACGGTTTCATGGTTGTCCACCTCGCATAAATGGATCTTCACCTGCACGATTCCCTCGACATGTGTGCGTTACGTTCTCTTCCGGCGCTATTTCAAAGCAGTACCACCCCCCTCATATAAGCAAAATTGGCAGTCAATCTGCGGCATACCTTAACTTTGAATCCCCCGCTGCTTCCTGCCTGGGCAGGAGTCCAAATCCATGTTCCGGCACCCTGGGGCCCCCAATCCTCCAAGCAAAAGGATGGGCCCATTGTTTTCGCAATTGTGATCTCGCCCACTAGGCATGCTTCCAGCCCACCCCCTTTGGCGCTGTCGTGTCAGTAACTGTTGATGGCAGGTCTTAACACTACCCAGGCCTCCACGAATTTCCCAATCCACCTTTGATGCCCACCCCCGATTTTTCCCGTCTCTTTCCAAATTGACGTGTCTGAGACCCTCCAGTGCCCCAGCCTCCATGCTCTGTCTGTCACGGCCGGTTTGCTTGTCGCGAAGCCTACTCAAATTTGTTATTTTTTGCCGCGAGACACAGCCCCCCCGCCTCTTTTCCCCCACGCGTTTTCTTTTTCCAAGCGAATTGAAAAGCCGTTGCATGCTGGCGTTCCAGCCCCCTGGGTTCCCAGCTCAAGGCACTTCCTCCCCCGTCCCCCCCTCTATATTTCTGGAGGTCCTCCCTTTCCCTCCTTTTTTTGATTTCATTCTCCACCTCAACGAAACTTTCGCTTTCCCCTCGGGAATATGCTGATCTGCGGTCGTTGCCCAATCCAACCTTTTTTAAATATCTTTTTCCTACCTCGGGCCCTCGGTTCCCTGCAGCCTTGCGCGAGCCCCCTTCAGACATACCCTTTCCTCCCCTTGGCCTCCCATTTTATACGAATCCGGACACGACGCCCTCCCTTACGAAGCACCTTCTGTTACCCCGTCGCCGGTACGTAAGCGAGTAGTCCTCTGATGCTGCACGCCCCTAAGAGCCCGTCCTCCTTTTGCTGAGTCCTCCTTCACCGATCTCGGAATTAATCTTCCTCGGAAGCCCCTTCCACCCCACCAGCCCAATACTAAAATTGTGACTCGTTTTGTCAAAGCTCACTTCGCTAATCTATAGATATTTTCCATAGTGTTTTTTTTAGCTCTTCTATGATCCTGCACATTCGTCTTTTTGTGTATCGAGCACAACGCTGGTGGACTTATTAAGGTGGTTGTGTGAAGTGGCTGAAGAGACCTTTAACCTGAAGGAGCTGGATCCTTCTAGGCTCTCCTTTCGCGTCTACCCCCCCGGCTCTTTTCCTTCTCAGCTGACTCCTTTTCCCCGGGAGTACCGCCCACCGTAGATCACAAGCCGTTTCTGTCTTTTCGAAGGCGTAACAGTATTTCGTCCCTCTTTTTGCGCTGGCACAAGTTGATTCCCTTCGCACTGGATCCTTCCCCCCTGGAGGCGCGCAGGTTTCTCATCGTGTCCCGAGTATGAAATCCTTCTTGCCATTTTTGGATTGACCTGAGATAGACCGCGATAGCATCATTCGCGCTTGAGGATCCACTCCCTCTTTGAGCTTTGGTCGTTGGACCCCCAAAACAAGCTCCCTGCTTCCGTGCTCGCTACCCTACTATATGTTTTTCTTGCAAGCTTTCCCTTCGTGTTTGAACCCCGCAGTTGACGGTATCATTTTGAGCTTTCTGCATGGGGTTGAGTGCTGATGTACATCCCCTTTGTTGCCAGGTCTCTCTTTGAGTTACTGGCGTAGCGGCAATAAAGTTTTCTGTTTGATTTCTGGAATAGAGTAAACGCCCTTCGTTCGAGCATTCCCTCTATGGTTCTTTTGGCAGACGGCTTCTCCTGTCCTTTTAACCCTTGTCAATAGGACTGAGTAGTATGGAATACTGTTCCACACAGATTCTTCCCGGGGTTTTAATCTTTTGTATAACGGAAAAATCCCTGTAATCCTTAACTAATACTTCAGTCGTTTTGGAGCAGTGACGTTCTTCCCAGGAACCATTTTCTTGCAACCCCCATCCTCAAACCCCTTGTCAGATGTAGTCGGTCCCTGGCCTGTGTAGTTGGACTTCCTGCCCCCCAGGGTTCCTCCTCACCTGTGATATACTTTGTCCACTTCTTTTAGATTGAGACAAGGTTTTGAGCTGATTCTGTTTGGGAAGGCAGGGCGGTAATCTTCTCTTTTATCCCCCTTAAGTCGCTGAAATCCTGACTCTGTACCGCAACCTAGATTTCGTATAGAGGAAGCTGAGCCCCTGATGTTCATCTTTTTCTCCCATTGACCTTGTCTTGGTAGTAGCTTCCCCCTCCAACTTTGGCCCCCCAAACCCCCTGGCGCCATGGTTTGGTCCAATCCCACCTGCCTCCCCTTTTCTTCCCTTATTTGTGGCTGAGCACTTTTTGTAGACGCTTCCCCCGATGAAAATTCGTCTCGCCTTTTAATGTTGAGGAAGTCACAGATCCCGTTATTGTACTTCAGATTGGGGCAACGATGCTCCGGCTCTGTGGAACAGGTTTCTCCCGTTTCTCTCCCTTCAATTTAACACTACGCCGCGTGTTCTCCGCCACCGTGATGTTATTTGATAATGACCTACAGCGGGCTCAGTTGTCCTGTGTGGTTTTGAATTTCTCATCTTTCTCCAAGCAGTGTTGGCATGGGTTTCAGGAGATTGGTACTTGCACCAAGTTACGAAAGATTTTTATGTCCACTTAGGGCTGACCTCTCATTTGTCGAGTTTGGGGACTGTGACCCCATATGTTCCTATGGCCTGTCCTTCAATTCCTCGAAGTAGACCTAATGGCGTCCCCCATCTCCCTTTCCTACCGTTTGTTTTGGTTGTTTTGAGACTTTTCTGCCTCCAGTATTTTGAACTCTTGATTCTACATTTGCCTTAAAGACTCGAATATCATTCGGTGTTACAGGACCAAGAAGCAAGGTTCCGTTACTCCGTAATCCAATTATAAAATGCACGTCCCCAATCAGACGTGGCTGCTTCCTATCCGGTACACCATAGTGGTACCAACAGGACGTTTCAGTCCCTGCATCTACCCACACATGCTAGAAACCCATCCCCGTTACTGACAATGAGACAGTCGACAAAGCGGGACCGGTTATTCTTCTCTCAAAAGAGTTGATGTGGGCCCATGTCCCCTCCCTCATTTAGGACATCGGGTGCAAAGTATCCATAGCATCGTCCCACGGGCCTAGTCCCGACCCGAAACGACCCAGGTCTTCATGACCTCGACCTCCCCATCATCAGCGGTTGTTTTCCCCGTGCGAGTATCCCTCAATTTCCCTCTCCCTCACCTAGGAAGCGGGTGTCTCTGCAGCACAGGCCGGGCCGTTGTGTCTGTACCCGGTCGAGTGCCACCAAGGCCTTTTCAACAGAGTGCCCATGGGTGCTAACTATTCCCCCCTTTGATTTCCTTGGCACTTCAAAGGGAGTTTGCGTCCACCGCCAAGTTTATTGGAGTAACCTCCCTTCCCCTACAACATCCTTCGCCTCCCTTTTTACAGGAACCCAGACCGGCATCTCCCCGTCTATCTCCCCAGTGCAGTGAGTCCCGAAGGTGGACAGGAAGTCCACATCCACATGGTGCCGTCCCCCCCTCTCCCATGAAAACTTCTTTTTGCACCCTTTGTTTCCGTCCAGGATTATGCTTCACACTCTGCCCAAAACCGGGCAATGTGTCTATCGTTAAGGCTGTGGACGTGTGATTGCCGGTTCCCCCCAAACGCCCATTGAAGAGCTGCCACCCCAGCCTCCATGTTTGTAAACTGTCAAGACGCGCACTCCCTTTTCCAATGCCAATTATGCGACTCGATTCCCGAGCCAGGGCGTGAGTCTTCTCACCTCCTTCGCTCTCTTTTCCCTGAATCCCACCCAGGAACCCCGTTGCTTGCTCGCGCAAACAGTTTAAGAAAATCACCGTCACGTGTTTCCTTTCCCAGCTGTGGGCCCTTTACCCCCTTTGACTGATATCCATTGCAGCGCATCCAGACTGTTCCATTATTTTGCTTGCCCTGCCAACACCCCATATTTAGGTGTCCCCTTCAGTTCCTCTTTTTTTTTTTTGTCCACTCCCAACTACCCCCCTGCGTCGCTTCGCACCGCGCTTGTGAAGGCCTGATTTCGGTGGCCAATCCACACATGCAATTTCTTTTCCTTTTAAACTTTTTTGTCCCATCGTTGGCCCCTCCCTTCCTTTCAACGTTGACTGCACTTGGACCTTCCTTGATCAACTTGTGCCCTCGACCTTATGCAGCCTCCCCTTTCCCTCAAGGATTTTTCATTCCGCAACCCTCTTGTGTCGACGGTGGCTTTCGCCCCTGGCCTTTTGCCTAACCCTCAGACGCATTTGTCCGCAGTTCTTAGCTGCATCCCTGCACTTGTTTATTCTCGGCAGCCCCCTTTCCACCCCCCGGTCTTCACTACGTCCCCCTCGTTGTGCTCGCTGACACCGCGCCTCGATTTTCCCCTCCTTTTGCTCGAGACTGGACGGAGATTTTGATCAGCTTTTCCCAACCTGGGGATATTGCTGTACCGTTCTGTTCTGGTGTCCCCGAGGACTCCCTTTGTTGATCTTCTTATTCCGTGGCTCCCTAGCGCTCGCGGCGACGCTCTCTTTTCCTCATTCAGACTGAAACGTGGGCTTCAAATACACCTATTCCCCAATCCGGGCTGATGCCGATCTTCGTTTAAGGCGTCGGTTGGCGATGCCACTTTCCTCCCAGTCGTCCCTTTGTTTTTTCAGAGTTGAGTTCTAAGAAGGGCTCTGAGTTGACTTTTTTCACAAGTAAGTCAATTGGTGGGGCGGGTGCACGATCGCCATCTCAGATGCCCCTGTCGGCAGCGACTCCCTTTTGTGCTCGTTGGGCGGTAGATCGTCCACAACCTTATGGGAGTGAGATCCCCCCCTCATATCGACGGTGTTTTCGGAATTAAGTGGCATTATCCTTGCGATTTTCTCAAAAGCAGGTGCTGGCGCTGCCCCTTCTTATGTCTTTCGCACGTGCTCTCTTACCCCCTCCACCTTGTGATTTCATTTTGCGAGTGCTTGCAATGTGATGTGATAGAGCAAACCTACACCTTGGTCCACTTTTGTCTCCTTCATTCGTCCCCACCGCTCCCCTTACGATGACCTGTTACTGGGGCGTATCGATTTCCCGACTCTGCCCCCCCCGGAAAGTACGTCACGGTCTTGGCATCCGTGTCACCCTGTATGATTCTTTTTCCAGGGCATTTTTTGTTTCGATCCCCAAACCCCATCAACTCCTTTACCTGAAGTGCTTCCTCCCCCTTTTCTAGTTTTTTTTGAAGCAGATCTTTGCCCAGACCCCTTCAACCCATTGACGCAATCCATTTTCTTTGCTCCTTTGGTTTTCAGCCCCCTTTTTTCTGTGGAATTCCTGCCAACCTGCGGCTTCTACAAAAATGTTGTTATATCTCCGGCGACCCACTGATCCCCCCTCCTGCCCGACTTCGTTTGTAAAGTGGGGCTAGAGATTTTTTGTTTTCCCCTGGCATTTTTGGCGGTTACGTGCCTCCTTTAGCTGACCTTCTAGTAAACACTTTCGGGTATATTTTTCTTGGGTTCTATCCATTGATGTCGACTTTGATCCTGTCCCCCCCGTCAGTCCGCCTGTAGATTATGCACATCTCCCAATGGCAACAGCCCCCCCCCCCCGGCCTTGTGGACGGATTGTGCCGCCCCCCAACTCCACATTCAGTCAAATTTCCTATTTTTATTCCGCTCACTGATTAGAAAGCAAGAAGACCTTGAGCCCCCTTGTGGTTCCATAATTTCGGCGAGTAAACATTTTTGCCCCAGTATAGTTTGCGGACCTATTGCAAGATTTTGTTTCAAATAACTCGTAGGTGCTGTCCCCTTCTTATCCTAGGTCGTTCTAGAATTCTTCGAAATTTGAAGGTGAAGAGTGTTTGACTAGTAGATAAAGTCCCTTGTTTTTCGTTATGTAATGTCCATGCACGCAGTTTTCGGTTGTAATGTTTGGATGTAGCTTGAAGTTACACACCCCCTTAGCTACCTCATGCTTAGCCAGAGGTTACTTGCGCTTGGTACGATCCCCAAAAGTGCCCGCTACCTCCCCTGGGCCTTGTTCCACTTGGGTTCTAGTGGGTTGACAGTCTTTTTTCCAGGGTTTTTTTTGGCCCCCTGTCTTTTTATTATTCTACATACCCTCTTCTTTACCCACCCTTTAACCCTCTCATCTATTGTCTCTCTTGTTTGGATTTTAGTTGACTCTTCGTAAAGGGGCCTTACTACCACGAAAGTCTGGTTAGCAACGGACCGGCTCCCCCGTGTCCCGAAAGACTGTCAGCCCAGCTGTGCCCTTGTCAAAGGTAGGCGCCGTGGTTGTAGAAACCCTGTTCCCCCATAACAATTCCCCACAGGCGGTCGCGACTTACATCAACAAATTGACTTCCGGGCGATCAACTCCCTTAATTAGACTTTCCTCCCCCCTCCCCTAAACCAGTGAGATGGGAGGAGTAAGATCCAACCGTTCGAGGAGGGAGACCCTGATTGTCTATCCTACGAGTCGCCAAAGTATTTGAAATTCTTACCATGTGGCCTCCGGCCCAAATTTGCAATTCCCTCTCAAGATAAGGTATTATGTTGTCTCGCCCCCTACCAATTTATTACTCGTTGCTTCATTTGTCCCTTTTTTCTGATGATGTATCAGGATCCCCCCCCTTCCACATCGGACTGAAGTCATGTAACATGTTTCTTTGTACGGACTGGACCCGTTCCCCCTTCGTTTTCTTCTAATTGCGTAGAGGGCCCTCGCGAGGCTCTTGCCCCTTTCTTTGTTTCCACTCCACTATCTTCCCTTCAAGTACCCGCGAATTTCGCTCTATATTCGCTTGCGATTTTTGGAGTGCCGTCACCATAATTAGCCTACTTTTTATTCCCCTCAACCGACAAGGATATACGGTCCGTCTCTCAACATCTTCGTTCCCCAACGGTGTGATTTGAAGGGACCAATCCACATTGGCCGTCAAACCCGTAGCACCTGCCAACAAAATGGGAGTGTCAATGGTTTTTCTCAAGTGTTTCTTCTACTGTTCCCTCGGCCCTGCTCCACAGACCCTGGAAGTATGCTTTCTTGTAATTGATGACCGGTGAGTGATCTGAAAACTGCCCCTTTATAGCCTGCCATCTACTTGACGTTTCCCTCCTTCTTAATTCTTCTTTCTTCACACGAAAGTCATGTGTTTGCGAATTGAAGTTTTTTAGATAGTTCGTCTACGTCTTGGTTGAGTCCCCGACACCTTCACTCCCCCAACAGTTCACGTTTCTTTTTTGCCACCCCCTTCAATCCTCGGTTAACAGCGCGTTTTGGCTTTTTTAAAGTTTACCTCCTGCCCTTTCCCGGGCATTTATACGCCACATTGAGTTGGTCGCCCCTCCTTTCACCGGATTGATTTTTTATCCAGTCTACTCATATTATGGTAGGCTTGCACTCCCAAGAGATTGTTGTTTTCTACCCTCCCCCCCTCCACCGCTCCCTATTTGCAGCCAGATAGGGAATAGCATACTGGCGATTTGAAAAACTTACCCTTATGTATTGGCCTCGGTTCCCTCGGGGACGCGCCCAGACAGTCATGAGACCCCCTCCCTTTCCTTTTGAAATTCCCGTTTTATACATTGTGCGCGGTCAGGAACACTAGCACCTTTGCCCGACCATTCTAGCATTAAGCAACCTTCTTTTTTGTGCGCCATTTTGGTTCCATTCCCTCTTAGTATTGATGCGAACCGTTCAGAGCTGTAGAGAGCTTTCGCTTTGATTCCCACGATAAGGTCCTCCTCATTCCCGGTGCCTACCTCACCCCCTTCCTCAACCTCCTACTTCCCCATCTGTTACGATGAGCACTCGACTCCTAATTATATATTTTTCCCTCACTGTTTTTAGCTATTGCTCCCTCAGGACTTTAAGCTCTCCCCCCCCCTCTTGTTACGTAGCATGTAACGGGAGGTTAAGTTTCATGCAAGAGACTCTTTTCGACTACAATAGTTGAAGGCTCCTTTCTAGATCTCTTCTCCCTTTTTCAGATGAGTTTTTTCATCATTCATCTGGACAGATCACAAGTTCGTAAACGAACCTTGGTCACACATGTTTGATGATGCGGAGCATTCTGAGTCCTGCTGGGCGCTGCACCCCGTGACCCTTTCTTTCCTGGAGATTCATCGTGAGCTTCAAGGCGCGTCCCTAGGGTCTGATTCCCAAAGTACCCGGTTTTTTTCCCCATTTTTGTCTCCAAGATAGTTCCCCTTGAGAATCCTCTTCCCAGTGCTTGTCCGGACAGCGAGCGTTTGTTTGCGTTACGCTCCCAAACCATTATATGGCTGTTTTGATCTAACCGAATATATCAGGTGTGATTTTTCCTCCGGTTGCTTCAAGCCGTTTCTTTGCCCTCCCCCTCTTGTGCCTGTTCTTTTAGAACGTTTCCTCTCTGCAGTTCCAAGTGATGGCTGGAAATCTTTGCGTGAAGGTATCAGAGATGCACTTCATGTGTCCTCCGTCCAAACAATCCCCTCTTTTAACCCCTGTTTCTTTTTCCTTCCCCTTGCAGACCCTTCCCTTCAGGAGCCTTTTTCACTGGCGAGGTGGGCGTTTCTCGAAGCCTTGGTCATGCCCTTGGTAGTGTCTGAGTTGGCCATCCGGTGTTCCACAACCCATGTCTTTCCCTTTTCTGTGCTTCCTGGGCTCGATCCCTTTTATACCTTTCCCAATCTGACTTTCCCCATTCTTTGAGTCGATTTGTTGAACCTTCCTAGTTGTTCTATCCAGGGAAACCTTCCGAACCTTTGTCCGCCTTTGTTTTGCTGCGCATGGGTTTGTCTTAGTTTCAATTCTACCCACTCAACCGGTGGGAGTCGAACATGTTTTCTTTTTTTCTATTGGCCCCGGATGCCATTTTGATTTGTTTCCCCCCCCTGTTCTTCTCTCTTCTTTTTAATGAGTTCTGCATGATTCGAAGCCCCCCGGCTATTGTAAGAAAACTTCAGAGGTTTCCCTGCGCCCATTCTTGATGTAGAGTTCAAATTCTCCACCACCCCTGGAATCAGCCCCTTTCCGCTATGGCACATCTACCCACTGAACACTACACGGCCTTTAATTCGTTCTCCTGCACCCCCGACCTTTCCAGTACCCCCTTTCCCTGTGATTTTTTTCTGAGTACAGAAATTCTCAATTAAAAATTGATCAAGATGGACTTTGTATGTAAAAGTATACCTCGTTTTTGGGAATATTCCACTTTTTTTTCCTATGCTCCGGGTATGTGGAAACGTTTCCCGATTTTATTATATCCCTCCCCGCAATCGGAGAGGGGCTTAGCGACGAAAAAAGCCATTGTTTTTTCGTCTGGCCCGATATCCCTCCCTGTTGCCCCCTTTCTTTCCTTGTGTTTTTATATTGAACATTCCTTTTCCGCGAAGCCCCAGTCGTCTGGTTTCTTGTCTTAATTGGGGAGTACACCCATTGACTCTTACCAGATGATGGCACTGGAGAGCGGATTTCTCCCCGTACTTATATTTTGCCGTGTGCCTCCCTCTTCTAGGTTTTATGACTGCCCCCTGTTCCCTATTTCTCTTGTCATAATGCTGCCAATATCCTTTCTAATCATTCTTTTGTGTTTCCTATTGGTTCGAACTTAGTTCCGGCTCTTGTAATGTTTTCCTTCCATAATCTCTCCTTATTTTTTGGCTCCCCTTTCAAACGAAGACGATCTTGAAGTAATTATCCCTCCCCCTGTCCCGAAAATCCCCCGGTTTATCAGACCCTTGTTGACAGTCCAATCTCTACGGTAAACCCCCCAATGCCCCCCCCTGGCGTCTCTCCTGAACATTTTTCCCCTCACCCCCCATAAGATGGACCCCACCTGGCCAGCCCCCGGTTTCGCCAGACGACACTGGCGCGGTCCCTGCGCTTCCGCCCACACCCCTTGGTGAAGGCGGTGAGCCTGTTTGTATCCCCCCGCTGACAACCGGGGTTTTGCACCGACCCTTCTGCCTCGTTTTCAAAAGAGGTCGCTCAAGCGTTTTCCATTCCCATTTTGATACCTTTTATTAATTTTCCTCACCTCCATTCCTCCAGCGGGTCCTCCACGCAGTGTCTCCCTTCTGTTCTCCCCCAGTTAGAGACCGCAATACACGGCACTGCAACCGGTTTTCCCCTCAGACCGAATTGCACGGACGTGTGCTTTGCCATGTAAGTGTCGAGTGCTAGTCAACGATGTCCCATGGCTCCTCGACAGCCCCGGAAGCCTGTTCAGATACCCGTCTAGTGCTTCCCGTCTCTTCGAGCGCTGTAGCCAGCTAGGACCGCTCCGTAAAACCTCATACTCATCACCTTTGACGGACTCCCCTAAACTTCCCCCATCATTTCAAAGTCCTTATTTTCTTTTCTACGGTTGTTCCTTCCTCCCCTCCCTCGGAACCACCATGCGAGGCCAGCACAAAGGCTGGCGGCCCCATGGGGGTTTTCACTGTCGCCTAGTTCTCCCACCTCGTCTGCTATCCCACCCCCCCTCTAGCACATTTTCCTTGAGGTCTGATTTCCTGTGAGTCTTCGAACCCCCACCAGTGCCTCATTTCCTGCCAGCTCTTTCCTTCTGTCAGATGCGTACGTACTCTTCCTCTTTTCTCTCCAGTCATTTTTTATCCACTCATTTCCCGTATTCCGGCATTGAAGGATCGACGCTTCTAGTTTGTTCGCATACTTCCCTACCAGTGCCACTTTTTCTTTTTGCTGAGAAAATCAGGTCCGAACCCCCCCTCGCTGCCGGGCCCGCGTTTGGCCCTCGACGGGACAAGCCCGATCCAGTTTCCCTTGCAATTCCCCCCTTCCATCCCCCATCTTTTCTGTATGTTCAAATTTAAAAGTATCCACAAGACCCCGCCACCTCTTACCTTTTATCCTGCATCCCGATCTGTTTTTGGACCCGCCAACTAACACCGAGTAAATAGTCTTGGGCCTCCAGCTCGGACCTTCTCCCCTCTTTCCCCTTCTTCTTGACCCTAAAAACAATGTCAAGTCGGGTTTTGGTGTCCATCTTTCCCTCGGTTGACGCATGGTCTCTCCCTCTTCTTCTTGCATAAGGAACCCCAATGCCAATTGTCATCTGCGCCGGCAAGCAGCCCCTGCCCGAAATTCTTTACAGAATTTTGAATTCTCCTTTTTTCGTGTAATTCAGATTATAATCTTTCAATGCTGAGAAGTGTTTTTGGGAAGGCGTCTCTTTCTTCTCACTTCCCCTTCTTTTTCTCCTTTGGGCAGCCCCTATATTTTCTCCCCATAATTCCCCCTTTTTTCTTCCGCTGAACAGCATTATCATATCCCTTTCCTCTCCTGGTGGTTTTGCCTCCTCCCGAGCTGCTTTGTCAGCCCCTAACCTCTTTCCTTATCCTCCCCATTTTTAGGTGTGACGGTTCCGAGGATTTCCTTCCTTTCAGATCTTTTCTTCCTTCTCAGCTTCCGGCTTAGGGTCCCGACGCTTCCTGTTCCCTTTGCCCCCGTACATCATCCTACCTTTCCAAACTCACGTATCCTCTTTCCACCCCCAGAAGGTTGTATTGAGATACGCGAGGTTTTTGTTTTGTTTTATGTTCCTTAGTCTCCTGATGCACCACTTTTCCCTTTTGCCCTTTTCTCTATGCCCTGTGTAGACGAGGTATGAGCTTAACATGTTACAGTCTCCCAGACTTTTTGCCCTTTTTTTTCTTTGGAAATTCCCCCGCCTTCTCAGCCACCCGAGATGGACTTCGCTCCCTCCTTTTTGCTTTGCTCGTTTGTCTTTTTTAGCCCCCCCCCAATACTATGTGTGGAGCTACGAACATATAGGTGTTTTTTCGATTTCCGGGCTGTCAAGAAGTTCTTTTTCCGCCCCCCATTTGCCTGATTGCAAGGCTTGTTCTCTACGCTTTGGTCTTGCAGTGCTGCTGGATTTAACCTTTCTTGACGGTCCTATCCTGTCTTGCACTTTTTTGCTTCGCGTTCAAAAAGCAAGAATGTGTGCTCTTTTGCGAATCTTTCGCGGAAACGCTTTGAGTGATTCCTACCCTTGAGCCTGGTTAGGGGCACTGAGATCTGAGAATGACCCCTTTTCCCTTTGAATCCTTTGTCTTTCTGTTCCCGTTCCCCCATGGTTCATATGTCAGTATAGTCAATGGGCAGTTACTCCGTGCATAACCCCCATTGTCCAATACTGCAAGACATTTCCCCCATTGCGCTTTGTTTATGCGCCGAGTTTAATACGACCCTTTGCGAACCACAAAAGTGACCATCCCATGTCCGATTGTATGTTTTTTTTCCTTGGTTTCCCACCGGCTTTCCCGCCCCCCTCCCCTGGTCGCTTTTTACAACGCTCTTCTTTTTTCTGTCCACGGGGGAGGTCGAGATTTCGGTCCCTGAGCTGCTCTTAGCACTCCGTTATTATCCCCCCTTTCGCGGTTCCCGTGACCGGTCCTATTTCTTCCCCTTGTGCTCCCCCTTGACCCCAAAGTTGAGGACTCCTTTCGCCTTTCACCGACATGGCCCCCAATCCACTTCTCCCTTGCTTCTCCGCCCTCCCCCCTTGGCAGGAAGTTTCTTCCAGATTGTGAGTTGCCGCTCATGTAAGACAGCTTTTTTTTCGCAATGATTCACCTTTTTTTTTCATGCGGTTTCCTCTCAAGTGAATATCTCTTTTTCTCTCTCCCCTGCCCCCCCCTCCTCTTTTTCATTGCTCTTTTCTTTTTTTTTTCAAAACTCTAGTTAGGCTACAATGTCGCACCGCCTGTCATTGTGTGAATCGTAGCGGCCCCCTCGCCGGTGTTCTTTGGCTCCGTTTATTACCTCGTATGTGTCTTTTGGGTTATCTTCTTCCATTCCGCGAAAGCAGTTTTTTTAGCATTGTTTACGTTAGCATTGGATGAAACACCATTCGAACAATTTTTTTTCTCCAGGTCATTGGCTTTTTTTTGACAGTCTCATGAGCCTTCCCCTCGTCTCCCGTGGCGCCCCTTATTAGGATTGTCTTCCCCTTCGATCGTAGTTAATACGGTTCCCAAGCTCTTTTTACCTACCTTTGTTGTTTTTCGTTCTCATTTCGCCTTTCCGACTTCCCCTCCTCCGTGGTTGACCCAGTAATAAATAAGTCATTCGCAGCGGGGGTCAAGGATTCCCCGGTTAAATGAATGAAGACTAGGCCCCACCTCCCAGTGGGCCTTCCAAGAGTTTTTTGTGTGTCTTCTCCAACATGCACGGCAAGTAACCCGGCGTTCTTCGAGCATGTCCAGAAACCCCACACCAGCTTCCATTCCCCCCCCTCACGCCTTCTCCCCCTCCCCCCCTAAACAATGCTCCCGTTGCCATTCCTGCCTCCCCCTCTTCAGTCAGATTCTTGAGTTACCCCGACCCTTCTTAGTCAACCTGGGTGCCCCACCTCTCCAACGTCCTTCAAACCCCACGTGTTCCGACCTCGGTAGCTCAACCTTTCCCCCCTCTGTCAATTGATTACATCTTCCCTTACCTCGGTTTTCCAGGTTGCCCTTATGAGAGTTTTTTTTTTTTTTTTTTATCCCTGATTCTCCCCAAGCCCCAACCCTGTCTGACAACCTTGTTTCTGCTGATCCCTTCACTTCTTTGTTCTTTTGGATGTTCGGTTCATCTCCTCCTGCTGAGGCAACGGTTGCCTGGCCCACTCCATCAGTTCATTCCCTCCACAGTTTAAGTATAATCGTCTCTTCGGCCCTTCCGTCAGGCGCCCCTTCAGCCCTCCTTCTCTACCCCCTCCCTTTTTTCCCATCACTCCCTCCCGTGAATCCGTAAAAGTAGATTCCCATGTCAGTCCCCGTTTCTTCCAGCCCACTAAAAATTTTTCCCCCTTCAGTCCCAGCACCCAGGCTTCCTTTTCCTTTGTTTTCTCCCTTGGTTTGATAGAGCATACGTCCTTTCCCCCCTGAGTTCACCTTTTACTCTGTCAGGAGGACATTTGTTTTTTTATTCCCGGGCTCCTTCCAACCCTCCCCCCATTTTCTCCAAATTCCCCTCTCCCCTTTTGAAAGTTATTCCCTCTCTTCACGCTATTCCCTTGAAAGTGTACATGGCGAATCCTTCAGCCCCTTTTGTTTCTTTTCCCGGTCGAGCTTTCGCGACTTCCCACCACACAGGCAACAAGTGGTTGGCCTTTTTTTTCCTCAGTCAAGAAAAGGGATGCCCACCTCAGGTTACTTACACGCAAGGGGCTCCCAGTGCCCCGTGCGATCATGAGTACCCGGGTATCCAGCACCTTTCTTTTTAGTGCCCCCCTCAAGGATGGAATGGAAAGCAGCCCCAGAACCACCCCCTTACCTGGTATTATCGGCATGCCATTCTTTTGGTTTTTACCCCCTGTCAACTCCCCAACCTCCCACGTTCCCCTTTTTGGTTCCCCCTCCCCAAGCGGTCCTATGAGATAGATGGCGAAACCCTTCCACAAAATGGTCAATTGTTCATACTTCTCTTTGTGACGAGCTCTGCGTCGCCTTTCCCCTCTCTGAACAGGTCCTAAAATTGTTCCTCACTGGAATGAAAAGAGAAACTTTCCACAGTTCTGCATCGCACTTTATTTCGGTGTCGGTTACTGCGGCCTTGGACTTCTGACCAGCTGCCGTCCCGCCGGGTAAGCCGTCGTTTGATGTCAAATCCCTGTCGGGATCCCTTTCTCCCCTTTCCACTACCATGGTAAAGCATAAGTACCTTTGTTGATCGATGGAGCCCCCCCCTTCGC
>Ga0179593_1428559_pt1 | contig 15258 bp, 22 predicted proteins | sample CZODoug2_1_08_16_FD_185931 | JGI IMG/M metagenome (GOLD analysis project Ga0179593, IMG submission 185931) | Vadose zone soil fungal communities from Angelo Coast Range Reserve, California, USA - CZODoug2_1_08_16fungal (PacBio error correction) | ecosystem: Environmental > Terrestrial > Soil >... | reverse complement strand
GTTACCCCAGAATTTTACCCCCCTCCCCCTTCCCCCCCCGTTTTTCAGCTCCCTCCGGCCAGCGAACCGAGTAAGGGATGTCAACTTCCTTCCTCTGTGAAAAGTACTTTTCAAATCATTTTTGAGTCAAGTCACTGTTTTCGATCCACGAACGAAAATCCATGGAGCCTTGCTCGCCGAGCATGGCCCAGTTCTCCTTAAAGATAATATAGCGGTCCCGAGTCTGGTTGCTCGGTGAGCCTTGAAATTCTCGCAGGGTCGTGATTTCTAAGAACCAACCCTCCGACACCTCAAATATTTTTGTGGTTTCTTTTCTTTTGTTGCTTTTTTTTTTTTTTTTTGTTTTTTTTTTTCTTTTTTTTTTTTTTTTTTTTTTTTTTTTTTTTTTGTTGTTGGTTTTTTTTTTTTTTTTTTTTTGTTGTTTTTTTTTTTGTTTTTTTTTGTTTTTTTTTTTTTTTTTCTCTTTTTTTTTTGGTTGGAGGAAGTTTTCTTTGATTGTCCGACCTTCCTTCTGGGCGCTTACCTTCCTTTCCACCGAGGTTTTTCCCCGAACCAATAATTTCTGGGGCAATTCCCGGCGATTGAAATGTGCTTCTTTTCCTCCGTACCCTTTCCCAGAACCATTGTCTTAGGGATGGCGGGCGGCCTCCATTGCTGGATTAGTGGTCCGCCACTGGCGACGGGTGTAGAGATTGATTGGACCAGCCCTGCGTTGCGTGGTGTTGATGTTATCGTGCGGGGCTGCGCAGGGCTAGGAGTCCTGGGCTTTGATGGGTTTGTCTGATGAGATAAGTTGGGGGACAGGGCGGAAGGATATGGCAGCGGAGGCCCTTTGAGAGCCGGGACTGTCTGCATGGTCGCCGTCAGCCTATGACGCCGACTACGGGGGTGAACTGTGTTGAGCGGAGCAATGGGGTGCGGTGAGTGAATGTGGTACCTCTAGGCGTCCAGCGGGGATTGTAGTGTGTTTGGCGGCCTTTGGTCGTCTCGTCGCCTGTGTCTGTCGTCCGGGAGGTCGGGGGCTATCGATTCACCAAATCGCATATAAATTTCAATGCCCAAGCGAAGGAATAAAGAGGGGGGCTGGGCGGACTAGGGTTGGGGAAGAGCGGGCTCGCGATGGGTCGATATAGAGCCGGGGTGCGGAGGTGGTTGAGGGGAGGTCGAGTGCTGTTTACTGTGGTAAGGGAGCGGGGGGGGGGGAGCGGGGAGGGGGGTGGGTTGGAGGCGGGTGCCGGATGGGTGCCGAAGGTTACTAAATGGGGGTTTCATCTCGGCGTAATTAGGGCGGTTAAAAGATGCCGCGGTCCTGAGGAGTCAGTCCCAATCCCGGCGATCGAGTCCGTTACGGTGGCTGATAGTCCGCGCCTCTCCGCAGGGCGTGTAGGGCGCGAGATGCAGTGCGCTGTCACCGGGAGCTAGGGCAGTGGATCAAGCCGCGCTCTGAGCTGACGAGCGGGTGAGCAGTGATCTTCGTGCTTGCATTCCTGGTTATTGGGTGGTGTCCTAGCTCGAGGACCTGGGCTAGTGGCCGAGGCTTCGGGTTCTGTGGGTTCTGTGCAGGCGGAACAGACTTATGATGGGGGTGACGGGCCGTGTTGCGCTGGGAATGTAGCGACGAGGGGCGGGGCGGGTCGGTCCCAAGTTCCATTCTGGGGTAGTGTGCGGACGTGGTAGCTTTATAGTTTGGCGTATGTGTGGGGGGGGTGAGCGGCGGTTGGAGGGGGCTGAGTATATGGGGATAGCTGTTGTAGGGGGTCATGCGATCGGATGGGCGGACGGGGATGAGAGGGAGTGGTATTGTCGGTGGTTAGGGGGGATGTGTGGGGCGGATGTATCTCGTACTTCGCGGTGGGGGGGTGATAGTTCTAGGTTGGCGATTGGCCTGCGCATTTTGAGGGAGGGGGGCGGGTGGTGGGTTTGTGGCTAGCGCGGCGAGTAAAGGATTGTGTAGGAGGTGTGACTAGGGGTGCGGTGCCGGGTCACACCGTAATGATGGGTGACCATCTGCCTTTTCTGAGTGCCAGGTCATTCGGTTCGTGAGTTCAGGGGTCCTTTTGGGAAGACGCACCGCGTGGGCTGGTTTTCGTCCTCAAAGTTGTGCGGTTTACTATGGCGTGTGCCGGTCGTTTTTGGTTTCTTTTGGGACTGCGGCTGTGTGGGGGTCCCTTGCAACGTTGACGGGTATGGAGGGGGGGCCGTGCAAGAGCTCTAACTGGGCGCAGGAAGCGAGGGTCGCGACCGGTGCAGCCGAGTGGTCATGTGTGTCTCTGTTGTTTAGTTGAGGGTCTGATACCGATAATAATGAGCGATGACGGATGCTGGGGACCAGGCTGGCGGCAACCGCACCCCTTATAGTAGGTTGCGAGTGGATTAAGCTGGAGTTGCGTTGGGGGGCAGAGGGGAGCATGGGCAGACCGCGTCCCGTGCCGTATCTGACGCACTGCGCACTGCGGGACAGGAGTGGTGGTGGGCAGGAGATGGGGTCCGATGGATGTTGGCTCATTGTGACAGGAGCAACCTCCACAGAGCGTGATTGGTAAGTGGCGGGGAAGAGAGGAGGGGGGGGGTGAAGAGATAAAAGGTGTTGGAAGAAACGTTGATAAGAGGGTGGGAGCGGCGGAGAGGGCGGGAGTGGAGTGTATGGCGCGCGGCGGGGCGCGGGGTAGAGAGGGAATGGGGTGGTTGATGTTGGCTTTTAAAAGCTGAGGCGGGGGTTGTAGGTTAAGAGGCCGAAGTATTTGGTCAGTAAAGAGGGCGTTACTTTCTAACGGGGTCTAGGCAGATCGTGGCTTGAGAGGATTTTCTCCATTATATGTGTCCCGAGTGGTCGATCGCTTGGGGAGTGAGCTAATGTGAATTTGTTATTAGAGGCGGGGAGGCGGGGTATGGACATAGTATTGTGCTGTAGTTTGTCATGGATAAGGGGAGGGCAAGAGGTATGGATGGTTTACTGGAGTGCGAGAAGAATGTAGCCGACGGTTGCCGGGGGTCGGATGGGGGGTGCTGGGTGGGAGGAGGAGGTGGGAGCGGTGGTAACGGAGGAGCGCAGAGGGGGAGGAGCGAGTATTCTTGAATATAAGGAGTGGTCTATTCGTGGGAACTGGCTGTTCGGAGTTGAGTGGGTGTGGTGGGCGAGATCTGAGCGGTGGGCAGCGTGGTGTGGTGGAGGGTTGGGTATAGGGTGGAGGGATGGCGGAGTGGGGCGGAGGGGTCTATGACAGCGTTGTGGTGGTATGCATTCCGTCACAGCTTCCGGCCTCTTCCTCTATCCGTGTGACTGTTTTCTATCTGACGCACCGTCCTAAAGGCGGCGCGTCGTTGCGAGGGAGCGTCCTTGGTTCCTCAATACGGGGAGGTACAAATCGAGCTTACGCCGGTCTTAGGTCTAGTGTCCCGGCGGGTGCATGCGACGGCGAGAGACAGGGCCGCCTCATAGTATGTTACGCGTAGATCTTGTCGGCGGGTTTTCAGGGGCTCAGAGTGTATATAGCGCACGTTTTAGTACCTTTCGGCTTGGTGCCGGTCGGATATAGGTGGGGAGGGGGTTCTGATGATTCTGTCCCGAGTATTCGTGAGCAGATAAAATCGTTATGAGGATGAATTGCAAGGCCGGAGGAAAGTTTTCATCCTGCGTTGCGCCTATGGGCTGGTTGTGGTTTTTGTGGGGTGGTGGACGAGGTCCCTTGTTGTTGAACGGGACGGCCCAACGCCGGTTCGGGTGCCTGAGTTGCCGGTAGACAATTGTGTGCTTCAGAGCTAGTGGGATGATGCCGGAGTTCGCACGGCTTGACTGAGTTGGCGGCGAGCATTGTGCGGTGTGAGGCTGTCCGGGCGGTGGCTATGGGGGCGGGGTGGCGAGGTCCTTGGAGGGGGGTTTTGTCGGTGCGGAAGGGGGAAGGGTGGGGGGTGGATGGACAGGAGCGTTAAGGGTGGTTAAGGTCGGGAGGGGGGGGGGGGTTGGGGGGCGGGCGGAGATGGTGAGTCTATGGGTGTTGTGGGGGGAGGGGGCGTAAGGGGCGGGCAGGCAGATGCGAGGAGAGGGGAGGGTGGTTGATGCTAGTGGTTGGTGCAGGAGTTTGTGTGGCTACGAGGATGGTGTCAGAATTGAGGGGTTGCCGGTGGTTGAGCTGGCGTGTTGTCTCCACTTTGCGGTACTCGCCTCCTTGTCACTATGTCCCTAAGGTATTCTTGTATTCCTCCTATGTGGTCGCGCAGATCCGCCCAGAGATGCTCGGCATTTGCCCGCTGGTTGCCGGTCCAATCCATCGTCCGGGCTTGTTATTTAGGAGGGTGTGGTAGTTAGGTACAGTACTTGTGAAGGCGGGATCTTGGAGCAGCCTTGACTGGGTTGATGCGCTCGCTATCGGGGCGGCTAGACCGGGGATCGCTATGTTATGGGTGGCTTCCTAGCGAGGGTGTACATGCGTCACGGCTTGCACGGTGGTTGCCCATTCGTGCGTCGGGGGCCACGCGGGGTGCTAGAAGCAGCCGTCGTTTTGGGCTCCCAGCTTTTGTTGGCGTCGGGGCGCGGTTGTGTCGGGGGTGCGTGCTATACCACTGACCGCGTCAGTAGTTCATTGGGGATTCTGTGGGGGCTGACATGACTGTGGCTAGGGTTACAAAGAACGTAATGGCGTTCTAACGGAGACAGAGCCTACCGTCCGTGTGGGGTTGTGGGCCGTGTTTAGTAGTGAATGGTCCGTTGGAAAAGCGCCGAGTCCACGGTGCTCGCTTGGCCGTAGGATGGACGGAATTGGGTTTGGCAGGACGGTCTGCCGGGTGGACGGTGTTATGGTAAGGTGGTGGGGTAAGGTTGTGGGAGGCATTGGTGGCATATAGAGTTCGGGCTGGCTCTAGGTCTGCATCAGACTGGGAGACCCTCGGGGAACGGTAGCTTCTGCAGATAATGTCTTGTCGAGGGATTGCTATAAGCTCGCGCGGCGAGGGATGGATAGATTGTTATTGGGGGGGCGCGGTGATCGGGGGAGGGAAGCGGGCGGAAGGGGTAGCGGTTTGCGCGGGCGCGGAAGGGAGTCAGTTGTGGGGTGGTATTGCAAACGTGCTCGGGTTCATCGTCCCCCGACTAACGTCCCTCGTTCTACTCGACCGGGCGGAGGCGTCTGTTTGCTCCTGTTAGCCTACGTACTGGCAGTAGCGGGCAAAGCCGCGGGCAACTTGAGTTTCAAGGGAATTGTGCCGCCGTTTCCGACGTTGGTTTTACGCTGGACGCGCCCTGACTCTTTTTCGCCTGTCGCATGTAGTGCGGCCGTGGTCCTGCTGTTCCGCTTGCTTGAATCCTTTGCAGCGGTGGCTGGCGGTCCTCCCAGCGCCAACTAACCAGGCGTCCTCGGTTGGTCTCCCTTTCCTTTAGCCTGGAATTGCCTTTTGTACAGGTGGCGCTGGGTAGGCGAATCAATCGCACCTCCTTCCTATCGACTCCGACTCTGGCTCCCCTCCGTGCTCACACCTCGGCACAAGGCACCCCCAGTATGGTTGCGGATGGTCCTCACCCCTCGTTGATTTAGCCGCGTTTCGGTTCATCGAATGGAGCGATCGCGCTGTTTAACGTACAGGGGGTCAGAGGGAGCGGCAGATGGTGCATTCTTAGGTCGCCCGCGATTGGGGATCTCTCGCCACGAGACGCACGGTGGTTGCTGATTAGTGTCGATCTCTCTACCGCCGGGAGTCGGGACGCTTAACCTCCGGCGAGACGAGTTTGAGGAGATCGAATTAGCAATGACGCAAAAGCCGGGATATCGGTTGCCTTGGTTTCCTTCAGAAGGTCACTGACTAGAGTGCGTAGGGTGGGGGCTCGAGGGTTTACAGGGGATTCTACGATGCACCGCATAGTCTGGGGATGCTGCTCGGGCGGGGCGGTGGTGTGAGTTTGTGGGGTCGGTAAGAGCGGGTGAGGACGGCGAGCTAATTTGGTGGCGGTGGTGGAGGGGGGGGGAGGGAATGGTTGGTCGGGGGGTGATAGGAGGGCTATCCCGAATGTTGAGGTGGGGCCAGCTGCGGTGGTGATGGGGTGTGGTTATTACGGCGGAATAAGACCAAAGGCGATACGGTTGTTGAAGAGTAGTGGGGTGGAGGGCTGGGGCCGGAGGAGAAGGAAAGTAGGGGGGTGGGGGGGGAGGGGGGGGGTGATATGAGGGTTGGACGGTCTTGAGATGGGGAGAGGTGTGGGGGGGGGGGACGTGTCTTTTGGGGGAGATCTGGCCGCGGTGGTCGTTTCCCTAGTGTCGCGCCGCGCCGTGATGAAGCAGGAGACTTGCCGCCAACGTCAGGGTCGATGGGTATGCGGTCTAGTCTCCCGTGATTTCCTTCCGTCCCTAGAGGTCCCGTCTGCCTCCAGTTAGAGGCCTTCGGACTGTCGGGGATGCTCGCGGACCCCACCGTTCCTGGTTGCGGCAACATTCGCCGGGGTGCTTTGGCTAAGTACGTCTGGGCCGCATTCCTGTGCGACTCGACATCCGTCAATCGATCCCTCTACTACTCGACTGGGGCACTGGGGCGTGGGCAAGGCCCGGGTTGCTTGGCCGGCGGCATAGCTGTTTCCTCGCCTCCTGCGCGTTGGTGGGCAGGTGAGTTCCCGCTGAGCCGCCCACCCTGACCTTGTGGATTCTTAGCTCCTAGTCGCGACGCTCGAACACACCGCGGCCGGGAGTTTAGTTTAGGGCGGGTGGGCTGGCGAGCTCGCGCTGCTCCGCGCTATGCTAAGGGCGTGTTGTGTAAATACGGGTTGCGGCCCGGCTAAACAGCTAGGCCTGTGTTGTGGGTCATTCGCGGGGAGCGAGGAAACGGTGTAAGATGACGTGTCTACAAGATCCACGGATCGTATTGAGACGGCGAAAGAGACGCACTAGAGCCACGTCGGGGTAAGAGACGACCGATGTGATGCGCGAAGACGTGTTTCCGACTCAGCCGGCCAGGATGCAGCCGCCACCCGGCGGGGCCGTGTGGGATCAGGTGGACGGGGGTAGCCGGGGGCAGTGGTGGCAATCGGAAGTATCCGTGTAGGATGGGCAAAGTTCCTGGGATATGTGTGTGGATGGGAGTTAGGGATGGTCTGGCGGGGGGGAGCAGCGGGCTCGGTGGGGTGGACTGTTGTGGGTTTGTGAGGCCCTGGGGAGAGGCTAGGCAGGGGGGGGGGCGCACTGGGGGTGGGACGAACGCTTTGTGGATTAGACGAGAGAGTGGGGGGTTTGGATTGGGATGTGAGAGGGTGGTAGGGGTAGAGAGGGCGTTGAGTGTTGGGAAGTGGTATGAGGGAGGAGGAGGGCGGCGGGAGCCTGGTCACATCATGTTGGGTGTCTATAGTATGTCCACACCTACCGCTCGCAGTACTGAGGCCGGCCTGGGACATCTTACCCTCCGGCCCGGGCGCGTACCCTCCGTCTCAGTCAGGCGCCCGACGCGTTTGGGGAGGTGGTGTGTCGCGGGAGACCGGCCGCAAGTTCTCCCTACAAGGGCTTTCATTCTGATCCCTGTGGGCCCGGAGGCATTCCCGGCGATCGCGCAACCGCTATGGCACTGTTGGAACATCCGCCTCGCCCATCTTCGCTCCTGGTGTGGGCCCCCGATTTGTGCGCTGCACACTGTCCTCTTCCTTGCTTTTCGTACCCGCTGGGGCATAAAGTGTGGGAGATCGGCGGTTTACCGCTCTCCCCATCTCTCCCCAGCCTGCCCCCTGCGCCCAGGATATTGCCCGGTCGCTCGGCCGTTGGCTACTCTGGTTTCGTCGTCCTCTGCCCTTACAGCTCCGCGCGCTACTCCCCTTCCCCTACGCCAGTGTCTCTGTTTCGACCTGACGTTGTGGTGTCGCAGGCCGTGACCCTCCCTCCCTCCTAATCAGGTCTTTTCGTTCTTCACCTGCACCCCAGCCATGCTGACATCGACCTTCAGGCCTGTGCGGTCGTGCGGTTCTACGCCGGTGGCCCTCTGGCACGCGGACGAGTCTTCTCTATCTTCCATTGGGTAGGCTGCCAACGGTGGTCCCAGACCTCGACCGGCGTCGCCGTACTGGAGCTATTGTGGACCAGCACACACAGAATGCTGCTCTACCAGTTAACTTATGTCTCCCTTTGTGTCTCCCTCTAGGCCGTGCTTAGTGGCTGTAAGCTCCCGCGGGAACCCCCGATAACCAGCCGTTTTTTGCCTTATTTCTGTGGGGCCCGGAGGTGTCTCATGTAGCTATCAATAACGCGCGGGCGCATACGCTCCTACTTATAACGTATCTCACCGGCCCGAGCCCTCCGCGTTTGCTCATCGCTCCTCGCCTGTTCGGCCGTGCCCTACATGACACCTCTCGCCGTTGGTCACGTCCGGTCTCGGATGCTAGACGTGCGAGGCGTAGGCCGACCCCGCGTGTGACAATTAAGGGGGGGGCTGTTGCCTCGTGTGTGGCAGTTTCTTTGCTTTTTGTCGATGCTGGCGATCGCAGGGGTTTCATTTCGGCCCCGTGACCGTGTAGGCCCTATCTACTGCCTTTTCTCGTCGGTGCGCTTCTCCGCGAACCCAATCTCCTTTCCTCGTTCCAACCCCTACCTCCCGCCCCTTTGTTGCGCATCTACTCACTCAATCACGTTGTGCCCCGGATAAGCACCCCCCTGAACTCTCCCTTTTCCGATCTAGTCCTCCTATCCGGCTTCCTCCCCACGACCTAAGGGGATCACCATTGCGACTCTTGGGGTGGATCTGGAGGTTTACTGGTTGGGATTCCGCTCATGCCCTGTCGGCCCGGGTTGTATTTTTTTTCCTGGTATCTTGTTCATTCATCGCGTAACCGGGGCTGCCTCCGCCATGTGACCTTCGTGCCATGTTCGAGAGACCCGCCCTGGTTCGCGGCGTGGCTCGCCATACACGTCTGATCCGTATCATGTGTGTCTCTGCGTCAGCCCGCAAAGGCTCCGCGCCGTCCTCCGGGAGCGGGGCTTTCCATCCCGGTTCGGGGTTGCTCGGTATTTCTTACGCCCCTCGCGTCTTTCGCTGGGATAGAGTCTGCTTTTTCTCACGCCGCTCCTTGCCTTTGAGCGGGTCGCCCGGTAGTAACGGACCGCCCCACCTTGCTATGCGCCTTCTACCGTGGCGGCGGTCGCTGAGGCCGTGCTGGTTCGATTGCTTTTCGTTTTGCCGGTCCCTTATCGGCGTCCTAGACTCTTGGCCGTGCTCGTTCCTCGCTTCCGTCTGAGTTTTTTGGAGGGCGCGCCCCCGCGGCACTACAGCTCACCTGGCTGCCTGGCTGTTACGCTGTCAGCGCTTCGCAGTTGTGCAGGGCTCTGAGTCACTTCCCCCGAACCACCCGTATGCTGCCCCTTCCCTTGTTGCGCACACCCCTGACTTCCATGGTGCGCAATTTTAGGTTTGGCAGGGCCGAGCATCAGACCTGGTAGTATGGCCGCGCATACTGGGCCGCTCCGCTGCGTTGCCGGGGCTCATGGCGAGCTGTCTAGGCGCTTCACCCCGATACCCACACACCTCTATTTCCGGATGCGATGAACTTAGTAGATTGCGTTCGGGTCTGCCCGGCATGGGCCGTCAGCTGAGTCAGTTTGTTTAGCCGTTACAGCTGGCAATGGCCAGTCGTCGTCGTATCGGATAAAGCTGCCTTGCTTTTGCTTTCACCATCCCCGGCTTCGTGTGTGTATGCGGAGCCCTGTGCCCTACCTGACCATCGGGTTCGCTCGGCTTCTAGTCTTGGGGGGGTGTGCCCAGCGCCGCACCCTCTCTCGGTGTTGCCCGAACTGCCGCTTACCTACAATCTATTTTCCCCCGTCGCTCACACCCAGCTAACACCCCCCCAACGTTCTCCTTCCTACCCAACGTTCCCCCAAAGTGGGTAAGCAGAGATTTCTTGAGATTCGGCCCCCCCGCCCCACGTAGTTGTGTCTCTTGGCACTTTGTCGCTGTACTCGGGGGCCGGTATGAGCCGCCGGAGTGACTTCGCTTTCTGCTGGCATGTGCTTGAGCGGTAGTCCCGGCGCGTCTTCTTAGGTTTGGCCTATCGTTTCCCGCCTCCCCGTACCAGTTTAGCCGGTCGTGTTGGAGCGAGTCCTCTTTAGATTTTCTGATAGGGCGCTTCCCCCCCGTCGCCCCCAATGTAGGCGCTTCTCCTCGTCCTTTTTCTTCTCGCGTCTCCGGGTTCACGGCCACCTCTCTCGTACTGGGGTCTCGTACGCCACCCTGACTTCCTTTAGCTTGGTTCTGGCCCATGGACATCCACAACTTTTGTCTCTCGTGTCCATTCTCTTGCGGTCTGGTTTTTAGTTGCTTGCGCGAAGGGGGGGCTGCTCCTAGTCTTTTTGCTGTCTCCGCCTATTTAATTCGCCGGCCCTTCCGTCGCGGTGTTTTCTTATGGCGCAAGGTTGTTCTGTTGGGTCTAATTTGCTCTTTGTTCTTTCGCTTTTGCTGGTTTATGGTCTTTTGTGTTTGGTGCTTAGTGTCGTCATTGTTCCCTAGAGGAAACCAGTAGGCCGCGCAGTTGAGGCCAAGCCCACGGCCTTGTATTGCTCGATTCTTCTCCTCAGTTTCTGCGTATATGACCTCTGATAGAAGTACTTTTCCCCCTCTTTTACCAAGAAAATCGACGCCGCAATAAACCTTCCTGCAAATCCCACCCGCGAAGGCGAGCTCCTTGACGCGCCGGTTGTTTGAAAGCGCCCCCCGACCCCCATTTAACTTTAAGGGCCAACATGTGCGCATTGCTTCCCCCCTCCCAGTTGGACAATTCATGGGAACGGGTTTTTTTTCCAAGTCGCGCTCATTGGCAAGTCCCCCCCGCACTGTAAGATGAGATCCCGTCCCCCGAACGCCGCTCCCCCCCTCCTCCTCCTCTTCGTAGGATTCTAACTTGACGAAGAGGTCTCTCCGAAGCGCGACGTCAACTACCTATCAACTCGTCTTTTTCTGATACCCCTCCCATTTTTTTCTGGGAGGTTACTCCTCCTCTCCCCTAGTTAAGCTCCAAGAAGATTGCCGAGCGCCCTCTTCCCCAGAGAAGAGATGCGCGCCTTCCCGAACTCTTTTTTCTCTACCGACCCATAACCCCCCCCTATCGGCCCCGAAAGCGTGGCTAGATACCTTCCTCCTAAGGCGAAAAAGGTAGAAGACAACTTGAGATGTGTCCCCCTCCAGAGTGATACAGATTCACTACTATAGCACTTTGATTTCCTCCCTCCTCGCTTTTTTTGAAGATTCCCCACTAGCGAGCTGCCCCCAGACCGTATCGATAGTTTTGACTTCCCCCTCCTTTTTCCCCTGAACAACTTCAGAAAGCCAGTACCTGGTTGCGCTCCTTTGCGTTCAGAGTGGCGTTGCCACATCGTCTCTTCCCCCCTCTTCGGACGACTTTCCCCTTCCACCCCACCAGTTTATTCTCCGCGTTTGCTTCTCTCGCTTCGTATCCTCGGGTCTCTTGCGCTAAGACGGAGGACTGGCATGTCCCAACAACCCTTCTTCCTTATCAGGTCTTTTCGCGTTGATTCCACTTATGATTCCTTCGGAGCTCAAACCTCCCCACTCCAGCTCGTAGCGTTTTGGGTCCCCTTCCTCTAGGAGCAGCTTTATTGTCCTTACTTGAACCGCCTCGTTTCAATCTTCACCCCTTCTCGGAAAAAAAGTTAAGCCTTGGAATCGACCAGACAATCAAGCGTTGACCGCGGACTATCCTCCCTGATTTAGCGACGCGTCTTCCCTCCTCTCAGTCGTTAGGAGAGAAAGAATAAGTTCAACATCTCGACTCGTCCCTAACCCACTTGAAGGATTTTCTCTCCACCCCTCCATCCGTATTGTAGATGCACGGTTACCCCCCCCTCTTCTTTGTGTGCTCCGGGATTTACTTCCGATGAGTCAACGCTCCCTTTTGTTTTTGTTTCGCTTTCCCTCTCCACGCATCCCCCGCCGTCGCCTCCCCCTTTTCCCTCCCCCCCCTTACGTTGAATTCTGTCCTTTTTCCCCTTTTGTGTCCAGTGACTACTGAAGGAATGCTGCTGCCCCGCCGACGAGTTTTTGCCCTTTTCCTCTTGCCATCAATCTTACTCACCGCTCACTTTTTCTTGTTCCCTCCTGGCTTTCTGAAAGCGCACTCCCTCTCCCCGACCCAAGTCACCTCTAATAAGAGATAGTTTTGCTGAACGGATTGGTCCAGTCCAAGCGCGTAATTCCTTGATTCTTCCGGCTCCCTTTCCTGTTCTCCCCAGAAGTTCGCGCGCGAGCTCTCCCCTTGTCCTTACGCTTTCTTTTTCTCTCTCCCGGGAAATTTTTTCAAAACGTACCGTGACGGGCTTCCCAACCCCCCGGTCTGGAACTCTCGATTTTTCCCGCCTTCTTCGATAGATGATTTGATATAGACTGCCGCGAGAGGACCTGCCAGCCACCTTTTTTCCCCTCCCCTTCCCGGGAGTAACTCCCTGGATAATCGCAGGGAGACGCCGTAAAGTCCGAGAAGCCGAGGAGACTCGGTCCTTTTTTCCGTCCCCCCCCCTTTGGTGGCGATTCTCTCTTTGCCCTCCCGTCGAGACGCCCGAATGCGACCTTCCCCCTTTCTCTTTAGGTTTCCTTAGAAGGAAATCTTGATAGTCGTGCAGGCCCCAACCCCACATTTTGTGTCTGGAGAAAGGAGACAATGCAGCTTTTTCGGGCCTTCCTGGCCTCGCCCCCTCTCCTACGAGGACACGCGGTTCTTCCGCCTCTTAATACTACCCATGAAAAGGGAAGATTCCACCTCGAATTCTCCTTTTAGGGAGACCTGCTTCAGCGCCTCGAGTCCCTTTTTTTCTCTCCAGATAGAGGGACGGATTGCAGGTGTGCCAACTTGACTTTCTTCAAGCGACGACTCGCACTTTTTAAAACGCTCCCTTTCCCCCCCCAACTGGAAGTCAAGTTAATTAAGTAGAAGAGGACTCCCCCCCAAGTGCTTTCCTTTTTTTTTCTGGATCCTCGCTCTCCGGCCTTTTTTCCTCCCGCTGATGCGCCAGGTTCTTTCTCCTCTTAAAAGTGAAGAGAGTCTTAGCAGAAAGGTCAGCCTTCCGATTCTGAAAGAAGGTGTGAGCTGTGTCACTTCTCCCGCTGTCCTCCCGATGGCCCCAAACCTGGCCGGACCCTTGTCCATTAAAACTGGGCTTCTACCCGCAAAGTTCCTTATTCCTCTCCCCATGGCTCCCCAGAGATCCCAGATGCGTCTTCGCTGGAACTAGCGTTACGAAAGTTCCCCGCGAATGTTGCCTCTCTCCATGGGTCCTTCCCCTCTTTCCTTCTCTCTTAAAAAGAATGTTGTTGTGTTGATATAGTCTCCAATTCCTTTTGATGACCCATGCGGTCGATTGGGCGCGCATTCTCTTTTTCCTTCTTTTCCTTCCGCTTGGAAGAAGAGTCGACCCGGGTCGACAATTGGCCCCCCTGTTCCCCCTGATTTTTTGCTTTCAGTCCCCTTTCCTTCTCAAATCTGATTCCTTTTGCTCCCCCTGAAGACAGCTCACCCCTGCGGTCCTTTTCGCGCTTCTCTTCTCCGTTGCTGCGAGGTTACATTCGAGGAAGAGAGCACGCTCAGTTTTCCTTCGCTACCCCCCGCACTCTCTCCATCCTTCCCCCCCTTTCTCAGGTGACTTTTACATCTCTTCCAATGCACGTTATGTGCCTTTTCTCCCTCTTTAGGCTCCCTATAAAGGTGCAATGCCAGCACCGGTTGCCTTCCCTTTCGAACAGAAACATTTGCTCTATTCCGGAAGCCGTTTTTCTAGCGAACCTGTGTTTTCTTCTGCTTCTTGTAAAGAGCGGCCTTTCGCGTTCTTTTTTAATCGGATCAGCGGCGCGGAGAGCGGCTTTGCGGTCCTGCCCCGAAGTCTATGCGTGCCCGCTCCCTCCGTGTTTGGTCCTCCCCCTCCTTCCCCCCCCCACTTTCAACCGATCAAGCTTTCTCTGGCGCTCCTGCCCCTTAGCAGTTTTTCGCCCTTCGCTGCTGAGAAAGTCTCTTTGCAACCCCACCAAAACAAACAAAAAACCACATACCCAACAAAAAAAAACAAAGAAGACAATGGATGTCCTCCGGTATGATGTAATCTCCCCTCTTTTTTTTTCTGGGCTTTCGTTTCGCCCCCCAGGCGACATATCCTTTCCTTTTTACTTTCCAATTTTCGGCTCCCAAGATTACATTTCCTTCTCAGCGCAGAGCTTGCACATAATTCTTCAGGAGATGGCACGTCTCGCAAATAGCTTTTTTCACCCGAAAAGCTGTCCCATGACTCTTCCGTTTTTCACTCTCCTTCTTTCTAGTTTTGTAAAGAATCTCCCGTCCACTCGAGGCGAGATCGATCCCTTTTCTCCTTCACTCTATAATTCCAATTTCGGCAGATAAGATGGACTGTGCCGAATCTGTCGCCCCTGAGAATAGTCTACTGATTTTTTGATTTTTTGTTTCGATTTAGTCTTTTTCCTTCTTTAATCCTTCGATCCCCTCTGCCTTTTCTCGGTAGGGTCCCTTCCACCCCTTCTTTCACCTCTGGTCTCGAAGCAATTCGGAGCGAAGGGCTGAGATTCCTTAGCCCACGTGGAACACCTCCTAATCGTTCCCTTTTCGTTCGCGCAAGACGTTTCTTAGTGAAGACGCGACTCATTTGGGTTCTTCCTCCCTTCGCTCAATAGGATAGCCGGCGGAAGCGTCTCTCCCCGGATGACAAGACTCCCCCTCCCCTCCTAGGTGGAGTAACCTTTTCCTTCAGAAATTTTCCCCGTAACCCTTTTCTTCCGTCGTGACAGGTTTCTTATTTAGGAAAGTAGGTCGGATCTGTTTCTTACTATCGTTATGCATGAAAATTCTCGCTTTTCCCCCCTCTTCCGTTTCCCCTTTCCTTCTTACGGCTCTCTTTACCCCCTCCCTTTCTCTTCCCGTCTCATGAAAGGGTTGCCGTCCGAGGTTATGATTTGAAGCGGTTAACGCATAAGCTTCTCTCTCTTCCCTCTCCCCCGACGTTAATGAGACTGCTTGATCTGTCTCCCCTGGAGTTTTCCTCTAGCGAAGCATTGAATGGCCTCCCGATTCTATATTTACACTCATTTTCCCGGGTGGTGGAGGAAGCTGCCGTTCATTTTCTGATCTGGTGTAGGAGGATACTCTCTTGACCCCCCCTCCCCCTTTTGTGAATGAGTTTCTCCCCCTCGACCTGTAAGCGATGTTAGGGACGCGACCTGCTCATCTTCCCTCGTTTTCAAAGCCGTGAAGAGTTCTCGTTTTCTCGGGCTTCCCCCTCGATAGAGATCTTA
>Ga0179593_1420536_pt1 | contig 15258 bp, 14 predicted proteins | sample CZODoug2_1_08_16_FD_185931 | JGI IMG/M metagenome (GOLD analysis project Ga0179593, IMG submission 185931) | Vadose zone soil fungal communities from Angelo Coast Range Reserve, California, USA - CZODoug2_1_08_16fungal (PacBio error correction) | ecosystem: Environmental > Terrestrial > Soil >... | reverse complement strand
AGCCTTACACAAGTTACCGCTCCTTTCTTTGTTCGCTTCCCTCCCTAGCGCATTCTTCCAACCCTGCTTCCTGGACTATAAATCATTCGAAGGATCTTCCTCTAAGGTTATAATCAGAAGGTAGGGGGATAGATCTCCCTATCCCGGCCATTTCTAAACCCCTGATGTCGAGTTTCCTTTCCTTCTCACTCCAGGTGGTTAATTTGGGAGAAAACAGTGCCCTCAAGCCATTCACCCAAACCTCCTGACCCCCTAGTGGATTTTTTTAAGAGGACCCTTCCCTCTTTAACTGTTTTATGCCCCGAGAAACAAAATTCCCTTTAGGGTGTCCTCCACTCCGCCTTAATGAAGGCCGTCCCCAAGAAACTTCGATGCGGCTCCAGATTTTCCGGTAGTTATGGATGACCTTTCGGCATCAAAGCTTCAACGAAGGTGACCTCCGGGTCCAACTCCGCAAGCGGAGCATCAAGCCCAGTTTTTCCCTACCCAAGTGATAATAATAGTCAATGGAGGGCTTGCCTCTCTTCACTCGGCCATGAAATATTAATTCTGTATTCTTTTCCTCTTTCGCGGCACTCCAGGTGGTATTTGGGTTTCGGTTCTGGGCTATACGTGGTGAGTTTGAAGGGCTGGGGAATCCCTTTGGGGGGCTTTCTCGCCCCAACCTATAATATCGGTAACTGACCTCTGCGGCTATCAAGTCTTGCCGATTCTCGCCACCAATGTAAGTGTTTCCCTTTTCAGGCGTTTGGTAGAGGAGAGGAAGGCGGCTGAGGAGTCTGTGATTGCTTGAAGGGGTACTCCTCCCTAAGTGTACTCTGGCGCCCGTCCGAAACTTGGGCTTTTTGTGCCGCCTCTTCCAGGACGTATCAGAAGAATTATTTATCATTCATTGAGGTGTGAGACTCAATCATTTACATTTCCAGATTCCACTCCTCCGCCTCTTCTTTTTTCGCTTGCCTTTTTGCCCGGGCTCAAAGCCCAATCGAACAGCGAACTCCGATGGTCCAACGTGGGGCTAATCAGGGACTCACTGTCTGAAGGGGCTAGATGGACACTTCACACACACACTCCAGGACGGCCATGTGCCTTTTCTCGACTTCAGACCAGGTTTCAAGGAGATGTTTTTTTTTTTGGCCGCCCCCCCGTCCCAAACTCCTGCTTGGTGCAGACTTTTGACCCGCCAGATAAACCTCAGTTTTGGCAGACTACTTAAAGAAGGAAACTCCACGTGGGCGACACGTTTCTGCCGAACAAATGTGATCCGGCCGCCCCCCCTTCATCTTTAATAACAAGAGGTAATGCGCCTCTTTTAGAGCTATGGGAATTACATCGGTCTCATCTGCCCGTTCCTTGAACATTAGATTTGTTCCACACCAGCGGACCGGCGCTGCCAACTCAAAGGAATGCCCCGCTCCTGTGTTTGCCATCATGTCCGGCGATGGGACACCCGCTCCCAATACCCCAAGCTGATCCTCCACCAACGACCTTGGGGTCTCGTCGGCGTAAAAAGGGGGCCAGTGACACAGTTACCTCCAACGGTTTTCCGGACCGCATTTCCCCCTGGTCTGGAGAACTCCAGCTTGACGCGCTGTTGGATTCACTCCCCGAACTTTTTTTCCCTCCAAGGATTGATATATATCCTTCCTTTGTTGTGTGAGATCTAGTAACAGAATCCTGGTACTTTAAATGCAGTTCTATGAGTGACTCTTCCCTCCCTTGTCCTCTGTTGGGCGACAGCTTCAGGCGTCCGGCCAAACTTCACCTGTCTAGAAAAAGCTCTTTTTGGGATCAGGTGCATTCCGCCCTGGTGACGCCGTTCCCAAGGTCCTATATTTTGTAATGCTTTAGATTTTGGCCTCTTTCCCCCAATCTCCGTTTCCACTGACGGCGTTTTGCGATTTCGTTTTTGGAGTTGGCAGAACCCTCCGGTTTGTGTTGTGAAAATTTGTCGATGAGGTCGGCTCATTAGTCGAATGCCTACCTAGTTGCCGCTCAAATGAGGAGCGCGATTTACATCGCTTTTTCTGTAAAAATGATTTCGTTTGTTTTTATCGATTACCGGTAGTTGTCCTTTGGTGAGACGATCACTCAAGTTGTTGGCGCATCTTCCCCCTTTCCTGTATGATTCCCTCGTACATGGTGGTCTTCGTCACAATGCCGGCAAGAGCAATTTTGGTCCCTTGGGGCGTTGTACCACCTTCGATACAGCCTGGGTCCGCAGCCTCAGCGTGCTGAGTTCCAAAAGAAGTATTCCCGTGTCGTACTAAGAGAGGTTTCGCCTTCAGTGGAGTTATGACTTTCCGTGCCAATCTGGCCGGGCGTGGTTCGTAAAAGCAAGGTAAAACAGCCTGCCCCTCCAAGTAGTGCGGGAGATGGAAATCTAGGCATTCGGAAGAGAGTTCAGCCGTTTCACTTGGATTTCGTTTCGACTTTGCGAGAGGTCCCAACATTTTTGGAAGGGATCCAGAGTTTCCCCAGCTTTAGCGCCCGCTGAAAAAGGCGCGTGACCTCCACCGCCTGGAATTCCTCGCCTCCCACGTTCTACTCCCTCTCCCTTGGGAAGGTGGAATCACTCGGTCAGTATCGTGATAGCAGCCGCTGTTCTCACGTAGAAAACGAGCATAGTAGAGGTCCCGTGGCGGCGCCCTAGACCAAAGCCACTTCACCCGCGCCGCCAGCCCAAAAGCAGTAACAATACCACCTGTTTCGCCATTCCCTAGCCGGCCAGGAAGCAGATTCATTTCTTCGGACGATGAGAGCAATTGCTTCTTGATCGATCTCCCGTTCAAAACGGTTGATTGTCTCTTTGTGAGGTGGTACCCACCCCCTCGGGCTCCCCGTTTAACAGATCATTTTTTTCCTCCTCGTTCTTGCACCCCTCATTAAAGCTCTTATATTATCCGGCATTAAGGCCTTCTCTACTGCGTTGGGTAACAGTTGTTTTTAGGATCATCACCCCCTCGGGGACATGCTCCACTGAGTGCGTTGTGAAATAACTTGGGATTTTTCTTCCATGCGACGCATATTAGCTTCATTAAACCCTGCCATCCTTGTTTTGTAGGGCGTTTCTTGTCCTCAGTATAGGAAGTTTTCTCAGTACCGCGGTCTTTGAGGTCCTGCTCTGAATGTATAGTCCCTGAGCTTTTTTTCTATTGTTTTGCAGACTTGACGATAGCTCCCGGAGCCAAGTCGCCCCGGACCCCTTTTGTCCCCAATCCCGCCTTTTCAAAACCTGGACATTTAATTATTCCATCATCCCTTCCTCGTTGTTGTGTGAGCGCTGGCGAAGCGCTTACATGCCACGTTTTGAAGATGAGTTTTGGCGTGGCCTTTCTGCCTTGTGATGAGCAGTCTAAACTCTCAAGTACCTCTTCCTATACCGAAGGCTCGTCTCCATTTCCGAGGTTCGAATCAGCGTATGTTTCCTTTCAAACCCATCAAAAACCCCCAATGGTATGGCCTATCTCAACACAGGTTCCCGGCATTGGGAGAAAACCTTTTCCCTGAAGTTTAATTAAAACCCCTGACCGCAGTGTGGTGAGCAGTTCCTTGGTTGAATCATCCGCCGCACCAATAAAACCTGTATGCTTTTTCTTTGCCGCGGGCACAACGTCCGATTCTGCTCACGATTAACACTAGTCTTCTGCAGCTACATTCACTAGGCAGATAACAAAAGCTATACCAGGTGTCTTTACCATTTATCGAGGCCATTTAGACAATCAATTCCAATCATCATGAGACCTCTCTTCTCCTGGTAGGAGCTTAAGATCGGGCGACATGAATTTTTTTTCTCTTCCGTCTATAAGGAGGACTTTTCATCACTTACGTTTCTGGGTCCTGAGTCTGAGGGAATATGGTGGGGCTTCTATTTTTTTTTGGCAGTACCTTTATCTTTCGCCCCCGTTTACCCCCCCACCCTTTGAAATCGGAGTTCATGGACGAGGCTATGCACCCGGTAATGGTTTCAACTTTTTTCCGTTGAGACAGTGGACTTAGGAGTAACTGGCCGTTTTTTTTCGGCCTGGCTCTACTCTTGCAACTGAAACTGCGTACGAAAGCTTTCTTTTGTCCGACTCTTAGTTGCCAGAAGATTATGGCGCATGAAGCGGCCCATGACTCTCAATCTTCTTTCGCTAGCTTTACATCGCCCTCCGTGTCATCGCTGCTTTTTGCCCGCCGGTTCGAAAATACACCGGCCCCGATTGTTTCCCTTGGACGATCAGGAAACGCATATGACTCGGGGCGAAACTCTCTTCTTACGCGGCACAGTCTGAGAAGTGATTTGAACACAACCTCAGTTGCACGCCGGAAATCGGACTCTACCCGTCAGCAATTCTGTTTGAAGAGTCTCAGCCGTTCCCCCCCACCTCTTCTCTGTTTGAACATTTTTCCGAATTGCCGACACAGGAAAATTTTTTGGCATTTCGAGCCACGCCCACGTGGTCAAAGGGATATGAACAGTTAACTACCTGTCCTCCCCCCTCTACCACAAAAATAATGTCTATCCACCCGATATCTGCGCCTCTCAAGATCAGCTTCAACGATGAAGCCCCGACCCCCGGTTCCTGGTAGAGAGCACCTGCCTGTCTCCTTGTCCCCCTCCCAGAAAAGTGGTTTAAACCACATTCTGAAGCGGTTGCGGCCAACTCCTTCCCCCGAAAGCGCAAAAACTTTTGGTGCCAGGCCTTGCCGTTTTAGGCGAGGATTTGTCCTTACAAATCACCCGTTTAAGAGATATAACCCAGGGCCAAATGTCCTGGCTTGGTTCGGCAGGCCAACGGCACAGTGATCCCGCCCACAGACGGATCTAGACCCGTGCATCCTTGTCTTTTCCTTCGAAGTCTCCACAGCGACCTGTATCATTCGCGCCACTTGCTTTTCCATACCCCAGGATCTCTATCTATTGCCTAATAGGTGGTAGAGAGATCCCCCGCCCTTTATTTCAAAATTTTCCGTGGTGACCCAAGCGAGTTGGGGTTTACAGCTTCAGGACTTTTTCCAAAAAGAACAGGAGGCGGGATATTCCCTTCCGTTTTTTCTCCCCCAGGTGCGTTGGCCCTGTTTGCCGCGACCCAAGGTCCGATTTTTTGTGCGGGCAGCTTTGGCTTGTACCTTCTTTTTTCATAAAGAGACAAAACTTCCCACATGATCCTGCTCCTTTTCCTTTGGGAGCCCAGGTCCCGTTTCAACACGTTTCCGATAGCTAAGGCAAGGGCGACTTTCGACTGCCGGCGGGGATTCATCGTTCCCTTGCCACTTGCTCCCAATTGGGATGCGCCCATCGCTGGTGATGAGACAATAGGTGAGTTTTGTCTTATTACCGACCCCCGTTTTGTTCCTTTTTTCGAGCACCTTGAGGAAAGGGCGGTCCGGATTGGCCTCCGTCTTGAAAAAAAAACTTTTAATTTTTTATGCTTCGTTTCCCCTCTTCAATGGTTGTGTCTTCAACCATGCCTGACCTCCTTTTTGTGCTTGGTCCACTTCTCAGATACCAAGTTTAGGTGGTTCATCTTCACTATTCCCTTTTTTCTTTTTTTTTGAGTTGTGTCAACAGATTCTTCATCCGCGGTTTCAAGCGGGACTCCGCCCGGGCGTTCCTGTCCTGCCCAATTTGGCAAAAGCTTCGGTTCGATTTCTTTCGGGAACCTTCCCCCTTTGCATCCAAAGATCGATTCCCGAGCTCGGAGATGAATCTTTTTTCCGAAGATTGATTTTTGTCCCCTCAGCAGCACTAGGGAATATGTATCTATTATGTTTCCTTTCTCGTCGTGGACCCAAAGACCCTCTTCTCCAGCGTTATTGATTAAAGATTCCACGGTGCCATCAACGCCATGGATCCTTCCAGAAAAAAACGCCGCCTATCCCCACTCCCTTTCTCTGGACCCGTTTCCGTGGAAGCCTCGGCCGTTCCGTGACCGCTGTAAGCGTAGAAAAGTGTCGCCATAAGTACGATCCTTGGAATTTATACCAGCCCACCGGCCCTACCTCCCACGGCAGCAAAGTATTCCGAAAACACCCCCAATAAAAAAAGGGACTCATTAGCCGGATTACCTCCGTTCCTCCTATTCAGCTTAGCCATAGGGGAGCTAAGTGATATGAGAGAGTATCCAGTGATTGCGTCCTCTGGGATGGATGGCTACGTTTGCGTGCGGGCCTCTTTAGGCCCCCTTAACCTTTATTCACGTATGCCTTTGATACTAGTTTCCCCACTCCCCACTGAACGATCTCCCGCAGACTGTATAGGCGATCATTTCCGGGCGTGTGTTCCCCCCCAGTAAGAAGAAGTTTTTTGCTCTTCGTAGTCATCCTAGGTCGCTCGTCCTTTCCCAGCCCACCCAGAGGTGAAATACCTTGTTGAACTTTTCCCCATGTGAAGAACACCCTTGCTTAGCATTTCTTTGCCATTTTAAGCTCGAGATTAACAGAGCCCTTCAATGCTGAGTACCCGGAAGTCTTATTCCTCTCCCCTTTCTTTCCTTAGTCAATGGAACTGTCGACTGCCGCTATCGGAGAACACATTCTGGAAAGCAAAAGCTCCTTCAATTGGAATGAGTAAGTTACCTTCTTTCTCCCTTCTATATTTCCTCCTTCGGTTCTAGATTTAACGATTTAACCTGTTGCCGCGCTTTTGCTTTAATGGAGACTTTTTTGCGCGCCTTTAGCACTTGTCTGCCCACCCAATGCCGTTCCAGGGACTAATTACTAGAAGGCTCGGGCCCTCCCCCATCGAACGGTTATGAATCTCCTTCGTTTTGTTGGTTCGCTCGTTGCGGGCCTCCTCCAAAAATTGCCCTTGGACTGCTAGGGTTTCTTAGCCGTGAGAAAAAAGCCTTCCGTTAATTCTTTTCCCCCCCCCCTGAAACGTGTCGTTTGCGGACGCGCTAGATGTGACCGCCAAAAACCTTCCAAATCATAGGTAGGTCCTTCCCCCCCTGCCTTCTTTACTCCGTCTCTTACGACTGACAAGATACATCTTGAGGCTGAGATACTTAAGGGCGATACACCCCACGATGCTCAAAGGTGAAAGGTGTACTCCGGCGTTCACTTCCCGCCCAGAGACCTAAGGCTTTCTACTCCTCGGATGACTTATATTAGCTCGCTCTCATCTTTTTCAGATGCTCCTTAATATTTATTAGGATAGACGGGTAACGTTTGGCATGGCTCCATTGCTTCTTGGTCCGCGGTTTTCATATCGGGTCTGGGGGTGTCATACCTTGGCTGGGCTTCATTGCCCGCAGTCAATATCTTCTTACCGTGTTCTAACCAACTCTGCTTGAAGAACTATGGCCGATTCCCTCTTCCCATTTCCGAATGTGAGGTTCTTAGAATGTTGGTGATGTCTTTGGCACGTGGGATATTTCCATTCGGTGGAGGGCCATTCCGTGGTTTCTCCCCTTCTCCCCCTAAGTTGCACAGCAACTCTCCTTCCGCCATCCAGATTTTTTTTGGTGACTCTGCGACGTCGACCCGATCTAAGAGGCTTCTTTTTACAGTCTTTCTCCTCCGTTCTACCCTCTAAGGTTCTATACATTTCCATCCCTCGTCCGCTGATCGTTTTTCTCTTTTTTGCCCTTGAATGTTACGAACGCGGTCGTTTTGGCCCCTTGGGGACAGTCTTAAAGCGGATGGATATTTGAACCCTTCTCTTAGTCAGCTCCACCTTTCCTGCATGTAGCCTTCTTTGGAAACACAACTCGCATTCAAAGTCCTATAGCTAACCCACTTTGGTTCTGAAAGTTGACCAGCCCCAAGTTCCCAAACCCTTCTTTTTTTTGGCCGGACGACACCGTCGCGCTCTACCCCCACTCCTTTTTGGGTCAGCTACCAAAATCCCTTTGCAGCCAATTGATAGAAACCGGAACGACACTTCCCCCGGTCATCTTCCCCCCCACCCACGAACCCATATGATTTCCTCTTTCCGCCCCTCTCAATTGTTCGACAAGAAGCCCCCCCCTTCATTCGAGCCATACGTTTCTTTTAAACTCCTAGACAAAGTGGGTACCACCACCCTTTACTCCGTTTTCTTCCCCCCACGACAACCCACGTTTTTCCCCGGCCGGTGAACTGCCGTGTTTCTTATGAGGTTAAGACCCTCCCCCCCCAGCTTACCTCTCCGCACAAATTCGTTGGGGTCCTTCGCGTGGTCCTTTCAACCCGGCACCAGTTTTCCGCACAAAGCGGGGTTTCTTCACAGTTTTTCTCTTTCTTGAAGTCCTGACCCACACGCTCTTTTATATTCACTCCTATGGCCTTAAGAAAAAGGATTCTTTGATCGCTTGTCTCCTTCCCCGTTTTTTTTTCTTTTTTCTATAAAGATACCCCGGGCATTTAGTTCGTTTCTCATTACTCCGCAAAGAAGGCGAGGTTTTTCCTCTAAGGAAGGTTCTCCTCCAAAGTCCATTTCTCTTTCTTAGAACCATTCCCCTGTGCTGACCCGTTTCGCTTTCCGCCCCTCCGCCGACCAAAGGAGTACTTGTTTGCTTGTCTTGGTTGCTTTTCTGTGGTAAGATTCGTTTACCTAAATAGCCCGCACATTGCCTGGACCTTCTCTTTTTCTTTTTCTTTTTAGTTGGTTCCCCTTCCGCTGGTCCCCCGTTGCTTTTGATTCCTTCTCCCGGTCCGGCGTTCTTCGCCATGCCTTTTCCTTTTCCTCCTCACCTTCGTCGAGCTAGCTGTGATGACCCCTTCCTTTTCTTTGGTTATAGATTACCGGTTTTCGGGTTAGAGCAGAGCCAACCCAGTTTGCGGCCCACTTGTTGCGTGTCTGATTTCCCTTTTTTTTAAATTTCTGTGTACTATTTTTCCAGTTTTGAAGAGCAGATTTTCTTTTGTTAGAGGCCTACCCTCCCCCGGTCCCCCTCTGGATCAAGGTTTTCGATCGCCTTTTTCGTCGTGTCACCCCCCAGCAGTCTCAGCTCTCAATTTTGCTATTACTAGAGAGTGGCCCCATTTCCATCACCGGCCTTGTTAGCTGTTCCCCCGTTTCCTTCCGGTTTCGCCTTTCTTCCCCTGCCCGTATCAGATTCTCCTTACTCTGGGATGTGTTTAGTCTTTCTATGGCAAATCTCGACCCCCAATGCCGGGAGCTTCCTTCCCGGAATCCAATTCTCATCGTATTTGTAGACCGTGATCTCTTCTTCACCACCCCCAACAAAGGGTAGGACGGTTTTCCCTGGTTTCCTAAATTTACTCGCCGCTTACATTAAGCTTCACCTCCCCGACATGAATCCCCTCAGACCGACCCTTTCCTGCCCCAAAATGACTCTACCGTGGACAGCCCCATTGCGGTCCCCCTGTTTGATTTCCTCGGCGAATTGCCGTTTTAGTTTTCCCAACTGGTACGCCATCAGTATGACAAGGGGACTCGGAAGCCCAGCCCCAACCCTGGCACGCAGCGGTTACTCCCCACTGAACCAAGACCAATCCCCCCTTTGAGCCATTCACGTAGAAGGCGATCCCGAAGCCAGATTCATCTTCTTTTCTTCCTTGAGATTCAGATGATTGTATAGTCTCTTCTCTCAGCTGAGTCCGAACCTCCTTTTTGATGTCTAGGCTTGAGGGGTCCAGAGCAGCAATTTCCCCCTTTTCTCCTATTTTTTATCGCTCGTTCCTGTAGCTCAGTCTTCTTACTCCCCTCATTTTATATTATACACATGAGTCGTCCTTTCGACCCTTTGCGCTTGAGGCCAAAGATAGGATTTTCAGGTTCTTGCGATGTACCACTCCCTTTTTCTTCCGCGCCACTTCTTTCATAGGTTTGTCTTAGTGAGTGACCTTTCTTCATGCGAAGAAAAACCCGTTTGGAGCCAGCTTCCCCCTTTTTCTGTTTCCGTCTTGGTCGGGCCTCGATTAGACCGAGCCTTCCTGCTGATTAGAAAGAAGTAATTTTCTGACTATCTTTTTTCTCCCCTCCACTTGTGTTGCAATCTTTTTTGATAAGGAGCGCCTAGCCCTTGGTTCAAGCCCAAAGAGATTAAAAAATTTTTAATGATTTTAATCTCCCCCGTTTCCTCCTCCCCGTTGTGTTTTTTCGACCTCTGTAACTCTATTTCCCACTTTTACCGTTATTTGGCGATGGTGATGAATTTTAGAAATAGAAGTGAAAAAAAAAATCCTAGTGATAGACCTCTTTTCCGGCGACTCAAGAGTCAGGCTTTCTTTTTTCACAGCATTCCGGTCTCCCGTCTCGTCTCCCCCCTTCCCTCCAAAAAAAGACTGGTTTCCAGTAATTTAGCCCCTTCCCCGGTTTTTTTCTGAGAATTGTTTGAAAAAAAAACTTCCTCAAGTTATTTCCAAACTTTGCAAACCCATTTTGTCTGCGCTGGCCCCTCTTCTTTGTTCCTCGCGAACTCCATACAGGTCCTCCCCCCCAAGACCCAACGTATAGAGTTTCCCCCACGCGTGACGGAAGGCCTATACTATATCTAGCCCAGATACATTGCGTGCTTTACGGGATTGTCCCGTCCGGAACGAGGCATACCCCTGCCTATACCTTGTGCCATTTGCCGATTTCCCACCTTTCCCTCCGAGAGACATACGACAGATATTTTCAATCGACCTCATTTTTTTTTTAATACATATCTACTCCCTGTGATCCTTATATTCATATGGCTTTTCCTATCCATGCCTTTGCTCTTCTCCTTAAGGAAAGGAGGCCTGCTTTTTTGGGAAGCGTGGTTATGTGATTACGTGGCTGTGTTCGTTTTATCTGGTGGCTTGGGTTCTATTCTCCCCCTTTCCTAGAATTTGGAAAGTGTTATAACTGTTCCCCGAGGAGGATAAATGAGTCTAGGTCCGAGTGCCTTTCCATAAACTTCCATGGACCGTTATTTCCCCGGAGAAGTGTCTAGTTCTTCTTGAGGGGTAGCATCGTGGCTGCACGGATGTGTTAAGCGGCGACAAGATGTTCCCAGAAACTCGGATACCCCCGTGCGTTTTTTTTTTTTCTCACCCCCTGACTCCCTTCCTTTCCCATGAACTTTAAGATGAGCATGAGGCGAATTACGGGCCCTCCCTCTCAGGGTCCCTACTAAAGCTCTCCCCTCTCTCCCGATCTTCTGTCATTTTCCTTTTCTGGCCTTCTCCTCCCCCGACCATCACCGGAGCGATTTTTGGGTACGATCAGAACTAACTTTTCTTTCATAGGGTCGACACCAGAGTAAGAACCCCGCTTGCAACACAAACTTGGACAATCTTCTTCTCTCGTCCCCCTTCCCCCTCCATAGATGAAAGCCATGTATCCTCCCCCCTGTCCCCCCCCCTTTGCCTAATGAATGGTGCCAAAAACTTTTATTGGCGACAAATGAGCCGAAGAAATTCTCCCCTTCCACCCCCACCTTTTTCCGTCCCCAAAGATTTCGCCCCCACCCCTTTCATTTTCCAATAAGGGAATCGCCACACACCTCCCCCTCCTTTTTTTTTCTTCCCTCCGCTTTTAACTGGATTTGAGACTTTTCCTCCTAATAAGAAGGCATTTTTGTCGAGCCATTCTCCCCCCTTGCAGCCTTAACATCATCGACCAATTTTTTTCCCCCAAACCTCGGTCCCGGTTTTCTTGCAAATCCCGCCAAGCCCTCTCCCCATCATCCCCTTGTTGTTCCTTCTGGGGAGGAGAGTGGATCGTTGTTTTCGATTTACAAAAAGCCCCCTTCTTTTAAACGTTTCCCCCCCAAAATTATTCCTGTTGTAGCGAGTTTCTCCCACCTTTTCCTACGGGCACCTTTACCGCACCTCCCCCCGTTTCTCTTACCCTGTCCTATTTTTCCCGCCACGTCCTGCCCTGTACAAAGGACGTAAGGGATTAATCAAGCACCGAATTTGCATTTTTAATACCCATCTTTCCTCTCTATTCCCTCCCTCTTTTTTTTCCTAGCATCATATCCATTCTGTCTAACCAAATTGACAGTAGTTTGAGTGACTAAATACAGAAGCAGCTTCTTTTGTGCCCTATTACGCCTTTTTTCAAAATGCTTGTCTATCCCCCCCCCCTCCTTTTTTCTTACCGGGGCTTTCTTAAACTTGGTGCAGACCCTGAGACAAAAAGGTCATGACATTTTTGCACACTTCCAGCTCTGGTCTTTTGTAAGATAGTCCCCCCATTCGCAAGCCCACAACCTGCTTTCCCCCTATCTGTTTCCTTCGGAGGGAGTTGGACTAAAGTCTGGTGGTGTAAACCCCCTTGTCGCTATTTTTCTACAGCCTGGAGATGGCCTCCCCTTCTTCCTTCTTCCATCTAAGTGACCCCCTCCCCACTTTTCTCGCCCCTAAGCTTACCATCCTGGTGCTGCTCGAAAAATGTCTTTGTTTATTTCTTTTTTTTCTTTCACGCGAGCAGTCCCCCCCCTTTTGGCCCTTAGTGGAAGGAATGGGCGAATTTCTCTATTTTTACTGTCTTCGAGCGCGAACATGGTGTCTCTCAACGTTAACTCTCTCTTGGACCTTTTGCTTCTTCCCAAGTGAAAAAGGGGCCCCGTTCCTGGTCTATAGAAACTCTCCTGGAAGGAGCTGCAGTTGTTTGTTCCAGCTTTATTCGAGTCAATACTCAGCGTCGGTTTCTGACTCCTCCTGATTTCTTGATTCTCCAGTTTTCCACCTTCCCCGTTTGCGATGTTCTTTTTTCCAAGAGGCAAAAAACCTCTAAAGCAAGATCTCGTCGCTCTGACCACCTTCCCTTCTCCTTCCCCTTCCGCTTTCGCCTTTCCCGCAGCATATGTAACTCTCACTGAGATATTCGGTCGTGAAGTTCCGTCAAAAACCCAACGCCTCCTTTGCGTTCCGCTTCTTGCCAAAGTCTCTCCTTTCCCCCTGCTCCTAGGCCCCCTCCACCGCATGAATCCTCCCCGAAGCACAGAAGATCATCTCACCAACTGTCGAAAGTACCCTCCTTTCCGTGATCACTGGTCCTATCCAACTCATTTCCTGTGCTAGACACAGGTAGACGTTCCCACTTCGCTCGAACGTCCCTCCCTCCCTCCACTCCACACCTTTGGAACAGAAAGTCCCGTCCCGTCTAGCAACGTCGCCAGAAACCTCAATACCAACCCTGTACCTGCCTGCTTAGCCGACGTTCATAGAACCTCTCTTTTAGTTCGAATTCTGCTCCGTGTATCTATTTCTCCTGAGATTAAAAGAGAGGCTTTTCGCTGCCGTACCCTCGACCTCTCAAATTCCCTTCTTTCGCCCTCGTTCCTAAGCCCATTTAAAGTCACCCCCCTCATGTTATCTTTATCCGCATGTGCGGATGGCAGGAATCATCCTCTTTTCGGCACCCGCTACGGGCTTTTTTCCTGTTTTCGCTTTTTCCACTCAATACTCCCTTCCTCTCCCGATCCCTTACTGTTTTTTTTCATATTGTTTGGTGAAATTAACTGTGCCAAATGTTTCCCCCCTAGAAACACAGGGGAGTGCGCCCGACACTATCCCCTTTTTTTTTTTCGGATGCCGGCTCCTCCCACGCCCACCGCCCTGTTCAGTACACCGTCGATGGAGGCCGCTCCTCTTCATTTATAGTACGGTGGGTATGATTCCTCTCTTTTTCCGGCGCAGTCGCCACTGGAACGCCCCCAGGCTTTTCAAATCATCGTATTCTCCCCTTCATTCTCTCTCTTTTCCTTACTTTTTTTTTTGTTGAAGCTTAGTTAAATCCTATGCCAAAGTTTACGCCTTTTTTCCCTGGCGAACTTGTGGACAGGTAGCCACTACAGTTTCTGCAAACCCCACATTCCATAATTACACTCCTTTTCCTTCCGCGGTACCTCAAGAAGTCTTTTTCTCGGTTTTGCTCGAGCCGGCCCAGTAATACAACGTCCAATGGCGGTTTTCCATCAGTTTCGGCTTAGCCTGCATTCAAAGTCAACAACCAAATTATAAACGCTGTGGAGACGGATAAGGTGACGACGCCGGAGACCTACTCAATTCAACCCCCCTCCAAATCACTTCTGGGTTTCCAGCGCTTTGAAGCAGACTTTACATTTCTCTGCTGCTATCACATTCCTTGTTCGGTTTCAGGCAACGAGTCGCCACCAAACGCTGATCAACCCGGTGACATAGATTTCACACGCCCAGCGAGGACCATCCACCTCCCCCTCTTTTCACGCATCCTTCTGATCCTCTCTCTCATCACCTGGAGCGCTGTCAAATATCTGGACTGTCCTCCCGGATCTTTATTTCCGAGCATAGTGCATTTTCCCTTTCTGTTAAGGGTTGAGAGTGGCTGCCGGTCACGGGTGCTGTGGTAACTTGGATGGGGCTTTCTTCGGCCCCTTAATAACGACGGCCCCTGCTAAGGGCGGCCTCTCCCTAGGCCTTCCGACGGCAACCTAGGGTCTTTTCCACGGACATGTTGCGAGGGCAGGGCTTTTGGTTTTTTTATGGCGGCCATTTCACGGCGGATGGCGGCCTATTTTCCCTTCTCTGGATCCCGTCCGCAATTGGGTTTTTGGTTTTTACTCCGAGACTGCGAAGATCTCCGATGAGACATGCCCATCTTCTCCTTCGTTCACATTTCCGGTGATTTTTCAATTTCATCCTCTCGATCGCTGCTGGATTGCGCTTTGGGGCAGTGTCCTTTGCACCTCCCCTCGAACCCCCACGATTGATTTTTCTGGATTGAACCGATCTTAAGGGGCGAACCTCGCCGTACCGCCCACATTCGCGGAGAGATGATTGGAAACACCCCACTTTAAAAGGTTCTATCCCCGCCCCTGGTAGCTTATAGTGATCCCGCCCAAGTCAACACCCAACTGTTTCTTGTGACCTTCCTTTGGATCGAAGCACAGGAAGTTTTGCATTTTCCTCCCTTCTGAACTTAATCTTCCCCCCCGTGCTATGCAGAGAAGGAAGACACTCCGGCTCTCCCAACAAACCCCACTCCCTTCTCTTTTTCGCCTTGCGGTCCATTTAGAGTTTTTTCAATTTGATCTAAGGATAACCGGCGTCTCTTTTCGTAGCCATGCGCACTCTTTCTGAAACTCTATCCCCTTTTTTACCAGCTTTTTTCTCGGACTCCGCAGTACAACTCTGTGGTGCCAGGCTTTCGGTATGGATGTGATCCCTACAAATCCCCTTCCTTTCTTGGCACCCAACCCTATTTTCTCGGTGCTGCGGCGTCCCCGGAAGAACAACCCTGATCACGCAAACCTCTTCGGTTTATATGACCCGGCATCCTGATTTTTGTGCTAGAACTTTCCTGCCGCCCCCCCTACTCTTTCTTTTCTGGTCTTCACGCTCGGACCTTCAACTTAAATACCCCAGTCT
>Ga0179593_1285457_pt1 | contig 15258 bp, 24 predicted proteins | sample CZODoug2_1_08_16_FD_185931 | JGI IMG/M metagenome (GOLD analysis project Ga0179593, IMG submission 185931) | Vadose zone soil fungal communities from Angelo Coast Range Reserve, California, USA - CZODoug2_1_08_16fungal (PacBio error correction) | ecosystem: Environmental > Terrestrial > Soil >... | reverse complement strand
TATTGGCCTCTCTTTCGTTTCCCCAGGTTTGTACCTTTTTTTTGCTCTTCCTGGTTCGTAGGTTTTGTCCTAGATGTCTTCCCAACAAGAAGAGCCCCCATACCAGTATTCTGCAAAGCCCGCCTCGCACACCCCCCCCTACATACTCAAGAATTACTTGAGAACTTCCATAACCGTGTCTGTTCCAGCTGACGATGTTTTTCCCACCCCGGATTCTTCTGTGTTTTGAGCAATTTATCCCCTTGCTGTACCCTTTCCTGATTTTGTTTCAAAAAGTTCTTTCCGGAGGCTCCCTGGACCCCCCCCATGGCGGTTTCAGTGGGCGGTGCTGCCGCAATCCAGTCTTTTTCCAAGTTGGAGTTTTTGTTCCTTTGGGGTTCCCCAAGCTTGCCCCCCCACCCCAACGTGTGGACATAATGTCAATTTCTGCTCCCCTCCATTTCCCTTTTTCCTTCCTTGGTGTCCTTCACAGAAAACCCTCCCTTTCCGTTTGGTCCTCGGTTTATGGTTCCCCCAACCCCCCCGGAACAGGTCACGTGCTGGATTGCCATCCCAACGGCACTGTTTGCCCCTGCGCGGTTTTGTCGTTCCCCAGTCCGGCGTTTTGACAACTTATTGGTCCCCCTTTTTCCTTCTCCGCAACGTAACGACGCAAGCACCCCTCGCACACATAATATTGTATTTTTGTCGCTATTTTTCCGATCGTTTATTTCCCGAGTATTCTACTGGATGGTTGTACGTCAGGTCGTTCTTCGGATTTTTTTTTGTTTTTTGAAGGGGTTTACTCCGTCGTCACCTGGTATTTTCTCTGGTATTCTTGCCCCTCTATCTTCTTTTCCAGTCTTACTTTCTTCGGACTTTCCCCTTGTGGCCACTTCTTGAGTTTCCGGGTTTTTGGTTTTGCTTTGGTTCTTTTCCCCCCCCACAAGCCCCTAGTGTTGTTCCCTGACAAAAATAGTACCTCTTTATTACCCATCCTGTTTTATTTAACCCCCAACCCCCCTACTATCGGTCTCTGTTCTGACCGAGCCCCACAAGGAGTATCCTTCTTCGGCCTGCCAACGGGCGGGAGTTCTCTTTGTCTTCTCTTTTGCGCAAGTTCCAGCATTTTAACAGGCCCACCCCCCACCTCAGAAGGGATTGCTCTACCGGTTCCTGTCCCAAACCCAGGCCCCCCGGAGTAGTTTCGGCGGTGACTTTGTTCCTGCCCACAAGTCATGTTGTGCTCGCGGATACCGATTAAACCCCGTCTGTTTTTTTTTTTCAAAGCGTACTTAGTTCCTTTAGCTTTTCCGCTTCCTACTGGCCCATTCTTCCCGTTTTAAACGCTGGTCTTTTTTATAATCCGCGGTTCCAGTGTCCCAGGGTCCTTTTGCGGGGCTGGCACATGAGCGTTCTGCGTGCTTTTTGCCTACTCGGTAATCCTGTCGGTTTTCGTTTCCCGTCTTGGAGTTTTATGCCGCAAATACAATAAATGGCTCTCCATCCTGACTCTTTGTTTGGGCGCCAAGACCCTTCAGAACCTTCCCCAAATCTTCTTTTTGTTCACCAGTATTATCTCCCATGCCCTCCGTTATGCTTGTTGGAACGGGGTTTCCAAGTTTACTTTACTATTTACCCTTCCCCCCCCAAACAATTTTTTTCCCATAGCCAGTTTATGGCCGCCCTGTTTTTAATTGCCGTCCCACGCATTTCCTCCAGAAACCGTCCGTCCAACCGAGATTGGTCTTTTTCTTGAACCCCTTTTTCTTGACCCAAACGTTTTTACAACGTATTGGACCCCCCTGCTTACCTCCCCAATCAGTGACTACGTTCAGACCGACGGGACTTATTTTTTTTGCCGTGTTGTGTGTTGTGTTGTGTTGGTGAATATTTCTCCGTCTGTCCCCCTGTTTTCTTGTCATCTCGGTGCTCAACAAACTGGTTGGTTTTTTGCCCCCCCTTTTCCCCCACTCCCCCTCGTAAAACACCACGGGTTCCCCTTTTCTTCGACCCCTCCCTCGCTGGTTTGGTAAATAGAATTTCGGAAATTTTCTTTCGGGCGAATGGTCTCACGAATTATCGAATTTTTTTTTCCCTTTTTGGATCCCTGTTTCCGCTGTGTGACAACCTTGCCTCATCACTCAGCTTTATGAGTACGTTCCCCCGTTTTTTACCCCCTTTAAGTTTACCGTCCTTGTCCCTCTCCCCCCCTTCCTATTGGTGAGCGGCTGAGTTGACCGCCATCGTCCCCCCATTGCGGGGGCATTCTTTAATTCCTTTTTTTTTTCCTTCTCCTCTTTGCTAAAAAAAAGCGTGACGTCCTCCCCCTTTTTTTTCCCTCCCTTTTGCTCCCCTATTACAACAATACTGATCCACTTTTTTGGAATACGCCCCGTTGCGTCACGCCCAAACTTCGTACCCCGTTCAAAAGTGTCCCTCCCATTTTTTTTCGCTTTCGTGTTTATTCCCTTCCTTCCTACCTTCCCTTCTTCGTGCTACTTAATTGTTCCGTTGTTTTGGAGTTTTTGTGTATCAACCACAGGATCTCGGCCAAGACCCCCGTCGTTAGAGGAAGGCGCTAAACCCGAAAGTTTTTTCAAAAGTCCCTTTTTCCTGTCGCAAAGGGAATCATGGTTTTGCCGAACCAGCCCACCCCCCCCAAGTAGGCCAATTGTGCTCTTTCCCCCCCAGCCCCCTTTGTTCACCCTCGCGGTTTCGTCAACTCCAATGGGCTCACTTGCGCTGTCTTCCTTTCTTTTTCTGCATTTTCCCCCTCGCTCCCTTTCGTGGCTCTTTTCGGAAACTGTTTCTTGTGTTGTGATTTTCACCATCCGTGCCGTCCGCGTTTTTTATTCGTCCGCTTTCCCAGGTCGGAGTTGAAAAGCCACGTTCCCGCGTTCACGGATGCACAAGTGCTCGTTCGTTGTCTGTACCCTTCCCCCTTTACCGTTTTTGCAGGGCGTTCCCCCCCCCTTTCCGCTGAAAAAGTCCCCCGGTAGTATCTGTATGCCCTTTTTTTTTGTTTGATTTTTCTTTTTTTGCGGTGTCTGGCTTGGTTTTTTGTTTTCTCTTTATGCTATTTTCCCTTCTTTTCGCTTTTCTTCCTTTTTGGCCCCCTGCGCCCGTTTTTTCACCCACGGGGACACTTCCCATCCCCGGAGTATCTATTTGTCCTCCCCCCCGTACGTTTTTTTGTTTTCTTTGGACTCGGTGATTTGGCCCGGTAAAAGTGGTTCCCTTTTTTTTCCTCTCAACGGGCCCCGGCTCCAAAAGTTTTCGCCTCACGCCCTGACTTGCTTGGCAACCCCCAGACCCAGTCGAAGCAACCCTCCCTTCCTCTCCCTTTTCACCTTTCCGTTCCTCTTTTACCTTAGGTTGCGTTTCCCTCTCCTTTCACCCGGTTTGCTGTCCCAGTTTGCACGTTTTTGTAAACTTGCGTTTGCCCAGATTTTTTTTTTTAAAAACTTGTAACTGGAAGTTCCGGACCCCCCGCCGCGTTCCTGTTTCACCTTTCACGTGAACGCGTGTAAGGCTTTCCCGCCCTGTCTGATCGTCTTTACGAAATAAATCCCTCTCTTCTTGGAGGATTTGGAGGTCTCCCTTCCCTACCCACTTCTTTTTCCCCCCCCTTCCCCCAGCCTCCCCAAGGACCCCATGACCTAATTCGCTGTCCTTCAGTAAGTCTTCAGTTTCCGCCCAGCCTTTGTGCCCGTGATATTTGGTGAAGTTTCCCCCTCCTTTTTTCTTTTTTTTCTTTCGACGACACAAAAGTCCCTTTGGTTTTTGTCCTACTTTTTTTTTTCTGTCGTCCACTTCCCCCTCCCATTTTCTTCATTTTTTCTGTTCAATCATCGTGTGTTATACTTAAGTGGGTCATTGTACCTCGTTGACCCTTTCTTTTCTTTCGATTTTTTTGATACCCAAACCCTGACATCATAGTTAAACATGCATAGTTTCCCCTTCACGGCCGGCCGTTTTTACTTCTCCGCTTTCTAGGGCTTTTTTTCATAACCCATTTTGGAAAACTTGATCTTTGTGTCTTACGACCCTGTTACTTTTTTTTGTGAAGAAGTTTGGGTGCGGCCCCGTATTTCCCCCATGATTATCCTTTTTGATAGGGAATTTGTTCTTATAGAGTAGAAGAGGTAGTTGAGTCGTAGTGGGTCGTTTTCCGGTTATCTCTGCCCTGATTTTTGTACTTTCTCGTACCAGGGTTGTCGATGGGTCCCTCTTGCCGTGGCGACCGAGGTCCTCCTGCCCCCCTCACAAGTTGCCTTGCGCGTCCCATTCCAATTGTGAATGACTGGGCGTTGGCTTACGCATTTTCTTTTGAGGAGTGAGGTCCCTTCCGCTTTCCAACTAGCTTCCTTGCCCCCCCCCCCCTTTACCCACTTTGGTGATATTTGACCTTTCGGCCACCTTTTTCCCCTCCTCACCGAAAACCATTCTTTTATACCTCCCGCGTCTGTGTCTTTTAACCCCCACGGGCACTGCCTTTTTTTTTACTATGTTGTACCTGGTGAAGGTCGTGCCCATTTTTTTTTGGTACCCGATATGCCCAATTTTCCCCCAAAGTTCACGATCCTTCTCTTGTGACCCACTCCCTTGTTCTGAATGATAAAGAATCTCTGAAAACGAAAATTGCGCGGCCTGGTGTTTTGGGAGTCTCTTTTTTTCGTATCCCGAAATTTCTAGACTGATTCTTCTTTTTGTCGAGGATCTCTATCCCCCCCCTCTTTTTTTCTCGTCCGGTTTTTTCTCCTGTCCAGATGCTAGTGTGACTAAGGCATTTCTTTCTCTATTGGGAAACTTTTTTTTGGGCACCTTGTTGCTTTCTCCCTGGACGGGTTCACCCACTTGTGGGAACCGCCAACCCTCCCCCTCTCAGACTTCTTTCTTTTTTTTTTATGGCAGAATGGGTCACCACAACCCCGCCTTTGTTTCATTTTCGGCTTCGAGCCCCCCTCGCCTTTCTCCCAATTAATTATTTTGTTTTCATACTCAAAAAACGTACCCTCCCCCCGATTACCTCTGCCTTCCCAAAGCCCGATACATTTTTTTCCCCTGCCAGCTCCCCCGAAGCTTGTCCACTTTCCTGTGGCACCTTTAGTGTCTCTCGCTTGTGTCCCCCTCGCCCTGAGAACAATCTGGTAACTGAAAAAGTTGACCGGCTTTGCTGTTTCCCGTGGTTGTTCTGTAAGAAGCTTTTGATGTCATCCGTGACTAGGGGGCAAGGACCACACAGGTCCCTGTCGGTCTTCGCCTCGGGTGGGACGGTTATTTCAGTGACGTAGATGTTCCCTAGGCGCGTCAGCACATTTTTGGTCCTTTTAACTATACTTTTCTTGGGCACCAGATCTTCCCGCCCCTTTCGCCGCTCCCCAGCTGTTTTTTTTCTTTCCGTGCCATAGTAGTTTTTTGGTGTTTTTAGACCCCCCCGTCTCCCCCGCTCATGTATGCTGGATTCCATCTCGTGACATGTTGCCCCTAGCAATTTTTTTTTTTCCCCACCATTATGCCACAACAATGACGCCATTGGCCCCCCCGTCCGTACCTCTGAAGTGGTTATTACTGTTGCCAGTTTCCCGACGCACTCCGACCCCGGGAGAACTGAGTTCCTCTCTTGTGCACTTACAATCCTCCATAAAGGGACCGGATCAAACCTGTTGCCCGTCCGGCCCCAGACCCCTTTTTTACCTGCCGTACAAAGAAAAGGACTTTTTCCTACTGTTTTTGTCGCGTCCCCATCCGTTTTTCCTAGCCCCTTTTATCACAATGATTCTTTTTGGTGTTTCTAGTCTTGCGTCTCCACCGTTTGCGTGATCCGTATTTTTTCCTCTTGCCCCTATTATTTTTTCAGTTTCCGTCTGGAGCCTTTTTTTACCTGTCTTCCCCCCCTCCACATACCCCACCTCTCGGTCCTTTAGCCTACCTTCCACCCTTGAGAAGAGATATGCCCGCCGATCTTTTTTCTCTTTCCATTTTCCCCCCCCAGGCCACTTATTGGAATTGGTGTTCCGTTTGAAGCCTCTGGGGTCCCACGGTTTTTTTTTTTTTGTTCCATCCTTGTACACCCCCCTTTCGCGTTTGCATCCTTTTTTTTTCCCCTATGGCCTTGCTCTTTCCCCCTTTGGCCTGCTTTTTTCCTCCCCTTTTTTTTGCTCGGGTGAGTTTGACCTCTCGATTGATTTGGCGTTTTTTGCAAACCAACCTCTCATCGTTGTACAACATCACCCCCTTTTTTTTTTTCGCCACCCCCCCTTCCCTCCCCAGTTGCTAGTTGGAAGGTCTTGCCTTTTTCCATTATTTTGTTTCTCTTCCCTTTGGGGCTTGTCTTTTTTTCTTTTCCGATTCTTTGTTTGCATGAATTTTCTGCTGTCAAGTTGACCCCATTATAGTCCACGGGTCCCCAAGGGAAACCAAATCGCCTGCAAACGGAGGCTTGCGTTTTTTTTTTTTCGCCAGACCCACTTGCCCCTTTTTTTGGCCATGGTTTTGTTTTCCTTTTTCTTTTTTACTCGGCTTTGCTCTTTACCAGGCTCGTCTTTGCCGGTTGTCCGATTCCTTTCGATCAAAGAACTTTTTTTTTTCCCCCTATCTCCCTCAAGGTTGTTTCAGACCTATTTTCCCGGGCGCCCAGGTACCCGTGATTTCCTGATCTTGAGAAGGCGGCAGCAGTCAGCCTTTTTTTCGAATCCTGCCACCTTTTATGGTCACCTCCCTGTGATTTTAAGTGAACTTTTTTGCTTTTTTAGTTGGCTGAGGTGTCCAGAACTTGAAGAGTGTTCGCATTCCAGATTTTTTTTTCATTTGCCCTTGGATTATTATTTCCGCGTTGCTTGGCCTCTACCCCTTGTTTTTTCGGGCACAAGCCGAGCCTTTTACCCCGGCGTCAGCCCCTTTTTTTTTTTAGCACCACACATACCTTCCCAGCAGACTCCCTGAGCCAACCCACCTCCCAGGTTTCTTTTTTTTTAGGCGATTTATCTGTACCCTATTCTTGTGTTGTCAAATCATCGCGCGTCCCACCTGCTGTCCACTCTTCCGAAGGGCCGTCCCCCTTTGTGCGGCCTCCCCCCTCTTTCCCCGGTTTGGATTTGGTTTTCAGCCTGTGGCAACCCCCCTTTTTTTTCCCCTCTGCGGTCCAAGGCGATCATAATTCCCATTCCGCACTGGGGTCACACTTGACAGACCACTCTCCTTTGTTCCTTCGTTCTTTTTCTATTACCCCCCCAGTTTGAACCCTTTCCCGTTTTCTTGTATGGCCCACAGAGTAAATTTTTTTTCGCTCAATCCAAGGAGGGGTGCCCCTTTTCTAAATATTTCTACAGCAAACTTCCTCTCACCTTTATCGACCATCCTTTATGGCCGGCTAGTCCCCGAATCGTCTTCTCTTTGTCTTAGTTTATTGCTGGTCTTTTTCTCAGAGTTTTTTGGATTTGGTTGGTATCGTACCTTTTCTTTATTGGTATTTTTGCCCTTTCTTTTTGTTGGGGCTTTTTTCTTCTCTTTCCCAAACTTCGTTAAGTTGTTTCCACGCTGGGGATTTTTTCATTGTTTGTCCGATTTTTTCACAACCTGAGTTTCTTTTTCCCTGATCACCCTCAGGCCATCTCCTCTTGCGCAATTTTTTCCCCACCCCAAATACTATCCGTCAGGGTTTTCGCCGGGCACGGCTTTTGTATCTTTTTCAAGGGGCTTAGGAATTCGTGCCCGCATTTCACCCGAACCGCCCCTGCACCCCCCAACTTCGAAAACGCTGTCGGCCTCTTTGGTTCAGGTTCTTTCAACCGTCCGCGATTTTTTCCCCCTTTTTTTTGTTTTGTCCCTGGCCACAAATAATTCTTCCTCCCGTAGCGCTGTCACCCCGGCGGTCCACCCCCTGCTGTACTTGGCGTCTTGGTCTACGGCGTCTGTGAATTTCCCCCTTTTTCTATTCCTTTCCTCGGTCCAGTCAGTTCGGAGGCCCGTCGATCCTCTTTAGTCGCCTTTTTTTTGGCCGGCATCGTTTTTTACTCTCTTTTTCGTTTGATCTCACCAAGTTTTGTCTCGAAGCCGGATCTGGCGTGAAACTCTTTTTCCTTTAACCCCTTTTTTGTTCTCTTCCCCCTCCCCCTCAGTTATGATGTGACGGTTGGTGTCTTTTTCCCCCCCCTTTTCCCGCGGGCGAGCATTTCACAATGTTTCTCTGCTTTTTTGTTTTCAGCGAGCGCTAGCACACGGCCGCTTGCGCCCTCCCCAACCTCGATTTTTTCTCGAGGATCTTTTTTTTCGGGGACCCCCCCACGGCCACCTTCCATTATTTCTTGTTTTTCCCTTTTTTTAATTTCCCCCACTAGTTCCGTCCCAGGCGGTTTCCTTTTTCGTTCAGATCCCGTGAGATTGCACGTGCCAATTGTGATTTGTGAATTTTCTCTTCTGCCATCCTTTTTCTGTGCGAAACAACTTTTTGACCAAGAACTTCTCGCCAACAAGGTCCACTTTCGTTGGTATTTCCGACAGAGCTTTTTCTACGTCACCAGAACTTTTTTTTTTTCGGCGAGGTTTGTCCGCACCTCATCCGTGACACGGTTTTTTTTGTCTGGTCTCTCTTGTTTTTTTGAAGGTCATCAACCTTTCAACTTCCTGTCACTCGTTACGCCCCCCTCAACTTTTCCTTGGAAGTAAGTCCCTTCGCAAATGTCCTTTATTTTCCCCCCCTTTTTAGTTTTGCTCACGCCAGTTTTTTCCTTTCCCATTCGGGCAATTGCTGGCAGTTTTTTTTTCCTGTTTCCTAACTCCCTTTCCTGCCCCCGAATACTAAAAGCGTGGCTCCCATCCCCCCCTTCATTGGATCCCTTTTCACTTTTTGGAACAATAACTGGTCCTTCTTCCCTCAAAAACATACATCGTACCCTTTTTCCGCATGACCTTTTGCGTTGAGCGTTTGAAATACCCTTTTTTCTTTCTTCGTGTTCCTACATTTTTTACCGGGTTTTTCGTTTTTTGTTTGTATCAACTTGATTCAATTTTGCACCCCTCTTTCTCTTCCCCCCAACCCTTTGCTGCAGTTAATACCAACCCCCCCTCTTTTCCAGGTTGGCCTCAACCTCACTTGAAGAGTCCCCCCGATGTCTTGCTTGGCTGTCCCCCCACATTCTTTAAACCACCCAAAAGTGGCAACTTTCTGTGCCGTGCGTTTCCTGCCACCCCCAAACAATTTTGGGTCATTCTCCGATCACACAACCCATGGAACTTTCGTGATTTTTACCCCTTTGGGACCTTGCTCCGTCAGCAGTTTTCGCAGAATTCCTGTTGTTAAGTGGCTCTTTCACCGTGTCAACTGGTTTCCCTTTTTTGATTTTTTTTCCCCTCTCCCCCCGTCCAGTCTTTACTGAGTGGTTAGTTTTCGCGTTTTTCCTGCCTTGCACGTGCAAAGTACACGTTGCCCTTTCCCCGGGAGTTTTCCCACTATGCAACAAGTGTTTTCGCCTTCTTGTTTCCCCTCCCCCCTTCCGTGGATTTTCAAAACCCGGCTGTACCCAAAAGTTCATTTAATACCCGGTACGCTTCTGCCCGCGTTTTCCCCTGCCTTATGGACTGGCCGGGTGCGTGTGGGGGTTTAGAGCTTTTTATGCCCGGCCCTGCCTTTAGCGTGGTCCTTGTCCATGCGTTGCCGTTCTTTCTCCCCTTTTCCCACCGTTTCCCCTGAATTCCTGTTACTCTCTCTCTTTTTCTTCCTTCCTTTTTTGTTGTTTTTTATTTTTTTTCTTTACTCATCGCCTTCTTTTGTCCCCGAACCCGTTTGTGACTTCCCGACCCGGTTTACTTCCCCCTCCCCCAAAAAGTCTCCCCCCCTTCGGGGCGCCTTCTTCCCACCTTCGACAGCCCCGTCCCCTTTTTTTTTCTTGACCTTTCTGCGCTTTCACCCGTTTTGGGAGGAAGATATTTTACCCCTGTGCTTTTAGCGGAACTGTTGGGTCCACGCCTGTCAACCCAACGCCCACGGGTACCCGGACAGTCCCTACCCTCGTGGTCTTCCCTTTGTAGCTTGGAACCGTTTAAGTGTCGTGAATGTGCCCCCCGTCCCCATTCTGATCTTGACGATACCACTCTGTCTTTTTCTTCGCCCTCACCTGCAACCCCCCCCGGTCTTTGAAACTCTTTCCTTCCCCGACCGTCTCGAACTGCAGTTACGCGTATTCCTTCTTACCCCCTTATTTGGGGACACATGGGATTTTTATTGAGAAGTGGTTGATCTCCCTTTTGCTTTGTGGTCCGCGTCCCCAGTAATTGGTTCTCCTATTCTTTCTTTTTGCTCCAATCCCCTCTTTGCTATTACAGTCTTTGACAACTGGAATTTTCATTATTGTCTTCTTTTCCTTGCCTTTTTGGTCTCCCCTTCGCCACATTTCCGTTATGTTCTGTTTCTCTCTTTTCCGAAAACCCACCATCCTCGTCCCTTCAGGTTCTTTTCCCTTGTGACGACAGGTCTTTTTCCCTTTATGGAGTTCCCCCTCCCAATCTTACAACACTTCCTTTTCCATTCTTTCCGTTCCAATGAGTAATTTTTTCGTGCCCTTCGGGGCCGTCTTTTCCCTTTTATTCCGTTCATTATGTTCATCGTAGCCGGCTGTATGTTTCTCGAGTTTTCCCTTCCCCTGCTTTTCGCCCTAGCCCGTTAGACACCCCGGCCTGCTACCCCATTTTTTTTTCTTTTCCCTCTGTGCGTTCGGAATCAGCCTGATTCCCATCTCAAGTTTCCCCTTTTCCTGTGCTGTTTTTTTTCCGTCTTCAGATTACTTGTTTTTTCCTTTTTCATTTTGGGTGGGACCGTATGTATTCCCTTCCAGAGGCACCGCCTAATAACGGCAACCCACTGCGGATTTTTTTTCCATGCAATTTGTCCAACCTTTCGCCTTCACAAACATTTTCTACGTTGTTTTCCTACCGCCTTTTTCCTTTTGTTTACCCTCCTTTTATGGGGCGTCTTTCCCAGTTTTTTCTCCACCCGATATTTTCACCCCGAACAACCTTTTCCGGCTTTCCAACGACGGTTCTGCCCTTCCCTTTCGCATATCTCTGAAAACACTCCACTTATCTTGATGTGTGGGGAGTACCTTTGTCGTTTTTTCCCCTCCGAAATCCTCCTTTATTTGAGTCTTTGTTCGAGTCTTTCTCTCTCCATTTTCGTCTTATTTCTTCTTTTTCTGCTTGACTCCTCCTTGCTTGGTCCCTCACGCCTTTGGCCCCCCCACAGTTTGTGGCCCTGTGCTTCCTGCGTTGTCACCTTTGTGGCAAAACGCCCACCCCCCGTCACCAGCACTCCTTTGTTATTTAGGAAACTGGTCCCCCTACTTTTTTTTTATTTCGGCTTTCCTTTCTCCCCATCTCTGTCGCTCTCACACTTTTATTAGGTTTTTTGTTCAATACCTCCGGAACCCACTTCCTTCCACCCTTCCTTACCCATGGCGGCCACTTTGTTGACATGCCTTTCCGCTCCCGCGAAGGCTCTTGGCCCTTCCACCTTAGTGTTTTTCAATAGACAAGTGTATCCCCCTTCATGCCGTAGCTCCTTTCCCCTGAACCTGCCTCTTACCGCTTTTCCCCGCTGGGTTCAGTGCGTATCTCTTAGAAAGACTCTTTTATTTTTCTTCAAATTTGGAGAGCCTGAGAGGGTTTTTTTTTCATCCTTTCCTAGGCTGTTCTGCTTTTCCTTGTGGGGCCCTGTTCCCTCGTTTCTGGTAATCCCTCCTCGCCCCGTCTACCCCTTCTGCGCGGTCGGCTAGTCTCTTTATGTTGTTTTGTTTTTCTCACCCCGTATCCCCCCCCCCTCCTCTCGTTTCCTATCTGCCTTTTCCCTTACACATTTTTTTACTTTGGTTTGTTGCCCCCAAATATTCCCCCAATCCTCCCCCTCCCCCTGAAGTACCCCCTCCTTGGTGAATTTCCGATTTGAAGGCCGTACTCCCTTCACCCCTCGGATGCTATGTGCATCCATACCAGATCCTTGGATACTGGCTACCCCCCAGGGAAACCTCCCGCGCACCGTCCCCCACCTCCCGTCCCCCTCCCCCACGTTCTCTCTAGGTTTTTTTTTTGGACGTAACCTACTCGGGACTCGCTTTACTATGATGTTTCGGAGTCTTTTTTTTCGTTACCGTTGACTCTAAGTATTCTCCATTCTTTTGCCTGCTTCTGCTTCCGCCGGCCTTTTTGGCGCTCTGCTGGCATCCATCACGATGTTCCTGGTTTTGTCTTCCAGCACAACGAGAGAGACGTCCCGTTTATTTTTTCTTTTCCCATGCCCTGGTTTTTGCGTGGATTTTTTTCCCTTTCTTTGTTGCCCTTGCTGGTGTTGTGTGTCCCCCCTTTTTTTACCAAAGCGTCTCGTTTTTCCAAGTTTTTGATGGCTGAACCCCCCACGTTGGCCCTCGACGACTTTTTACCTTTCTCCGCTCGTCATTTCTTCACAAGTCGCCCTTTTAACCCCCCGGGTTTCCAAGCCCTTTTTTTCCCAAACTCTGCTGCCCCCAACGTTTCTCGGAAGTCTTCCCTGCAAAGTATTGTTGGCTCTTCCTTGGTTGTATGCTGCGTCTTTTTTCTTTGCTTCTCGTTGTCTTTTTTTATTCTGTCTTTGGCACAGCCGCGAACATTCCTCCTAATTTCACATGGAAACCAAATCTCCTGTTTCCGCAAACTGTCGTCCTCCTTGAGGACGTCCAGCAAGGTTGGCACACTCGCAAACTCCCCCCCTGTTTTTTTCTTGCCCCTTTTTTTTGCTCGTGCTTTTTTTTGGTCTCCCTTTTCCTTTAACAACAGGCTTATGCCTGACTCCGGTCTGCCGCTAAGGTAGAGACCGTCCCCCAATTGAGTGACCCCTTCCACCACTCTCTTTCTGTTTCTCCCTTTTTTCCTTTTTTTTGTTTTTTTTTTTTTTGTTCCCGAGAGCTCTGGTCACTTGGGACCACGCACAGTTTTCCTTATTTATCTCACTGGAATAGCCTCCCGGTTTGCAGTTCTTCCCTCCTTAGAAGAGCCCCCCCCCAGCGTGATTACAAGTCACCGACCTCGTTTTTTCCCCCCGAACCGGGCATTTTTAGACTTTTTTTTTGCGTTTTTGAGTTTTCTACCCGGAAATCTGTGGGAGAAGTGCCTCTTTTTGTTTTCACCCTTTGCCCCCCCTTTTTTTGTGCGTGTTCTCGGCCTTTCAGATCGGACCAGAAGTGTTCAACCCACCCCAAAACCTTTACCCCGGCGTCCAGCCCCTCCCCCCATTCCCCCCCCCCCCCATCAATACCAAAGAAGATCCCCGACTTTGCACCTTCCTGCAGTTACCTTGTAGCGTTCGCTGGAGTTGTACCTTTGAAAGTTCGTTTTTTGCTTTTCCCCACTTTTGCTTTTTTTTCCGTTTTTTTTTCCCCTCCTCCCTTCTTGTTCCCCGTTTGGCCGACCCCTTTGTTTTTGCACGCGTCATCCAATTATTACAAGTTGAGGAAGCTTTTGGGTCCTCGGTTGGACCCCCCCCTTGTCCCCCCCCTCTCTTCCCCCTCGTACCCCTTTTACTCCGTTTGTTTGAACCCCCTGTCCCAGCGTTCAACCTCGTTTTATTCTCTCCCGGTTATGCTACCTACAACCACGGGTACCAGGGGAACGTTTTGGAGTTCCCCCCCCTTTACTGTCCATTGCCTCGCTCCCCACTCACCGTCTGTTCCCCCCTTTTTATGAATCCCGGCGCCTACCAAAACCGTCTGTTCACTACCTCCCTTTCCCATCCATCAATTGAGCCGTTCTTCCAGACAGTTTTTTCTTCACCTGCTTCTTCTCCCTTTTATTGGTTTTTACCTTTTTTATGGGTGCCCCTGCGTGTGGTTTTTTATCTTTTTCCCCGGATCTGGTAATTGATTTCATATTCTCTCTTTCTGTCTTTGCTTAGGGAATCTTTCTGAGTTTCCTGCTTTTTTGATGTCGTCCTTGTTTTTCCTGTCTTTCACAACGCCTTTTTTCTTCTTTTTTTCCCTCCTTTTCCTCCTCTTTTCTACCCCTTTTTATACACCCCCACACTACTATCGCTTCGGAGAAGGTCCGCACGTTGTTCTTTAGAGTCTCCGTTTTTTTGTAGATTCCCACCCCTTCCTCCCCACTTGTCACCCTTCCCCCCCAACCCTGACGCGCCGTTGCCTGCTAACAGGGTTTTTCTTCCGTTGCAACCACCCTCCCCTTCTTCCTGGCGTGCTTCCTTTTTTTGACCTTCCCACCATGTTTCGGACGGATACGCTGACCCCGCGGTTCCATCTTCACGGTTCCTTGTTTCAGCGGATAATCCTTTTTGCGTCGAGAACACTTTTTTTTTTTTCCTTCTTCCCTTGCTTTGCCCGCTCTTTCCTTTTTTGCCTTCTTCTGCTCTTTTTTCCCTTGCTCCCTTTCATTTTTTTTTTTTTTACGTCTGAGTCTGTTCCTGCACAAAATAATTTCTCTCCTGAGCTTTGTCTTTTTTTGTCTAACGAAGCCGCCCTTTCACCCCCCCCCCACCTTTTCCCTTTTTCCCTTGTACTTTTCCTCCCCTTTTCCCTCAGTCCGTTCTTTCTTTTGTCCGTTTTTCCCACTTTTCCAGCTTTTTTCTCCTCACCCCCACAGTGCCAAAAACGTTTTCAATCGCGGTTTTGGGGGAATTTTCCGAGTCAATTCCCTTTCGTGTTCCCCCCTCGCCAGCAATCCCAAAGTACGACCCCCTTCTTTTTCTAGTATCCTTGTTCCAGCCCTGACCCAGTAAATTTATTCGGGAGACGACAACGCGGGACGCCACATGCCTCTTTTTCATTTTCTTTTCAGTGATCTTCTTCCCGTTCTCTTTCCCGTTTTTTCCCCGATTCTGGATGGTCCCCCTTTTTCTTTTTTTTGGCATTACCGGGTGGAACAACATGGTCCTCTGCCCCCCATTCCCTTTTCCCCAACACAGGGTTCATCGTGGTATTCTTTGACACCACAGACCCGCGTTTACCCTCCCAACTCAAGCCCCCTTTTTTTTTCCTTGAGTTGGTTCCGTCCTACCTCCCCGACCACTTCGCCTTTGCTTTTGAGCTCGTTGGTCCTCTGTTACCTTCACATTACTCCCTTCTCCCCGCCATTTTTCCCTTGATTCTCCTACAAATCTTCCTTTGACGGAGTGCCAGCGCACCCTTTCGGTCCTGTATTGTCACCTTGCTTAGGATCCTCCCTTTGTCTCCCAACTGTTATCCCTTTCCGTTGCTAGGGATTTCCAAAGCCGGGGACTTTTTCCTTCCTCTTCTTACTCCG
>Ga0179593_1734963_pt1 | contig 15259 bp, 14 predicted proteins | sample CZODoug2_1_08_16_FD_185931 | JGI IMG/M metagenome (GOLD analysis project Ga0179593, IMG submission 185931) | Vadose zone soil fungal communities from Angelo Coast Range Reserve, California, USA - CZODoug2_1_08_16fungal (PacBio error correction) | ecosystem: Environmental > Terrestrial > Soil >... | reverse complement strand
CCTTTTCATCCCCAATGGCGTTTGAGTGTGACTACGTAACACTAAATTATTAATCTACTTTGTCATGGGGTTTGTTTCCCACCCAGTTTTTCCCCCCCCAATGCCTCTTACCTTTCCCCCCCGGCCCCCCCTTGCCTCCTTTTTTTTTTTCATTTTCCCCCATTGGAAGAATGACGACATGATTCCCCCTAGAAGCCTCCTTCTTTTTCGTCGCTCCTTAGGACTCCCTGGTTAACGACAACTTTTTCCGATCTCCTGCTCCCCCCACTTCCCCCCCCCCCTTTTCTGCGACTTCCTGTTGCGTCACGCTGATTTGGTCCCAAATCTCCGTGTCTGCCGGCGTCGTCCCTTATCATGGTACCTCATCCTAGACAGTTTCTCTTGGGCTCTAGAAATGGGGCTTGTGAGCCGTTCCCGGGTTTTTTTTCGGTTTGTTTCCGACGGTGAAGATGTGTGCTCGTTCCCGTGTTGCTTCCCTTTCAAGCCCAATCCTCCACTCCCCCTTGTTCAGAGGAGATAATCGCTTTGTCACCCCTGGTCTCAGTTTGTGACTGTTGCGTGCGCCTGTTTTTCCTTGTAGCCGTATTTTTTTCGGCCCCCCCTAACCGTCTCATTTCGAGCGTGGAGGCTTCCGCGATGACTTTTCGAGTACTTGCAGACCTTGCTGAACGTCCTCCTGTGCCACAGATCCGCTGTCCCCCGCTGTACAATTCCCTCGTCACTCAGACAGAGTTAGGACTGAGATGACCCTTCAAGGTCTTTCCTCAGTCCATTCCGCAGCCTGTTTTTAGCGGCATTTTTTTTGATGGCGTGGGGTAGGTTTAGACCGATGTCCCAATTCTCGGATCGCTCTCTTATCTTTCTCGGCAAAAGACCCCGAACTTACCGCCTGTCATTAGGAGAGAAAGAAAGCGCCCCACCTTTCCTTCATCCGGTCTGAGTCTTCCCCTTCCTCCGATCTCGAACCATCTTTCTTTCCTCCGTATCGTTAGTTTCCTGATCGGTGCGTCCAGCATTCCAGCTCTCCTCTTTCGCGCTTTATAGCCTCTCCTCGTTCAATGCCTCTAGGCAAAGTTCGCAACCGCGCCTATTTGGTCTCTCCGCGCCTGAACTAATTCAGTAAGAACTTCTCACCAACTTTGCTTCCCTCTTGACGTCTCTTGCGTACTTTGCTTCTTCCCTTCCACCTGGCCCTTTTTCTGTGTCCCTAAGGACTCTGTTTTTATGTTGTATTTTGTCCGAACCGGTCAGAATTTTCCTTGCGTTCGAAGCCTCTCGCTCTCTTTTTCCTATCTGCCTTCCGCCCACTTTCCGGCGCTCGCTCGCCCCGTCTTGTACAACCCCTTTTTTCCCTCGTTATTTCTTTGCCCTCACAGGCTTCGCCACCCGTCTTGCGCTTTCTTTTCTTCTAAGATCGTCCGCAAGCCGCCTAAGTTGCTCAGCGTTGTCCCACCACAAGCGTTTTTTTGCTTGCTGTTCGAAAAGTTCTCGGCCGATCCTTCCAAACCGGAACGTTCGTTGGATGGCCTTTCGGCCTCGCGGCCTTCGGTGTGGATAACCAAAAGTCCCTTTTCTATTTTAGTTTTCTATCCCCTTTTTCTGGCACGCACATACGCCCCCTGGCCTTAGGAAGCCGTCCTCCCACCTTAAATTCTCCCCTTTCCTTACTCCAAGACCTTGCTTTTCTTCCAGGTCGATCCCTCTGCCCTTGGAAGTTTGACCTGCACTTTTTTTCTCAGTCGGATTCGTCCCCTTTGAAGAAGCGTTGAATCTGGCCCTCCCAGGAGTTTTCTCCTCCTTCTGCGATTTCGACCATTAGTTTCGCAATCTCTCTCTTCCTTTCCCTCTTTTTTTTCTCGCTGGTTTTTCGAAAGTCCGATTCCCCTCTCGACCGTTCCTCCTTCTACGATTCTTTACGCTTCAACGGTCTTCAGCTTCCTTGGTTGGCGTCTTTCTCAACACCCCTTCTATTGAGCTCCCCTTTGGAGAGAAGGTCCCTCCGCCTGCCTGATTTTTTATGGAGGAAAGTCTTTTTTTTTTTTTTTACGTATGACCCCTCTTTTTGTCTTTGTGAAAGATACACTTTGCTCCCGTCCACTCGACGGTTCTTGGTTACACGGCTCGGCATTCCCTCTCGGAGACTTTAGCCGTTCATTTGTTTTTTTGCGTTCGCAAGCCGTTGTGATCCGCGGCTTCTTCTCATTTGGCGCACCGCTGATGCCTGTTCCTCGTTTTTGAAGCGATTGTTTTGGCCCTGACGGAACTGCTCCGACGTTTTGTTCTTTCTCCGGCTTTGTGCGGTCTTCCCTTTCCTTCCCTTGAATCAGGCGCTTTTCCCTTATCTTTTGTGGCGGGACGGTTAGCTCCGGCCCATTTCCTTATGCAGGAGATTTTTTTTTCTCCCCGTTCCCTGACTCTCCGGACCCTCTGTTCGATGTTTTTTAGGACCTCGCTATGGAAAAAAGATGTCCTTCAGTTCCTCACTCCGTCCTCTCGTTCCACATGTCGTTCTACTATTGAGGTTTAAGACAGCAAGATAAGGTTTTTTCCCTCGTCTTAGCTGTACTTCGAGTTATACCCCCAATTACCCCTTTTTGCGCGAAACCTATCTTCATTTTTTTTTCTCGCCCGCATCTGCCCCGGCGCTACTGGATTTTTATTGATTCCCCCTCCAGGCATGATATTCTGCCCCGTCGGCCCTTATTCCCCTTCCTTTGAGATCTCTCAAGGGGCCTGAGATCTGATACAGAAGTGTGGTTAGTTCCTTCGGCTTTTACTGCCTCCTCCGAGATGATCTTCGTTTGGATTTTCTTCTTCCGAGTATATACGTTTTGAGAGATCGCAGCTCCTTGTTTTTTTCCTTCCTCTATCCCCGTACCATCTCCCCCCCCAGAAGCTCCCCCAGTTACTTAGATGGAAATGGGCTACTCTTCAGGGTATCTTCCGCTCGATGGACGCGCTTGTTTGAATCTTTTTTAGGTTCCTGATTACGGTCAGCCTTTTTCCCAGTCCTCCCCCGCGCCCTGAATAGATAGACTCCTGCGATTACCTTCTCTTCGTTTTCTGCTCTCAGCATGACTCGAAACCAAGCCAACCCAACCTCCCTTCAGGTCCCCCCCCCGGCATCCCCTTTTTGAACCTCTTCTGATCTCTCTTAATGGAGTGGCTGCCTTCTTCTCCACATTCTCTGTGAGACCCTCCCTATTTCGTAAACCCCAACCCCCTGCTCGAAGGGTGCTTGCCCCCTTGTGCTTTTCACCCCGCCTCTTTCTCGTGAAGCCCACGTTTTTTCGTTTTTTCTTTCGATCCCCCCCTCTTCCAGGCCGCTCTCCCCTTCTTTTTCTCATGCCTATCGGTCTCGAATATTTAGCCTCTTTCAGTGCTTTTTTTTGTCCTTTTCGCCGAGACGCCAAGGCCGCAGTTTTAATTCAATCTCCTCATGTGCGGCGTTTTTTTTTCACGGATTCTTTTTTTCTGCACGGGCGGCCCGAATTTCCTTTTTCCGACACTTTTAGTTTTTTTCCCGGGGACGCTGGGCCGGGACGATGTGTTTCGCGTATTTTGAGGGCACTCAATGGTCATCTGCCAATTCTTCCATGCCGTCGGATTATGGCTTGGACGATGATGGTCTGTACCTCCCGCCCTTTGGATGGCACTCTTTAATCCTCTATTTTAAGACCTTCCTTTGTGGTGTTTCTCTCTCCTCCTTTTGTCTAGTCAAAGGCTGTTGGGTTAGGGCAAGCCACACACCTCCTGCCTTGGCCGCGCGGGGCTTCCCCTTTTCACTCACTCTTGTTCGCGCCCCACTGCCCTCGTCAAATGTTTAATCGTCCCCCCCGATCCCCCTTTCAAAACGGGTCTGTAACCGTGCGGACCAAATCTCCCTAGGTATGCCCCCTTTCGCACTTGCTTTCCGCCCCCAGTATGCTTCTTTGCGGGTCTCCTCCCCTTCTGCGACCCATTTCCGTTTATCGAGCCACCCAAGTACATTTGCGCCCTATTTAGAAGACGGGCGCACCGATTCCTTCCCAACAGAGAAGTTTTGGAGGGTTGGCTTGATCTGGTGGCTATGATTTCGCGAGCTTGTCTGTTGCGCTGCAATTTCGCTGGGTGGTTTTTTTTCTTCCGTTCGGCAAGTTATGATTCCCCCGTTGATAGTTGTTTTTTTGTTTGACCTAAGTTTCTGAGCTTTTTTTGCCCGGACGAGTGTCAGTGTGCTTATCGAAATCCCCCTCCCAAGACCCTCGGTCGGGATCATCTATTTTGCCCCTCTGCTAGGGTGCTGTATGGGATGAAGCTTTCGCTTTTCCTTTTGCTTTGTCTCGTCTCTTCGCGACCTCCCTCCCCCTGCTTTCATCAGCGTCTAATGTTCTCCTCCTCTGAAGGAGTTTTGTTTGCCAGGTGATCTAACCTTTTCCACAGAGTATCTGCTGATCCTCCCTTTCCCGTTAGTGCTTCATAGTTGGCAGGCGGACTCTGCTTTCTAACTTCATGTGGCCCTTCTATCTACCCCTTTTCCCTTCTCTTGTTTGCCCCTTTCTTTTTTACGTCTTCTTCGACCCCTCACTTTTGAGGAAACTAGATTAGATCTCTCCAATTATCGTTCCCCTTCGACAGAACGGATCTTTTCTCCCACTTACTCTTTCTCGCGGTTTTGTTTTTTTTTTTTTGGGGTGGGTTCGCCCTCCATGAGCCCTTAAAACCTTAATTGATTTTATCAATTTGCGGCACGGTTTCTCTATCCTTTTGAGGGAATACTCCGCCCTTTTCTGAGTTTCCCCCGTCGGTTTTCTGTTGTGCGGTCTCTTCCGCAGCGACTCCCCAAACCCTTTCTCGCATTTATTTTTCTGGTTTTCTATAGCTTCTCTTTTTTTTTTTTTCCCACGTTTCTCCTCAAGACGTATGTGGTCTATTCTCCTTTTAAAGATATTTCTTTCCTATTCCCCCCCCCCTCGTGTGCATTCACCTCGTCGGTGTGGGATTTTTTCCTTCGCTTCCTTTTTCTTTTGACTTCGGCCGGCGTTCTCACTTCATTCCATCAGATGTTAGCTCTCCGTGGGCGAATGGTTCTACCGTATTTTAAGGATAGCTCAGATTTCTACCTAAATCCTCATCCTCCACAAAGTTGGTCTCTTTAATCCCCCCCGCGACACGGGCGGAATGCTACCCGATTCCCGGCCCGCCCATTCTCTTTCCCGAACCGCGGCTCCCTGATTTAATGGATTGACTTTACCTAAGCAGACTTTTTTCCCACTCGTTATGTTGCCCGCCAATTGCGTCCTGCGGCTATGCGTCTCCCTATCTGACGGCATTCCTCCCCCCCACCCGTCTTCCTCCTGTCTTCTTGAGCAAGCTTGCTAGGTGCCTTTTTGGAACACCTTGGGTCGCCGCCTTGATGATTTCACGACGCGAATTCCCGGCCGCATCGACCGACCTTCGCTGTCTCTCTCTTCACTACCTTATACTCTCCCGGCATTAATCTGAGCCCTTCCGGAGACCCCCCTTCCCCTCCTGCGCATTCGCTTCTACCGTCATAGCTGTCTTTTTTTTCCTCTTCCCTCCTTTAGCTCCGTCTCGATTTTCCCCCTCGGGTTTTTGAATATCTCTCCCTTCCTTTGTTGTGAGAGAGATGCACCGACTTGTATCCCCGTCGAGAACGGCGCCAGCCCTCTGGAAGATGCTCCCCGCTATTCCCTTTCTCTAGGGTCTTCCTTTTTTGCTTTTGCTTGCGACCTGCCATTTCTTCCTATGGTCATTTCCCTTTTCAAGAAATGCTTTCTTCCGCTCGATTCGGTTCGACGTGCTTTCTTTTTTGTTCTTTAGTGATTATCTATTTTTGATGAAATCTGCCTTGGTCGTGGTCAATTGACTTCCTTCCCTATCTCTGTCCCAGTCGCTCCTGTGCTACATCAGCGTTTGTATCTGCTCTTGGAAAGTTTCGTTTTTCCCCCCCCCAGTTTTGATGGCAGCCGGCCTTTTTCGCCTTGATTTGTATTTCTGGTATTTCTTTAGCGATCGTTTTTCCCGTCCCGTCCTCTACTTTGTGAGGAGGCGACGCTTTCTTTCTTCTTTTTTTGTTCCCCGGGAACTCGGCTCCGGCTTTTTTGGAGGGGGATTAAGCGTATTGGACCTTCCGGCGGACAGGGATGTCGCTCCCTTTCTCCGTGCATATGACCAGGTTGCGTGACCTCCGCGCCCCCTGCGCGAAAAAAGCTGTCTTTTGCAGTCGTCGAACCTCCTTCGTCTCGGATCACTTTTTTCCTTCTCCGGCCGTTGGCACGGAAGAACCTCCTTTTTTTTTCCCTTTTCGGGCTAAGCATCTTGCGCTCCCCCCAGAATCGGCGTTTCTCCCCCCTTGTGAAAGTCTCCTTTGGCCTCGATCAGCTATTCACGCCTGTTATCTTTCCTAGTTGTTGCTGCCCCCCTTCGCGATCCTTTTCTGCGCTTCAGTCCGTTATGTCGGCATCTCTCAGTTCTCTCTTCCCAGGCTTTCCCCCGGCTCCCCCGAGAAGGCCTTGTTTTCTAGGCTTCGGCCGGTCATATTGCCCGCGATCGCCTTGGCTTGTAGATCGTCTTTTTTTTCTTTTGCCGAGTCTCCCTCCTTTGGCACTAATGCTACGCGTATCTGCCTTTAGATGAGCATCCCCACTACGAGAACCCAACCTGACTCGATAAACCGCGGCTCTCTACCCTGGTAGTTAAGGTTCCTCCCTCGCTCGCCCGCTCGCTTTCGTCCGTTTTGATCCCCTCCTCCTCGGATTAACCGCTGGGTTCTTCTTTTTGACGGAGCAGGCTCTTCCTCTCCTAACAAAGAAGCCCCCTCTCGTCTGCTCCCTAATCTCCTGCCTTTGCCTGGGTTGCGGTGGTCGCGAAGAATTACGGCTCCCATGAATTTCCATCCCCCTCCGCACTCTTCCCCTCCCCCTGCTCCTCAGTTCACCACACTCTCTTTAGCACATCCGGTGCGGTTAATAGTCGCTCAGCACCTTGTTTCCCTCCTCGAGCTATCGCCTCCCTCCCCACAGATCCTACTTTTCATTCTGTCCAAAATTGCTAGACTCCTTCCTCTTTTTTTCCCCCTGCAGGATCTATTCTTTGACTCTTTAGCCGCTACATGACCAGAGACCCCATTCAGGAATTTTTTTTTGTCCTTAACTTTTTGACCCGCTTACCGGTCTCGGTGGGCTCTCCACGTTTGTTGAATGATGGTTGGTGCCGATGATTTGAATTTAGGTCAGCCTTTGGAAGTACCCCTGATTTTTGTGCTCCCTTTAGAAGGAGTTTTTCCCGGGCGTTCTCCTTTCCTCAGTTACAGCCCAGTTGCGAGCTTTGCCTTTTCCGAGTTTCCCTTTTCCGGTCAGGGCGCGGGTCAGAAAAATCGTTTTAGCCTCCGGTCCGCGATTTCCTTCCGTCTGATATTCCCTATTGATGTACAGTTCTCCCAGGCTGGACAATCTTCTTCCCTCTCTTTGTTTTCTCTCTGATGCGAGCGTTTTCTCCCCCCTTTTTGCGTAGGCCCCCCCTTCATATGAAATTTTTCTCAGAACACTGGCAGATCCGTTGCGATATTTTCTTTTCTCCCTTTTTTTCCCTCAGCGCTATTTTTGCCCGGCGGCAAGGCCCCGCTTTTCCCCCCAATTTCAGGATGGAATTCTGTGACCCTTTCGCCCCCATTTCTCCTCCCCATCGCGCGATTCGCGCCTCCTAAGTTTTGACTTTCCCTTTTTGTTTTTACCGCCCAATGTCCTTTTCGCCTCCGCCTCCCAACCCATCCCACGGGTATGTTTATTTTCCTCTGGCGCTGCCTTCAGTTCTTTGCACCCCTTCTTTGCCGGTTGGCTTCCCCTTTATCATGTTTTTTCATGCCTTTCCGCGCCGCTTGTCTTTTCCGGGCCTCTTTCGAAATGAGGGTTTGGATTGAGTCCCCTTTCCCTTTTGACCTCCTCGGTTTTTTCGAAGGCAGATGCTTTTTCATCCCCCTTTCAGGGTTACTTCCCCCAGGCAATAGAAAGGGATCTCCGGGACTTTCCCTCGCGACCACCTTTTCTCCGTGGATGGCCCTCTAAGAGTGAGTGGCTTGTTTCCTTTTCGTACTGTGGATTTTTTCGCCCGCCAAAAGCCTTAGCCTTCCTGCCCGTCTTCCGCGCATCTGCTTTTTTTTTTTCGAGTCCTAAATGCTGATACCCCAATCTTTCCCCCCTCTTCTCCTCCTGGAGCTTTCCCTCCCCCCACGCGTTAAAGAGCGTTGTGTGATTTTTTTCCTTTTCGATCTTTCTACGGTCCTTTCTCTTCGCTCCGCGCCTTTCTTAGGAGACCCTGTGTTGCTGCGGCGTGTATTTCTCGCCCAGGATTTTACCTCGGCCATAGTTCTTTGCCCTTATCCGTCAGACACTTTCAGCACGGACTCTGTTTCGAGGCTTTCCCCTTTCGATTTCCTGCCGTCCCATCCTCTCAGGGCGTCTGCGTGGCCCTTCCCTTCAGCTTCTCGTTATCGCCTGAGCAATCCTTGCCTCCGGGACTTCCCCTCCGTCTCCTTTTCGCTTGCGGCCTTCTTGCCAGCACTCCGCACTTACATTTTCTCGGCGATGAAAAGCGGGCCATGATCGCGGTGTCAGTCCCCTGGGCGTCTCTCCGCGATGAGTCCTCCCTAATGACAGCCATCATGCCCCCCCCCCCCTCCTTTAGCAACCCCTTTTTTCTGCATTTCACTCGGCCGGCTTTTTCCTTGCGAGATCGACTCGTCTTAGGACTCTTTCCCTTAGATGTTTAGCTTTCGATTGAAGTGGACACTGCCTACTCTTTTTTTCCTGCTCGATGGCAGACTTTTTCTGCAGCTCCTTCCTGCATGCCTACTGCACCGGGAACTCCTGCCCTCCCTTCCTCCCTTTTCCGCATTGACTCCAACGAAGTCGCACCCCCCTTTTTCGGCCAGCAACCCTTTTCTGCGCGTTCGGAGACTGGTCACGTGACCCGACCCTCTTTCCCCCCGAAAGCCGTTTTCTTTTCTCGGGTTCAAAATTTTCCTGCGCTCTATGCGCACCCCCCTCTAGGTGTAGCAAACCAAATTTTCCCTGATCTTGATTTTTTGATGGAGGAGTCCCAGAGATCTGCCTTTTTGAGACGAGATTCGGGTAGCGCACTTACTTCTGCCTGAATTTCTTCCTCCCCGTACCTCCCTCTCCCTTACTAATCCATCGCCCTACCTCTAGCAGCAAGGCGCTACAATAGTGGAGGTGGAGACTCGACAGGCGCGCCGCATACTTCTTCCCTGCCTTGATTAATCCTCTTCCCGATCTCCCCCCTTTTTAGCTCTCGTTTTCTAGTAGACCGGTTCCCCGCATTCTCTTTTCCCTCCCCCTTGTTGTTGATCGGTTCGCAACCCGCCTTTTTTTCGCGTCTCGAAAGGCGTTTTTTTCGTTTTTGAAGAGGATCTTCTGTACTCTCCTTTTCCCTCCGCCCGTTCTGAGGTCTCTTCTTGGCATCTTTCTATTCGATGAACGGCGGTCCCTCTACAGGTCTGCGCTCGCCGTTTTATTCTTCCCCTTGCCCGCTTTCCTTTTTTCGAATGTTTTTCTTAGTTGTAGTGACCGATTCACCTTTTTTTCCCTTTTTCCCTTACTAATTTTTCCACCAGGAAGCGGCAGGCTCTTTTGCTCCCCCCACGCGGAGCCCGTTCCTTTTTTCCGTTTAAATGGGCTGTTTCGATATGTGACCTCTATCTTTCTGGCAGCCCGGCGAATTGGCTACCAACGCTTTTGTTCTTTTTGGTCTTTCCTTTTCTTAGCGTCCTTCCGTCCCCCAGTCTTCCCCTGCGTTGTTGGGCTTCGAAGCCTTTTTTTTTGCTTTTTTCCTCGGCTGTCTCACGTCTTTCTCTTCCCTTTCTCCTCCTGATTGATTTCCGTCGCGAATGTTTTGGTTTGTAGTTTCCGGAGGTGAGCTAGCCTCTCTCCATGAAATATTCACCTTTTTGTACTTCCCCTCGCACGCTTTGCCCCCTGCGAGGAATCCTGGAACCCAAATAGTTGAGAGTCCAGCCCGATCCCTCCGCCTGCTCGTTTACGCACCTCCGTTGGTTCCGTTGATTGCAGCTCTTTTTGGAATTAGACCCACAATATCGAGTGCGTCTCCCCCTTGCCCTCTTCGTCCTCCTTCTCATCAGGCTATTCCCTGATAATCTTATCAGCTTTCTTTGCTTTTCTAAATCCCCTTCCTGCTACGCAATATGTGAGGACAAGTCCGGCGGCTGATCCTTTTTTTTGGCTTCTCCTTCCGCCGCTTAGTCTCTCTGATGTTACCACTTTCCCGGTTGTGAGTATTTATTGGCGTTCCTCTAGATCTTCTCCCTCCTGCGCTATCGCAGGCTGTTTTCAGCTGATAAGTGTCCCATCGAGCTTTAGTTGGGGAGCAAGCTCCCCCCCGCAGCTCCCCCCCCCGCACGCCAACCTAGTTCGGTTCATTAGATGACCTTCGGTTCTTCCCCTTCCATTAACTCGCTCACCAGCGTGCGGACGCTCCGTGGTGTCTCAAGCGCCATATTCTACTCTTTGGCGTTAGGTAGGGATTAGCCTAGGGACTTTCAAGCTATTGCCCACCTCCGCAGTAATTCGAGGGAGACCCTCTACGTCGAGGTAGGATCCCATGCATTGGAGTCCTGCGTGCGGCTGTCTCGCCATCCCCGGAATTTTAAACAGGCCCCATACACCACCTTGCGAGGCCCTTCTTCATCTTGCCACGATACAAAGGCTCAGCCAGTGGTTCCCTAGCTATTCCAGTTCACTTTGCTGGGATGCGTATTGACTTTTGGAGATTTCCACCTTACTTTTCCTGTCCTGATGCCGATTCCCCCCCTTGAAAAACCACGGTAGACAGTTCCAAAGCTGGCCTTCCCTTGTCTCCCAAGCACCCCCTTTGACTTTTCCCCCCATCCGCGTCTCTGAGATTAATGTGCTTTTTTAGAGTACCAGATCCACCCCTAAGGAATAAAGCAAGTCTTTTTTTTCCCCCTTCTCCAGAGTCGCCAGGTCCTCGAACTAGGTTTCCGGACCCCTTTTCTGACGTTTTTTTTATAGATCTTTTCCCTGAAACACCGGGTACTGTCCTTTTCAAGGCCTTCCTACTAGGCCCCGCGACGTCGGGCTGACGAGGATATTACCCCCCGGTTTTTCCCTGGCTTGCCTTTAAATTGTTCACGCCTACCCTTTGAAGCCGTTTCCCTTCAGAGTTTCCATTTGACTGCATTGAGAGGGTTTTCAGGCTTGTTTTTCTCAGAAGGCACTTCCCCCCCCGCTAGGAACACGTTCTAGGTTGAAGCTGTTCCTCCCGCAAGCCAGTGGATATCCTTTCTTTCCAGCTCTCTTTTTCCCTCATGTTGTTTTAGAGATTTGCAAGTATCATGATGTTTGTGATGGAACATCCCAGCCCTTTTTTTCCTGCACTAAAACCCTTGACTTTGGGCAGCGCGGGGTCTCCCTTTTTTTTTTTTCGGATACCCTCTGCCCCGCACCCTGCACTCGTTAACCTTGCCCAGTTTCACCTCTCTGAACGGCCCCTTTCTCAAGGTGTACCCTTTTTGGAGACTTTGTCCCCTTTTCCATGAACTTCTCATTCTTTTTTCGCCGACCGTCGTTCCCACTCCCTTCTTCCATTTTCCCGGTGAGAAATTTTCCTTTCCGTTTAGCCGATCCGAGACCCCCGCCGGACAACCCCCTCGCGGATATGTCCCTGTCTCCCCACCTTGTTTTACCTTGATCTTTCCCAAGTCTAGTTGCTGATTTCCTTAGGTGTGCCTTTCTCCGGCCGGATACCTGAAATCAGCCGCGACTCCGAGAGGTTTTTTCAACTATCATGTTTTTGTGGAGACGTCGGCTGCAACGTTCTCCTTACGACCGTTTTTTTTTCCTCGAAAGATCTTGGCCTCGTTCCCGCCTGTTCCTGTTTCTTTGCGCACCCCGCCGCACGACCGCCATTGCTCGTTTTTCCCTCTATCGCTGAATTTTTCAACCTTTCTCCTCTTTCTTTTTTCTGGCCGACTGTTCCCCTTGCAGTTGTTGCTCATGGCCCAGTACGGCGTTCGAGAAAGCAACCCCGCCTCCGTTTTTCTTCATTGTTTTACTTTCCTCGCGATGCCGGCCTGTTTTTTTTTTGCCAATTGAACGAGGGGCACAGTCTCCGGACCACCTCTTTATCCTGCTTCGTCCCCCCTCCCCCGGCGATTTCCTCCCCCGCGCTGAGGCAGTAGATGAGACCCTTGGATTTTTCCTTCCTTTCACACTAGCGCGGTTCCTGTGTGTGGTGATGCGTTTTTTACGGTTTCTCCTACGCTCTCCTCCTTTTTTAATTCCTTCTTTGCTCGCCACCTTCTTCCTTTTTAAAAGATCCTTACTATCTTTTCCCCTGCTGGATTCCTCTTAGATGCCTTTATCGCGAAAGTACAAACATTATCGATAGATTCGACTCCCCTTCTTCCTGCTTGTTTTTTTTTCAAGCAATGATCTTACTGACGAAGGGACTTTCCTTTAATCAGGGCTTCCTTTCTGGGTCACACTCCTTTCTTAATCCTCCTCATTCGTCCCGATTGTTCGTGGATGTCTCTTCTTCCGGATTTTCACAGTCGATCCCCTTCGATGCTGGTGCGACCTTTATCACCTCCGGATGATTGGAAGGAATCTTGACCCCATTTCTAATAACCTCTTCGGGTTCTTTCGAACAGAATTGCTCGTCTGTTCATAGTGCCTCAGCTTTTTCTTTAGGCCGCTCTGTGGACGTTTCCCTGTGACTTCATTAGCCCCAGATTTTACGTGATTTCCCCCGCTAAAATCCCAATTTGTTACAGGAGCCTCACGTACACTTCCAACCCATTTCCGGCCTTCAAGGTACCTTTTTCCCTGCAGGAGAAACCTCTCCGACACCGAGGCGTGAGGTCTGGGGTTTTTGTATTAAAACAAGTTCGCTTCATCCCCTCTCTTGAAAACTTCTCTGCCACACATGAGACGTTAAGGCTGCTATATGCGATCGACCCCCCCGTAGCTTCATTTGACCATGTACCACCGAAGTAGTGTCCTGAGAAGCTTGAGTCCCCGTCTTATTCAGCTATTTTTGTTTTTTCTCTCAGTAGAGTTTCAGCCCCCCCTATAAGCACGATAGGACGAAGTTTCGTCCCCCGAAAACGTCATTTCTCATAGTTTTTTTTTTTTACCGACCCCCCCTTTAGCTGAGGAATTCGTCCCCTTTTCCTCCTTGGCATTTTCGCACTTCTTCTCCGCCGTCCGGCTCATACGGCATAGAGTTACTACTCGAAGCTACGACAGGTCGTTTGCACTTCTCGACGTCGGTTCTCAAGATCCCTTCTTTCCTCCCTCCCCCTAATGTTTTTTTAACTTTTCGCAAAACCGACTTGTCTCTTAGAAACTTTCGACAGTCTTTTTAATAGGCGATTGCCTTTAAACTAGTTATCCTGACTTCGGCGGTTGCCTTGACCCATTGTCACTTCTGTCTGGTAGATCACTCTTTTTTTCTCGTCTAGGTCGGTACCCCCTTCCTCTTATTTATTCTTCTCTCGATTCGTTCTCCCGTGCGGTCCTAATTCTCCTTTCGTGACAGCATTTTTTTCGCGTAAGACTCGATTTTCTTGTGGGTCTACACAATGTTTTTGGCTTCTCGCACGGCAGACCTCTTTTCCCTTTCTTTCTTTTTCCTGCGTTGGCCTCGCCCTCTCCTAGAAGTCGCCTTTCACCCGGAGCGCTCCCCGTCTTTCTGACTCCTGCTTCTTTTACCCGGCCCTTCCCGGAACGCGTCTGCTGCGGAGTCTACCTTTTTGGTATGCCTTTTTGGCGATTCCTTTCCCTCCAGGGCTGAACTTGTCGTGACTTGGGGCTAGGTTGTTGTCGCGTCGCCGTTTTCATTTCTTCGGAAGGCTCCCTTCGTCCCTCTCTTCTGCTCCGCGAGGGTCCTTTTCTTTTTCACAGTCGCGTTCCCAAAAAAGGCGATGGTTCCCCCTGCCTAACGCTGTCGCTTCCCCCTTCTTTTTCCGCGATCTAACCGAGGTTGCCTCTCACTACTGTTCCGCCCCGTTCTTTCCCTTCTTCCCCGTGTATTTTTCTCTGATAGCCCCTCATCCCGGCTTTTTCCCTTTGCCCTTAACGTCTATCCCTGGACTTTTCACGTCCCGTTCCCCTCTTTGGATCGCTTCTTATGTGTGCCCAGAAAAAGGCCGTAAACTTATGACCTGCAAGTTTCCGGTGGCCCTATCCTTTTAGGCCGATTTTTCTTGTCCGCCGCTTAGTTTCTGCACGCCGATCCTGCCTTGTTTTCTTAGGCGGCCGTCTCTCCCGTATCGCCGCGCGTCAGCTTTTGGCTGTCTTTTTTTTTTCGCTCGCGCACTTGATCTTTCCCCTTTTCTTGCTTTCTTCAGAGACCCCTGTCATCACCCCTTTGTTCCCCGTGAGCGAGGACTCTCTTTATTTGGAGAATCTTTACCTTGCCCCCTTCCGCTAAGGCCGTCTGGACGCGCCGTTTGCTTCATCCCCCGCTCCTCTCATTGCTGTTTGACTTTTGTCTTTCCCTTGGGCCTTCACCTTTTTATGCAACACGCCTACGGCATTCGAGCACTCCTTCCTGCGTGCGGGTCGCTACGACTGGACGGTCCAATCCGGCACCAACAGCGTTTACTGACCTCTTCCTCCCTCCCCCGGCTGCAGCCAGTGTTGACCCTTCTCTTTGATTATCCCCTCCCGTCAATGTGTCGTTTTTTTTCTCCGCAGCACACCCGATGCGCCGAGGCCTCTCTGCAACAACACCTGATCGGTACGAAGGGACTTTCCCGAACTTTGCATAAGCCCACCTTTCTTTGGACGCCAGCATGCCATTTCGGTCTCCGTCACCTTTAAGAGGAGACAAGATCTATGCGCCGCGCCCATACCCGGTTTTTTTTCGCCCCGATTGTTGCTCATCCGTTTTACTCCCGCGTCTATGACTTCTCTTAGACACGCGTTGTGAAGCTGGTTTTACTCTCAGTGACTCCATTACCGGACCGTGGAACCTTTCCCCAGTCTCCTTGTCCCCTCCTCTGCGCGTTTTTCCCGGTGTTTCATCCGTTTGCAGTCTCCGCAATTTCTTTCGTTACATACATTGCCGATCTGCCTTTTGGGAACGTGGTCCTCTCAGGGGGGGAGGTCCCTTGGTGTGGGCCCCCTCTTTCAATTCCCTTAGAAATCTTTTCTGTTTCTATTATGGTTTCCAACACCTTTCTATATTTTTTTCC
>Ga0179593_1704207_pt1 | contig 15259 bp, 23 predicted proteins | sample CZODoug2_1_08_16_FD_185931 | JGI IMG/M metagenome (GOLD analysis project Ga0179593, IMG submission 185931) | Vadose zone soil fungal communities from Angelo Coast Range Reserve, California, USA - CZODoug2_1_08_16fungal (PacBio error correction) | ecosystem: Environmental > Terrestrial > Soil >... | reverse complement strand
CATCTTATAGCCCCCACATTTTTAGTCGTTCCCAGAACCACCGCGGCACACCTTTTCCACCGCACCCCTCTGGTGTTTCAGGCGCAGCTTCCCTTCCTGCTACGCCATTATTCGCCCCACTAGATCCCTCCCTGTGTGTGTGGGAAAGTGTGTCTCGGACTCCCGCTTTCCACAACTACATTGTTGACTCCCGGGCGGTTCGTATTCGGCCGAAATCCCCCTCTCCGCCATCTGTCACTTTGCACCTTGTCTTATTAGAGGCACCCACGAGGGGCTTATTTTTTGTGAGTCTTTCATTCCGACAAATGTTCTTCTCCGGCATGTATTGCAAAGGGCTTAGCTTGTGGAGTGACATTCCCCCTTTTCGCTTCCTGATGGTTCCCCGGGATACGTTCGAAGCTGGATGGTTCATTTCACCTTTTTTTTCGCAACCGTCTGGCGGAGCAGCCCTCTCTCTCCCTAGGCATTGAACGTCGGGGGAAAATTTGGGGACCTTCTGTCTCCCCACATTTCTCTTTTCCGGCTACCTGTCAAGGTTCTTCTTTCCCTTTCGGCCACTGAAACTCAGGGATGACACCGATGGACCTTTTTCCCTTTTTGGATGTTGGCCCCATAGGGTTTTCCTTTTTTCTCTGTCCCAGGTTTTTTTTCTTAAACCTTCCATCAGCCCAAGAGCATATTCCTTCCCTTTCTCAAGGCCAGCTTATCCACAGGAGGATTTACTGACGTTTGTCAGGACCGTGATCCCTTCTTTTTCGCGACTTCGACGGCCCAAACCCCCCCTTGCCTGGGGGAAGGGAGTGGTTCTTCACCAGCCCATTGGCACTTTTTTTTTTTCAGTTAACGATGATGTTCCCCGCATTTCTTTTACAAAGGTCCTTTTTTTCCCTTTTGGGCGCGTTTTTTTTTTTCGTCCCATGTCCCCCCCCTTTTTCCATAACGGTTTTATAATGGCCCGGTCTTTTTCCGACCCTTTTTGTTCTTCGCCCTCTGTGTCTTACCATTTCCTCCCAACCAGTATATCAAAAGGGGGAAGGTCCCTATACAGGTCACTGTTTTTTTTTTTCCCCCCTTGCAAGTGAGAATTTTCGCAGACTTGCCTCCCCCCCCCCCCCCCCCCCCCCTTTTCCTTCTCACGACCCCGTTTTTTTCTTTTTTTAAAACTTTTGGGGACTAACCCTAGGTTTGAAAGTCCCCCCTTTTTTTCTATATTTTTCGGGCATTTTTTGGGGGAAGGTTTTCCCCCGTTTTTGGCGCAAGCCATTGCTGCAACAGTCGGTTTATGCCTCTTCTGATGTTTTTTCTTGGAGATGAAACCCCCAACCATTTTTCCTTGGGTGGCAGCCTGATTCTGGTAACACACCGTTTCCTCCGTTTTGCTGTTTCCTCTAATTGATTCGACGGCCACCGGTTTCCGCCGTCCCTCCTTCCTTCACCTCCTCCGGGAGATTATCCCCCTTCAATGCGAATTTACCCCAGGGTTGCTTTTTCTGGGTGCTGAAGAATTTCGCCTATTGGTTAGTTTTCTTGCGGTCCCTCCCCTTTCTTTGCACGATCTTCTCCGGGGATCTATCTCTTCCTCTTCCCTCCCCTTTGAGAGAGGATTTTTGGGCCCTTAGGGAATTTAAAGATTTTCCCCTTTCTCATCGCTCACCGAATAGGTGTCTCTCTTTTCTTACTTCCCCCTTTTTAAAAGCATCCAGTTTTCCCGTTAGGTATTTTTCCCCTTCCCCCCTCAAGGCTTTTCTCCCCACTTTTATACCATCGGGCCCTCCCCCCCCCGGATTTCCGATCGATTTCCCCGCGGGGTGAACGTCTCATTTTAAAAAGTTTTTGAAAACCCCAACTTTTTTCCCCTGAAAGAATCTCCCTTCATTATGAAAAATCTTTGTTGGTTTCCATAGACACACCCCATCCACCTTTTGGAAGTCCTGTACATACAACGCCCCATGTTTTCCCAAGCATGGATTTTTTCATCCCCCCGGCGTCCTTTTCCTCCTGCAGAAATATAGTCCACCCCCCACACGTTGTCTCCCCCCCCTGTTATTTCCCCCTTCCACCATTGTCGGGGGGCACCACCGTCTCGGCTTTCCCCTTTTCAAAGAACCTTTAGGCCCTTCATTGCAATAAGAGTTCTGTGGATTTCGGGAAGGTTTGCCCCTTTCTCTTTTTCCCCCATGGATTCTCTTCTCTGGTTTAAGTCTTCTTTTTCTAACAGCAGTCGAACCTGGTCCCAATCCCCCCCTTATGAGCTCAATTCTGGCTTTCTCTTTCCCCTTACTAAGTCACTCCTCGGGGGACCCTCAAAATCTGGTCACATTTTTGTTTCAGACCCCTTCCCCAACTCATGCCTTTCCAAAGATTTGCGTCCTCATCGTAGGCCCCCCCCCCCAAACTTATCTAACCTTCTCCTGGAGACTCCCTTTTGCCCGGCTTTTTCCAGTCTCTATTGATAACTTCTGATCTGTCCTTACACCCTTGCCTCTTTCCCTTTTTCCTGTTGTCGGATAGACACCCTCTCGCGGCCTTGAGACTTTCCCTTGAATAGTGGTTCTTTGGAAGGGTTGTGGATTTTTCGTACTCCCCTTTTTCGTACGAAAAAACCCTTTTCAGGTCGTCAAAAATTTTCCTGTGTTAAGTCTTTTTTTCTTTTGAAGTTAGCTTAGGTCTTCACGTTCCTTTTCTACCAAGTTCATGTAGTTCTTCCCTCCTTTTCTTTCTTCTCAAGCTCAGCGTCACATTTTAAAACTCCCCTCTCCCAATGTCATTCTTCCCGGTAGGTATGATACGGGCCTTGGTACTTCCTGAGGAAGGAACCAAATGTTGCATCCCTTATCTCCAGAATTACAAAGGCTCTCCCCGACTCCACGCCATCTCCCTTACTGGAGGGTGTTTTTTCCACTCTTGCCGGAAAGCCGCCCCTTTGGACGATCGACTTCTACTCTCCAACGGGCGCGTGCTTCTGACGCCGCCTAGAACTCTGGCGTTGGTTTTTTTGAAATTTCTTTTCCCTTTTTAAGTTATCGTCCCGTTTTTGGCAATGTTACAAGCGGTACAGGCCCTCCTCGAAACCTTTTCCCGGGGTTCTTTTTTTCCCTCCGATTGTTATTCCCTCCCCGCAGGCAACATTTCCCTTCGGTTTCCCCACCCCCAAAGGCCGGCCGTGCAAAACTTCCTTGTTCCCCCCCCCTGCATTAGGGATTGGCCCTTCTTTAACGTTTAATTTTATTTTCTCAGTGTTCACACACCTTCCTTTTTTGTATTCGTGGGCATTCCCTCAGCATAGGAAAAACCTAACAACCGTTTCTCTGGTCCAATCTTATGTCCCCCCCACCCCACAAACTTTCCAGTGCCGTTTTCCAGGGATTTTTTTTTGGGGATTGACAGCCCAAAAATGAAATGAAGTTTTTTGCTGCCTTCGTATTTCCTTCTTTAATTGGCCTTTTTGACCCCCCCCTGCCCCCCTTAACTTTTTGAAAAAAGTGCTGATCTTCGCGCCCCGGATCTTGCAAGAATCTTTCCCCCCTCGCAGTTTCTTATGGTAGTCTAGTTCTTCATATTTATGAAACTTTTTGCAACCCCTTCCCCCCCCGAGGCCTTTTTTTTTTGCATACGAGGCCAACGTTTTTACCACTCTTAAGTTTTCCCACACAGAGACGGGCTTCCCGTACCCCCTCCTTTTTTCCCCTGAGGCCCATCGGAACCTTGGTCTTTTTCTCCCTTTTTGTAAAGATTCCCGCCCCCCCTTGGAAAATCGCCCAGCATTGTTTGGGGCTGCTTTCCCTTCGAGAAAAAACAAGAGGATCCGTGATCCCCTTTTGCTTCCTTTTGCGTTTTTTTTGAAGAACGCTTGCTTTTCCTTCTCCCGCGTTAACTGGCCCGTTCTTTCACTATAACCGCCTGTTCCCCCTTCCACCGGGGCCCGGTTTCCTTTTTCCCTAACAATCAAAGACCTATCGATCGTGGAGTGGACCCTAAGGGATCTTTCTTTCAGTTTAACCTCCCCTCAATATCACCTCATTGTTAACGTTTCCTTGCATTGCTCTAAAGGCAGCCAGCACCCTTTCCTTTGAGGTCCCTACAGTCATTTCGCCGCACCTTCTTCTGCGCCCCGTTGACTTTTGGTCCCGTGCTTGCGAAGCCGGTTCTTGCAGCAGGCTTTTCTTTTTTTCTGCCCTCCGTCTGTGTCTTTTTGATCGCTTCCCCCCTGGGGGAGGAAGCTTTTGTTGTGTTCCCCCAGTCGGCCCTTCTTACTCCTTTTTTCCCCCACCCCAAAATCCTACCGCGTGGATTACTTGTGTCCCCTTGGGTTTCCCCCCTCGCACCCGCTCATAAACCACTATGGCCGCTTTTTTTAAGGCTGGCCCCATTTCCCCAAGCCCAGCACCCACTTGCCCCCTTTTCAGCACTGCCATTTTTCCCGTAACCCTCCCGACCCTTTCCCCCGGGTAGTTTGGCCTTGCCCTCTGAAAATTCCCCCCGCTGGCAATCTTCTTTTGCCCCCACTTCTTTCAAGGAGATGGCCGTGAGGTTGTCATGGTCAGACTCCCTCATTTCGACAAAAGTTTCTCCCTGCGGGAATTCGTTCTCCCCTTTTTTCCCCTTTTTTCTTTTCTTTGATGTGTTTGTCCCCCCTTTGTATTGATTTCTCCACCCAGTTTGGTTTCGAAACCTTCCTGAGATTTCTCCCCTTTTTTTTGTGCCCCCCCCTTCCCTTTCGTTCATTTTTTTCCCAGCCCCAACGACCCCCCCCTTTCGCCCCTTCCTTTTAGAGGAACTCTCCCTGTGGTGAATTCTTTTTCGTTTTCCTCGGTTGCCTTTTACTTATGACGGATCCCCTCATTTTTAATTGACTGCCCCCAATCTTTCTTCGGGGCCAGCTTGTTCCAACTTTTTGGATGGCCTTTTCACGATTTTGGGTATAACCTAGTAACAGCCTTTTCCCAGATTCCCTCCTATAGGGTGTACTTCCGTGGGGCAACCGGTTTTTCTCGTAGATTCCAGGATTTTTTTTATTAGATTTCCCCTTGAAGATTCTTTTGAGTTTTATCTCGGGCAAACTCTTTTCCGATTATTTTTCTTTTCTCATTTCGTGTGTTAAATGATCGTCCAGTAGGGACAGGGAGACTTGTGTTTGGTAAGTTCTTTCCCCCCGGGAATTTTTTTCTTTTTTGTACCATTGCTTTTTCTCATATTATTCTCAACCTTGTTGTCAGCAGGACCCCCCTTTAAGGTTTTTATTCTTTCCCCCCCCCCCTTATGGTTTGCGAGGGCTTGCTTTCTGCGGTACGCTTTCTTTTTCCATACCCTTCCTTTTCCAGGAAAAACCTTTTCAACCTTTCCCCTTTGGAATCTTTAGCTTAAGTGGTTTTTTTCCCCCCCTTTTCTTGTTGCTTCTTCCCCCCGGAAATCATTTTCAAGCAGACGACTTAGGTTACTTCTTCAATTTTTTTTTTTCTTTTCAGGGGTACCTTTTCCCCTAGTTTCTTCCCCTTTTTAATAAGACCGCTTGGATTAGGAGTTCCATTTGAGGCCCCCCCCCCTCCCTTGTATTACTGGTGAAAGGGCTGGAGATTTCCTTCCTTTCCCCGGGTTCTTCAGCTGCAAAATTGGGAGGGTACGGTTGCGTACTAACTTTCCCCCCCCCCAGCCTCCCCCCCCCCCCTCCCTTTCAACGCCTCGGATTTAAAGGTTTTTTTCCTCATTTGATTTAGCTGGGATTTCGAACTCTTGTTCCCCGGGGGATCTGGGTCCTTTTTCTTCAAAAACGTTTTGACCAATCAACCTGCTGTTTCCCTTTTTTTTCTTTTGGTCCCCCCCCCCCCTCCCTTCAGTTTGGTAATTGTCCCTATTCCTCCCTCAGCCAGGGCCCCCGGTGGAATTTTTTCCCCCCCTCTGCACAAACACAAACCCCATATATACCCAGCTTTCCCCCGTCACATTCTTTTCTTACAATTCTCGGCGGTTTTCTTCCTTTATTTCCCTCTCACTTTTTCCCCCCCCCACGAAAAGTCCCTTTTTTTCCCTTTTCTCACGCGTTTCTTTAGTTCGTGAGCGCCGGATAACTTCTTACAGCCCTTGCACTGATGGCTTTTCGCACTCTTTAACTTCGCGACAGCACCCACCCATTTCCCCCTTTTTTTTTTTTGCGCTTTCTTAACTTCCTTTTCTCTTCGCGTCTTCTGAAGGCCGGCCCGGATTTCCTCCTGGACTTTGTTCCCCCTCCCGATCTGTTTTGTATTCGCCGTTAGATCCTTTTTTCACCGGCTTTTTCCCGATGATGCTCCGAATGCAGTCCTTTATTCCTCGACCACTTCTTTGTGAGCGTCCCTTTCAATCTGTTTCCCTTTTTCACTCCCATATGCGAAACACTTCCTCCATTTGAGCTCCTTTTTCCCTAATCGTTCTCTTGTTCCCCCCCTTTAGAAAAAATCTCCCCTGCCCGTGTTCCAGGTCTCCCGGTCGTCAGGCCCGCTTCGTGAGTCGCAAGGGAATCCTCCCAAAACTTGTGCAAGTGAGTCTTCACAACCTTTTTTTTCCCCCCTTCCCAAATAGAAGTTGTCTCCCCCGGGCTTTCACACCGGCGTTGTTTTTTCCGGGTTTCCCTCGAAAAAATTTTCCCCCCCCCCCTCATTTTTTTTTTTCTTCATCCTTTTCCTTCCATAAAGGAGTCTCCTGCGTCGAGGAGGCTATTCTCTCCTGGCATTGAACGGATCATTCCCTTCCAGATATTTTGGTCCCCCCCTTCCCCCCTTTTAGTTACAAAGTTTTTCTAAATTCGTGACCCCAGCTCTTTTTTTTTTTATTTGGGAGGGACTCTTTCCATGTATGTCCAGCCCAAACTTTTTCCGCCCCCCGCACCCCTTTGTAGATTTTCCCGACCTGTTGTTCCCCCCTTCTTCTCTTTTCCTTAGCTTTGTTTCCCCCCTCTCAGTAGTCGCGCTCACACCCCCTTCTGAGAGTCGAGTCTTTTTTTTCCCACTACCTCTCTTTTTTTCCCAGGCCCTCCCTCATCATATTATATTTTCCGTTTTTCCCGTTGTGTTGTTGTTTGTGTTTCTTTCTTTCCGGACCGGGCTTGTCCTCCTAATGCCAAAAATTCCTTCCAGGCGCCCTCTTTCGGGCACACGTATTTGTTTTTTTTATTTTTTTTTTGTAAGGCTACCTAATCCCTCTTCTTATCGAACAATTCCTTTTCAAACCGGGGCTTTTTTTTTCCCCCTTTTACCTTTTCCTAAAAAGTTCCTCTCCACAGCGGATATTTTTTTTTCTCCAGTTTCGAAAAGGTAATGTCCCCGCGGTCAACTTCAGAAGATTTCCTGGAAATTCGGGCAGCGAGGTTTTGTTTTTACTATCCCCCGCATCACGTATTCCCGATGGTCTTGTCTCCAGGAGTCTTTCCTTCCCGTCTTTTGAATGCCCAAACCTCTGTCCGCCCCCAAACTGCCTGTCACTGCTCCCCCCTCTTTGATGGCGGACACCCTTTCGCAAGACCCTTTTGCCCTCTCCCTCGAATCTGGTGCTCCCTCTCTTTCTGGAGAGGATGCCCTCTACTGGCTAAAGCTCTTAACAAACCCCGGAAGCCTTCAAGGCGGTCTTCTTTAACGATTCGAAAGATGGGTGTTCCTCCCTCCCCTCTTTTTTCCTGAGGCCCTTTGCCGTGGTCCTGGGAGACTCGCAGGATCCCCCCCCCCCGCCCCTTTTCTTGCCCCCTCGAGGGGGGATACACTCTCTTTTTTTTACACCGAATGAGTTGATGCGTCGGTTCCGTTTTCTTTCCAGGCAGGGCATTCACTCGACGGAAGAGACTCCCCCAATCACTTCCCCCTTTATTTTTTTTCGCGATACGGATTGAATTTCCCTCCCCCCCTTTCGGGGCTGTTGCTGGACGTGACTTTTTTTCCCCTCCCGATTGGCCACCCCCTTTCTCTGTGATGATCCTTGCGGTGCTCCCCCGTCTGACCGCGAACGTGTGTTCAACCCCTCGGACGCGCAATTGGACACCCCCCTCCTTTTCCTGGCGATCTGCGGTTTCCTTTGATTTTCAAATCCCCCTTCCCCCTGCCGTTCAAAAGCGCCCGTGGATTCCAGAGATAAGACCTTTCCCTCCTCTGCAGGGAGATGCAGCCCCTGGGGGATTGGTTCCCCCCCGAAAAAGCCGTTCCCAAGGAGGTTTCCTTTTCCCCCTTCGAAGCAATCCCACCACCACTTTCGTGCCCCCCTTGCCTTTTTCGTTGACTCCGTCCCTCCCCTAAAAGTTGTTGTTGTTGAGTCCCCCTATCGGAATCTCGCCAAATGCCGCCGGTCCCGTTAATTTCCCGCCGCAACAGTCTGCCGCCAATCCACCTCGTTGTTGCTTTTTTTTTTCCCCCGACGAATGGGGGCCCTTCTGGTAAGAAACGTTTCCTTCGCTTCCTTCCTAGAAGATTTTCCGTTTTTTTCTTGCGAAGCCGTGAAAGTTTTACTTCTTCCAAACAAGGTTCTGGCTGGGCTTCGTCCCCCGGCTGTCGATGAAGAATCCCCCTCCCGCCCGGTTCCCGCGCCCCCCCCCTTTTTACCTGCCTGAATTCGTTGTCCCTTTTTGGACTCTCCTCTCGACACATTTTCAAGTCAACAGGATTCCGGTTTCCCTTTAGCCCCGAGGAACCAGTCGAGCTTTTCGCCCCACCCTCCTGTATTCAATTCCACGGAAGGATCCCTTCGTTTCCCGAGATTTCCCTCCTTTGCTTTTTTTTTGCCTTTCCCTCGGACCATCCCCCGCTCCTGGCCGGGAGTCCCCGTGCCTTACCTTTTTTTGCAAAAACCGGGGGTTTTTTGCCGACCGAAGTGAACAAGCTCCCTGTGATCCTTATGGACTTTCAGTATTTTCCATTGAGCCTGTCAACACCCCTTCCCCCTGTCGCAACCGAAAATTTGCCATCTTAAAAAGGCGCCCAGAAATTTCTCACACCTCCCGCAGGAAAAGTTTTCCCCCTTTTTCTCAACTCGGGCCCCCTTCATTCCACCCCCCTTTGATTTCATATAAGATCTGGGCTCCCCCTCCATTTGCGGAAATTTTGGGGTTGGGGCCACTGGGAAGCGGCCTCTTTTTTTTCGCAAGACCCCCCGACCTGCCTTTCTTGGCCCGGATCTTCTTGTGAGAGGAAATCCCTCAACCTTGACCCCCCCCACCCAGAGGGCCCTTTTCCTTAAGTCTTCTCCGTGGGGGGGTTTTTTAATTTTTCTGTCTGTCCACTTGGCGAAATGGGTCCTTTTCCTTTTAGGATCTGGAGACACTCTCCCACCTCGTTATCCCGAAAATTTCTTTTTGACAGAGGCCCTACTTTTTTTCCTCGGCGGCAGGACCCCCCCTCTTTTTTGCAAGGGTCTTTTTTCTTTTCTCGCAGTTTTGTTCTTTTCCCCCCCCGTGCTTGGGCTTGGCTTTTTTTCTCAAAAGTCCATAGGCAGCGCCCCCCTTTTGTTGTATGAGCAGTTGATTTCTGAACCCGCCCGCCTTGGGGCACCTGTTTTTTTTTTTTTTTCCAGTAAAATCTTGCATTTTTCGGTTTGGTGTGTGCCCCTGGAGTCTTTTCCGGTTGGCGCAATTTTTGGTTGTTCCCCTTTCCCCCCCCCCCTTCAAGAGCTTCTTTTTCCGCGATCTTTTTGCCGCCTTTTGCCTCCCCAAGTATTCAATCGCTGCCTTTCCCTGCTCTTAACGCATCAAGAAAAACACCCCACCTTGTCCCCTTTCCAGATGAATCGAATTCTTTTCCCTCGATGACGGTCCCCCCCCATTAGTACTTGTCCCCTTCAGAGGGAAACGTACCTCTCTTTTTCCTTGTCCGGAGGTTAAAACCCTTTGACCACCTTTTTTTCCTTTCTGATGATAAAGGAATTCATTTTTTCCCCCCCTCCTGGCCTGGGTCTTTAACCCCTTCCCAACGGCGAAGTTTCCTTTTCTTCTTTTTATAGTCCAATATTTTCCCCCTCCCTTCGTGAAGGGGCGTCACCCACCGAAACACCCCTCCCTCTTCCTGGTGGGGTTTGGGCGACTCCTCCCCCCTGCCTTCCACAATGCTGGGCGATTCACCTTCTTTTTTTTTTTTTTTTTTAACAACAAGTTCCCCTCATGTGGCTATGGGCACGCCCCTTGGGGGGGCGGGTATTTACGCTTTCTTTCCCGTTGGTGAGGATGCCTGCACGAGGTTTCCTTTGAGACGGCTTTTCCTTTAGAACTCGACCGCAGCCCCTGCTTACTTCCCTCAGTTGCCGATGCTTTTTTTTTGACGAAGACTCTTGATGGAACAATTTTTCTTTTGTGGAACCCTCCATGTTCCAACTCAACCTCAATTTTTTTTCAGGTCCTTTTTTCAAGACAACAACTAACTGTCCCCCTGGCACCAATGGAACCCCCATCTTTTTTCCAGTGTGACCTTGCCCTGTTGGTTTCATTTTTCCTTCGTATGCCCCCCCCCAAGGAAGTGGCTGGAAATGAGTTGCCCCCTTCACTAGTATTGCACATAATTGCTGTCGGTTTGGCGGGCCTGCTTGATAGTTGGGGTTCTTTTTTTTTTTTTCACCCCCCCCAACGTGAAGACCACACGGCTTCCCCCCCCTCCGGTTTGAAGTGGCAAAATCCCTTCCTCCTTCTTCACCTTTTCGGTCCCCCCAGGCAAACACTCGCCTGAGGAAGGAAGACCTTCCCCCCCCCCCTCCATTTTAGTTTTTGCGTCTTTTTTTTTTCGGAAGGGCACGAGCATTCTCTTGATATCCTTTTCGAAGTGCTTTCCCCCCGGCATTAGGCGCAAGTTGCCAGCCCTCTCGCTCAGATGGCAGGGAGACCGGAACTTTTTTTTTTTTTTGAGCAAAACACGTGTTCCTTTTCCCCGCCCACAACAAGTTCAATTTTCGGGAGCCATTCCCACGTCCTTCTTTTGCAAGGGGGAGAGACCCCTTCCCTTTGGTCCCCCCATGTGACGCTTTTCTTTTGAATTGCAACCCTTTTTTCCGTGGGAAGTGCTAAGACTTCTTGTACGGTACCTTCAAGAACAATCTTCCCCCCTCCATTGGAGGCCCCCCCTTCCCAAGGTAAGAACTTTTTTTGATGTTGAATAAACCCTTTTTTCGGACGGGAGTGCCCGCGTGCCCCCCCCTTCCATCAACCAGTAAACCCTTTAATTAAGCGTCCCCTTCGGCGGAGAGTTTTTCCGGACCCACAAACCAGGGAGGGTCTTAGTGTTTACCTCCAGTTTCTTTCCCTCTTGAGCGAAGAGAGACCCCCCCCCCCCCCTGACGGTCCTTTTTTTTCGCGAGCCAATAATTTTTCTTGCCGTTCACTGTTTTCTTTCTTGCCAACGGCATCTCCCCGTCTTCTCAATTTTGTGCCTGAATGTGGACGTTCCCTTTTTTTTTTTTTTTTAGAAATCCACGGAGCCTTTTTTTTTCCCCCCTTTTCCTTCCGCTTAGCCTCCGATGGTTGCTTGTCCCCTTTCCTCGCTTTTTCCCCCCCAATCCTGAAAAACCAGCGGTTCGCTAATTTTCCCCAAGGGGAATTTTTCCTTGCAAAACTGCTTCAATACAGGGCCTCTTTTCTTTTCCCAACGAGAACGCCTATTGAGCACAAGCCCTATACTTCCCCCAGGTGTTCCCCCCGAAACTTTTGCCTTTAGTGATTTTCCCTTTGGTGTTGTCTTATATTGTTCAGGGTTTTTTTAATGGGGACCCGCCGCCTCCCCAGCAATGCCTTATGCCGATACATTTCCATGTTTTTTTCTTTGGACAACCAACCCAGGAATCTGGGTCCTACCTTTGAATGGATTCGGTTACCCCCCTTTTCCCGATTGGATCTCCCCCCCCAATCCGATCGCACTCCGGGTAAGCCGCCTCTTACGTACGACAAAGACGCCCCTTTATTTCTTTGTTATGCGAACTTCACCCTTTTCTTCGTCGGTGTGTCCCCTTCTTTGACACTATGTTTGATGGACTCTTACCTTGGGCCCTTCTCTCTAAGCCGGGGGTGGTCTTCCTTCTTTTCCTAATAATCCCCGTGTGTTGTTTGTTTTTCTCTCCGGCGGGCCCATCTTTTTCTTTTTTGGAAACGCTTTTTCCCCTGCAATAACATCGATCCTTTCCCCTGGAGATATTACCCCCACCACTAAGACACTTTCCCCTCCAGGGGTTGAAGGTTTCCTTTTTTTTTTTCTGTATTTGGTAGTACTGGATGTACCCCCGGCGGGCGTCCCCCTTTTTTTTTTTCCCGATCGACTTTTCATTTTAGTTTTTGATAAGAGGACCCCGGATGAACCGGCTGTGTGTTTTTTTCACCGAACATCAATTTCTTTCCCCTGAGGTTGGTTCCATTTCCAGCACCCATGAGGACCCTTTTCTTCCCGCCAGCATGGACTGGGGTTGCGCCGGCCGGGCGGGTTCATTAACTCTCCACTAATCTCCCCCCAACGTTTCAAACTATTGTTAGTTTTTTTCCTTTTTTCGGGGTCCACTTGTTTTTTTTGTTCGTATATTTGGGCGCAATTCGTTCTCTGCTCAGAGGCCTTTTTATTGGCAGGTGGCCCCCTTCTATGTCCAACTTCCCCTTTTCCCGCTTTTTTTCCCCCCCTTGCGATGGTTTTTTTAGGTGTCGCGAGAAAGGTTTGCCAGGACCACGGATGTCCCCCCTTCCCTTGCAAGGGCGAGGTTTACTTCTTTTCCATTTGGGGGACCCCTCCCCCGCAACCCCATGACAAATTGAGCAAATTTTTTTCTGGATTTTTTTCCTCCGTGGAAAACCCCCCAAGAATGTCCCAAACTTATTGCAAACTCCTTTTGGTTTTTCTTTCCCCACCGCAGGCCACGGCCTTTGTTTGTCCCGTCCTCCCGGCAGAATTCGTCTAACCCCCTTCGTAACACGGATCACTTTTTTTTTTACATCCTGGCGCGATCCCCCCCTCCTCGGAAAAGGCCCTTTTGACAAAGGGTTTTTGGGTCAGGGGGTCACCTATGGGGGCTTCTTTTTCTGGTGCCCCTATCCAGGCTTTCCGCCCCTGCTCTCATCCCTTTTGTATCACTGACAACCTCTCCCCCAATTACCCCAATCCCCTGGTTAAGAGAGTCCAAGCGTTGTCCCCCGCTCCTTCACGTTTTCCAAAAATGAGGCCCCGCCAGTGGGAGCTCCCCCCCATATCCCCCCAGTTACTTTTGAGATAGGTACGACCAATATCCCCCCCCCACAACCCCTTTATTTCACGGACCCTAAATTTATTTAATGGTCTCCTTTTTTCCCAACGGGACAAATCTTCACCCCTTCTGTATCCCTTTCAAATCTAAGTTTGAACTCGCTTCCGAACTCTTTGCTGCTCAGCGACCCCCCACCCCCTCTTCCCTAATCCGTTAATGATCTTAATTAACACCTCATACGCCCCTCTATATCTCTGCACTATAAAGCCCAAGACGGTCCCTAGACTGCACAACTGCTCTTTCCCTAATAGGTTCACCTTTTTCACATTTTTAGTGTCGGTCGTCAGCTCCCCCGAAGATTTCGTCTTTTCTACTACATTTTCACATGTTCCCCCTCCTCTTCCTTTCCAGTGTTTCTCTCCCCCCGATCAATTACCGTCTCCCAGGTGAGATGAGCGTGACTCTCCGTTGAAAGAATCTATGGGAAAGTATTGTTGCTATATAGCTCCCTTTCGAGAGAGGTTTCTCTTGACTGCAACAAATCTCAACTGCAGGTGCGGACCCCCTCAGTTTTCAAGTCAGTTAACCCCCTCTTTTCCCCGAGTGCTTGATACCTTCCCCTTAGAAACCGTTTTTTCCCCCCTCCAAGTGATGTCCCCTTCTATCTCCAACGATGTAATTACCCGTAATGCCGCCGAAGCCCCCGTGCGTAACACGTTCTTCAACGGCTTCGGTATTGGTCGTCCTCCGTCGTGCCTGTCTCCCCCCTTTCTTCTCTCTCACAGGACCTTTTTCCCTTCCTTTGGCCAGCAAGATTCTCCGGTGAATTCGGATAACGACCCCCATTGAGGCCCTTTTCTCTCTCAACAGGCACCCATTTTTTCCCCCGGTGTTGATATGCCTTCCCCTTTCAACAGGACACCATTGCTGCTTTTCCTTATTCCATTCGTTGGCTCTCCCCCCTTTATGGAAATTCTATCAGGTGCCTGATTTTTTGGCAGAACTCCCACGGAAAGTCCTCACGAAAGTGGCTGTCTTTTTGGCGATGTCGGGTTTCCCCCCCCCTTTGGTCCCCGTCGCGCCCTAGAAAACTTTTCCTTTTTTCGTTGGAAGATGTTGCAATTCTTATCTCACCATTCACAGGAAGGCGTCATTGGTCGAGCAAGATCCTTCCCCCCACGCTCAGCGTCAATCATGCCTTTTCGGAATATCTCCCTCTTCGTCGAGATTTTTTTCTATCTTTCCTCCTCTTCCAGAGTGGCCGGTGCACCACACCCTGAAGGCTTATCCGCTTTCTAGATGGAGAGGCCACAACTCCGTCTTCGCTCCCCCAAGCTCCTAAACCCCCCTTTCCCTTCTATTTATAGTACTTGCCGCTAAGATGCACAGCCGACCCCCTTCTCCTCGTATCGCTTTGCTCTCTCCCTTTTCCCCCTTGCATAAGACGACTCGCCGCATCTAGCGTCCCCTTGTGATCATCCAAGTGTTAGTTCTAACCCCCCCCCCCCCCCCCCCCCCCCCCCCCCCCCCCCCCCCCCCCCCCCCCCCCCCCCCCCCCCCCCCCCCCCATAGATTTTCACTGTTTTATGTATTCTTTTTCATGATAAGACCTTTTCCCTATCTAGACAAGTTCATTCTCCTTTCTTTAATTTGGTTCCCTTTTTTTCTTCCCACCGTGTTAAATAAGAGGCTTTTCGTTGGGTTGCCTCCCCCCCCCTAATTTCTCCCCCTTACCAGGGATATGCGATTGGGTCCTTTTTTTTCCTCCCCCACATACTCCAAACCATCGCACAATATCTACCAGCCTGATTTCACCCTTACACTTTCGCCAAATCCATTCCAATCACACCACCTCCTCCCGGAGAGGGTCCCCTTCTGCCCTGCCATTCTCCACACCCTTATCGATATCTCCACCATCCTCATCCTGCGCCAGATCCCCCAGTCTTAATCGGTGTCCAATTTCCCTCGCTGATTCATAGCATCGATTTTTCGAGATCCTCGCTGCACATGTTCAGTCTTATTCAGTATTGAATACGGGTCGCTCCCCCTCTTCTTACATCAAACTACTTCACAGTGTGCCCTCTTTTTTTTATTCTTCCGTCAGAGA
>Ga0179593_1412652_pt1 | contig 15259 bp, 26 predicted proteins | sample CZODoug2_1_08_16_FD_185931 | JGI IMG/M metagenome (GOLD analysis project Ga0179593, IMG submission 185931) | Vadose zone soil fungal communities from Angelo Coast Range Reserve, California, USA - CZODoug2_1_08_16fungal (PacBio error correction) | ecosystem: Environmental > Terrestrial > Soil >... | reverse complement strand
ACTCCCATTATTCGTACTTGGCGTAAACTTCTTCCCTTACGGTGCGAATAACGTACCACCCCTCTCGTTTTCCCAGTTCAGCTATTTTTTTCCTTTATATTTTCCTCCGATGCCTCCCGGCTTTTCTCCCGACGTTTGCAAACTCGCTGCCCGATCGTAGCCACATTGTTCTTTTATCATAGAAAGACGGTTCAGTACTTGATTCTTTTTCCCTTCTCCCCTTTAGGCGCCTCCATCCCCCTGTGTTATTATCTCTTATCCCCTGACACGTATACTTTGTCATGCTGCTCTTCTTTGATTGCTCGTTGTCAAGCTTGTTTGTTCAGCTTACACCTTTCCTCATGTACCCTAGCCTTACGATTAGAGTACTAGACCCTTTTCATTTTTCCCCATCCCTTCCGATCTCTACCAGTCCCCCATTTCTTTTATTTCATGATTCTCGCTTGCTTACGACCAATTACCAGTAATGTTTCTGGGCTTTTATTCCTTTTCCGGTTATGTCCAGAACCGCCCCCGTTGGTTGACATACCTCCGACTTAGTCAACCGTCCTTCAATTCCTATTTGTCCGGTCAGATCCCCCGTCATTCGGGTACTGCCTTGTATGGCAACCCTGAATATCCCCCAATTGTCGTTCTTTCCTAGGTTGGTTTTTTCGGACCAACTCTCCCCTTTTACTTAGTTACCATACCGGAAATTTAGGTCCATTCGTTTTTATTTATGGTTAACTTTCCCCAGTTCTTTTTTGTACCACTCCGGTTTGTATCCTTCCCTGTCGCTGCCCTTTTAGGCTTTTGATCCTCTTGAACGACCGAACCAAGCTTCCCCCATTTTGCACCCTCTGTGATCATGAGACAGCCCCCCCGTTTTCTTGAACACATTCTCCCCGTGACCATCTGTCCCAGTCCGCCCTTCCGTTTTTACACATGTAGCCGTTGCCTTCATTTCTTGAACTTTTCCTCTACTACCATCAGTCCGGTCCACATCCCAACACCTATTTCTTATACTCGTTCTGCGCCCCTTAAACCACCTTCCGCATTTCCGGTGTTCCACGTTCTCTCCCCTCTTGTTTCTGCCATGACTACCATTTCGCTTGGCATGCTCAGCGAGATGGGTGCTTCCCTGGCCGCCTCTTAACACCTCTGCTAGTTGGTATGATTTTGCTTTTCGCCACTTATTCTTTGCGTTTTGTCTGTGGCCCGTAGTTCCCGCTCCCGCTACCCCCTTTGTCCCTGTACAACGCACTCGCGACATTTGTAAAACGTTGCCCGCCCCTCTCTCCTCTTCCCCAACTTCCCCCTCTTTCCGTCGCCCGCAGTTACCATCACCCACTAATGGCGTCTGTCCTCTTTCCTCCTGTTTTTTCTGAACTATTGCCACCGCTTATCATTTTGAGACTTTACCCTTCCGGTCCATTCCTTCATACGACCTACCTTTGATCGCACTCTGTAGGTGCTTTCCTATGAGGTCCCGCGCACATCTTTCGGGGCTTCCTCCAACTTTGGCGCGCTCCTTGTATTTTTCACCGGTTACTCTCTCTTACTATGCTCGTGGTGGTTTGTAAAAGAGCCATCCCCCCCCCCCCGTTTTTTTTTTGTTCTGATCTTCCCTGACCAAAATTCAATTGATACTCACATCCCCCACCACCTTTTTCCCCCCTTTTCGCCACCTCCTGCTCACCCATCGTGCCCCGCTATCTCCATTTTGCGGGAGTAGATTTCTCTTTGTACACACTTCGCCGCTCTTGAGGCCGGCCCCTCCCCTCCACGTTTTTATGGTCCACTCAGACGCCTACTCTTTGTTCCTCTCCTCGTCGTCCCAATTCGCACGGGATACAAGGACCCACACGGTACTCACGCCGTCAGCCAGGGTCTTCATGTGCTTCAATCTTTCCGTACCAGCTCCAATATACCTTTTACCCCTCTTTTTCTGTCAATTCCCGCTCTCTTTTTTTTTCTTCACTTTTGAGTTGGTGTTTCCTTTTTAAGCTATGGTCAGTTCGCCTCATTTCTGTCCCACTGTTCTGCACCTCACCCCCCCTCAGTCGGTGGCCTTAGTAGTCAACTACTTCCCGGTGTTTCCGATGCTTCATGAACGATCTTTTCGGTCCCCTAGCTTAGGACGATGCTTGTGTCGTTTCCCCTTCCATTCTTACATCTCTCATGCCTGTCCCCCCCCTCAGAGACCTCTTCCATGTGAATACAATCCTTTCCATCGCCCCCCTCTTCTATTCTCTTTACTACCCCCCCGTTTAACAGTCAGCCACAAAGCGCTCACCCCCCCCACGGCGTTCCTTCTTCCGTTGTTTCACCTTACTCCAAATACGCCCCTTTTCGCCAACCCCAGGCACCACTGGTATCTCCCAACAACTTTGCTTTCCCTAACTCACGACCCCCCCTTCCTTTGCTACCCCCCTCTTTCTTGTGGGTTCTTGTTGGAACCATGATGTTTTATCGCCCTCCCTTCTCACATCGAAACCCTTTTAGCAAGGTCTCTTTTTGTCCCTCCCTTTCCTTTTTTTCTGTTCGAAGGGCTTTCCTCCCCCCCCCCCCATTCCCCTCACCGTTTTCCCATCATTTTTCTTTTTTTTTTTCACTCCTTTAGGGGAGTCCCTCCCCTTATCTATCCCCCACTGCCCGCATTAGTGGTCAATTGACCTTGTTGCTTTCACACCTCAACATCTAGGGATTTAATTGCTCCCTCAGCTTACATCCCCTACTTTGTTTTGGCTTTTTCTTTTTATATTTTTTTCCCTGAGACCTTTTCCCCGTGAGCATTAATCTGGGCTTTTCGTTTCTGTATATTTCTTATTTGAACAGCTGCCAAGTTCTTCTTTAGCTACTATGTTTCAAGATCTTATCATTTTCCCCCCTACCCTCCGAGTTTTTACCGCCAATTTTTTCTGTTTTGACACTTGGGGTTCTTTTTTCTTTTTCTTAATGAGTCTTTTCCATCCTACAAATTTTCCCTGCTTTTGCCCCCCCTTTTTTAAGGTTTAGCTCTTTGCCCTCTTTTTTCTTGTCGTTAACTTGATTTTACTTTGTTATCACACCACCCTTCCCCGAGTCTTCTTCCCAGACTTCTGCGAGTTTACCCCTCTCTCTCCCCTTCCCCCTGTCCAGACCCACACTTTATTCGAACTTTGGAAGATCGACCATTACTTTTCTACCCCCTTCCCTTGCACTCTTCCTCCCCGGTATTTGGCCCCTTTTCTAGGTTGCCCCTCACCGACTGCGCTCTAGCCGGATGATCTTCAACCTCCTTTTCCTGTCTATGCATCTTTCTCTCTGTTCTCATTTTCTTCATCCTTCTTATGGACTGTTTTGGTCCCGATTGCCCCCCCTATCACAGCATCCCCGACCAGGGGACTCAATTTCCTCTACCTCCCTTGGCACCCTCCGTGGTTTTTTTTTCCGCGACACAATTCGATTTTAGGTGAAACATTTCAACGCATACCCTCTTTAACGTCCTCCAGGTAATCGTTATCTTGAACAAGCTGTTTCCCCAACGCTCTTTTTTCTCTTTCAGATTCACACTCGATTCACGATACCCTCCTGGCTTCCTTTCCCCCATGAATTTCCTAGCACAACTATCGATTTTTTTCTCGCAATGCTCGTCATAGTCATCTGGTTCTAACTCAAACTGTGTTAAACCAATGCCCCCCCCTCCTCCCCCTTTTCTCTACCCCATTCACACTAACTTTGCTTGTACTTCCTTACTTCTGGGATTTAAATGGGTCTTCTCCACCTTATATAGAAGAAGCGTCCCGCATTAGAGCTGGTTCACTGTTGCCCTACTTACTCCCCCTATCCAGGTGCTGTCGTATTTCCTTGGTACTACGGCGTGATGCATCCTCGACCTAACATCTCTCTTTTGGGGGCAATTTTGCCAGTCTTTTTTATATTTTACTTTTCGTTCTCATTCACACAATAGACTCGACCGCGATGAGAGTTTATACTTCTTGTGTCGCGACGCCAAGGATGATAGGACGTGTTACTGCACACGACGGACCTCCAGTGATTTGTTTTGTTGTTTTGTTGTTGTCTTTTTGTGGGGCGGGTCGGGTTTTTTTGTGTATTGGTTGTTGTTTTTTATTTTTTCTTTTCATTTGTTTTTGTGCGCCGCGTGTGTTTTTTGATTTTCGTGTGGGTTGCTTTTTTGTTTTGTTGGTTTGTTCTTTTTGTCGTGTGGTTGTGTTTTTTTTTTTTTTGTTTTTTGTGGTTAGGTTCTTGTGATTGTGTGTTTTATTTTTTTTTCTTGTTTGTGTTGTTGTGTTTCCTGCTGTCTTTTTTTTTCTTTTTTTTTTTTTTTTTTTTTTTTTTTTGTTTTTTTTGTTGTTTTTTTTTTTTTTTTTTTTTTTTTTTTTTTTTTCCTGCTTAATGAGCTGGGGGATTACTGCCCATGCTCCGTACCTACGATCTCCTGTCTGCTTCCCCTTGGACTCCTTCGCCATTTTTGTTTGCATTTCCGGCCTTTACGTGAGATAGTCGCAGCCTCCCTATATCAGTTGGCCGCACTTCTTTTTATAGAGAGTTTCGCCAGCCCTTTCATTTTTTACTTTGTTCATCACAATTCATTACACGAATTCTCCGCCCTTTTCTAGGATCATGTTTCTTACCTTCTTCTTTCGAATTTTCTCTGCATTTCAGCCAATTATTATATCGCCGTCAACAACCTTCCCCCTGTTCACATAAATCCCCCCACCTGAACCCGGGCAATCTCCAACTCTAAACTGCACTTCCCATCGCTGCACTCTTCCCCATTCATCCTGTATCGAGATCTGGCCCTATTCCCGATCCCCCCTACGTCCTTCATTTCTTATAGTTTCTATGTCATCTCCTATTCTAACGTGTGACTCCATTTTTAGTCTCCTGTTCTTAATTTTCCCAATCCAAATCCGACTCCATAGTTTGGTGTACCGCGCTTGAGCCAGTTTCCCCTCCATTGGTAGTCTTAGCAGCGATATTCAAGTCTGTTCATCCCCCATCCCTCCCCTTTGTATCTTATGGGTCTTCACGCCCCTTTTTCCAGTAGTTTTTCCAGCCAATTGTCTCCCCACTCGCATTAACTTCTACCGGGTCGTGTTGTTGGTTGTCACCTGAGGTTGCCCCCGGACAACTACAACCAGACTTACACACCCATCTTCGTCCTCCTTTCGACTTTGTCAATGAGCGACCTTTTTGTTTCATCAACCCATTTCACTACCCTACGAGTTTTCTCCAATATCTTTCTTCGGTCCGTGAGCCCCTGACTCTTACACGTCCCTTTTTTACTTGGTCTCACGGCCTTCTGTTGCTTTTTTTTGTTTCCTGATGCGTGACACTCTTCCGCGAGTCCCTTCCTTCGCTCGATGATTGGCCTTGTGCCCCCTTGAGAACTTTCCTTAGGAGGCTATCGCCTTTATGTGTCCTTTTTTTCCCTACTCCCTTGGTCTACAGCTACGAGACCGCACAGATGCCCTTTCTGTGCGTCCTGTCGTCCTTGTTGGTATGGAACGCGCCCTCCATACACCTGCAAATTCCCCATGGTTTTTTCCCCTCCTCTTGCGTTACTACACACTCCCAATGCCCTCATGGATTTTGGACTCTCTTTCCCTGGAACTCTCTGCGCTTTTCATTCTCACCTATGTTAGTCTGCTCAGGTCTTTCCGGTCTCATTTATTTGTGACCACCGATCTCACACTCAAGAAGAGTTATTACCGTCCTGCATACTTTTCCTTGCGGATTTTCTGCTGTGAGACCTCCCCAATGCACTTTCGGCGCCTTTTTGGCACATGATCACGTGGTTTTCCTGTCCGCAAATGCGTCCCGTTCCTTATACCGTTTTTGAATTTCAATTTTCCTTGCAGTAGGTTGCTTTCCCCTCGATCATTGAGATCAATGAGCCCTCTGACAGTCTTCTCCTTTTTTTGAACAGTCCCTCCCTCCCCCATCTTCCGCATCAATTTATTAATTGAGCCAGCCCCCTTGTCTGTTCGTTTCACTTCGGGGCATGTAAATAATGTGTGAATGGGCCAGCTGATCTGTTGCTTGAACACTTGTTAGCCAACGGATATTTTCTCTTGATCCTTTCTCTTTTCCCACTAAAGCTTGTGACAGAGTTCGACTAATTCTCACTATACCGCCCACCGTTGCATGCAGACAAGGTCTATCCTTCAGCATACTCCCTCTTTCTTCCTAGCACGTACGAGTTATCGCTCGCCCCCTTGTCCCTCCCGCCCCTTTTCCTCTCGTGAGCCAGTTCGGAAAGCTTTTGTCTTTTTCTTGAAGAGTCCCGTGCATTTGTTGCTTATTCTCTCCCTCGTCATCCTACGTCTGTCTGCTAGGACTTATTGTCCTCTTCTCCTTAAGCTCTTTCTTTGCCTGAGCGCGGCTTATTTCATGTGCCCCCCTTTTTTGCGTGTCTCATCACCTGCCCCAATCCCTTCCTTGTGATGATTGCCTTCTTCGTCAGCAGTACTCTGCAATCTATGCATCGCCCATTTCACTATAGTAGCTGATCCTTTTCCTGTTTTTTTTGACCCCTTATCTCCTTTCCCCCGACTTTTTTCTGAGCGCCTACCCATGCCATTTGGATGATTATTACCCGCCGGCAGTTCCCTGAATTTTGAATCGCGTTCCCCCGGCCCGATTGCTTCTCGTCCTTGGATTCGAACAGAGTTTTTCGGTCTGTTCAGAACAGTCTCCCCCGTCACATTTTTTCATTTCCTACGGACATCACGAATCTGACCATCCCTTATTTCCCTTGTTTCCTCTTCAGGATTATCCAGGTCGCTTATTATCTCCGTTTAGCACGCGGGATCAGCACGGACATCTCGTCTCGTCCTTCCACCGCTTGGATTATTTTTTTCCTCAAACTCCTCACGTCAGGTATGACGGGCCATTGCCTCTTTCTATCTCCCTCTTTTATTTACCCTCCCGTCGTCTGTGTGACAACCGGGGTTAGATTTTCCCCTTTTGACCCCTCCTTCACCGGCCCGAGCGTACTAAATGTACCCCGCACTCCTCCGTCCACTCCGTTTGCGTGGCCGTATCCCTCTCATCAGCCTGCGTTCGCGTTCATATTCTTGTCGACCCCCTTTTCGGATACACTCTTGAACTCCTTCTTTCACCTTTTCGTGGAAAAGTGCTGGTAACACCTCCTTCCCCCCATGCTGCCACCTGAACTCTTTTTTCCTCTTAGCAAACTCCTCCTTGATACAGCATGATCTTTTAGGGCTCTAATGTCCTCTCACTCTCCTTGCCTCACTACTCTTGTTGTATGTGATACCCCCACCCCCCTCGCTTTTTTTTACGGATTTTGTCAACCGCTATTGGATTTTGTTCTTTTTTTATGTGTCCTACGATTATTACAATGATTACCCTACGTGACCTCCTTCGCCGACTCACGGCAGCCACGCGCAGTCCTGCAAGTCCCCTTACCGTAACCGGACGCTTTGTGCTGGTCGTTCCCAGCATACCGCGCTTCCCCTTACAGAATTTTTTCGTGGATTTAGCTCATCCGTACTCGTACCTGACGACCTTGGTTCTATAGCCCACGGGTCCCCCCAAGATTACGCTCCCCCGCGCCATCGCTTTTCTTTTCTTACCCTTTTTTTTCGGCCCTTACCCCCCCTATTTCCTCTGAATTCCCACGCGGGTTTTTAATACTGGTCTTTCTCATGCTCTCCGACCCCCCCCTTTCTCGACCCTGACACGCGTCTCCCAACGGTCCCACGATTTTCCCCCAACATTTATTTCTTTTCTTTCATCTTCCCTGAGTACTTCCGACGTATTTCTTTCCTTCCCCGTGCCTCAATGAGCAACTCCTGTATGTGTCTCATCCCCCACCCTCCCTTTTTTTTTTCCCTCTTCCGTCAAATCCTGTCTATTCTCTTTCCAGTCCCCTGTTCGGAAGACTCGATAGTTTTGCCTCCCCTCCCTTTTGTTAATTCCCCCTACATCAGCGGTTCCCCGCTAGAAAGGTGCCTCCTTATTTTTCGGTCCACTGTTCCTCTACTGCCTGCCTTTCGCTGGCATTTCTTCTTCCTGTTTTCCCGGGGATCTAAAGGATTTATGCTAGTTTTGAGTACCGTGTGGCCTTTTTTCCCCAAATTCTATTCTCTTTCTGCTTTCTTTCAAGTCCTGACCCTCTACTGCCTCCATCCGTATCTTCCAAGCCCATCTCTGATTCTTTTCGGAAAGTCGACTACCTAATCCTGCCCTGCAGCGGCCAATTCGCTCTTCCTATTGATTTGTTTCCACAGCAAACCTCCTCGGCTTACTTTTAAGAGAAAAGCTGCCAATCCGAGCCATTTTGTCCCGCCTGCTCAGTGCCAACAAATCCGACCGCCTTTTCGCGAGATGTTCTTCCTCTGAACGCTACAGGGCGTATCCACTTGGCCTAAGGTTACTCCCTCTCTTTATTTAGAGCACTATTAGAAATTCACGTTAGTCGAGCCAGGATCAAGTTCCCCCTCTCCGGTGTTTTTCTCTGCCAATTATCTCCCCGTTCCTATCTTCTTCGTCCCCATTTTTCCATTTCGTTTCATTCATATCTTTTCTTCGCCCCACCTCCGGTAGCCTCGTTATGCCGCGTCCTTTCCAATTTTGCTGCCCCCAGTTATAACTTGGTTTTTTTTCTCCACCTTGTCCCGCTATGAGGTCTTCCTTTTTTCCCCCCCCCTGTCCCTCAATTCTTCGATTTCCGCCTACCCCAACGCGTTGTTAACCGCTGCGCACCTTCCTTGTTGAGAACCAGGAACCCAGCGGCACTGTCCCTTAATAAATTCGATTTCCCCGCTTTCATCCTCCTTCTTCCATCCCACTCACTGACCCATCTCATGACTTTTTTTTTGAATGATTTCTTCGGTTCCATTGACTTGATATTCGGGTTCTCTTTTTCCCGCGGAACCCGAACCCTCTTTTGCCCTTCTACAGACGCGTATAATTTTCCACCTTCTCCCTTTATAAAGCCGTTGGTTTTCGCCCGTTCCGCACCCCTAGTCTTCCTTGTCTTTCTGATTAGATAACTACGATCTTCGGCCCTGGGTAGTCTTCTTCAGTTTTCCATACACATTCTGCATCCGATTTTTCTCTTCATTCATCGTATTTCCCCTAGGCCAGTCCCTGATTCATTATGGATCCGCCCTGAGCTCCTGGCACTCATCCTCCCCGTAGACGATATTTATAACTGGTTCCGTCCCCGCCCCCCACCTGCATCACTACCCCTTTCTCAGGCCCTTTCGGGATGGTAAACTCTTCTAACCAGACTTCCGCCGATACGCACGCCCCCGACCTGACGGCTTCTCTTCCGCAACTTCCAGCGCTGAGGAACACGTCCTCCCATCCTTTAGTTTCCCCTCTTTTGGGCTTATGTGTCATAGACCCGTCGCTTTGATCGTCTGAACTATTCGTCCCACTTTTCAGCCCACTTTCGCCACTGTTTCTGGTCGGTTTTCCGGTTCGATTATTACCGTTTTTCCCCCCTAACCTCCCGGTGTCAGGGTGTTAGTGTTCCTCCTCTAATGTAGTACCCCTCTCCCTTATGGCCTAGCCCCTTCTCTTTTCTACTTTTGCATTCTTTGATAAATACTCCCCATACCGGGTGACATGGTCTTCCCATGTCGCCACCACCTGACGCTGGATTTCCTTTTTTAAAGTCTACCATTTGCCCAAGCACAGCTGGCCTTTTACGTGTCACTAGGGTTCCCCCTCCCCTCAGCCGATACGTCTCTTCCAGTCACGTTATGTCTATGCCAACGTCCTCCCATCCTAATTACTTTACGTTCTCCCCCTCTTGTTTGGTCTTCCCGCGTTTTCTTTTTGCGTTGTTGCCTGCCCCCCCTTTTTTCTGGAAATGTTTGATTTTTTCGTGTCTTAGATTGGTGTTAGAAAACAACCACCTTTCCCTGAGGTCGTGCTCCCCTCTTTTCTGATTCTACTGCTCGTCGCAGTGACAACGTTCTCCCATACCATTCTTTCTCCGTCCTTGAATATTCTATTTCAGCTCCCCCCCCTTTTCCCTTGCCGATTTTCTTATTTTCTTTCGTCCTCCGACCCAGCCTTCTCTTTACGTATATTTTCGTAGGTTATGTCGGAATGTACCACCCCAACCAATTTGGCTTCTCCCCGCCGCTTTAGGCCTTTCCGGATTGTCACTTTCCTATTGTTCATTTGGTGAATCCTTCTGCTGATCTAACTTTCCCCTCCCAAATTTTATAAGCGTTCCTCCCAGCCCGGTTACTCGGACTCCTCCCTAGTCTGCCCCTGTTGGACAGCCAAGGTCATAGGGCCCAACTGCAAATCATCCCCTTTTTTTCTTATTCCTTTATCTCCTTTCCCACACAGCCTCTTTTTTTGCTTCGTCACGTCAAGCGCCTGCAGCCGTGCCCTTCCCTTTCTTATAACTATTTATGACTTTCACGTATTTTTCTCCTCTGCTTCCTGAACTGCCCCTTCCCCTCCGTCAATCCCAGTGCCCTCCCATGCTACAGCATTCAAGCACCCTCTCTCTTACCTCAAGTTTTGGTGAGCCAAGACATTTTCTTTTGTACTTTTTCCGTCGAACGCTACTCAGACGGTCTAGTCTTCAGCGATCCTCCCCGACTGTTCATAGCTCCAGTTTCTGTATCCGCCCTGCCTGCACAAGTTTAGTTATGAGACCCTCGACCCTTCGTTGTTGAAATCTTCTCTTTCTTTTAGATTCGCCTTCCCACCCTCTATGTCTTGCCCGCTTTTGGCGTTTTGGCGCCCTCCCCCCCCCCTCTGCAAGAGTGTCAGGAGATTTAACCTACCTATTTTTCTACCCGGTTTCTTTTTTTGATTGCAAGGAGACCCCTTTTTTGTTAAAAATCTCCCTTCCTTCCCAACGAATCACTAAAGACGCGAGCTCACCCCCCATTTGTGACTTGTAATTATGTCAACCCCCTTTTCCAATTTCTCCTCTGCGCGTTTCCCCCAATATTTGTTTTTCCTCTCAACGTTTTTCTCCGCATCCCTTCATCCTCAGTTTTGTGCATACCAAAGAATCTCCCCAGTCTCCCCCTTTGCGCTTTTATCCATGCGAGCCCTCTATTCATCAGATGACCATCGCCTGGATTCCGTTTCGCTCAAGTCACATCTAAACCACGTTCCAAAGGGCCATTTCGCAACTCCTTCCGTTCAACATGGACCTCTTCCCCCCATTCGCTGCCTCCTCCCCCCCGGTCCCATTTATGGGGGAAGTATAGGTGGCCTCTCATTTACCTTTATCTGTCCCGTTCTTGATCTTCAGCTTGCAGGCTCGTCCCCCTCAGTTTCCGCCTTTTCTCAGCTTCCTGGTTTCTCACATTTGCACCTTATCCTCTTCAAGGCAAAAGGGGTGGGCCGCGCTTGTCGATTCAGTTTTTTTCCCGACCCGTGCGCAAAGTTATTTTCTCCTCATGAATCCTTTACCCCCCCTTTACACTTAATCCCAACGCCCCTTGGTCTTTACTTTGTTATCTACCCCATACTTTACCACCCCCCCACTTTCCCCCCCCTTTCTCTCCACCATAAACATTCATTTTCCATTAAATTAATTTCTTCCATTCCCATTTAATTTATCTCCTCCCCCCTTATTCCCAAACCATAATCCCTCCTCCTATTTTCAACATTCCCCCTTCCACCCCCTCCCTTACTTATTATTTTCTCAATTTTATCTCCTCCCCCTCCCCCGACCCCCCCTAACCTACCCCCATACATCGCCTTATTTTACATTGATCCCCTTTCTGTCAGCCCAAGAGTCTCAACGCCCTGACGGTCGGTTTTTTGTAGTGGCACCCTGTTTCCCCGGAACCAACACATCCCACAGACGTTTCCCTTTTATTGTCCCCGACCCCTTGTAGTCTCCCTCTCGGGCTCCCCATCTGTACAACTCCCTTTCTTGCCGCCCCCTCACATGTATTGAGGTATGATTTCCTTATTCTATTCGGGTCTCCAGGCTTTCGGTATTGTCTTTTTTGACTTGATTGTTCCCTCCCGTGACTGACCGCTGACTTCTTTGGAGCCCTCTGTTCCTGGCTCGGTTCCTACAATTTTTGAACGAGTTGCCTCCGGTTTAGTCATTCTTTTTTCCTTTTCGCCGTACCCGCCTTTTCGCGACTATATGCACCCGTCATCTGGTGGACCGACGCCAACGCTCCGAAGACCCCGCCTGGGCCCGAAGCTCTTAAGCTCCTCACACACCCCCACTGCTAGTGCGACACGGCCCTCCGGGTGTTGACTGCTATTCCCCCTCACCTGCGTCTGTCGGACTCTGCGTTTGCGCCTGTCCGGAGCATTCCCTTACATTCCCCCCTCCTCTGCTTTCCCATTTTTTCCCTCTTTCCGAAAAAGGCTTGCTTCTGGCTGATTGCTCCCTCATCGGCTTTGCATGTCCTCTTTTTTTTGCCATTCCTTATCTCGGTTAGTTGTTTTGCGACCTCTTTCTCATTTTACTCGCAGAGGTGCATTCACATTCTGCTCGGTCTGCTTGATCGCTTCCTTGTATATTTTGAGGACGACCCATATATTAGTATACCACCTCAGACCTTCTCTTATCTTTCCCCCTTTTGTGACGCAATATCTTTTCCACTTTTCCTTTTATTGGATTCGCTGTGTCCCTGTTCATTCGTTGCGGACCCAACCTTGCCCGTTACCGTTTTCGCTGTTGTCTAGACTTTCATGACTGGCCACAACTCACTCTCTTTTGCTAGATCCGTCTTGTTTCCCCCAACGATTGCCTTTACTCGAATTCATTTCACCCTGATACCAACGTGGCCGTCGTCCGCCCTGTCTGTGTCCCTCGTTCATCTTCGCCGGAGTATCCGGCTCGTTATTTCCTTGGCTTCCTCAGTTCTCCCTTTTCGTTCAGCGCGCGTTTTGAAACTTGCTCTCTATTCCCGCACCCACTTTCCCACTTCACAGATTTGCTGTCGTAGAGCAATGCATTCCCCCCAGCTCTTTTCTATATCTATGTTCTTCCGCGGCGCGGATGAGTTTAGACAGTTACTATCCCACACCCTTCCCCCAATAGTCCCTTTCCCCTTCCTTTGGGAAACTGCCAATTCTTTCTTTCAATCACTCCAATCCGGCATACTCACTCATTCTGTCCCCTCAGGCCTCTTGGTTTCGTTCTAACTTGGATGTCGTGCCCCCCCCTCTATTTACTCTTCCTTTTCACTCCTGATGTATTGTTTTTGCAGGCTCGCACTCCCTCACCACGCTCCGGTCTCTTGGATTTTTCTGTTTTAATCGGACTTCTATCTAATTTCCCCTGCTCCTTCTCCCTGTGCCCCTTGTCGGAGTGTAACCATCAGCCTCTCTGTTTTTTTTTTTGTGGTCTTTCCCGTTTCCCTTTTCTTACATTCCATTCCCGAACCGCGGACCTTGCTCCTCTCCCTACCAATGCCTCATGATACCCCGTCATGGCTGGACAAACCCGAGAACCTGCCCTTCCCGTCTTTCTGACCTAACTCTACACTGTTGCAGTATCACTGGTCCGATGCTTCAGTGACGATCCTGCATGGGAAATCTTACCACCAACTGCCCTCTTTTGGCCCAATCACTCTTCCTCGAGATTTGGAGAGTACTGTTTGTCATGCTTATCGCGCGAACTAACCCGCGCCCGTCACTACCTGTTCCTAGCTGATCTCCCACCCCTCCGCTCCCCTTTTGGCACAGAGGCTACCAATCCCCAAACGTCCCCAACCACCCCTCCTATCTCTTTTGTGTACGCCTGCCCCATTCCCCCGTCCGTACCGTCTGCGGTTCTCAATCTTTTCTCCTTACCAGTGTTTTTTTTCCTTTTCGTGTTTCCCGTTTTCCCCCTGTGGTTACCCACTCACCCGTCTATCACGCCGCTCGGACTTTCTCGTATTTCCATGAACGGCTGAAAATGTCATGGTCAAACGAGACCGCTTACCTTTTCGGACCCTTCCAAGATGTATTTCCCGCTCCCCCTATTTAGAGTGCTTAGCTTAACCCTGTCCTTTTTTCTCTTCCTTCCTAAGTGTCTTTGGCTTGTCGTTGATTCAGTACCTTAGTAGTCTTCTATCAATTTTTTTATCGATATTCATGATGGTCCCAGACAGTTTCAGCTTGTTCGCTTTTTCCACGTTTATTCACGTCCGCATCTTTTGACCAGTTCAATAGTTCACTTGGCCCGCCCCTTTTTAGTTCGTACCTCCCTTCCCCTTCTCTGCCGCCCCCCCTTCCAGAGTGGTCTTCCTCCCCCCCACACCTTTAAGAACGTGGTGTGTAGTGTTGTCTATTGCGTTCTTGTCCACCCGCACCTGCACCACCCCCCCCCGGCTTTTTGGCCCCCCCCATGTGCGTTCTTCACAATCTTTCCCTCCTTGCCCTAAGCAACTTAGGTATTCGTCCTTTTTTCCCTCTAGTTGAGCTTCGCTTTGTCCCCCAACCTTTTCCTCCAGGCAGCGTTTTTTTCCACACGTCTTTCCCTCTGTCCTCCCCGGGAAATTCAACGTACATGTTGCTTAGATCATTCAGCGTGTAACCTTTCTATTAAAGTGCCCCTCGGTTTCGCCTCTGTTGCCTGTCTTGTTGTACCTCTTCCTTCTTTCCCCTTCCCTTTCTCTCCTTGCCCCTCCTTCTTTTGACTCCTTTTCACGACCCTGAAATATTTAGACCTCCTACCCTGAATTTGTGTACCCTCCTACGTTTATCCCCCATTTTACCCCCTCCAGCCTTCCTGCTTTGCTAGTTACGGAATCGATCTTTCAGCACCGGTTAGCCTCACACACCACCCCTCCCCGTTTGGCATCCCCTCATAACTTTATGCCCGTCTACTGACTTTCCTGCAATTGATGTTGTCCTCCATTTGAGGCCCTAGTTCTTTATTTGCTTCTGGCCTACCGGTTACTAAATCACAGAGACGTCAAAGCTTCCCCTATTTTCTTTGCCTTGGTTAGCTGTGTCAAGCTTCCTTTTTTCCCCATTCGCCTTTCCCCTTAGTACCACCAAACCTGCCCACTCTCTGACATGACCTTCTCCCCCCTTCAGCAACTTTATAGCTCCAGTGCTTCCCCCCTTATCTTTTTTTGCCTTGCCTTTTTTTTCCCCTGCAGTTGCAATTACCTCTTTTACCTTACTTGTCTTCATGCCAAAAGCACTTTCAGATCCCAAGTTAGCCCATCCCCGCGGTACCCTCGAAAAAACCTCTCCCCGATCCGACTTTGTTGTTTATTTGTTTTGTTTTCTTCCCTTTTTTTTTTTTTTTTCTTTTTACGTTCGATCTTTCTGGGACGCAAATTTTTTGCTC
>Ga0179593_1412602_pt1 | contig 15259 bp, 17 predicted proteins | sample CZODoug2_1_08_16_FD_185931 | JGI IMG/M metagenome (GOLD analysis project Ga0179593, IMG submission 185931) | Vadose zone soil fungal communities from Angelo Coast Range Reserve, California, USA - CZODoug2_1_08_16fungal (PacBio error correction) | ecosystem: Environmental > Terrestrial > Soil >... | reverse complement strand
TTTCCTCACGTAGTTACGATTTCCTTGCGTGAGCATTCAAGACCCCCCTTCCCGCCCGGTTCACTACCCAGCCCTCACGTCCCCACGTTGATGTCTTCTCGTGCTGTGAATCAGACGTTGTCGTTTTTTTTCCCCTTCGTGAAGATCGAGATTACTTTCGGGAAGTGACGACCACAACTTTTCCGCTCTTCGGGGTCTCTGACCACGGTCCGGATCTCATTCCACTTGACAGGCGAACCGCGACGCTCGGATCGGTCCCCGGTGTTGCGTTTTACGGCCTTCCTGTACCTGACATCCGCGGAAACTCAAACTCTCCGTGATTGGTGCATCTCGTTCTCGTTACTTTTGCTGAAGGCCCTTCCCCCCTACTGCACTTTTTTTCGAGAAGCTGAACGACCTTCTTTCCGCGATTGATACGGTCGCTTCCCCCTTTTCGTACGTTCTGTCTTCCCTCCCCTAAAAAGGTGAAGGACGAACCATCCCTTTCCCTTTGATTTTCCTCTTCTCGGTGAGACTTTTCTCAGAAACGGACTACGAGAACTGCTGTTCCCCTTTGGGCAAAGGCTAAGTTTTTTTCCCGGCTTCACACCCCGGTTCCGTTGTGACAGGCACCGAGTCCGGATTGCCACAACGCCTTCGGATCCGAAATTTCCTTGTTAGTGACCGGAAGTCCCCCTCCCGGTAAAGCACCAGAGCGTCCGCATCTATCAGCCACGACCCGTCGTAACGCCCCCCAAGTAGGAGACTTTTTCTTTCCTTTTTGTAGGACTCAGCACCAGTGACCGACTTTTGATTGGTCGCCCTTCCCAGGACGTCTCGGCCGCGACATGGATCCCTCCCCTTCCGTATGTAGCCTCCACGACTTCGGACGTTTTTTTTTTCCCAGGGGAACGAGACTTTGCTTCCAAGGAGTACCCTGAGATCGTGAAACTGACCGCGAGGTGTCGGCCGAAAAAAAGGGTATCCGCGCGCGGCGGGCGATTAGGACCGACTCCAGCTTTTCGTTTGCCGCAGACAGTCCGAACCGAAGGTTCTCCCCGGCCGGAAGTCGAGGTTCTACGATTGTCCATTGCCGGGACCCCCCTTTTCTTTCTAGGTAGCGTAATCTTTGTGCCCTCGCTCAGTGCGTCGCCCTGGGAAAAACCTTCGGGCGGTGGTGTGTATTGTTTCCCGCGGTTCTGGAGAAGGTCCCTCCTAGAGAGTTAAGTCCTTCCGCGACCACTTAGATTTCGTATTTTGTTCCCCTCGATGAGTCAGATTTCGGCTGTTCTTTTTTTCCCTGGTCCGCTCTAGTCAAAGGTCCTTCGCGCGGTCCTCGTCTATCTCTATCGGAAGGGCGGCCCACCCCAGTAAACTCCGAACGCAAAGCCGTTCAGTCCCCCGCGCACCGCGGGCTACAGGATCCCCCTTTCTTTTGTCGGCGCCTTACGACAGTTGAGTCGTGTCCACTCCGAGCGTATTTCCGTAAACTCGTTCCCCCTCCACCGCAATCGATGTTTCCCTCGACGCGAAACTAGACGAGTTCCCTTTTTTCTTCTGTCCTTCCCGATCGTATCGCCTTTGTGACTACCCGCTTCGCCCCCAGAAAACAGATTATCCCCCTTTTTTTTGTTCAGAGGATCTCTGCTGGTCTTTCTCGCGCGCTCGCGGCTTTTGTCACGACTTTCGTATAGTACCGGGCCCTCCGTCCTTTTTTTCATAACAATAGAGTCCTGACTGCAGGCGGTCGGATCTCCCCTCCTCTTTCGTAGGGAGGCCGTCATTCCCGTCCTTCATTGTTTGTGGCGCGCACTCTTCATAGGCTTTTTTCACCCGAGCTTTCCTTCCCGCTTCTTTTTACGAGGACGGCTAAATCGGGACGTTCCCTTTATGCGCCGCCTACGTTACATACGTGTCAGGTCTTCGGTTATTCTGCTCGTTTCGGTGGCCTCAACCGCGAGCCGGTTTCCTGCTTTTCTTAGTCGTCGCCTTGGAAACTTACGAGATATCTGGTCAGCCCGACCCTTGACCCACACCGCGTCCCTCTGACTCCTGGTTCGCGGTTTGACTTCTTCCCTTTACGTTCCCTTCCCTTCAGCTGGCGGGAAGGGGAGCACTTTCCCCCGCAACTTCCGCGTAGGTCTCGGTTCTTTTCCTTTTTCTCCTCCTCCGTTCCCTTGAGCTTCTGATCAGCACTGGTCCGACTTTCTCCTTTTTCCACCTCCTTCCCTTAGAAAAATGTAGCGTTTTACCTTTCCCTCTGATGGGCCCCATATCCTGAGATCCCGGTGATTTTTTCCGGTTTAATCCCCTGAGATAACTAGGCGTTCGCGCGTGCCCAGCCCCCAGTGCAAACCGCTTTCTGGGGTTTTACCCCCGCTTTTTTTGGGCCCTCGCTGCGCTCCCCCCCCTGTCTTTTCAAACTAGTCCCGCCTTCTTTGCGCCTTTCTTTTTCGGGAAAGTCCCCCCCGTTTGGGTCGCTCCTCACACCTTCTTCTCTTTCAGGCCACGTAGAACGTCTGTTTTCACCTGAGGTTGAGGAGAGACCCCACCCCATTGCCACCCTGCCATCTTTTTCTTTAGAAGACGGACGGGCCCTCACTCCTGCATAAAATCATGTTGGCTTACGTGTAGCTAGTCCCCCTCGGTAGTACTTTTTCCTAACAGTTCTACACTTAGCTCCTCGAGAGCCTGGATTACCTCGATTTCTTGCGCAAGCTTTTCAGTCCAAGTTTCTGTTGGCTAAGCGGATAGCCCACAGGTCGTCCCCATCCCTTCCCGATACGAGATCTTAACTCATTCGGAGAGCGACTCTGTCGCGTCGGTTTCTGTCGTGGTCCACAGTTTGCATCGTCTGGGCTCAAGAGTAAGGGGACATGCCATGGGAGTAGGCGCTCTAGCGAGCTTCTTGTAGCCGAGCGGGCTCAAGCGTTCTGTCGAGTCCCCCGATCCGCGGACTGGTGGCAGGGGAGTGCCGATTGGCGGATGCGGCCTTGTCCGCCCCTGGAGAGTTACTTTTCAGAAGTCGATTGCCCTTCCGGCCGGACCACGAATTTTAATCCAAGTCGACGATTCCCTGCGGAGAAGTGGTAGTTCAGTCCAACTACGCTCCCTCCTGTCTCCGAAGAGACCCAAAATAAACGCATTGATCTTCCCCTTTGGTCAGACGATTTCTCTAGTGCCCTGTCACGCGAGACGTGTTCTCCGACTGTAGAGCGGCCCGGCCGGGCGGTTTCAACTTTTTTTTCTCTTGTCCTCCCTAGACTTAAATTTCTCCTTCTTTTTCTCTCAGACCGAGTCTGCTCGCTTCCGCGGCGGCTTCCGCCCCATCCTGTAGAGACCCCCGATCGGCGCCGCCCTCGCGTTTTGGGTATTTTTTCACCCATCCGGGCCTATCGTCCCTTGTTGATCCTTTCCCGAGATGATTCCTTATCTCGCTACGGTTTTCTTCAGCAGGTTCGTTAGAGAAGCGGCGGGTACGAATTCCCCGGTCAATTTTTGCGTTCTGCCTTTCGTTCCAGGAGCCGGCTTGCTGTTTCTCCGGGAGGGTGATTGTATCGTTGCGAAGTCCACTCTGTCTGTTTTTTCCGTGGTCGCCGCCACCTGCTAACCCATCTTCTTGCTAGGGAGGACCCCTTTTTTCTGTATCACAACTCGCTTTTTCACGCCTGGGAAAAATAGTTAGATTCTTTTTCGATTTTGATTCAGTCTGATAGTATTCGGTTGTTTTCTTTTCGAGCAACATTTTCCCCCGCCCCATTCCGTTTTTCCAAGCCGCAGTTTTCTGGTTTAAGAATATTCTGTAAGATAAGTGCGCCTCTCTAGAGGAATTGATCTTTGATTCTATGCTTCTATTCATTTCGCTTGCCAACGCAGGTTTCGCCTTGACTGAACTCCTACCCCTGCCTAGAGAAGGATGATCGTAATCGGCGCTTTTCTTTTCTTTGTGAGGGTGAAGTCCCCCTGAATCTTATCTTCCAGAGTTCGCCATGCGCGCACGCCGCGCCTCCCGTTGGAGCCCTGACGCCTATCGCTGATTTCTTGTTTGTCTAATGATATCTGTAGAGAATCCCCCCCAGAGCGCCGTCGCTTGTCTCCTTCATTTTCCTTGATCCGATCGACACGTGACCGTTTTTTCCACCCCCTTTCTTAACTATTCTGCTCGAGCGCAGGAAGTCGATCGTTCGGCCTTGTGTCTGATCTGGCGTATCACTGTTGCTTCCGCCGAGGTTCTTAAAGACGGATTTTTTCTCTTTTTTTTCTTTTACGATACTCTTTGGGTTGTTCTTTGCGGAGCAGTCTTTCACTCTTTTCGTTCATCCCGAAAATCGTGAGCACTCTCCCCTCCTTTCCCCCCCCTTCCGACCCGAACGACCCCCCCCTTTCCTTGCTTCCCTCCGTTTATGTGAATAAAGATCGTGTACTCCGTTTTCCTCATCTAAAAAGTTGTCAGTGCCGATCGAGATCGATCGAGGGATACCCCCGAGGCTCTTTCTGGAGCTCTCCTTTCTTGAAAGGGACTGACGCAGTTAAGGACGTTCGCGGTTCTTCCGTCCCCCCAGACGACGCTCCCTGGATTTCCCCCTTGGCGTACGCTGGCAGACCTCCAAGCTGCAAGGCCCTCGCCCCCCGGCAGCTTCTTCCCCCTATTATGAAGGGGACGTCGTTTGTTAGATTTTTCTAGTAGTAGGTTAAGGGCACAGACTTTCGCTGTTCGGATGACTCAAGACGGGCCAAGCTCCAGTGCTTTTTCACGATAGTTTCCTTCAGTTCTTTTTCTCCTCCCCCGTTTCAGGATCCGTTTTGAGCCCCCCCCAAGACTGAACTTTTGATTTCCAGCGGTCGTCTAATCTGTCTTCGACTTTCAGTCCCATCGGGCACTATCTAAGAGACTTGGTTCTGCTTTTTGCACCCTTCGAGGGTGTGTCATCGGTTTCCCTCCCTTCTTGAAAGACCAACTCTCTTTCTATCCCGCGTTTTTCCCCACGGTTCCTTAGTTTCCCGTTCCCGTTTACCCTTTCTCGCGTATGAAAGATATAAGCCCCCCGCACGTCTCCCCCCTCTCCCCTCTTTCCCGTCCAGTTGACTGAACCGTTCTCTTAACGCGCACACATTTTTCCCGCCGGCGCGTAAGCCCGCCTGCTGGTCCTTCTCTCGTCGGAATCCGTCTTTCTCTTAGTATCCAGATCCGGTCCCTGTTGATCACCGGGAACGTATTCCCTTGCCTGTCACCCCTCCCGGATGGTGTGTGAACGTGCCCGCTTTAGTCTCCCCTGCGCCGAGCTGCCTGAAGGGATTTCGGCTTCCGATCGCGGTACTTTCCTAGAGAGATCTTTCCCCAGCCATGCACATTGAGTTCACCGCCTTTTTTTTTGATAGAGGTACCCGCGCCTCCTGATTGTGCACAGTTCCTTTACGTTTTTTTGATAAAAGAGCTATCGTAGGTCCCTTAGAGTTTTTCCTTTCACTCGTTGGCGAATTTGCCGTTCGAACGGCCATTCTGATCTTGGCCGCGGACTTAGAAGTACCGCTCTGTCTGCCCTTCCTTAGAGCGGATGTTGCTGGACTGCATCGCCTGAGGTACGCTGTGCTACTGGCCACCCTCTAGCGCCCTGGTCCCTGTTTCTATCCGGCAAGATTGTAAACATGACCAACCCCCCCCCCCCCGTGGCTACGAACAACGGGCAGTTGTCTGGCGCGCCCCCTTTCCTTTTTTCATCAGTGCGAGCCGTTCTCCGCACTCGGGCCACACGGACTCGTCGCCCGAGTATGTACTGCTTTCCGTGCAACGACCCTGCTTCGCAAAGAAATCGAATACTCCTCTTAGAACGAACACAGGATATCTCCGCTTCGCGCTTCTGGGAGAGCTATCGCACCCCTCCGCCAACAGTACCGGGTAGTAGTCTGATATAGCACGACGGTTTCCACAGAGCTAATGTCCTTGTCGGCCGAGACTTGACCGGTTCTTCCTTCCTGACCGGGCTCGTGCCCCTTCTACGCACATAGAGATGTTTTCCTCTCAGCGGTCTTTTCCCTCTGCGAGAGGAGTAGGGTTTGCATGAACCTGTTTGTTTATTTTATCGGCGCGCCATCCCCTAGCTCAAGATGTCCTGTTGACTGCGTTCCTGTTGCAGATTCCGCAACATAGTTACCCTTTCCCGAAAGACGCAGGTTTTTTTCCTTTCCGAGGCTAAGAGTACAGTAGTTGGCCGGATTAATTAATTCGGTATGGGTTTTCTTCACCCCCCCCTCCGACTCCGGTGGTGGAAAAACTGGAACTTTCTTCAGTAGAAGGACCCCCGCTACGCGATCTCAGATCCCTCCCAACCATACCGCGTCTGGCTTTTCCGTGAGGAACCGGTCTGCACAGTGAAGATGGACGGATCCGCATAATTAGAAGTACGGCTAAGTTTCCCTCCTCGATCCCGAAATTTCGCCGGGGAGTGATATCCCTCTTTTTTTTCTCCTCTAAGTGATCTAGAGAACTTCCCTTTTTTTTTCTTAAGTGAGGGTTTTTTTGGTTTTTGGGGGGTGTTTGGGTGGGGGGTTGCGCGGGCTTTTTTTGGGTTGTTTTGGGGGGGGTTTTTTTTTGGGGGGGGGGGGGGGTGGTTTTGGGAGATAGAGTTCTGCCACCACGCCGGTCTCAGATAGTCGGTCTCCATCTTCCACCGTGAAGACGGAGCGGCCTATCAGATCGTCGCGTATTTTTTGTCGAGCGTTTTCTTCCCTTCTTCTTTAGAGTTGTACGGAGACCCCACACAGTCTGTGCAACCCTTCTTAGGTGTTGCGAGGACTGTCCGCCTTTCCCATCGCCGAGCGACACGTTCCGACGTGGCTTCGCAAAGGGTTTTCGGCGACGTTGGCGATTGTAGCTCCTTCGTCCCTAGGAAAAGTATGCGGGGGCCACCTTTCTTTTTTTTTGTGACGAAGTCTTTACGATGGTGATTGAGAGTTTTGATCCCCAATACGGAATCTGACCGCCTTTCCTCAGGAGCGGCTCCTTTTGTCTTTCATTTTTCCCCCTCTCTAAGGAGGTGATTGCGTCTAGCGTCTCCTTTCCCTGTAGAGGTATAGTGCAACCTGGACGCGGTCTCGAGAGACCGATTTTCAGGATTCTTCCCCCCCTGTTGACCAAAGCCAGATCTGGAAGTACGCCCGGTCTTTTCTTATCGCAGTCTGACTTATTTTCCCCTCATAGATACCCCAGCTTTTTACCTGAAGTAGGTCGCGGTGTAGTCCGGGCGATCCGAGCTTTTGTTTTCCTAATCTCCGCTCGGGCGGTGCCTGATCCTTGGCTCTGCAATGGTTTTCCGATGAGATCTTCACGTAGGGGATCTGTTCCACCGCGGGCTCGCTAGCACGCTTTCGATCCGTCTCCTTCCGGGGACTGGTGGCAGGGATGCTCTATCTTTCTTCTTTTTGGTACCTGGTTCTCATTTTCTTTTAGTGAACTTAGGTTTTTTCTGAGACGGACCAGCTCTAGACTCATCAAGAAGCGCAGCGCTCAGATGGTGGGCGTGGGATCGAGTTCCCTCACTATGCCGGATAGACTGAGAAGATCCCACCCCCACCTCTCCCCTTTTTTGGGAAGGTCTTCCCGCCCATGCGAAGTTCCCACTTTGTTACGAAGACTGACAGGTATCGCTCCTGTGGTCTCGGTTCGTGTCACCTTTGCTTTTCCCCTCCTCCCGAATTAAGTTGCCTGGTGTACCTTTTTTTCTCCCGCAGAACGGTCGTCCCAAGAGACCTTCATTCCTGACGGTCCTGTATCCCGGGAACGCGCGTTCGCTCGGTCGTTTTTTCTCCTACCTTGTTCACCGTCCCCCCCACCTAGGCGGTTTGATCTCTTTGTGATCAACACCGGGTCCTCAGCTTCTCGACGTTTTTTTCGAAGGAAGCTTTGGTCCCTCCCTCCTCCCTCTCTCGTAAATTGTGTTTTTTTTCTTTTTTCTCGACCACGGTGCTCTCTGCGCCGGTCGCCCCCTTTTTTTTTTTTTTTTCGGAGTTGCAGACTCTCCCTCCTGGAGGAAAGCAGTGTGTCCGGTTAAGAGCAAAATTCCTTTTTAGCACCCGAGGGATTAAAGTCGGTTGCATCCCCGGTGGACGGGCCCTTTTTCTCCCATGTGATCAGGGACCCCCCCTTTCTGTCTCTTGTTTGCCTCCTTTTTTTTTTTTTTTTTTTGGTGGGTTTGGTTTCCGACTCGTATTGTTCTATTTTTGTCGCCCAAGATAACCCGTTCCGCTCCTTATGGTCGTTAGACCGACCGGCCTCCCGCCCATCTGGTTAGATCAGCATCCTCGGGCCTTTTTTGGCCGTCTTCTACCTTGGTGAGTCGACATGGATCTTGGTAGGAGACTGCCACCTTCTCCTCACAGCAGTACCCCCGCAGCGCTTAGCCCCTTTTTCGTAAGGCGTTTTTTTTTTTTTTCCTTACAACTGAGGATGATTTTTCGGCCGCCGTGCGCGTTCCTGGCCCCCTGAGAAGAGAGTAGATGCGTGCAAACGTCTCCTTTCCTTAAGAGCCTCCTGTGCGAGTATATATTTCGCCCCCGAAGCGATTCTTCTTTCCTTCCTCTTCTTTTTTTTTCTCTTTTTTAATTGAACCGGGTGCGAGTTCTCCTTCCACCTTCTCTTCATGCCCCCCCCCTCCCCCCCTTCTCTTCAGAAAGTATGCTACGGTTTTACTGCGTGAATCCGGACCCTCTCCCCCAGCCCCCTGGACCGCCTGCTTCGCCCCTTCCTCTCCCTGATTTTGTTGTTGAGTTTGTCACTTTCCCTGTCCTCGGAGTCTATTTCCCCCCCACACTCCATTTCATGCATCGGTAAAGAATCCCCCCCCCTCCCGACGACGGACCCTCGTCTTGATGTTTTTTTTTTTCCATCACTTATGTGTTCTTTGCCTCGTTACCCCGGTCACGTTCCCCTCCCTAGCCCAAAGATAGAGATGTTTTAAAGAGACGGAAGAGCTTCTTTTTTGAGCTCCTCCTCGTGAAGGATTTCTTTTGTCAAAAGTTTTTCGCTTTGTCCTCTCCCTCCTCTTTTTAGGCGGGACGAGAGAAACTTCTTTTTCGACCACCGCGGTACTCCACCGAGACAACGCCTTCCCTCTTTTTCGCCCCTTACTTGTCATTGGAAGATTTCGGGTTTTCTCTCAGTGATGGTTAGGCCGTCAGTCTCTGCCACCAGGAACGTCTCTTTCGCTTTCAAACTATCCCTTTCTGCGGGTTGATCAGGTCCCTCCCCTGCTAGATGAGAAAAATGTTATACGTACCCAGATCGTCCGCCCGCCCGGTTGTCGCTAGGTACTCACCATACAGCTCCCTTGTTGGTTCTTCGTAAGAGGGGGACCCTTAGCACACGTCCTCCCTAGCGACTGATCCCAAATTTCTAGGACCTGGCTTCCATCTTTGATCGTCAAACCTGACTACCAGCCACCGACAAAGCCCATTCTTTCTTTTCTAACTGAAGCACCCCTTCTATCAAGGTCCCCGTCCAACCTCTCTTGCCAAGCGTAACGCGTTCTTGAACGATTAACACCCCGACAACTGACAAAAGTCGGTAGTGCCACCGCACGTTTTTCATATCACCCCTTCCCCCTCTCCCCTTTTCCCTAGACCTGAGAAAGAGGTCGTCTGCGTTCTCCCTTTCGAGACTCCCTGTTTATTCCCGACATGACTACTTTCCCGAGTTCCTTTTCCCCCTCCTTATTTTGACCAAACGCTCGTAGGTAGGCTTTAGAGGAGGGAAGCTGGCCCGAATCTTTCCTCAGACCCTCCCCTCGGTATCCGAGAGGAACTCATCAGTACGGGCCAGGAGAATCCCTGGGTACTCCTTCCTGAGTCATCTTCTGACCCCCCCCCCCCTCCATCCCTCGGTTCACCGCTTTTTACCCGAGAGAAAGTTGTCCCCTTTCGTTAGTAAGTTTTCATAGTGGTGAACTCGCGAAGTCACACGGCCCGGAACGGAACGGCCAATTCGGTGAGTTTTTTTTCTCTGCTCGAGTTCTCTTCTCCCTACCCTTCTGCTCAGTGCGGTATCTCTTTTTCCTCTCGGTATGTTGTTCCGCGCCGGATGAGCAATCTCGTAACTTTTGTTCTCCCTCCGGCGATCCCGTCCCCTTCTTTCTGGACCTGGGTCACCGGAAACAGCCGTCTCGAACGCACGAGGTTCTTTCCCTCCGTTTAGAGTGAGATTGCTCCCGAGTTTCTTGACGTCATCCACTCGTGGCTCCTCCCCCCGCCTCCTCCGTCCCAATCCATCCCCTTCCCTCAGGTAGGTCTGTTTTTTCCCTCTTTTCCAAGGGAAACGCCCCATCTCCTCCCACACTTTTGATCAATAAGAGGCGCAAGCTCTTCGTTCTGCGCTCGTCGTTTTCCCTCACCAGAGAGATACGTTTCACGCCACCAGTCCCCTTTAGTAATTCAAGATCTGGATGGAAAGTCGGAGCTATTGATCGCTCTTTTGTCGAGCGAATGGTCTCCAGCCCACCGCGACGGCCCCTTCCTGCTAGCGTTTTCTTCAAAAGAGGTCTTAGTACGGTCGGCCCCTCCCCTCCCTTCCGAGTCGGGAGGCCGCCAGACTGTCAATTTGGTACTTCTTTTTCTTCCACGTCAGCAAGTAAAGCCAGTGCATGTTGGTTCTTTGTTTCTTTCCTTTTTCCCTAGATAATCTTGTCTCCCGACACCCCTCCCTTTTCTTTCGCTTCTTCCGCTACGGAAGTAGTGTGATCGGTGGGCGCCTTTTCCCCCTTTTTCCTTCTTCGTTCTGGGAGTAGATCAAAACACCCTTTCAAATGGCCGGTTGATGGTTTTCGCCTACAACGGTCTCCGCCCCCCGTTCGTTCCTCTTTTTTTCCCCAAAATACGGATTCTCGTCGTATTGTCTCGTTTCTTCCATTTCGTGTCCCTTCCTGCTTCCTGTAATAATAGAATCGCGGCTTGTGCCTCCGCGATCTTCCCGTTTTCCCTGTTGAGTGGGGACCTCGATCTCTCTATTTTCACTCCGTTTTTAGATATAGACCGGCCCCCTCGACCGCGCTGAAGTTTCTCCCTCTGCAAACTCGCCGGACTTTCCCTTTCTTTAGTCAATAGTGCTTCGAAGCGGATGCCGCGACCCTTCTCCCTTCGATAGGAGAGGGATGTGGTCCGGTGAGAGTCCCGAGAATCGAGTAGCCGTTTCGGCTCCTCCCCGGAAGGAACCGTTTTTCGCGCTCCCAGACCCTCGCTTCGCTTTTGCCCTTTCCCTCTCCGAAAGTAAGTAAAATAGATGCGGCGCCTCCCTTTCTGTGATGGAGTCCCCCGTCTGTAGAGCGCTACCTCCCCAAACGTGGGATCGGGCATCCGGTCTGCCCCTTGTTCCCTCCCCATTTGCCTTTCCCTTCCTCCCTCTCGTTCTAGTAGGAGGACTGCCTGCCTAATCATCTCGAGGTTTCTTCTGCCGAGATAGCGACGGGGCCGGTTCGCGGTATAAACATAGCCGGTCCGCTTTTCGTCCCTCTCCCCTTCTCGTCCACATAGTGACTGCCCGAGCTCCTTTTATTTTAAGACAGTTTGGAGGAGCGCGATCGCAGAAGCGCATTACCGAGCGATTCCCGAGTTGAAGCCTCCTTTGTTTTTAGTTTTTTTCTGCGATCTGTCTTTCCCCCCCCCCCCGTTTTCGTGCCAATGGAGCGTTTAAGGAATACCTCGTTTGTAACGAGTCGTTCTCTGCTGCTCCCTTTGCGCCCTCTGCTCCCCTCCCCATTGGATGGAGAGTCCGGGCTCGTCAATCGTCATGCCTGCTTCTCTCCCTTTTAGTGACGAGGAAGGTACTTTGCCGGGTGGAACGTGGCCTTCCCCGCGCGGACGCTTCGACCGGGTTACTGAGATGTTCCTCCTTCTCCCCCTCCTCCTCTTCCCTCCCCGAGTAAGTTTACATTCGCCCCCGCGCTCGATTTTCGAGGAAAGAAGAAGCAGCCTCCTCGCCCGATCTCCCTCCGTGCATTGTTTTTGCCCTGGCGTCATGTTTCGTTCCCACTCTTTTGTCCTCCTATTGATTAAGAGTGAGCCCCCCCGCACCGGGCGGTCCCTTTGTATAGAGGTAGCCCCCCCGGGCCTGTGTAATCTGTAAGCCTAAGTTCGGCTCGCTTCCCCTTCTGCCATTCGAGACTTTTCCCCTACTAGAGCTCCAGGCTCCCCCGTTGATCTCATAGAGTTTTGAAGTCACGAGCACCAACCGCTGAGGCAGCTTGTTTCCCGATCAACGGTATTTTCTCCGTCTAATAAAGTCGAAGCAGGTCTTTTTTTCTCGAAGACCAGGCGGGTCTTTCCCTCTACGGTTCAGCGCGTTACACCTTTTTTCCCTCGTTTTCAGTGGGCGATTTAGGTCTGGGTGCCTTTATGTAGTGAAGACTGCATCGGGTTGTCCGGCTTCCTCTCTTGACCTGTCAAACGCGGGTTCCCCTTTTCCTGTAGGTGGGATTCTGTGGACTGAGTATCCCCCCGAAAGGGGTGCCGAAGAACCCCCCCTCGTTCCTCCTTTCCGTTGCCTCTTCTTGATTCGTAGTCGTGTCTAACTCCCTTCTCCCCGTCTTTGACGGCGCAGTCCTCCCTTCCCTTCGTCCCTTCTGTGAAGATCACTGTTCTCTGATCGCAGGACGCTTCTTTTTTCGTCCGACGATCTAGGCTTACGCGACCCTGGCCTCTTCTTTGCTTTTTTGCTCCCTCGTTAGCAAGCAATCCCCCTAAGCGTCCGTTATTCCCCCCCCATTGTAATGGATCGAATTATTATTTCTCGGGGTATACCGCTGATCTTCTCGCCCCGCTCCTTTTTCCTCGCCCCTTTTTTTTTGTCCTTCCCCTCTAATTAACCGTCGGTCTGGAAGCTCCGCCTTTGTGCACCCTCTGCTCCCTTTTTTCTCTTAAAGAAGAGAGATTACTGTGTCTCCCTTATAGCCTGATCGGGATCTACGCCCGTGCCCCTTTTCCTCAAAGTATTACGTCCTTTCTGCACTGCAAGAGTAGTCCGTTAGTCGTTGTTCTCCTTCCTTTTTTGTCTTTTCCCGCTTGATACGGGTTGTCGGGGGAATTTTCCTCACGCAACCCTGGATTTTCTTACTACGGCTGCCTCTCTCCTTTTCCTCCTTTGTTAGAGAGCGATGTCGTTCTGCGCTTTGCGTGCGTCTCCCGAATCCCTTTCTCCTCTTTCCAGAGAATAAAATTTCGTCGACCGAACTCTCGTGTGTGCCCTCCCCCAGCGTGTTTCTTTCCTCGACCCCTTCCGATCCCGATCTCTCTCCTCCCTCCCCCCAAGCTCGGAGAGATTTGGAGTTGATCCCTATATTTCTCGGTGTTCAAGGCGCCGGTAGAAAGATTTTTCGCTCCGCTCCTTCCCCTTTCGCTTTTTCCTTTGATCGATCAAAGGACTAGGAATATTCTTGCTTTTCAACCTCGACGACCTCATCCCACTGCATCGTCAGATCCTTTGGGAGACTTCCCCCCTTACCGGCCCTTCCCCATACTGATCAGTTTGCTGTATATCCTCTTCCAGATAGGCCACTCTTCCAGGCCCATTTCGCCCCATGATCGTGGATTGGACCTCCCGTTTCATTTCTTCCTTTAGCAAGAACATCACTCCGGACCTTCTCCGTTAAGAGGTTGCCTCCAATCGTGAGAATACCTCCCCCCCTGATCCAAGCTCCCCTTCACGCGACTCTCCTGGGTTCTTCTCTTCCCCAAAAGGTCTTTCTACTAAAAGGTCTCGGTTGCCAAATCCCCCTCCTTCGAGGACATATTTCCAGGTTCTGCCCTCAGCCCCCCCTCCCCTTTAACAGTACCGTTCCTGTCCCTCTCCAGAAACCTGCCCATCGAACGCGCCTTTCTTCTTCCCGCAGTTTTGGCCCGACCCTCTAACACTACCGCTCGGACTCCCCCCCGATGGAGAACGGAATTTGTCTTCCCTGCGAAGACCTGTTTTATACCTTCCTTCGTTCCTCTGAGTATCCCTCATTCTTCTGGTTTTTTCCTTGAAGATCTCCTTTTTGCCTGCCCAGACAGGTGTCTTCTTTTGCACGCGCGAGTTGTACGCTTGTCTTCACTTTTCTCGGAGATCCTCCGCATGTCCGTCTCCTTGAGCCGCAGCGCTGTGCTCTAAAAGATGACGAAATGGACCGGTCATTCTCTACCTCCGAAACTAGGTGAAAAGAGCCTTCTCCACGAGCGTACCTTCATTGTCGGTATCCTTTTTTCTCAAGTGGGACTCATTTTCCCTTCCCTCCGCCGGCTGAAAAGAGGTCCATTCGTTTGTTTTTTCGTCTTGTTATTCCCGAGTGTAGTAGAAATGATACACTTCGATTCTGAGGAAGGTTTGATCCCCCTATGTTCTCGAGTGCCGGCTACTCTGGCCGACTTTCCCTGTCTCTTTCCCCCTCCTTTCTTTAAAATATAGATCCCCCCTTCCCCCCCTTTCCCTTCCGAAAGACCGGGGCTCGACGCCGTGCCCATCGACATCGCAAATCCCCTGTGGTCGCGCTTTTTCGGACGAAGTAGCACTTCTGTCCCCTCCCTCCGTAGTAGGACAGTTAAATCTAGCAAGCCCCCAGTGCACCCCACCTCTTCCTGACAATCCGAGCACTCCTTCGTCCTCCTCTTGTTTCCTCCGACCTCCAGTTGATTGCTAAATCTTTTTTTCTCTCAGATCCGCCACGTCCCTTTGAGTACCCATATCCTTTGACAGCGGTTCGAGGCTTCCTTCGTTTGCTCCCCCCTGATGGCTCTACTTTTCTTCCCTTTATTACACGTCCCCCGCGACCGGGGTCGCGTACGCACGGTAACCGACCGCTCTTATTATCAGTTTTCCCCGGTCGTGTCCCCCCGCCCTCCTCCTCCGAGTTAGGAGATGCTTTTCCCTTGGGGATCGGCTCTTCCCAAAAATAGTAAGAACCAGTCTTCACCGCGAGCTCCTTCTTTGTGCGAGCCGATCTTCTTACCCTGGCCGGAGCCAAGGGTTCACCTCCTAATTTTTTTTTGATATTTTCTGCGGCTTTTTCTTTCGTCCCAGTAGGAATGCGCGTGGGCTTCGCTCAAAACATCCCCCGATGCCTTCACCCCCCTTTGTCTGTTCTCTTTTCTCAAACTTCTCGCGATCTCGGTCGCCTTCCTACCCCCCCCCCCCTTCCCCCTCTGCCCACTTTTTCAGTCCCGCCCTCTTTTTCTTCCCGTTGAAGATGGACGTTGACCGTCCCTCCTCCTGAAGTCCGGCGGGCCTTGTTTTCTCCGGTTCCCGAGCGGGGGCCTTGCTATA
>Ga0179593_1348784_pt1 | contig 15259 bp, 20 predicted proteins | sample CZODoug2_1_08_16_FD_185931 | JGI IMG/M metagenome (GOLD analysis project Ga0179593, IMG submission 185931) | Vadose zone soil fungal communities from Angelo Coast Range Reserve, California, USA - CZODoug2_1_08_16fungal (PacBio error correction) | ecosystem: Environmental > Terrestrial > Soil >... | reverse complement strand
CTTTCCCTCCGGGTGAAATAGGGCTCCGATCTTGACCAACCGCCCTTTCCTCTGGACTATTTTTTCCCTTCCCCGCGAGAAGCCGAGCAGTTCGAGGTCTGGCGGGCGGGCAGGCTTTTTGAGGGGGCCAGTAATTTTCCTATGTAGTGAGAAGGGGAGGTTCATGAGGTTGGTAGTCGGCGCGTCGTGTGAGACGGAAGGTAGTCGGCCACAGCACGAAATGATCCGGGTCTTGGGAGTCCTTCAGTTGTTGCTTTGATGTTCGTTTCCGCCCTGCCTTTTTGTCTTAGGTGTGGAGTTGTTTTTTTCCCCGCACCCTGAGGTTATTCTGCGCCGCGCACCGATCAACTTGCATTTAACTGGCGTTGAGGCTTCCAACCGTCTCACAGTTTGACGGTGGTCGCTTTGCATGGCCTTTGACCTAATCCCCCGTGCGCTGCACGCCCTTAGGCCACGTGAGCATTTTGAGGCGGATCTCCCTTCTCTTAAGCCCGGTTTCACAGCATTTAAGCATTGGCCTTCTGAGGTTTTCTGAAGGGGGGCCCTTTGACGGCGCTGAAATTTTTTTCCCTGCTAGGGAAGTTTAATTTTTTCCTCTCCCCTAGGCCAACACATGGCGGTCCCTTAACTTTTATTTCTCCGCGAGAACTACTAGGCTGCTGCATTCAAGCGGGGCAAATCGTTTCTTCGATTTTTGATTTTTAAAGGGCTTGGGTCCTCACCCCGGTCCCAAGCTCTTTGTTGTTAGCCTTCAATCCAGTGTAAATAATTCTTCTTGGCCCAAGTGGCGGTTTCGCGCCACGCTTTCCCTGAGGTATTGATGTTTCGAGGACTTTTTGATTCTTGTAAGGCTGCAGGCAAGCCTTTTTTTTTCTCTTTTGGCGGGATCATAAAGCCCGACTCTTTAATAGCAGCCTTCCCCCGGATTAGCCGTCTTCCGCAAGTTTTAGCTGTAAGGTTTCCACCCCACGATTGCCTTAACCGTCGCTTTTTTTCTAACACTCACCCCCACCCTTTCTAGCGACTAATTATGAAAACCCTGGGAGAGTTGCGGCAAAAATCGCTTTACACCAGCACTCGTAGTATGACCCCGCTTTCCAGTGTCTGAATGGCGTCTGCTAGGGTTCAATGTTTTCCTTACCCCCTTTTCTGGACCATGCGCTGCCCTGCGATCACTTTTGTGAGAGACACCAGTCAACGACGAAGTTCTCTCGAACCCACGCCCAGTTCTCTCCCTTTTTCTTTTCCTTACCGGAACGATCCACTCTTTTATTCCGGTCCCGGCGCCTTTTCCTCTTTTTTTTTCACACATGCTCTGAGGTTCATGGCTCCCCGGTACTTGTATTTCCCCCTCCACCGTGGCATTCATTTCTTCCGACGTTTCGTTTTTAGTCTGTTTTGGGAGAAAGTGTCTCTCTTTCGTTTACCTGCTTTTTTGCGCGTAAGCGGCCTCCTATGCCCGTTTTCTGCCGGATTCCTAGAGGTCCATTAACGAGTTGACCTCATTTCTTTTCTTCATATCCGTAAGAGAGTTTCCCCGGATGGGAGCGCTTTCCGAAAGTCACTGAATTGGCGTTCCCTCTTGTTCTAGGTTCCTATTTGGACCACCAGCCAAGTTTTTCGCTTTTCTTTTTCCTGTTTTGTCGTCCAGGCCCGGCGGGGGAGGAGGTTTTTTCGCGCCAACTCGCCCCCATCTCTTGCGCCCCCCCAACTCCATTCGTGTTACAACGCCGCTCTCACATATATTGAGGTCCAGCCCCCTTGAGTAGAGTCACGTGGGAATTGTATTAAGCCCGCCTCGACACTCACTGCTGCCCACTTTGTTTTCCCAATCTTTTAAATTGGAATTCCATGCTTCCCCTGCATGGTTTGCACTCTTCAAAAAGCCTCGGCCTCCTCCGACAACGCCCTTCATTACTTTTCGCCGTTTTTCGGATATCGACAATCTCAAGGTACTGGGCTGCTGAGTCTCTTTTATACTCCTTTGCGTTTTGACTCATTCCCCCTCTCTCGTACGGTACCTGATCGACCTCCCCAACTTTTTCTCGATGCCGGTTCCAATATTCCAAGCGCAAGTCATGCCTCTTCGCTGATTGACAGTCAGGGCTATGAATCCGCCCGCCCTTCCTCTTTCCGTAATACCGCGCAATTTTTAGGTCTTTGCAGTACCGATACTTGCAAAGTGAACAGATGTCGCTGCGCAGCGTTTCCCTTCCCTTCCTTTCAAGTGGTGTAGCTGCAATTGCTAGCTATTGGACGTAATTGCACCCCTTTGTACTGTTTTCACTCTCTCAGGCGCGAACCATCCCCCTCCTTTGACCCCCCCGTACTTTTCCCCCTAGCCAAATCTTCTCACTTGGCGCGAGAAACTTTTATTTGGGCGTCGATTTTTTTCAACGAGTCGGTTCCTCTCTTTGAAGCTGATTTGACACTTGTTTCCCTCCTGCACAGACTTGACCCCGAATAAATGTGCAGTCTAACCCGCGTACGCGCCAGCGCTTTGGTTTTCAAATGACCGTTCCTCCCCGCCCCCCTTCCCCCTTATTTTAACACTTTCCAACCCTCAGATCCTTCCGGTAACCCGCCCGGCGGATGGGCTGAAAGGACGGTAACCGTCTCCCCTAGGGGATGGTTCGCGGCCTTTATTTCCCCCCCAGTTCCGGTCATTAGTTTTTTATGTCTGGGTGACGGCCATCGGTTTCTTTCTCCCCATTTTTTTGATCCGTTACCGTCGCGTCGGGTTCTTCCGCGAAACGCAAGCTTTTTTTCCAAGCTTAGGACTTGCTGCATGAAGAATGGTGCGGACCACTGGAGTCAGGACCTTTTCTTGCTCACCGCAAGCTCTTTCGAGCATGCATTAGTTGGGGAGTCTCCCCACGCCGTCTCCGGCTTCCTAAAGGGAAAGACTTCTGAAAAATTTCCTCATGGGCAAGAAGCGTCATCTTTTGTCGATTCGGTTTCCTAATTACCCCCCATGCCAGAGCATGTTTGATTTTCTACCTCCGCCCCCCAAGGTGATTGTCCGCCCCATGACATTGCCGTCATTTTGTGTAATATAATGTGGTTTCGTTCCCTCCCCCGACGAAAGGAGCCCTCTTCACGCCTCTTGTTTTTTTTAATCGGAGATGGCTGTTTTGCCAAATAGGTTTATGGACACGACCTTGTTGAACCAACGCCTTTTGGGGTCAATTTCGGAAAGCGCTACTTCAACGTCCCGATGAATCTGGTCGGTTATGAAGTCCGCCGTCCCCATATGAAAGTTCCCTCATTTGATCAGTAGCATGCTTTTTTTCTATTTACAGGAAAACGTTTCCTTATCCCGGCGAATCCTCGAATCCAGCCCCCCGCTTCGGTCCCGGCCGCGTAACCCCGTTTTCCCTTCCTATTAGTACCATTCATACCGTCCCTGTTCTCCCTACCCGCTTCCCTATCCCATTGTTTCGTCTCACATGTCTCTCCGTTACCATAAAGGACCAGTTTTCTTTCTTTTCGGTCCCTCCCTTTGACTCATTTTCCTTTTCCGTTTGTCGCGGTTGCTTGACCACTGCTTTGAAACAGCGCCTTCTCGCCAGTCCCAGTGCCCTTTCACGGCAAATGCACTGACCGACCGCCCTCTAGTCTCCTGTTCTGTGAGCTGCGTGATTGCTACAACTCTCCCCATCATTTTTTTTCACTAGCCCATTTCGCCTGTCGTTGAAGGTGTTTGAGTTCGTACACCTCTTCCTGGTTCCTCAAGGCGTTTGACTAAAAACATTTCTATCCCCCCAAAATTCTCGCCCCCTACTACACAGGTACTCCTTTATTCCCCCCTGTTGCCTATAACGATTGTACTTCCTATCCCGCCCCCCTTAGGTCTGACACACGCAAATTTGTTTTAATCCCAGTCCTTCTCGCAACATCCTGCTCAACCTCCCTTTCCCGCTTGTCCTCCGCCACCCCCCCCCTTTTTGCCCCGCGCCTCGTGCCACTTTTTCAGGATACACCCCCCGCGTCGTTAGACTGCCACGGAGGTCTTTTGAAATCTTTTTCCACCAGCAAAAAGCGCAGCCCGAGTGGCCACTGCTTGATGATCCGCCAACAGTTGTCGATTTCCGAATCATGGAATCAGAAACCACGTAAACAGTCCTTTTTCGCAGTTCTGCTCCCCTCTCCCACCTTCAAGCCATTCTAAGGAATCCCCAGGTGCGTCGAAAGCTCCCCCCGGCCGCCGGCCGTTCCCAGGTTCCTTCTTTTCACTGTTTTGGTTTTTCTCCTCTCCCTGGTCTCCTCAGCCTTATCCAGTTGACTTGAGTGACGGGCACAGGGCGACGGCCGTAAAGACCATTTCTCCAACTCCGCACCTTCCCATCGCACTTCAACCACAATGTCCCCCGATGGTAAAGCGAGGGGGGGCGGGTATGGGTCCTATCAATCCCGCCCACCACGTTTCCCTCCCTCCTCCACTCTCCTCTTTCACTCTTTTCGCTCTGTTCTCCAATTTCTTCCTTCCTCTTTTTTCATGCCCTCTCTCCTCATCACTCCTTATTCCATCGACCCCCTATCGTGTCTCTCCTCCTCTCCAGCCCCCCCAACCTCTACATCTCCCTCCCCCTTCCCCTTCCTTTCCCCTCCTCCCCCCCTCACCTCCATCTTCCTCTCCCCTATTCCCGCTATGCCCATCACCCCGTCTCTCACCCGTCTACTCACGTCCCATGCCTTCCTCTCTTGCTGCGTACGATCCCTTTACATCCTCCTTCTGCTCTCCTCCCTCTGCCTCACCTCCTCCTTTTTACCATTTTATCCATTCCCTTGCACCCTAACCCCCTGCCTTCCCTGTTCTTCCCTTCTTCTCCCTTTCATACCAATCCATTGTTTTCCCCTTCTAGTCCCCCCTCCCAAATTCCGCCCCTAACTCTTTGATCCCCTTCCCCCCCCTTTATTTTGGCCAACCTCTCTTTTCTCATCACCCCCGCTCATGCGTCCTCGCGCCTCCCCCCCCCCCCCCCCGATCTCTCGAATTCTTTCCTCCCGTGTCCCCACCCCACTTTCTATTTCCACCTCTCCCCCCGTCCCTTCCTCCCACTATTTTTCTCACCCCCACTAATCACGGCCTCTTTCCCTCGTCCCCCTTTCCCTCCCCTTCTCTCCATCTCCCCCCCCCCTCCTCCCTCTTCTACCCTTCGCTGCTCCTCCCCTTATCTCCCATCCTCTCACCTCCCCCCTCCTATGCCCTCCTTCTTTCTCCCTTCCTCTAACACAACTGTCGTCCATCCCTTCTCCCTTTTCCTCCTTTCTCCCGCTCTCTGCCCCGTCTCTCCTCTCCGCCAATCCTCCCACCTCCACCCCCCCCTTCACCCCCCATTCCCACACCCTCCTCTTTCTTAACCTCTCTCCCTCTTCCCCTGGCCCCCTTGATCGCTTTTGTGGCCCCCTCGCCCTTCCCTACCGCCTTCCCCTTCACATCCCTCTCCCCCCTCTCGATCCACGGCCCAGCCCCGTTTTCCTGCCTCTTATACTAGCTCATTCCAATACCTTCACCCACCTCCCCCCCACCCCTCCTTTAATCCCCCCCCCTTACCTTGTCCTCCTCCCCCCCCCACCCCCAACCCCCACCTCTTTACTCCCTCCCTTTCTTTCTTTCGCTTCTCCTCCCCCCTCCTTTACCGTTGCCCCTCGCTTACCCTCTCTCTGCACCCCTCCGCTCCGCCCGACCCGCCTCCCCTCCCTTCTCCCCCTCCGCTTTCACCCCCCTCCACACTTCCTTCACTCCCCATTCTTCCCTCCTCGTCCCCCTCTTTCCCATTTATCTGCCTATCATTTTTCTTCCACCCATTTCCTTCTCTTTGCTCCCCCCCCGCTTCCCAATCCCTTCTCTTAACTTTCCTCGATGACCGCCCCCTTCCCTCTACTCTTCTGCCCCGCATATTAAATCCCACACTTTCTAATCCCCCCCCGTCCTCCCCACTCTTTGCTTTCTTTTTCCCTCGCCGTACACTCCTTTCAACCTAACCGCCTCCCTTCCTTTAACCCCACACCCTTCTCCCCACTCCCCTATCCCCTCTCCCCCATCAAGTCCCCCCCTTCCCCCTCACTCTCGTTTGTTATCCCCCCACTCTTTCGTTCCCCGTCCCCCCCCTCCTCTCCCTTGTCCCCTGTTACCTCACTCTCCTCCGTTTCTCTACCCCCTACTCCCCCTTTCCCGTTACGCTTCCCTCCCTCCACCAGTTTCCCCTCCCCCCCCATTCCCTCTTTCTCCCCCTTCCCCCCCGCTCCTCCTTGCTAAGATATCCCCCACTTCCCTGTCACCCCCCTCCCCTCCGCGTTTTGTTCCTTTTATCCCCCTTTTCCGGCGTTCCTCTTTGCTCCATCCTCCCCCCCTCTCCCCCCTTCACTCTATGCCCCCCCCCCCATTGCCATTCACCCTCCTCCCACCTACTGCGCCAGCCTGTCCCCCGTTCATCTACTCCCCTCCTTCCCCACTGCCCTCCCGTCCAATCACCCTCCCTCCCCTCCCCCCCCTCACCCCCCTCCCGCCCTTCTTATTCCCCCCCACTCAACACCTCTCCGCTCCTCCACCCTTTCGCTCCCCCTTCTCCCCCCTGACTCGCATCTTTCCCTCTGTCCCCCCGTACCCCCTCTACCTAGTTCTATCCTCTTTTCCTTCTTCCCCTACCATTCCTCCTTTCACATTCTCTCTTGCTCTCACTTCTCTTCAGCTTCGTTCATTAGCTCCCTCCTTTCCTCCTTATCCCCCCCCCCATCTTCTCTTTTATTCCCCTACGTCCCCCCCCTTTTCTCGTCGCCCTCTTCTATTGTCCCCTTAGCATTTTCTCCCCGATTTTCCTTCCTCCCTGGGTGTCTCTTCCTCCTCTTTCCTCCTGCCCTCTACTCCCCTCGCCCTTTTCTCCCCCTTTTTCCCTCTTTCGACCCCCAGCCCCCTTCCCTTCCCACCACCACTTCCTCCCTCTATTCTCCTCCTGTCTCCACACTCCTGTTTACCCCGCTTAGACCCCCTCTTATCTACCTCCCTCCTCTTTCTCCTTCCTCACTCTTTGCCTCCCCCGCTCTCCTCTCCGGCTTACTTTCTTCTTCTTCCTCCTATTCCCATGTTCGTCCCCTCCCTAATCCCTTCTACTTATTGCACCCCTCCTTTGTTCTTTATCTCCCCTTATCCTCTTTTGTCCCCCCTTCCTTCGCCCCCACCCCTCCTCTCCCAGTTTCCTTTCCTTTTTACTTTCATCCTTACTTTTCTTCCCCCCCCCCTTTTCCTTTTCCTTCCATTTCCTTCCTCCCCCCCTTTCTGCCCCCCGCTCTTTCTCGTCTACCCCCTGATTCTATGCCACGCTACTCCCTCCTCCCCCATCCCGCCCACCCCCTATCCTCATCCCTCATATCGTTCTATCTCTCTCTACCTCACCCTCGTCCCTCCTCCACCCCTCCCCCCCTCTCTTCCCTTCTCCTACCCTATCTCCCCCTCCCCTCGTTTATTTTTTTGCCCTCACCTCACTTCCGATTTCATCTATCTTCCTGCTTCCCCTTCCCATCCCGTCTTGAATCTCTCCCCTATTACCTTTTCCCCTCTCCTTTTTCTTTCTTTCTCCCATACCACCCCATGAGATCTCCAATTTTCTTTGTCACCCCAACAAGATAATAAAGAACATGAGGGAAAACTCTTCTACCTAAGAACCCGCAAAATAGCAAGCAATTGGTCCTTTTTTTTTGGCCGGCGCACTACGGCCCCTGATAAAGAGAAGTCTTCCCACCCCAAACTCGATGCAGTCCCTCCGGTCCCCCAGGCTTCTCTACCCCAAGGTTCTAGGGCCTTCCTACCAAGTCGCTCAACACTTCGGTTCTTCGCGGTGCTTGCAACACTTCGTTCCCAGATTTCTCCGTCTGTTTGCCCCCTCTCCTAGGCGAAAATCACAGTATAATCCTCTTCCCTCCGGTGTTTTCGTTGAGGAGATGATTATATTGTTTTTTTCATTCTTTTCTCCGTTTTCGCGCCTTGCCACCAGGAGGCCATTTTTTCCGGCTTGTTGGCTGAGCAGGGGTGGGGGCAGTCTTTTTTTTGGGGATGGCCTGCGGGCAACGATCACATGTTCTGAGCGCTGGCTGGAGCCTTGCCCGGCATCGTTGTTTGTTTGTATGTCCCTTTCCGGATTCTGTTTGTTTCCCGTGGCCCAAACAGGACCTGGGAGATGCGGGCCGAGTTGTTTTCCTTGTTGCTGCTGGAGGCCTTGTTTCTCTCTCTGGTCCGAGCCTTCTTCTCGGTTGCGTCAGTGTTTGCGGCAAAGAGTGCGCAGCACTCTCCACTGCAGGAACTGGCTCTCAGGGCGTGCACACAAGTTTAAAAAACCCAAGTTGTTTCTTTATGTTACGCTTGAGTTCGTTTAGTTTTGACCTTTTTAGATGCCCTAGCCAGGCTTCCGGCATCTGATGGCACCCTTCCTCAGGAGCGGAGCCGGTTGACCCACTTTGTTCCACTAAGTACAGCCCGTCTGGCGTCGTTGCGGATAAACTAGGGAATCTCTCGGTTCCGCGGCTTGCTTTTTGGAAGATTTTTCTTTCAGGGGAGCGTCGCCGGCTACAACAATGTGGAGTGTATGGGGGTTCCTGCACTCCAAGACGGATTTTCAGCAGTGGGGGGTCTTGAATCAGCAAAGGGCAACTCGTTTTTGCGCTTTTTTTGTTTCTGAGAAGACTACAGGGATTTGGTACCTCTTCAGGCGCTGGCCGTTTTTTAGTCCATTTTTTTGCCAAAGTGGAGGTGGAGGGCAGCTGGCCTCGTTGTACGAGAGGTGATTAAGAATGTGCAGTGCAGTGTGCAGGCAAGGTCTCTCCTTGTTTTTGGAAGCCTTTTCACTCCCGACTCTTACATGCAGCCTTGCCTCCCTTCGTCATGACGTCTTCGACCTAGTCTTTCGCCAGAGAGATGCTGAACTGGCTTCCACCGAAATACTTCTTTGAGACCCCCATCTGGTCGCCTGAAAAAACCTCCTTTTTAGAACAATGGAGCCCTTCTGACAACCACGGCTTTTTTGGCTCGTTCTGCAAACCATCGTGCCCCCCAAGAACGTGACTTCCCAGGGAGAGGTTTAGGAGAGGACTTTCAGAGTTTGCTTGACATTGTTTCTGGTTTTTCCTGCTCTGTCCTCGTATCCTTCTTTTTTTTTGCCGATCCAATTAGCCTAAGCGTGTCGAGAAACATTCTCCCAGAAAGTTTCTTTTCGCCTGTCCCTTGCTAACCGACACACTTCGGCCTTATGGTCAGGGTCAGTGAGGGGGTCTCGCACAACTTTTGTCTTTGCTTCATGGCCAGGAAGCGATTTAAACCTTTCCCCGGATATCACCTAGACTCACTTTTTTTCTGGCCGTCGCCTCTTTTTGCTTTCGTGGCGAAATACTGGATTCCAGTGAGAGACACGTCATGTTCGTTGAAGAGGCCTCGCCAGAAGGAGGATTTCTACAGCGACCGCCCGGTTAACGGAGTTATATGGCTTGCGGACCTCCCGACTCCCCTCCTTAAGCTAATTGATAGGAGGCCTTCCAAGTGCACATGACCGTTAAAGAGGGTCGATGTTATTTTGGCCCCACCCCCTGAGCCAAGCTTTCTTCTTGCTGACCTCTTTTACCACTCAAAGGTTTTTCTTCTTATTTTACGGTGGGAGGACGCAACCTTCGGCCACATCTTTCGAAAACCACAATTGCGGCCGTGTTTCTGGACCTTGCGCTCAAGGTCTCCCACTGGTAGTTGGTCTCTGCTCTGGAGAATGAGAATCCGTTCGATAACTGTCCTTCTGATGATTCATGCAGACAAACGGTGTTTCATCTTTTCCCCTTGGCTTCCTCCTTCCCCGTGGAAACCAATGACTGATCCCCCACGATTTGGTGATATGATCCTCGCCCATACATCAAGTCTTATTGAGTTTTTGCAGCTATATTTGTTCGGCTCCCGTCTGACACAGGGCGGCAATAAAAATTTATCACTATTGTGCTACCCCACCGCCTCCCAGGCTCGCCGTCATTAGTTAGGATTGAAGAAGCAGCCGAAGAACAGTCCCTCGATACGCTTCCGTCTTTTTCCCCCATCTTTCAGACCTACCTTTCCTGTGGCGTTTTAGTTTTGCTAGATTGCCCGGAACATGCTGCTGACAGTCTTCATTTCCCCCCTCTGGCGCTTCCAATTTGTTTCGCCCATTTTTGCTGCTATCTTCGGGTTCACCGTCCTTGTTTCTCACACATGTGCAGTTCACATCAGCTCAAGGCAGCGGCCCCCCATCTCCGTTGTTTAACATGTCCCCGCCTCCAACCTTATGACCATCCCCTCTCAGACCTATGTTGTGATCTTCGATTTCAGGTGGTGTTTTTTCGTCGATTCCTTTTAACCCGGTCTTTCCCTGCTGCCGCTTCCGTCTCACCTGGGTCGCCCTCTCCGTTTTACCTGAACTCACCAAGTTTTCAGTCTTACACACGCTGGATTGACACTCTGCCAGTCGGTGAATTACCGCCTCCCCGGTACAACACCCCTTTTCAAATGAACGTTAAGGAATAATCTTCCCCGCCACGGTACTGGTATCGCGTTCCCTGAGTTTTAAGGGCCTGTAAGTCCTCTCGTTGATTTAGCATTTTCCCCCAATCTCAGAATAGTCCGCGGCTGAATGAATTTCTTCGGTAGCACCCTGCCTCCCGTCAACCTTTTTTCTTTCTATACTTGTCTAATTCGGAGAGACAAATCAGAATATTAGACCTTCAGCACTGCAAGTCAGGCCTTTGTTCGGAACGTTGTCCTCTGGCTCGCCCTAAAGCAGCGTAGGCTTCGTTCTTGGGGAGATGCTCCAGTGCTGTACTGCTTTTTATGCCTTTACTCCCATGTCTTTCAACCTTGTTTTAGATGCCAACAATAGACGGAGAAGTTTCAGAGGAGGTTTCTTCATCAAGGGACAGTAGATGCGTTCTCCAGCCGATTTTTTAGCCTTGCTTTTCCTTTGTAAAGAACCTCCTGGCCTTCCCAATTTTGTTTTTGTGCGGGCCAGCATAACCCCGACCCGCCAGTAGAGAACCACTCCCGGCTCTTGTGTTTTACCAAGAGTTTTTACTAGCCCATCGACAAGAGGGCTGTTTGCCCAAAATCCCCTTGAAAGTGAAGGTCCGGTCGGACCTTTACCCCCCCCCTCTTTTTCCTCCTCTATCTTCTCTTTTTTCGTCCTGCGCTCCTCCCCCCGGTCCACTTACTCCCGAGGCCTTAGGTGAGGTCTTATGTCAGTCCGCCGGCATTTTTGAAACTTTTCCGGTTAGCTCGCTGTCTGTTATCAGGCCGTTTCTAGTAGATCCAGCGCAGGGCGCTCCGCGTGCCTCATTTCTTTTCCTCCAAACCAGCACGAGCGACCCCAGGCGCAACTGTTCTTCGATTTTCTGATTTTGTCGTTGTTTTTTGCACAATTACGTCTTACCATTGCCGACTTTCCTCGCGTCCCGTGGTGTTTTTTGAGCCCCCCCCCCCCCGCCGCATCAGCCTGACCAGACGAAGCTTTCGGTCACGCACACCGGAAGAACTTTCTGGCCTCTGGGCTTTTTTTTCCCTTCTTCTTCTTGACTTTTTCCGATTAGCACGGCAGCTGAATTCCCCCATTAACCGTAAGCCCCTTGCCTACTCCTGACCCTTGTCCCTTCTGGGTCGGGTGAGTGGGGACTGAGGGATTGTTTTCCTGAAACTCTATCAGGGAAATGGGGGTTTCCCCCGAATTTCGACTCTTATTGCCAGGTTTTTTTGCTTTTTTTTCTTTACCACCTGTCGTGTTGATTCCCTTGCGGTAACCTTCCCACCATTCATTCTTCGGGCCCTCGATCCCACCCATGCTTCGAACTCCCGGCCTAGTGGGAAGGACCTTATATTTCCCTTTGTGACATTATGCACTGGTCCTTGAAACATTTTTCTAGTATCCCAGTCCTCTCCCCCCCCCCCCACCTCGGCCCGTTTGATCGCCCCACCCCCTCGTGATTTTAGCAAGCAAAACATCAAAGAGTACCCCAATCCGCGTCGTATGACGGCGTTCTGCCCCCTTCCCCCAGCCAAAATCGCCGACTCTTAAGATTATTTAAACCATTTTCAGACCGGTTCGTGCTCGCGGAATCTCCCAAAGTATCCCCTGTTCGGCCGGCCCGGCGCCCCCCTTTCCCACCCGCGTCAGACATGAAAGCTCTTCTCCTTTCCCTACACCATTTTTCTTTCCCTCCTTCCGCGCCACTCGCGGCCGTTGTGGGTTTTTTGGCCACCTAAGGTTTATCTCAGAATAATGTTAGGAAATTTGGAAAGCAGGCGCTGCCGGCTTTTTTTCACTTTTTAGTCTTGCCGTTAATATACTTTCCCAGTTACGACCCCCCTCCCGCCCATCCGCCGGTCACCTTTTCTTCTTTTGCTTTGCTAAAGCGACATCTTGATTCTTGGGAGAGTCGCGCCGGCCTCCTTGGCCTTTTGAACCCCCCCCCTCCTCCCCTCCCTTTCCATCCAGGCCGAGGGCCCGGCCAAGATTCGGAAGAAACCCTCAAACACTGCGCCGCCCTTGCTCTTCGTTTTTGGCCGGCGCCTGCTTGCCGGCCCGCCCCAAAACCACACTTCTCCCCAAGAGAGACTTCGTTTTCCCTTCTTTCCTTTCCATCCCCTTCCTCACCCTGTATATTGACGCATGTTGCTTTCAATAACTCTCCCTCAAGTCCAAATGAACTCGTTTTGCGACCGTTGATGAAAAGCATTTCCCTATTCTCCCGTTTGTTCAAAGATCCTTCCCCTGCTTCAACACCCTTTTATTCCCACCCAGCCCTTTTCATAGTATCATTCCAGTGTTTGGATATTCTTATAGCTTTCATCCTTGGTTCTGAAGTTCGCGATCTTTTTTACAACCTAATTTAGCTCTTTTACCGTTCTTTCCTCACCGCTCACCGTAGCGTTCTATGGGGGGCTTGCAGGAGTTTCTCGGGTTCTTTCAGCTTTTCACTACCCTTTTTTTGCTCCTCTTTGCCTGGATGACTTCCGGCATTTTTGGTGGGGATGAGGCGGAGCGCCCGGATTCGGCCGGCCCAAGCCTTGACCGGCGATTGTTCATTCGGTGCTTGGTGAGACCTTTCCCCTCTTCCTCTGTGGAGACTAGTTGGATGTGCGCTTTTTTGACCCTGACACCATCCGGTGCGGCGCGCCGCTTAACGCCAAGCTCCCCACTGCGGCACTGGCGTTGTTTGGAAAGTTCTTCCACCTCGTCCGTTGTGGAAGTTTTCTGAAGGGAGTAGTGGATGAAACTTGGGAGTTACTTTCCCCAGACACGGTGCGCCGACCTCTTTTCACGTCTGGTGTAAGCCCGTTTTCCTTTGCCTACGTGTAAAAGAGTAAGTCCGGCGGGGGAGATTTCCTCATCGTTAGTTTAATCTTCCGGCGCTGGGCCCGTTTTGCCCTCCTTATATTCCGGGATTTAGATCGTAGAGGTGGACACTTTTTGGCTAGGCTTTCTACTCAGGTTCCTGCCTCAGTTGGTTGACTCCATCCTTTCCAATTTTTAGAGTTTGGTGGCGGGGCAGATGCCGTTCCGCTACGACGCGGGCTGGGGTCGATTTTATCTTCCGCATGGCCCTTTTCCGTCGTAACAGTTGGCGGGCCGCGCAAGCTCCTGATGTGTTGATTGTTTGCGCGTTTACTTTTCGTTCCCCACTGTCCCTGCCTGTGCCTTCCCGTCCACTGGGACATTCAAGCGACCCTATAGGCAGAAGGCTCTGAGTAGCCGGGTCTTCCCGCCAAGTTTTTTTTATTCCAATTTTTTGGATATCTTCCTGCCGTTTGGCCTTGGTTTCCCAGATAGAACACCGACCTTTTTCGACCATCAACACAACATTTCCTGACCCTCTTTTGTTTTATGAAACACCCCGTCCTGGGGGTTAGGAAAGAACACGCTTGACCTCCCCTTCTTCTTAGAGGACCCCCTTGGACTTTCTCTCCTTTGTCTTCCCCTTTTTCTCCAGTTTTGCTTGAACGCGTTCTGGGAATTCAATTTGCATTCCCCTTAATAGAGATTTTCCGCCTCCCCCCCCCCGTTTCCACAGCTGTTACTTTCCTCTTCCCCAGCAAAAGAATTCTAGCACGTTGAGCGTGAGAAGACCATTCTCTTTTGGTACCGTGCCCTATTTGGTGTTTTTCTCGTCCCCATTCTTCTCGTTTAGAAAGGACGTATTTCCCTCAACGGCATTCCACCCTCCGCACGTTTGTTGCCTTAAGTAGACTGTTTTGGGCTAACCGACTTCTCCTTTAGAGCCCAGATTTTGGAACACGGACGGATGCTTCGGTATCTCGGATGTAACGGGTTTCATATTGTTGATGTCCTTTCATCCCTCCCCTCCAGTTTCACGCCCTCTTTCCTTATTCTCTTTCTGTCCACGAAGGCGTTCACGGCTGGTCTGGTTTCATTGGCAAAAGCCAAGATTCGATTCGGAGGACGCTAAATTTCAAAGAAGGTTGGCTTTCTTCCCGCACCGTTCCTGTGGCGTCTTTCTCCCTCACTTCTCCTTATACGGTCGACCACAAATTGACTCCCGGGTGGAGTGCCCTCATCGTACTCCTATTCCCTCACCCCCTATCCCACCCCCCGACCCCCTCCCTAAACCCAATGAGCGAAAGTTTTCTCCAGATTGGTGATTTTCGAACTCCATCACCATGCGCTGGAACGTGGCTTTCTGATGAAGGACCCCCCCGATCCCTTCTCCTGGCTGCTTGTTGCAGTATTTCTCCCCCCCCCTCTCTTTTACTTTGTTCCATCCGAGAATACACTTTCTCCCCAAGACGGAATGATAGAACTCGTTCATATTGCGGTGAGCTATAATCCTCGCCCACCCAACTTTCCGCAATCAGCTTCTTCCCCCCCTCTTTCTAGTATTTTCCGAGGTTCGGCTGAAGATATCCCATTTACTGTCGAAGACACCAATTTATCATTATTGACGGTGCTCCCCCCCCCTGGCCGGGCGTCCCATAGTCCGGTTTCTTTACCGAAGCCCGCGAATTCCCCATCGAACCGCGATAGACCGCATTTCTTCCCCCGCGACCCCCGTCACCGTTTTTTTCTCCTTCTCTCCATTTTTCCCCAAGTGTTAAAGACTGCGAGAGCGGTCCCGGCTGGCGCTTTTCAGCGTTTTAGACTGCCTTTTCTCTTTTCTCGGGTTCCCGTCTTTTCCCCCTCGGTCAAATGGTCATTCAAGCCTATTTTTTCACACCCCGTGAACCCTGACCTCGACTCCAAAGTCAATT
>Ga0179593_1758192_pt1 | contig 15260 bp, 23 predicted proteins | sample CZODoug2_1_08_16_FD_185931 | JGI IMG/M metagenome (GOLD analysis project Ga0179593, IMG submission 185931) | Vadose zone soil fungal communities from Angelo Coast Range Reserve, California, USA - CZODoug2_1_08_16fungal (PacBio error correction) | ecosystem: Environmental > Terrestrial > Soil >... | reverse complement strand
CCCTGCGCAGGCTATTTTCTGATCCCCCTTTTGAAACTATTATTTTTCTCTCGGTTACGATTATTTCTTTTTTTCGAATTTCAAACGTAGCCGACAACTTACGATTCTCTTTTCCCCGGCCCTCTCACCTTGTGTTAACGTCGGGTGATCCCTTTTCCCTTGGCGCTTCCAACGACGATTAAACGTCGACACTTCCTCGGTACACTTCTTTCGTCCCACTTGTGCAATATGATTTTTGAGGAAACTTCAGCGCACTCCTCAATTGAGATACGGCTGCATAAGCCCCCAGTTCTCCTTTTGACGACCACTCCCTTTTATCAGCCCCCACTGTGGTACTTCGGTTGATAGAGGATTTCCCTTACTGTTCGAGTCACCTGTTCAGTTATGCCTGCCCTCGGGTGTCGTCCAACCTATTCCCCTGGGGTATCCCGGCGATCCCCTTTTCTATAGCATATTTTTAAAAGTGCTTTTGGATTTTCCTGTTTCCTTCTTGGCTTCGGTGAAATGCAGACCCCCCTTCTCTTTCCCCTAGAGGATATGGAATAATTGTCATTTCCATAGGAAACCCCTCTTTTTTCTTCCAGATTAACCTCACTTCTCCTCTACCCATGCCCCACGGAGAGCCCGGAACAGAGCCCTTCCTTCCGTCCCCTTTATGAATAGGTCTTCCCTCTGGGATCGACGTGGACCCCTTCAAAGAAGTTTGTGTTCGCCCCCCCTTTTTTTAATGGTTCGACCCCTTGAGTTCCCACGTACTAGAACGTTTTTTAAGCGCACTCAGGACCCTCTCCCTTTCGAGCCTTTTGCGGCCTATCCCCCTCGAGCTTCAGTCGGATGAAGACCTTCCCCGATAAGAAGGGCGTTTTGCTTTTTTTTTTCCCGGAAGCTTTTTTTCGATTGATTGACCTTTTCCCTATGGGCAACCACGCCTTTCCGTGGTGTTCTTGGGTCGATCTTTTTCGGGCTGCGGCTGTGGGGTGGACTTTATCCCCACCTGTTGACGTTGTTCCGGGCTTGCTTCCCCGGACTTCCCCTCAAAATCCGTTGGATCGATTTTGGGTTGAAGAATTATTGCGATTTCCCCCCCTGTCTATTACCTTCCCAAGTCGAAATATGGCGCAAATTGCTTTCTCTATCCCACAGGTTGACCCGCGGCCGTCTCGTAGTGGGAAACCCGGACCGAAGTAAGCACCTACCATATTTTCTTCCTCTTCCCCTTGAGGGTTCCCCTACAATCTTGTTTCCGCTGCAGGCATGTTTTTAGTTGGGGTCCCGTCCCCAGCGAGAGGGTCCCCTTGACAACTTCGCACCCCAAGCCCCCTCCAAGAATTTTTTTAGGAAGTTCTTTTACCTTTTGGATTGATGTCCCACGCGGTGAATCCACATTATCTTTGCGCCTTTCCCGATCTATATCTTTTTTTCGGAGAAACTTTTATTCCCCATAAGTGCTTTTCCTTAAAGACCTTTTCTACAACATATGCCCTTCACGATCTTTCTCTCTTTTCCTTCCCCCGAAATTTTTTGCCGATTTCCCCTTTGGACCGCTTTTGTCAGTGCCACCAGTCTAAGATGCTTTTTTTTACGCGGGTTCTTTCCCCAGAGGTTCTCCAAACAACATTCTTTTTTGAACCCCGGAAGTGTTGCATTTTTTTCCCCCCCGCCGTTTAGGCCCCCGTGAGCGGACCCTTCTCCCGACCACCCTTTTGGATGTTCCCCTTTTCCAGAATAGATTAGAGTGTCCCTTTTAAACACGGTGCCCCTCCCGGACTCGCGCAATTGCTTTTTTAAACGCTCCGGCCGGTCCCCCCCATGGGATTTCCTTTCACGCCGAGAGCGACATGAAGCGGAGTTGGGTTCCATATCCCCCCCTTTTCCCTTTTCCCTTGTGGTTCCCCCGCTCGGTCCCCCGTTTCCCTTAACCCGGAAAGAGCTGCCCCAGGATGAAATTCGCGATGTTTATGAATTTATCCCCCTGTCGATTTTCCGCATTTTTTTAAACGTTTTTGTCAGACAGTTCCTTTGAGTATTTTTTTCCGAGAGACCCCCTTTCCTCTCTCTCTCCCTCATCCTACCCCTTTTTCTGGTTCGCTCTTTTTTCCTTCTAGATAGCAGCCCCCTTTCCTGGCAATTTTCGCTTCTGGCTTCCTTTCAGACGATTTTCTACTTTTTTTTTCTCTGAAAAAGTGCAATCACTTTCCTTCACCCTCGCAGACGCGTTTCACCCTTCTTTTCTCTTCCGTTCCAGAGGCTTCTCCCCGAGAAAATGTTGCCCCCCCTGTTCGATTGTGGCTTCCCAATGGCCAGTTCCGGTATTTTTCTTTTCCTTTTCTTTTTTTTACTTTCATTTTTTTACTCCATTGGAGACTCGAGCTTTGAACTTCCTCGACTTTTCCCTTCCGCGGTTTTTCCTTTCCTTCCTCGTTGAAAAACAAGCTAATCCTTTCTGGAAACGCCTCCCAAAAACTTTTTTGGCAATCGTCCCGAGATATCCCTGTAGTAAAAACTTCCTCTTTCTTTTCCTTCCCCCCCCCTTCTCCCTTTTTCCCCTCTCCTTCTTCCCCCTTTCCTTTTCCCCCCCCCCCCCCCCTCTTCCCCCTTTCTCCCCTCCCCCTCCCCCCCCCCCCCCCCTCCCCTTTCCCACCCCCCTTTTTTCCCCTCCCCTTTTAATATTTTTGGCGATCTCTCTGGCCCTTTTTCCAATCCATTTCCGAAGTAAGCCTTGCATTCTACTTTTGTGGAAAAGACTTCCCCCCTCCCTCGGCAACCCTTTTCTTTTTTATCGAGCCCCCTTTCTCTTTTTTATTTCTCTACTTCCAGTAGAAGCTCTTAGGTGCGAACCCTTTTTTTCTTTGTTTACCCGCTGTTCTTTGCCCGGCCACCTTTGTTTTCTTCTGACGCGATAGAAGCTGCCCAAAGATACTCGGCATTTTTTTCAACAATGCGTCCGGTAAAACACCTTCCCACTACTCGTTCTTGGAGTGGCCGTAGAAGTCCCCCTCAAATGTTGACCCCCTCAGCACTGCTTTTAGCCAACCCCTCTGAGCTCCTCTTCATCCTTTCAAAACTCCGACTTCCCCCCTCCCCTTCAAACCACTCCCCAGGCACCGCCCAGGAACACCCTCCGTAATGCGTTTCTTCCCCCCTTATTTACTCATCTAGAACCCTCTTCGAGCGCCCTAGGTACCGGTTTATTATATAGAAATTTCTCTTGCGCCATGGCTTTTTTGTTTCGAAGTTTTCCCTGTTTTTACGTCATCCGCCCGCCCCTTCAATATTTTCCCGCACATCGATCCCCTCTCCTTTACGCGCATCGCCCCTTCAACTCTTTCAGGGTCGGCCTCTTCACCAGCCTTTTTTTTCCTTTTTTGACTCCCTTTTTTCCTCCTTTTCCCCCCCTTCGACTTCCTCAAAATCTTTTCTCCCAGACAGTTTTTCGCGCTTTTCTCGGCCGCTTCCTCCTTTTTTCCCACGTCTTCCCAACAAATCAGATTTCTCGTATGATTTCTTTTTTACTATTCCTTTTTAATGCTGCCAAATCACTCACCCCGCTATTTTTGCACTTCGATGAACTCATGGTCTCCCACCCCTCTTTTTTCGACCTTTTTTTCAGCCCCTCTTAGCGCTTTTGTAAACGATCTTCACTTATTCACGTTTGGTCCCATTCCCCCCGACTCACTCATTGTCCCCTTCTTTCAAATCACTGCTTTTTGAGCACGCGCCAAATGTGGTACCTTATAGATTAAGATCCTATTCCTGACCCCCCCCCCTTTTCGCCAATGCCCATTAGCTATTTCTAAGTAGCCTGTCAAGCCGTCCTTTCCCTTTTTTGGCGTTAACAAAGTTTCTCCTCTTTTTCCAGCCCTTTTCCCGAGCGCAATATATCCCCCATGGAAATGGTTGGTCACCTCACGTCGACGCCACAGTGAACTGAATAGTGCTTACCCCCCTTGATTTTTTACGCCCCCCCCTTCATCCAATGGCCATTTCTTGTCTTTTTTCCTTCCCACCCCATTTTCCGGGCGGAGCTTTTTTTCAGCTTTCCCCCTTAAATTAAGGCCTGTCCCCTAATCTCTCCACTCGGCTTCACTTTCTGGGGACAGACTCTCTCCTTAGCAATTTGTCCTACACAGAAATAGTTTTTTCTTTTTTCTTTTAAGTTTCATTTTTTTTTAATACGGCTTCTTGTCTCAGCGTATTTTTGATTTCTTTTACACACCCCCTTTTCCAGCATTTTTTTTAATACGTTTCTTTGTCCGGACCTTTTTTGACAATTTCTTCTCTTATTTTGACTCCTCCTCCTTCCGGATCCCTATACTGCCACAGCACCGCGCCTCCTGCAGATTTCTTGCAGGCCGTATGCGTATATAAAGAATGTTCCACTTCCTTTATACTATTAGGCTACTTCTTTTTTTCCCAAAACCTTTCTTCTCCTGCCGTCCCCCCCCCTTCCAGCGGAGGAGTTTTTCTCCCTTTTCCTTTCCCCTTTTTTTCTTTTTCTGTTCCCCTTTTTTTTTCTCCGCCCCACAGCCTAGAGAGTTGTTGAAGTGGTCACCCCGTTCTGGCTCCCCCCCTCTTTACCTTCGCTAGCTTTTCCCCCTTGTACTCCAAAAATTTCTCCTCGGAGCCCCAATGCGAAGCGCCCCCTTTTCCAAATTTCCTTCTACCTTTTCCGCGCCCTTCTATCTCCCCCTCCCCCAGCCATCGGCTGCTGTGCTTCCGAAACTTTCGGCACTTTTCTATGTGGCCCCCTCCTTTTAGTCCCATTTTTTAGCAATTTTCCGTCCCGCGGAAGACCACCCCTCGCCCCCCTTGAGTTTATCCCCGTTTTTTTTCCCTACACCCCCTTTTTTTCCCTGAATGTTTTCTCACAAACCCCTGATGCATTCCCCCCATGCCCCCTTATTCCACCAACCCCCCCCAAGTATTTTATTTCGACACCTTTTTTAGATTTGCACCCCGCCAAACAGTTCCTTTCTTCTTAGAGTCCCCTTTTTTTCTAGGCCTATTAACTTTGAAGACATTCTCAAATTTTTTCCTTTCGTTTTTTTTTTCTTAGATTTCTCCATATATCACGACCCCCCCCCCGCCCCCCCTTTCTTTTCCGCTCCCCCCTCTCAAATGACCCCGGATTCCTTCCCCAATCCTTGTCGCCTCTTCCCATCGCCTACCCGCGGTTCCACCTTCCTCGTCCCGTAGCAAACTTCCTAAGATTTGTACGCGTTTCTTGCTCACGATTTCCCCATCGCCTCCTTTATAAGGGTTTTAAACCCCCCTTCTTCTCATTTTCACTTTGGTGTCTTCTGGATGCTTTCCACCCTCCCGTATAGCCTTGAAGCCCCCGTTTGCGCACAAACAGCATTGAATACCTTTTGTATTTGCGTACTTTGTTTCCAGTTGACCACAGTATCCCAATTCCAATAAAAAAACCAGGATTTCGACACTTTTTTTTCTACAGTCCCCTGCAGACATGACTTTCACGCTCTTTTTTAGATTAGTGATTTTCCCCCCAACCACCCCGCCACCCTTTTGACTCCCGTCTTTCCAAGCAATCCCCCATAGAGGACCCCCCCCCCTCCTCGATTGTTAATACACTTTTTTCCCTCGTGTCCCCTTATTTTTTTCTTCGGTTTTGCTGCTGGCTTCCCCCTACATCTTGCCCTCTCTGTTTTTGCTTTTTCTCCAATTTTTGCGCAACCAATGTGTAACGTCCAGGCTTTTTCCTTCCCATCCCCTTTTTCCTGTCTTTTTTCTTCGATTGTTCATCCATTTTCTGCTTTTTTGGTCGCTCAGTTTTTTTTTTTCTCTGTTCCCATCTTTTCTTTTCTTTTCTTTGGTGACCGTCTCCAGACCCCCCCCAATTAGTCATTCCCCCCTTTCCCAATTTTATAAAAACTTTTTCCTTTCAACCTTTGCTTCCTTTTTGGTTAGTTTTTGTTCTCCCCCAAATTTTTTTAGTCGTTGGAGTTGCCTTTAGGCGGGAGATGTCTATTTTCCTCCCCCTCCCCTACCTGATAGGTGCCATTCTTCTCCTTTTGATGCACCCTGTGAAATGATCCCCTTTTTTACTTTATATTTTTTTCTCCCCAAAAGTCCCTTTTCCCTGAAGGGCTTTTTTCACAAATCTTCTTCCTCTCCCCCTCCCTGACGATTCTATTTTTCACCTCAGACTGCTTTTGCCCTTTTTTGTGAAATAGCCTTTCCTTTTTTGCCTTTTCCAAAAAAAATTTGGGCCCCGAACTTGTCTACTAGGCTCTTTGTTGGAAGGGACTTGTCTTACAAGGAATCGTTATTTCAAGCAGGCCACCCCGCTCCCGCAACAAAGGTTTCAACACTTAGTCCCCAAATGTTCCGTTCATGAACGAGTTCCCACACCTAACTCTCCACCCCCCTAATGTTTCGAGAGATTTTCACGCGGAATCCCCCCTTAACGATGCGACTTTCTCTATTTTAACCCCCTAATGTCCCTCGTTTTAGAGATTAAGTTCTGGGAACTTTCCGTTTACACCCAGCGATGAGATGCCTTTAACCTCCGTCCTTTCCGATGTTGTTTTCCCTATTTGTTATCCCTTTTTTTCCACCTCGGGAAAAGACACTGTTTGAAGAAGTTTTTTCATTTTCGTCCCGTTTTTTTTTTTCATTATTGACCTTCTCGACCTCTTTGCCCCCTAGCCTCATTCCCCGACCCAATTAATTTCCTTGGTACTTTCCTTATTTTTTTCTGTTCACACCCTTAACCTCACCCCTCCTTCAAGAGAGATTTAATGAGTTTCTAGTTCTTGATTACCCCTTCAACAACCATTCTTTTGGATGTCACCGGATCAAGGAGTCCCCCCCTCTATCCTCATTCCCTTCGCGATTTTGCGAGACCTTTTTTTCCCCGTCTGACCTGTCCGTCTCCTTATTTTCCCATTGTCGTTGACACCTTCCAAGTAACGTAACGTAATCCTTCACGTTTTATAAATTGACCCTCCCTGTATCAGACTTTTTTCATTGTGTTTTTCTATACATCGCAGCCTTTATCCATAAACGACGCCCACGATTTTCCATGAGTGTCTTTACACCCCCGGTTTAGCCCCTCCCCTTCCTTTGGTTACTTTTTTAGTGTTTCTTCCCAATTTAGTTTTTTTCCGTTCAATTTTCCTTCTTGGAGCTATTTTTTTCCGAAGCATCCCCCCCCCGCGGACCACCTTCGAGGTCATCTCGCAGGCTACACCAATGCTTCCCTTTCCATCTGCCTTCAGCTTGGTGCCCATTCTCAGAAACGGAGTCGATATTTAAAAAGCCCTCCTTTTTAACAACCACCACTTTTTCACAAAGCCCCTTTTTGATTTTTCTCCCCTTAATGCTTCCTTGAAGAATGCGTCAATGGTTCCCAAAAAAACTCTCCTCCAATCCATTTTCTTCCCCCTTCCCATAGCCTTTTTTTTCCGCTGACGACTTTTCCCAAGACTCGGGTCTTCCCCTTTGATTGGACTTCCCCCCAGGGCGACGTCTTTCCCCATTTTTTTAACACCCCAAATCAGAAATTTCGTTCATTTCTTCAATCCTGAAAGTTGTTTTTTCCAACCTATTTTTTTTCCCCCTTGCGCTACGTCTGTCCTTTTTATGGGGAAGATTTCTCTCACAACCTTTTAAATGCAACCACCCTTCCCCCATTTTGATCACCTTTCTTTTTTTATTTTTCAAGGTGAGCTTCTACGTACGTATTTATTCTCAGAAGATTTTTAATCCTCCCAATGAGTTACATAGTATTTGCTATGTTTTTCCATGCCCTTTTTACTTCCCCCCCGGCCTTTCCTGCAGAGTTTTTCTTTCGGACCGGAAATTTTTTTTTCTTCTTGATAGCTTAACCAAGTCTCCCCCCTCTTGGCATTGGCGGTGCAGATAGCTTCCAAAAACCTTTGATTCGTTGGGGCCTTTCCTCCACGTACTTTTTTTTTTTTTATGACCTTCTGTCCCCCTGTTGGGCTTTTGTTGCACCCACTCCCCCCAGCCTGAAAATTCTGGGCTTCTGGCCCTTGTTCGTGACCTAATATGAAGAAGCTTGATAACAACACTTCCCCTTAGCGGGAGGGCCTTTTTTCTTCTTCCTTTTCTCTTTTTTCCCCTTCCTCCCCTCCCCCCTCCTTTCCCTCCCCCTCGGTTCTCAAGTGACGATTATGCTTTTTCGTCTTTAACGATTCCCCTTTTTTTCCGAGTCCCGGTTCTAATTGCCTTCTTGTTCCTTCAGTTGAAACCCCCCCGTGTTCCATCTCGGTTTTTTCCTAATTTTCCCCAGACTTCTCTTACCGCAGGATTGATGGCACGATGTTATTTTTTTGGAACGCCCCAGGTCTGCAGGATTTAACGAAGCTTTTTCTTTTTCCCCCCCCCCCATGCTTTGTTTTTTTTTTCATTTCGCCCGTTGTTTTTTCCCCCCCCGGCAATGCTGTAAATGCCCCCTAGTTTTTTCTTCTTTCCGACAGACTGCTTTTGGGACGTCCCTTTTTTTCTTTCCCCCCCCCCTTTTTTTCTTTCTCCCCTTTCCTTTTTTTTTCCCTTTCGCAAACCCGTTTTTCTCGCTTTCTCAACCCTCAGTATTTTCCAGCAGATGAACGCCCCCTTTCCTCCGCCTTTCTTGTTGTCTAAGTAAGCCGGGACAATTCGTTTCTTTTACGCCCGCCCTTCTTTCTGCCTGAGCCTGATTTCTTTTCTTGTGCCCCCCCTAGGTTTTTTTCGGAGAGACTTCTTTGTCTGACATCTCCATTTCACTAAACACGTTTTTCCTTTTTTACCAGCCCACCTCTTTGAACTTTTTCCCCCTCATGCACTTTTTCTCAGTGGGAATTTCGAGGGTGTCCACTTTTTTGGATCTCTAATCCCCTTTCTTTCCTTGACAGTTTGTTGGACTCTTTTTCTATTTTGATTGCTCCCCAACCTCTTTAAATTTCCTCCTTTCTCCTTTTTGTCCCTTTTTCTTTTTTTTTTTTTTCGGCCATTCCCTAATCCTGAAGCCGTCTTCCCCCCCTTTCTTCTTTTTTATTCTTTTTAGAACCCTTCTCGCCGGAACTGAGCTCGCTTTTTTCTCCGCCCGTTTTTGGGGCTTTGCCTACCGTTTCTCCTCAGCCAGTTTTCTTAGGTTTTCCCTTTCTTAGTTATCCAGTAGTGTTATACCGAAACGTCTTTTCCCTGCCCCCCCCCACGTTTTGAGTCTGCCCACCCCAGCGCGGGTTTTTGAGCACCCTTTAGATAGTCCCCTACAAACTTTGTGGAGCTTTTTTTTTTCCCCTTGACCCGTGCTAGGCTCTGATTTTCTTTTTCGAACCTTCTTTTTTTTTTAGAGCTTTGATAATGTCACCCTTTTTTATACCTTCTGAAATTCCTTGAGCTTCTCAGCCTCTCGAGAGTCCCCCCTCGCGTTGCATTTCCCTTGAGCCGACTTCCAGTCCTTCTTGATTGGAATAGCCCACCCCGTCTGGTTTTTTAATTTTGATTTTCCTGCGGGCGGGCGCGATTTTTCCTGAGCGAAATGGAACATTTCTTGAAGCCCTTTTCTGTTCAAGGATCCACCACCGCTTGCTGCGTATTGGCTTCTTTTTTAAATGCACTTTTTCACCGAGCTCTTTTTCAGACGGTAGATTCTTTTTGCTTTTTTTTTCAGGACATCCCGGCGATGAATCCCCCCCCTCCCACTTTCGAGTTGCTCCCCTGGTTACTCCTTTTTTCTTTGTTCTTTTTAGCTGGTGCGATATTGGGAAATCCTCTTCCCGGCTGCGGGTTGAAGGGACCGACTTTGTCGCTTTTCCCCTTCTTTCCCCTTTAAATCGCCGCCGATTGGGCTTTCTTATATTGAGATCACTTCATTACTAATTACGCTTTTTCAAAAAAGCCCTTTTTTTTGCAAGGGATTTCGCTGCCCTAACCTCAAATGAAGGGCCCCTCCGATCCTTTTCTGTTAGGTCTCTACGGAAAGTAAGGGTAAGACCTTACCCTCCTTTTTCTGGGCGTTTTCTCGCTTTTAATATTGTTTTTGTACCTGAGGAATTGTCTTCTTTTGGGCTACGAGGATTTTACCCGACGGCACTTGTCCCCCCTTAGAAAAGACTCCCTTCCAAGCCCTTGACCCTTGGAAGTTGAACAGCGTTGGTTCTTTTTCTTTATCCCCGCTGGTTCCCCCCCCCTTAGCCGCCCCGTTCCCGTTTTTCTCCGCTCTCCTTCTCCTCTTTCGGAGCCCCCACCCCCCACTCCTCGCCTAACAGGCCCCCTTTTCCTAACACAATTCATCTGTTTCCCCCCCCCCCCCTTTCTTTATGATATTGCCACCTCCCGATGAACTGGGGCCCCCCGTTATGGCACAGGATTTTTCGGTTGTTGGAACAGCTTAACATCTCTTTCCCCCGCGGACCTCTATCTTGGTGGCACCCCCCAGATTGGGGCTCTGCTTTCAAAAGATCCCGACCTTTCTTTGTGTATCGGCTTTTTAGCGGATTTTTCCGAAACTTTTCCCCCTTCGAGAAGTCCCAGAACCTTTTCAGGATTAGATTGTTTTCTTTTCTTTCCCCCCTTTTTTCTTACCTTTTTCAACTTCTGGATAGCGTCTTATTGAAGGTATAAAATTTACACGCTCGAGCCTTCCTTTCCCCCTGGATTTTTCCCTTTTTCTTTTTCCTGTCCCCTTTACCCTCCTCCAGAAAGCCACTAAGCGTTTTCCACAATAGTCTTTCTGTCTCGCCTTCCTCCCCGGGAATCCCGGATCCTTTAGATGCGTTTTAGGTTCTTTTCCTTTCACCTTTCGCGCTCCTCTGAATTGATCTCCTTTCTTCTTCGAGAAAGCTGAACGGGCCCAGCAGGCTTCTTTGCAGAGAGAGAGTCTCTTTTACTAATCCTTCGTGGTTTTTTTTTCGAGATTACTCCTACGGCTCACGGTAATAGCCTCCCGGTTTTTTTTCTTCCTTTTTTTCTTTTTTCAATGTTCTCGACACCCCTCCCTCGTTCTAGGACCTTTTTTTTTTTCCATTTTGTGAATCAATTTTTCCCAATTCTTTTTTTCACTACGAGCCCGAGTTTAACCTTTTTTTATTTCAGTTCCCCCCCGAGCTCTCTCCTATGTAATTTTCTTGATGGTCGTTAACTGAAGATTTATTCTGGCTTTTCCTTTTTCCTTTCTGAAAACCCCCCCTTCATATTTCTCCCTCTTTCCAGAGCGTTTTTTCTCTTTACCCTGAGCGATATCCCCCTCCGTTAAAACCTCAAAACAACTTTTTTTTTTTTCATCCGTCTTTTTTTTGTCTGCGACCTTCTCAACCCACCCTCTGGCGAATCCTCTTCAAGATTCGATTAATCGTCATCCTTACTTTTTTCGTTCCCCCCCTCCCCCCTTGGAGATTTTTTTCTTTTCCTGGCACCGCACAGAGTTACGCTCGAAGATTCTACCTTTTTCCAGGAACCTTTCCTGACATCGGCACCCTTTTCTTCCAGTTTTTGTATAAGCCAGTTTCCCTGAAACATCTTTTTAGTGCATGGGATTATAGCTACTTCCCCCCCGTGTTCTTTCTTTCCCCCAAGACTCTCTCTTTTTCCTTTTCTTCCTGGAAATACTCCCTTCAGAAGGACGGCTTTTTTCCCAGATTGTTGGGAGGTATTTTTTACCTCCGCTCTTCTACACCTTACCTCGTTTGCGTGGAGATTTCTCCCGTCGGGAAATCGTCCCGATGAGAGCTAGTTCTTCCCAACACCCCCCTGAATGCATGCACCCCTTTCTTCCCCCTTTCGCAGTCAAAACAATTGTAAAACCCCTTACCCGCACCCTCCCACTCGTTCATCGGCCCCCTCCTGTTTTCCGAATACGATTTCCCCCCCAGGCCCTTCTGTCCCTTGTTTTAGATATTTTTCTGAAAATCACTTTTCTAACATGGCTTCACTTCCTTTTATTTTTTTTTCTTCCTCCGATAGAACCCCTTTTATTCTTTTCCCTTACCAAACTCGATACAGAGATGCGACGACTCTTCCTTCAACCCGGCGGCCCCTAAAACACCCGCACCGCAACACTTCTCTCGACCCCCCAGCGAACACTGCTCCCCCCCTTTTCCCATCTAGGATTTTTTGTTCGCTCTGTTCTTTTCCTTTCAAACACCCGTGTACTTTTTCTCGTATCTTCATACCATTTTGCTAATGACGCCTTCGTTTACGCTCTCCTGAACACCGCGTTAAACCCCGTTAGCCCTGTTTCCCCCCCCTTCGCCTTTCCCCGTACACGCCTCTCGCTTATTCCCTCGCCTTATCCCTCCACATCCTGCATACTTTTCTTGCAGCTCCCAATAACCCCGCTAGCCAAGTGCGCCCGACTGATCTCTTTTTCTTTTTATTACCCTTTCAGGACCACCCTGATGACCAACGCTCCGGCAGATAACTTGTTCATCTTTCCCTTTTTTTTCAGAAGATATTCCCCGGGACAAGCTCCACTCCTCGGTGGTTTCTTTGAGCGAAAATCGTTTCCCCCTGGTTGTTCTCCCTTCCCCTTCCTTCGCCTTAGATACTCTTGATCAATTGGCTCCCTTTTTCTCAATTTTTTCCCGAATCCCCTGGATGCTCCAAGTTTTCAGCACAGACTGCGGGAGCCCTCCCGAGATTTTACGGCGTTTTTCCCCCAGGTTTTATCAAACCATAGGATTCCCCCTTCTTGTTCTGTTTGTCCCCCCCTTCACCCCCCCCCCGCAACTGTAATCCCCTTCTAGACCAACCATTTTTAAATTAGTCTTAGGTTTGCCCCATACTAAGCCCTTTTCTTCTTTTTACTTAACAATGATCTCTTGAAGATCATTCCCTTTATGTTGTCTTACTTGTGAATTGACTTTTGCTCCTCGTCTAGCTAAGCGAACAGTTTTTTCCCCCTTCTTACTCCTTATTCCTTGCCCTCGAGGAAGGCACTTTATTCGAGTCTATATTTTCTTTCCACCTTTTCCTGTATTTTTTTTTTCCCCTTTTTTTCATTCTAAGGATATTTTTCAAACCCGCCATTTGAGTTTCCGTTTCTTATGTGGTCCCTTTCACCCACGATTTTCTCTCCTTTTCCCGTCCCCGTCTTTTCTGCAGGCCTGAATCGTACATCTCCCTAGCATTTTGCCAGATTCCAATTACTATATTTTTTTTATAGTTGCGTAGACTTTTTTCCAATGCATGCTTCCCACTTACGGCTCACCTTTTTATACTGACAATTTCCTTTTTCTGATATAGGCTTTCTCCATTATCAGATGCTGATCCCCAGTAGGCCAACCTATGCTGGTCTTTTCCCCGAATTCACGTATTCATTAACAGACTTTGGATCTTTACTACTTCCCTTAGAACCCCCCCCAAGGCCCTGCCCCAAGACCCAAATAACTGAAGTGGTCACACAAATGATGCACCAATGGTACACCAGCCCCCCAATCCTTTCGCATGGATTTTAACAACAGCCCCAAAATTTTTTTTTTCCTTGCGCAGATCTCACGAGAATTTCTCCAATTCACAGCCACGGTGTCCGCTTGATCTCTTGCCCCCGCCCTGCCCCCCCCCACACCGACCCTTTTTAACTATAGAAACTTCCCAATTTGGAGCTCACTCCCCGGTAGACTTTTTTGCTCGCAAACGCTACTCCCTATTCTCTCCCTCCCCCCTAGACAAATCTCCTAAGACTTTTTTCCCGGCTCCGATTCCTTTCCCTAATTCTTCCTCTGTACCCCCCCCGGCCCTCGTGAAAATTTTCCTTCATTGCCCTTTTTCTTCTTTTTTGGTGTTTGTGACGGCTGTTTCCACTTCCTCCCTCCTCCTTCTAGCTTTTTTTTTTTTTTTTTTTTCGTTCTTTTACCCTTGCGCAATTTCACCTTGAATTGACCCCATTTTGTCTGCGATTGTTTTTCCTTCTTCGCCAAGGACATTTGTTTTTCTCTTCGGCCAATTTTACTCAAATCACTTTTTTTTAATTAGTTGAAGCGTCAGATGCCTCGCTTTGCTATCCTCTCCTCGAGTTTTGTACCCGGATTTGCTCCAATTATTAGAATGCTAAGCCGCCAAAATCCTCTTGGGAAAACACCTCTCCTTTAGTGTCAGTATTTTTCTTTTTCTCTCGGGGGTCCCTTTGTAATTCTTTTTGCGACGTTTTGCTTTACCAATGTTTTTTCAACACCCGCTGTACGTAAATAATCCCCCCCCCTTTTTTGTTCCTTCCCTGAGAGATTGTGATTTTTTCATAGATCCGGCCCCCCGGAGCTTTCGACCCCCAAAAGCGAACTCTATGTTTTTGACGTCTTCTCTCCCCCTTTTATTAGCCCCCATCCATTTTGATACCACCTTTACATTCTTCTTTAGGACTCGTTTTCTGGTTAGGAATCTTCTTTTCTTTTTCCTCGTTGCCCTTTTGGATAAATCTTCTCTTTTTTCTAGTATATGCTTTCCCATGATATCGGTTCGTCTTCGTTTCAAATTGAGCCCCCCCCCTTCCCTGATACTACTCCTCCAATCGGGTCCACCTTGAAAGAACTTTAGCCATTTAAACTCTTCCCCTTACCCTCGCGCTTTTCGTTTCTCTTGACCACCCGCCCCAGGAACGTGCTTCCCGTATTCCAACAATCTCTTTTGGGAATTTTCTCGGATGGCTTTTCTCTCGGCCTTTGTAGGGCAGTTTGCTTTCCCCCTCCATCCAGGAATTTTTTTTCATTCCTTTTTTTCCGTGTAACTTTTCCTCCGAACATTCCAGACTCTCAACTTCCTTTTAGCGTGCCATTTTCCCGCTTCGTCCGTCCTTCAATCGTCTTTCATGCCCCTTTTTTTTTTAGTAAACCCTTTTACTCAAACGTATCCCTCTTCTCGCGAGAGCCACCTTTTTTTTTGGAATCCCGGCACGCTTTCTCTTGAATCTCTCTCGCTTCTCTACTACGTCTCTCTTGCTGCCCCCTCTTTTTCTATTTTTTTTTGCCCGTGCCGGGTTTTTTCCGCGTGGCTTCTTTTCGCCCTGCTTTTTACATTACGTTTTTTTTTGAGTGTTTGTATCTGGTTTTGGCCTTCCCCCCCATGTCCACGGACTATTTTTCTTCAGTACCCGAAGCGTCTTTTTCGCCTCGCACGACCTCCCCGCGGAATATTTTGGCCGATCCCAAGTTAACCTTACCTTTCGGAATTTTTTTCGGCTTCCATTGCCCCCCTCCCCTCAAAGCTCCGACCACTTCCCCGCCCCCCGTCAATGACTCCCCTTTTCGCCTCCGATTCCCTTTTTTTAAAAATTTTTTCTTTTGGAGAGAACAGAAAGG
>Ga0179593_1372242_pt1 | contig 15260 bp, 11 predicted proteins | sample CZODoug2_1_08_16_FD_185931 | JGI IMG/M metagenome (GOLD analysis project Ga0179593, IMG submission 185931) | Vadose zone soil fungal communities from Angelo Coast Range Reserve, California, USA - CZODoug2_1_08_16fungal (PacBio error correction) | ecosystem: Environmental > Terrestrial > Soil >... | reverse complement strand
CGTCTGTTTCTTTATGTCCGATGTTTGTCGCGATTCACCCCGCTGCTTTTTGAGACTGTGCCCTGCCGCCCCTTCCTAAATTCCCTCATTGTTTTTCTGGCAATGGGGTCGACCTCCCCTCCCGGGACTCTTGCGACGAACAGGCCGGGTCGACCACCGCTCTTTTTAGCGGTTTTTTTCCCAACAGAACAGATGAAATATGGGCGATTTTACGCATCGCGTTATTGGCGAGTGATTACGTTTCGCCTTGGCCTCCCCCCCTGTTCATTTACTTTTGTTTGTTGAATCTACTATTAGAAAACTGTTTTGGGGCTTGATCTGTTTTTTACCTGTTCGCCAAAGGGCCTTCCTTTCAGAAGTGCGTTAACACCACCGTTGTTATTGGGTCCTTACTCCACTCCATCCCACCCCCACGATTTAGAGCTTTTTCCCCGAGTCGATGTCTGTCGCCGCACGTCTATTCTTGAACCGAAACATTGAGTACCCTCCACCCTTTAGCGAGAAAATGATGTCTGATAGACCGTCTACCACTCCTTTTTACTTCGCCCTGGGTGCTCTGGTTCTGGGGGGGGGTGTCACCCGCCGCGGCGCGCTTGTCGTGCCAGGGTCTCCTGAGATTCTGAATTTTAGGAGAGAAGATTGAGGCGCGCCTCTATTATGTCTTGGAGTTCCCGCAATGACCCACGCCACCCCCCCAAGGATGTTCTGAAGCCAATTGGCCCCGGCGATTTTATTTTGTCCCTTTTTCATAAGCGTTTGGACTGGAGAGGGGGCGCAATCCTGCCCCGTTCGCGTTTGGATTTTCTGCTTACCTCGACTCACCTCCCTAAGAACAGTTTTTTGTTCATCTTTTTAGTGGGTTGGTTGGTGCACGACTTCAAATATCGTGAAACTAACCTTGTCTCATGAATGCCCCTTGGTTCAAATTTGTACCGTGTCCTCTCCTTAGTACGGGCAAGTTTTTCCCTGGGATAAAGAGCAATAATAGAGGATTCGTTTGGTTTTTTTCTAAATTTATAAGCCCCCCCAGGATTGCCCCATTTTTTTAGGTGTGGGACTGCCTTTTCCTGATTTAGGCGATGACTGGCTCGAGGTTTTCAGCTCCTTGGATCTATGTATTTGCAGCCAGATAGGCCGTCCTTAAGACTCTGAGCTTGCAGATAGGAGTCAAGTTTTTTTTTTTTCCTCGATTTAGATTAGGGCCAGGTAAGTCCCACGGCCGTGACTGTTAATTTACGTTCTGCTTTTCCCCTTCAGTTTACGTGGGCATTGTCTTACCCCCAATTCAGTCACCGCACCCCAGATTCAGGTTTTTCCCTCCCCCCTGAGGGGACGCCCTGAAAGACGCGACAGCTCCCCTTTTTTGTGGCTGAGGGATCGGCACGACAAGGAATCGACCCCCCCTTCCTGTCGTTCCCTCCCGACATTAGGTATGACCAGGCTTTTCGATTCCTCCTGAGCGCGGTGAGTGTTTTTTTTTTCCATTTCTTATACTGCAGTCCCAAATCTTAACCTTTTCGGTCCGGGGGCGTTTTTTTTTCGACAGTCTCTGCACTAAGCACGATACGAGGTTTTTCCCCCATGGCTCGGGAGTTGATTGGTCCGGCTGTCCCCCTGGATCGCAGCGCCTCCCCCCCTGACCCTTTTTCCGCGGACTGGCGGTGGTGGCGTTTTTTCGTTGGTCGCGAGCCGCGTTCCTATTGAATATTCTTTTTTCTGAAGTGACCTTCCCCCCGTCCCGGGTGTTCGCAGCCCCAGTGAGCGGGCGAAACAATCTTTTCCCCCCTTTTGGCGAACCGAAAATTTCCGGCCGCCCCTTCCTCTTTCCTGGTGCTCCTTGACCCCCACGTTTTTCGGCGCCCCGGCTGCCCCCGGGGTGTTTTTGACAGGACGGGGGAGCTCTGCGCCCCCCCCCCAACCTTTTTTTTTTTTTTTTCCTGGGGCCAGCGCATTCTTTTCACATTCTTTCGCGCCCCGAAGCTTTTATTTGTGCTCGAAAGGTTGTGCGCTCTTCGTCTGCAGTGCCCGAGCGGTAGAATCCCGTCGGAAAACCCTCGTTCCTTGGTTATTTGCCCCAGGCTTTTGTAGCAGGGCCCCCCGTGCTATAACTTAATAAGCGCTTGGTTGTAACCCCACCATCCGATCGGGTCCCTTTTAGTTTTTTCTCCGTCTGGCAAGGGAGTGTATTCGCGGTGCCGCCAAAAGGGGCGTTATGGCGTTTAAGCGCACCCCTTTTCTATTCCCCCGTCCTTTACGGCCTGGTGGATTTCCCCCCTTCGTGTCTTGAGAAGAGGGACTCTGTTGAACTCTGCATGATCCCTTTTTTTTCGATACTCGGTTCTTTTCTTGTTGTTCTTGACCCACATCCGCCCAAATCTGTTCTTCTCGTTCAGGCTTGCGTTTTTTGGTTTCGCGATTTACCTCGTGGAGGGGAGTTTTGCTGCCCGAGGTTCCGATTTTTAGGTCTGTTAAGACCCTTGTTCGTAGACAAATCCTCCACTAAGGTAGTCAAAGAGGCGCATAGTGACTTTTCTCTAGATCCGCTCTTTCCCTGCGCGTTTTTCCGCGGTGCCCTTTCCCCGGTGCCTTTTTTTCGTCCTTCATCCTAGGGACCGGAAAGAGTGTCTTCCCGTCCCACGTGGCCGCCAGGAGATGGAGTATGTTTTTTAATTTATATATCCCTTTTACCATATCAGTTTTGTGTTTTTTGATAGTCTTCACGTCGCAATTCCCTCGTCTGTCGAGGTCGAATGGTTGACCCTTGCCGATGACCACTACCCTTCTTCGGTTAACGATTGTTTGCTTAAAATTTGGTCCTGAGTTTCCCAGAGCGCACCAACGGTGGATGGGTGTCAGCCTATTCGAGTGGTCCATTCCCCCCTGGTGACTTGTTCCATTTTTTAGTCTTTTGCCTATGTTCTCTGGGATGTGGGATCTACGTACTTTTCTTTTTTAACCTGTTCGTCCCTCCACGGAACCGGACCCAGATAGGAGGGACTTTCGGGGGTCAGGGACTACAAACAAGAGAGAAGAGTAAGGCTTTTCTTAAGGACGATCCCCCAGGTTTATCTACGGTTCCCATTGAGACCCCCCAACCCCAAGGGTACCGACCCCATTCTATCTACCAAGCTATATGCCACCTACCCTGATCGGAACCCATTCAGTTTTTTTCTTCCCTCTGATGCTAACCGACTTTGATATCCCCTCTCTTTCCTGCTGGGAAATTTTTTGGGTTTTTCAAGACGAGGGGGGGTCGGTTTTCATCCCCGACTTGCGCGGTTGGGTCCCTGGCCAGCCAACCCACACGGCCAACGCTTTTTTCTCTGGTGCCGCCAAATCGGGACCCATTAATTTTTTGCGGGCCCGTGACCAACGATTCTTACAGGTAGGCTTCAATGAGAGCAAAACCACCCGACGGAGTCCGTTCTTTCCGAGGTGCCTGGCTCGATATTTCCCTGCTTCGTATTTCCTCGTTGTTGGGAAGGGCGTTTTTCCCGCTCCGGGTTCTCGAATCGAGAGGGTCTTCCTGGTCCCCCACGCCTCAGCCCGGATTTGCTTTTCTATCGTGTTTCTAACTTTTTTTTTGACTCATGGCCCCAACCTTGGGCGGCTGCTCCCATTTGGCTCGTCGGAGGGTTCACGCCTGTGGCCTCGTCTCCCGTGTTTCCTTTTTAAGAGATGTTGGATTTTTTTCACGCCCCTGTGCCCCCCTGTTCTTTCGCGGCACCAAATTCGGCCAAAACCTTCCAATCTTTTTCGCGCTTCTTTTTGTTTCTCCCGCACCCAAGAGCCGCGGTCTCTTTGCTTGAGGCCTCAGACGCACCCATGCTTTTTTTTCTTCCACGCTTAACCGTTTAGCTTTCTGGAAACATTTGCAAGTGGCTTCCCTTTCGCACTTTCTGACTCTCCCGGTCCCTCTCTTCCTTTCCCGTTTTTACGGCAGACTAAAATCAGAGCTGGCACGTCGTTGCGTGGACAACAAAGACTGCTTGTGAGAGAGTTCGCCGGCCGAGTTCTTGATCGTTGCCTTCCCCACCGTCTTTACACGCGTGCACCACCCCCCGAGGGTCTTGGGTGAGCTGCCCCTAGGCCCCCCCTGCCTGCTTCCGCTCTTCACCGACACGGCCCCCCCACCGGTCAGTGTGTTGGAGCGGCCTTTTTTTACCCCCCAGGTCCAACTTTCTTCTTGGGCCGTCGAGGACACCTTTTAGCTCCTTTCCCCCCCAGGGGCTGCCGCATCATATGTTTGATGTATTTTTTTCCAGGAATTATAACCTTGCTATTTTGTTTCTTCTTAGTTGTTTTCGTTTACAGTTCAAGTGGCATTTTTTTGTCCCTAGGGGGCTGGACAGATACGTGCCAGCAACCAAGGGACACCAGTTCGTATCTCGACCCCCTAAGATTTAAGGTTCTTATCTGGCAGGATAATTTTAGTTTGTCTTTTTTCCACCCGAATGACCCCAGGCGAGCAAACTGTGGCGCCTCATGGGTTTTACGGAGAGTCGTTTTCGTGTTGCCGCGATGGGTTCCGCGTCCCCCACGAGTGTAAGTCGTTTTTGATTTGGCGCACCTAACTCGAACGCGGGGTGGCTCCCTGGTCTTTTTTCCCCCACATTCCCAATTTTTCACGACTGCTTAGTTGTTTTGCGCGACTTCAAGCGCGCTTCCCCCTCTTGAACGGGCGTCTGGTCTTGCCCGTAAACGACGTTTTAATCGCGCGATCATTTCCCTCCTGCCTGTTTCGCGGTCATGAATATCTTGGTCCAGACAGGTCCGTGCTTTGGAGCTTATAACATATTCGCCCACACAAAAATTTGCCGTGTTACCTTTTTCCCTGAGGGAAAAAGTTTGAAAGGACCTCTCTCTCCCCCGGGAGCCCGGCCCCCCCCAAACAGTCCTCCCCCTTCTTCCACGCCGGACTCCAGGCCCAGGATCCATTGGCCGTCCGGACCGCCGGATAGTTTGTGGTTCTCTCCCGTTGACCTCCAGGTATCGGCGATCCGCTTCATTTTCGCGCGCTTCTTTTTCAAGAAGGGAATTCCACACCCCCTGACCATAGGGTTGCCCCGCTTTTGGGACCCTTCACAGGTCCCCGTTCCCATGTCATTCCCCTTTTTTTAGCCCCGCCTTTTCAGTTCTCGACTTTCGCCGGCCCTTTTGGACCGCAATTTTTTGACTGTTAGAAGTGCCACGTGAGGGTTGCGCATTTCGCGTCGACACCTCGTTCTCGCTTGCTTGTGGACGCCTAGTGGGTGTGTAAATGGCTTGGTCACACGGCTACGGCGGTTTCGTGGCGAACCGTTTGCCTCTTAAGCCGCACTCGTTTTTGGGGCCCCAAAACACCTTTGCGATCTTATTGCCGTGATCAACACCATTTCCCGGGCCAAATTTACGTATCTGCTCCCGTTTTTGTCCCTGCCCTGCTGATTGCGTTCCCACCGATGTTTGGTTTTTTTTTTTGCTTTGTGACCAGCCCCTTTCTCACGCGTCCCAATCGGTTGCCGGTGTTTTCTTCGCGCTGTTCGTGAGCCGTTGCCGCGTCCCCAAAACTTTTCCTTGTAGTTTTTTTTTTTTTCCTTAGGGGGAGACTTTTTTGTTGGTTCCACCCGGGGCTCTCATCGGTGGCTGTTTTTGAAGAGTGTCGAATTATCCCCCAGGCCTTCCGATAGGAGTTCCCCAATCGGTTTTTTTGTTTAGATTACTTCCATTTCTTCGAGGCGCCTTCGGGCGCACGCTCACACTATTGCTTTTTCGGAATGGCCAAGTCTTTTCACACCCTATAAACCCACTCCGTTCCTCCCTGTCCGATTTTTTTTTTCATTGCCCGGCAGCTCCGTCCTCCCCTCTGCCTTTTTTTTTCAACCCTGCCAGGGTCGCAACCAGACCAAAATATACTTTGGTAGGCGTGTCGGTTGCCCTAAGTGCTGTCCCCCCTCTGTGGGCGATGAGCTCTTTTATCTTTGAAATACCGATCCGTTTTTTTTCTGGCTAACGTAGTGGCCCTCTTGTTCGTCCTTTGCCGAGGAGTCACTTTTCGCCCTTGGTTTGCGTCCCCCTAAACGTTTGCGATCGCGTCGGTCGGGCAACGTTCGTTTTTTTTTTTCCACCGTTGAAAAACTTTTTGCCTTCCCCCTCGGGTGGCCGGTTTTTGCCTGTCCCACCACCCCTGGAGTTTGATGGCTTCCTCTTTTTGACCCCCGACCAGTTGAGCCGTCCGTAGTTCGATGCGGGACGCCTCCCATTTATAGTTGGTTGCGTCCAGGTGCACATTTTCTTGCCCCCAATGTGGCCGGTGACCCCCCCCCTCCCCTCGAACCAGGCAAGCTTTCCGCGTGCCTGCCATTGATACCTTTCCCCGTTGGCGCACTGTTCCGCCGGGCGTGTCCTTTGTTTTGCCGTTCTCGAGCTCGTTTCCTGAGGGCGGCTCTACTCCTGGCTTGCCGCTTCGATTGGCTTCGATTTTGATGCCAACTCCGTGTTTTGAAGGGGCCTGTCGAGGGCTTTGGGCTGTGGTCTTTTAATTTTTTAATTATTCGCCTTGGACGCCTTCGCCCTTCCCCGTTCTTGCCGTAGTGGACCTCTACCAGAAATAGCGAGCAAAGTTTTGTGGGCCCAGACCGGTTTTTTCGGCGCGAACAAAGTTTTTTCCCTTTTTTTCCCTATCGGCCCAGAGAGGCGGCTGTTGCGGTGCCCAAACCTGCCCCCAAGTATTCCTTGATTTTCCAAGTTTGTTTAGATGACCGGGCAACTCTCAAGGGGAGCGGTTTGAAAGCACTCGTCGCCCCGAAAATACAGGCAGTTACGATTGAGGTGGGTTCTCCGATTATAGTTTCCCCTATTTTCCATCCTATTGTGTTTTTACGTAGCATGGTATCGATTTTCCGGGCTCCCCAGCTCCGTTCATTGGTTCCCGGGGGGCCCCTTTTTTCCAAGGACCCTTGGAGGCCCCCCCCCGCGATCTCTGGACAGTTTTGGCAGTATTAACGTAGTGAACGATAGTTTCGTCTGCTTGTCTTTTCTGATGCCTTAGCGCTGGAGGAAGCGGTTTTAGGCGCTTCTTGGGGCCTTTTTTTTCGGAGGAACACCGTTCCCAAAACGAACGGTCGTTTGTGGAAACGAGATTCTGTGGGACGGCTAACTTTTTTTTGGATCCGATCCCCCCCCGAGGCGAGGGTGTGAATATTGCAAGAACGAATTCGACCCGTGTCGTAGTGATTTATCCCCCGAGTTCCTTTTTGTCGTGATCGGACTATCAGGCGTTTGAAGAGGGGGAGGTCCAGTCAAAGAGGGTCCAACTTTGAGGGGTCGATTGCGGGAGAGCCTTCTGACGCCTTGGGTATAGAAGTGTCCTTGTAGGGTGCCAGAATCTGGACTGGCTCTGCATGATCTAGGTCTATCTTTTCCCATTTCCCTTCCCCTCTCTGAAGTGGCTGTTGATTTCCCGGGCTTTGAGATTTGTCCAGGCCTGAGCTGGTCGTTTTTCTCTATAGCTTGATTGCAGGAGTTCCAGTGAGCTCTGCACCCTCCCGGAGTTGGGCGAGCCGAAGCTTCCTTTTTTTTTTTTTTTTTTACGTTAGTCACCCTTCGGGTGAGCCCGCGCTCGGGTCGACGTCCCCCTTGTAAACACCCCTGTTTTTTTTTTTCCCCGGCGGGCAAGCGAGGAACCCTTGTAGGCGCGAGAAAATCCTTTGGGCGATGGATCTTTTGACCCCATAGACGAGCCGCAATCAGAGGTTGTATTTTCGAGCTGGGCGAATCTTCGTTTTCGGCTGTGACCCGCGCTGTTCTCATTTCCGGCTGTATACTGACCCTGCAGTTGAAACCGTTCCCAGGGTTTTGCCCCGGGCAAAAACGGCTTTCTAGACTGCCCCCGACGCGCGTGCCAGGGGCAATTCTCGGAAGGGTATGTTGTGCTTTTTATTTTCGAGCAAGCGAATATGTGGAGGGTGCCGGTTTGCGTTGGAACACCGCGTGTTTTTTTGAGATGCCTTTACTCTCCTGCCCCCCCCACCCACGAGAGGTGACCCAAAACAGAGATTGAATAGTACCTACAGTTTGTGATACTCTGAGTCTAGGATTCCTTAATGACAAGTTCTTTCCAGAAAGGATTTGGCCGAGGGGGCGACGGATCCATGACTGGTGGATACCTCGTTTCATTGTCGTTTGTGGATAGGTGACCCGCCCATCCCCTGACCTTCTCGGCCGCATATGGTTTTTCGGCTGGTTGACTCACCGCTTTTCCCCGGCGCTTCCTCGGGATCTTTTCTTCGTTTCCCCCCAAGAAAATTTTTTAGGATCCCCATTCCCTTTCGGTGACCAAATGTTCGGAATTGGGCCTGTTTTTTTCCCCTTCGATATACTGCCCATCCCCTTGCGTGGCGGGCTCGTGGTAACATCCGTTCTTATCATACTCTTTCAGATTTTTATGACCGCTGGGGGAGGCCGATTATACATGGGACTCTCCCTCCAGATGGGCTGTTTCTATCTTTTTTAAGTTGTCCCTAACCTTTGTGTTTGTTTGAGCGGATTTTTCCTCTCATCTGCTACCACCGTCTCCCCTGGGTGGGTCGCCCTGGGAGTGCTCGCCATATTCTTACATGTCTTTTCCCCCGCGGGTTTGACTACGTCCGGGCGGTCGGTGTGCCCCCCCCACGTTGACCCCCCTTTGAGTAACCCGCCCATTTGGTAAGAATTCATTCGATCTCAACCATTCCGGGTCCCCTACCGGATTGCTTCTTTTTTATACCGGCTGCTTTCCTTTTTATCGCCCACTGTTTTTGGCAGGACCACCCCGCAAACCTTTTTTCGCCCTGGGCTTTTGTCCGATTTTCGATTTCAGGTTTTTTGACTCTTTCTAACCACTCTGACAAGTTTTTTTTTGCCCCCAAAATTCCCGGAAGTGTGACTTTCTAACTTTGTGTGCGTGAGGTCTTGTAGTCTACACGCTCCCCCCGAGGTATCACACCTTTCTCTGAGGTCTCGTCCCCCCTTTCGAAAACTTTCCTCTGCGCAGGTTTTTTCTCGCGGCTTTTTTTTTTTTTTTTTTTAAAGATGAAAGTCGATGGACCTTGCGGATGGTTTTTGTGCCCTAGTCGTTTTTTTACTGTTTTCCAAGGGGTCCGTCCACGTTGTTCAACATGCCCACCCCCTCACCATGAGGAAAACACGATTGATCCGGACGGCCAGCTCCCCCAAACCACTCCCCCATTCTTCTTGATTGTATGACCGAGACTTCGAGTGCGAAGGATAGCATTTTGGTGGGCCGTTTTTTTGTTTTTTTCCCCAGCACCCAAACCTTTTTCTGAATGATATAAAGGCCCTATCGCTTTCCTTTTTTTAATTCCTGGTCCGTAATTGTGGGACCCGGCGGGCCCCAATAGAACGAATATCATTCCCCGCCTCTATCCCCCCGTGAGAGTCTTCCCTACGTTGCAGGCAACCGCGTATATGTTAACCCTTCAGGAGCTTTCTGTTTTTAACTTATTTGCTCTCTGCCCCCCTTCCCCCCCCCGGGTAACCCGCCTTATTGCGCTGCGAACGTTTTTTTTTCGACTTCGCTGACCTTTGTTGGACTCTTTTCTTTTCGTTTGGTGACGGTGAGTCCTATACTATTTCGGTTATTCACCCACGGAAGCTCGGGGCTCGGCATCCCCCCCCCCGTCCATTTTTTTTTTTTTTTTTCTTCGCGGCCGAGGATAAGCTGCCGTCCTCCCTTGAATCCAGCTTTCTTTCCTTGCTCAAACAATATGTCTTCAGGATGCGTTCGAGCGCTCTGCCCCGGCCCCTGTGCTTCTGAAGAGTCTAACCGGAAACACGCCGCGCTCTCTTTTTTCCCGGCGTACTGTTAATCCAACCTCCCGAGCTGTTTTGGGCGACACTTTGAAGAAGGTCCTAGATCCCGTGGGATGCTACCGCCATCTTGACCCGCAACCTTTACCAGAGTGGCTTTTTCGGCTACCCCCCCCGGTCCCAGCTCCTCGCTGCTGTATTTCCCGTTAGACTTGAACAACGGGGATAGGAGGTCGGCGCGGCACCCCCTCATCTGGTTTCAGGGTAAAGATCGAATTATTCGTTTGGCCGGATTTCCACTGTTGCCGCGACACCCCCTTCGAGTTCGTGCTTTTCTGAGTATGTTCCTTTTTTGTGAGGAAACGATTTTCTACAGGGCCTCGCGTGCTTTTTTGCGGGTCTTTGGGTTGGACCAAGAGTGATTAACCTTTGCTGCCACCCTCGGTCCTCCCCCTTCCCCCGCGTTTCCTACCATTTTACCACAAGAAGACTGTTGGGTATGCGCGCAGTGGGAACAGAACAAGGCGCTGGTTGTCGGAACCCCATTTTTACTTGCGTGATCTTTCGCGCCTTACGTTTAAGGCAGGTAGGTTCGCGCTTCGCCGGCCTCACCCCCTAGATTAATGAGGATTTTGGATTAACGTCCCTCGTCATTTTGGCGCTGCACCGAGGAGTGCTTTTCCCCACAGCCCCCCTGTTAGTCTTTTTCGTGCTAGTAAAGGGGGACGCTTCGAGAGATACTTGCTTCTTGAGCGAAGACTTTCTAGAACCTCTGCCCACTTGGAAGAGTCTGACTGGAGAGATCGGCACCGATTATGGAAGTGTTTCCAGTCCTCCCTCAAAGATTAGAAACAAACCGTTTCTCGGCCTTTTCTTCCCGCGAGGGCACCGTTCAGGCCGGGTCGCGCTGATGGCCCGTGCCCGCCGCTTCCCCCGTCCTGGTACCTTCCCAACCGAAAAGAAAGCTTCCGAGGGGTGTCCAGCCCTTTCAACGGACCGCCCGTTTTGGGCGAGTCTTGAAAATTCCCAGCATTGTAGAGGCAATTTCGCCCCGGGCCGATAGAGTCGCTTAGCTCTCGGTCCTCCTTTTTGTGACCAGTATTAAAGTTCTCGCAACCCCCCCAGGGCAGTTTGTTGGGTGGGTGACCCGCGAAAAAAAGGGGGGAAATGGTTTTACCCTCCCTCTGAGAATTTTTGTTGATGGGCCCTTACGGGAGTTTTTCCAGAAGCGGGCAATGTTCGAAACTGTTCTATTTTGACGACTTTCCACTTTACCGTGCTTTGAATCCTCCCGAGCTCGGTCCCTTGGAGGGTTCTACGATTGGTACGCTTTGGTTTTTTTTCCCCCTTTAGGGTTCCACAGTCCCTGAAAGGGGCGGTAACGTTCGTGGTCGCAACCACTTTAAAGAACAGCAGCCCCCTCATTCTTCCGCCGTCCCACACTGCCCCGGTCCAAACCCGGCGGTTGAATCATCTTGTCAATGTTTTTTTTACACGCCATGGGGCCCACTTTCTGTGCCTATTCTTGCGCCATCGAATCCCCCTCTTATTTGTTTAGAGAAGGACCAGGCAACCAGTGTGGTGAAGCTTCGTTGCCCCGCGCCGCAGCCCCGATCGGCTTTTCGACAGTCCTGTTTCTTCGGCGCTTAGGGAGCGCGGCACGGGACCCCTTCCCCCCCCCAGAGTCCTTTTAATTGGGTGTGGATTTTGTGGGACCACCGTGCTGGCCCATTTCCCCCACTTTTCCCTGGCGGTTGTCCAGCGTGCGTCCTCGTACTCCCTTCCCCCCCTGGTCACTTCAATCGAGAGAGGGGTATACTTCCCCGCCCCTTTTTTTGTTGTTGGACTATTGTCTTTCAGTTGATTTGCGGCACTTCTCCACCCGGTTCTGGCTGCGTGTTAATTTTTCTGAAGTTTTCAACATCCTTTAAGGTTAGAACGTCCTCCTGTTGCACTTTTTGTCGTCGGCCGGCTCCCCCCCGAACCGCGTTACCGGAGAGTGAAACACAAACAGTTGCCTTCGGGTCTACAGTTCCCCCCCAAAACAGATAGGTGTCTCTTGACATGGTTTCCTTGAAGGATGCCTCTGGTTCTAGTTATCCAGCAAACTCGTCCCGCGTTCCTGGGCGCAGTAGATAACGGATTTCCCCCCCCGCCATTTTTCGGTTCCGGGTGACCCCTGAGATCGTAGATATATTCCTGGCCCCCCCATTGCATTCGGATTGAGCGGTCGAGAGGTTCGCCCACCCTTTTAGTCGTTTGCCACTGGACGGGGCCCGTCTTTGCGTTTTTGACCGCCTTGTTCACCCACCTTCGTAGTTTTTCCTCCCCCCCCCTAGATTTTAAAAGGTAAGTTTCGTGAAAACTCCGGCGTGAGCTGCGGGAAGCAAAGTTCAGTTTCCGCTCGACGGCCCCTTGCCCGGCCCCCCCCAATGGCCGCCGGATTACCGCTTGACTCATCCCCAAGAGCTTTAGGGGACTCTATCTTGGCAGGTTTGTTTTCCTTAAAACCGCCGCTTTTTTCGCCTCTTTGTAGTCCCCGGTCAGGCTCTCTTTGCGAGTGGCGGCGCCTGCTTCTTTCGGCGCTTCTGGTGCTGTGTCTCTTGGCTTTTTTTCCGCCCCCACCCATAAGTTCGTAGTTGAGGAGTGGGTACTGAAAGGAGAGATTTCTGGCGTCTTGGCTGGTGGATTCCCTTCTTTTCGCGTTTGAGCGGCCGCGCCCTTACGCTTTTTTCTTCCCTTTTGGCTGCTCAGGTGAGATTTCCAAAAAAAGCCACGGTAGCACTTTTGTTGTGGGTCCCGATATCTAGCTCATCACCACATTCAGTATCCTAGGGGACCAAAATTCCACCTTTTTTTTAGTCCCTCCTATTCACCAGTTTCTCGAGGCAAATAACGCAGGTGATGTCTTCTCGCATCTTCCAACAGGCTATAATCTCCTAGTTTGAAACTTTTAGGATGAACGAAGCCCGAATTGAGTTTTGTGAGGTTGGTTTGGAAGCTCCTTTCGGCACTTTTGATTGCCCTTCTCGGAGTTTGCGCGTCTGATCAGTGATTTTTCGATGTCTGGTTTTTAGACACGAGTGGTAGACCGCTCCCACTGGCGCGTTTGATGGATATGCTGTCCAACGCATTGTTTTGTTTTGCCTCGATTAATAAGACATGACTGGAGACCCGACTGAGGAGTTTCGATTGTAAAGTAGATAGATGTGGGGCAGGTGAGAGGGTTTCCCCTTAGGGGAGTTCAACTCCCCCGTCCGGAGAAACCTAAAGGAGCAGAAACCGTTCCCGGAGGGGTTGGCCACCGTATGAGATGTGAGGATCGGGGGACGGGCCGCATGGCCCCAATAGAAGCCTGCGTCACCTTCTGTCGCGCCCGCCCGTGTTTTTCCCTGGCCCCCCCCCAAGACTTCCTCCAAGTATTTGCGAGTTTCTATCGCTTGGACCGGCGTGGTGGTCGCAGGCTGCGCCCGTGTATGGGCGTTCCATATGGTTTCCTTCAGATTAAGCCCGGAGAAGGTCAGGTGCGGTTCTCGGGGTTTGCGGCTCAATGGCATTCTTCTTGCGATTCTGAAGGATAGGGGGGTCGCCCCGTGTCGCCCGTCTCTGTTCTGTTCGTCGGCATCTTCCGGAACTTCTTGGGCGGAGTTTTCCCCTTGCCCCTGAGCACCTGGATCGTGTGGCTAAGTTTCGTGGGTTCCTCAGTAAGTCTGGGCTTGGAGTTTCCGGGATGACCTAGGCTTATTGCCAGGAAGGTCCCATTTCGGGCGGGGGCGGTGAGTTTAGGCTCTGATCTAGAGGGAGGTCGTCCCCTAAGTTTCGGGTTGTGGTTGATACCCTAACAACGGGTACGCTTGAGTGCGCTCGTTTCGGTTTTCGCTCCGTTTATCCCCCCGTGTGCGTCGGGGGGGCAAACGCTTGGGGCGTGACCGTCTTGACTAGAGACAATTCAGAACTACCGGGTTCGCTCAATTTAGCGCGTTGATTCTTTAGTTCTCTGTGTCCCTACAAGCTATTCCCTCGACCCTTGATAGAGGATTTGTTTGAGATTTTTTTCCTTCGTCGAGGGTGCCCCGTCTGGAGAATCTTCGGTTGGCCAAAGGAAAAGCCTGTGTGGAACACCTAGATCCAGGGCGACCTGTCAGAACCGAACCCCCAGTTTATTAGCCCTGTCGGAGGGAGCGTCGTCGGTCCCCTCCGGCTGAGTTTTTGAGGTAGTTTTGTTTGCGCTTTTTGTGAGTCTAGTTTGCGATTTGTATAGGTTTTGATTTTTTATGGGTGACGGTTTGTGCCCCCAACGCGGTTTGAGTGAACCTTTTCGCTCCTCACAAACTCTTTTTCCAAGATTCCTTTTCTCCCCGCTTGATCCCCATTCATAAGTGATCATCCTTTCCCCAATACCCGAAGGAGCTGGCGAGTTTTTGACTCGTGTATCAATCCTGTTGCTTTGTATCACCCTCCGTGCGCTTTTGTTACTTCGGAAGCCTAACCTCCCTGTGTAACTATTCTTCGGTCCTTAGACAACTATGATTCTTCCGCGCCCTTTGGTGGATCCCACTGCGATTTCCTAGGGTCGGTCGGGAAGCTCGGTCTTCTTCATTACAAGGACCAACAAGTTAGTAGTTCCATTTTTCGCCCCTTTCCGGTAGTTTAGTTCCTTAACCACTCTTCAATCTTGATTTTCGGTCCATGATCCTTTCGGGCTATACCTTTTTCTAACCCCTTCCCCCCGGGGTTTTGTTGATATCGCGGCATCCCTTCCTGACCCGCTGCCAAAGGGTCAAAATCGCCGCCGGGGCCACGGTTTTCACCACCTATTGGGGGGACTGAGGAGGCATCTTTTCTGCCCCCTCACAAGTTGGCAATTACTGTTGCTGCACCTCCCCTTTCCTAAACCCTTGGTTTTTTGAGAGGCGATGCAGTCTCCCCATATTCTTTTTTATAGAGTGTCTAATCGACTTGGCTCCCCCCTGATTTTTTTTGCCGCTCCCCATTAGTTTTTTCCAAGGCCGTTTCTGAGGTTCTTGTTTTCTCTAAGTTTGGTTGCCCGTTGCGCACCCCACCCGTGTTGGGCCTGGAGCCTTCAGTATTATTTCGATGCATCAAACCGGGTCCGCCCCAAGACTGGTTGTTGATATTTGCCTTTGCCCCCCTTCTAGGTGCTCTTTTTATTTCCGACATTGCGACGCGCCAAATTTGCCGTCGGATCTGGTCTCGTTTCGTGTTAACCAACGCGAGGGCCCCAACTGAACCGGCGTTTCTTTCTATTTTGCCCGGGTGGTGGGCGGGGTAACTCCACCGCGCCCGTACGGGATCTTCCCCAACCCCCCCCCTCTTATTTTCGCGTCGGTGCCATCCGGCGGTCGCTGTTCTGCGCGTGTAGAGAGAGTATTAAGGTTGTAGGCGTGCAAGGGGGCAAATGAAGTTGGAACCCCCGATGGGTGAGTGCAAGGAGACTTTCCCTTTCAGAG
>Ga0179593_1307745_pt1 | contig 15260 bp, 16 predicted proteins | sample CZODoug2_1_08_16_FD_185931 | JGI IMG/M metagenome (GOLD analysis project Ga0179593, IMG submission 185931) | Vadose zone soil fungal communities from Angelo Coast Range Reserve, California, USA - CZODoug2_1_08_16fungal (PacBio error correction) | ecosystem: Environmental > Terrestrial > Soil >... | reverse complement strand
CTTTCACTTTCGTCATTCTGGTGCTTTACTTCCCAGGACCGAGCTTCCTTACTTTCTATTTCTTGCCTATTTACTTCTACCTCTATGCCGGCCTTTGTGCCGTATGAGCAAAGCGATTCCTTTTCAACACCGCTCGCTCTCCTTCCAGCTCTAAAGATATTTCGCCAGCAACCGGCTTGATTTTCTATTCGATGCATATGCCCTTTTTACGACTTCGCGTCCTTCCTGCTTATCATGCCCTTGCATTTTAAGGTGAAGAGTGAAATTATGGGCCCTTTAATTAGATCTTCCCCTCCTTTCTATTTTGTCTCTTCTTTGATTAGTAGTAGGGACCTTTTTCATGGTCCTGTCTTCACTGAGCGTGAGTGAACAGTTTTCTAAATTCTTTCGTACTTCTCCTTTCTTTTTTTGGGCTTCCCCCCCCCCCTCTCCCCACCTAAAAGGTGCCCCCGTCCCTTACGCCCCTACCTGATTGACATCGAAACTTTAACCCACCATCTAGGATTCTTTTCGGGACTTGCCTCCGTCACTTTGTACCCTTTTCCAATTACTAGGTTTTATTAGTTTCTTTCTCTAAGTCCCCTTCTTCGCTGCACTTATTCTTCGCTCACGCATATTCACTGGTTTGTTAATTTCCTCTTTTAACTTGCCTTAGTCGTTTTTTGGTGATAAATTTTTTTTAATCCCCCTGCTTCCCTCTTTTCTCCCACCTGAGTCCAGCATGTCTTACCGATCATAAATCATGGGCTTTTACGTTTTTGGTTTTTTTTTCTGCATGATCTGACCCCCCAGGTCGTCGCATGACGTGGTTTATGGAAGTAATGCGGCGCCATTTGTGGTATTCGGTCTGTCCCCCGATGTCCCTCCCTTCCTTGTACGGTGTCCCCCTCGATATGATGGTCTGGCATATTTGACTAATACTGATCCATTTACTTATCTGGAGAGTTGACCCCCGTTTTTTTTTTCCTTTTTTTCCCTTCCACCTCCGTTCCCCCTTTGTTGACCCCGTTTGGATGGACACCCTGCCCCCATCACTGCGATTCAGACACGCCGACGGGCCGCTGATCCTTTTTTCCGCGACACCCCTTCCCTTCTTATGTTTTTGGATTGGTGGATAGCTATAGACCTTGCTCTTCTTTATGGACGATCCCTTCCCCCCCCCCTAGGAGTTCAAGCATGTTCTTTGTCCCTATTCCTATTCTGACGGCCTTTTTTCACTTCCCTCGACGTCCTTTTCATCCCCCGGGGTTGTCCCTCTTTTTGATTTCCAATTCGTCTTTTCCCTCCAACTCTCTTAACGATTTAACTCCTTCTTTCTCCGCAAGTGGAGACGACGGTGAATCCTACTCACACTGCCAAGAGCAATCAGGTTCCCGCAAAACCCTATTTGGTGCGCGGCTCTCTTTCTTAACCACCCCTTTTTTCCCTGCTCACAGGCAGTGATGACCGTGCATTTCTTTCTCTGCCCATTCCCCTTTCTTTTCCATCACAAGCGTTTTGGTCAGACTGAGCCCCCCGTCTCTCCCATATCCCTTGAAAGGATAAGTCCCCTTTTTTCTTAGAGAAGAGTCAGAGCAGAATTAACCCTATCTCTCCCCCCCCCCCCATCGCCTGCTTTCCCCGCTCAGTTAGTGACTCTTGCCTCGCAGTCCCCCCTTCCGCCGCAGCCAGTCGACCCTGTTCCTGCTCCCCTGCCACGCCTTCCTTTCGAACCCCCCGACTTCGCGGCTGATCCTTCCACATTGCTCCGTTCCCCCCCTCCTTCTCGTGACTATCCCCGGCCCCTCCTTTGGGAAAACTTTTCTGAGGGAAAATGTACCCGTAACATTGCAGCATTTAACTTTTTTTTGCGAGCCGCTTCCCCCCTCCCTACCCAGTCTTAGAGAGCTTACCTCCTTTCTGTTCTTTCCCTTCCCCCCCAAGTCTTTTTCATCGCAGGATTCCCTTTAGAAATGAAGAGCAGGTCAGGTATTAAAGACTGCGAATTTCTCACTTCTCGCGAGCTGCAGACTATTTTTCCTTCCCCTAGCTTTTCCGGCAAATGGGGTCGGATTTCCCCGCCGCACGGGCAGTATTGGAGAAATGAGCGACTTCTCCATTGTCTGTTGCACGTGTGTCGGCTTTCGATAGCCTCTATTCTCGTTTTTTTTTTTTTTGTCCCCCTGAGAGGCTAAGGGACCTGTGTGCTTTTTCCCAGATAGAGCCAGAGAGTTAGGTTTTTTTTTTCCTCGCCTCTTCGGCAATGACGATTACTTTTGACTCCCTTCTCGTCTGCCCTCCCCTTCCTCAACTCTGGGTTTTCTATCCCCTCTCCCTATATCTCTTTCCCCCCCCCTAGTTTTTGGTTGTTTCTTCTTCTCTGATTGTCTGACACCCCAAAGCTTTCGTCCGTGCTTTCAGCGTTCCATCAGTTCCTCCTCCTCCTTGTAATGAGAAGAACACCAGGCCGCATCTATGATCCCTCGATCGCACAGTTTCTTTATTCCTCCTCCCTATGGAGCGATACTTCTTCTGAATTCTTCGATCGACGTGAATCGTCCCTCCTTTCCTAAGTTTTTTTGACCTTTTTAACCTCTGAGAGTGATCTGGTCAGCCGGCACCCCTGTCGTTCGGACTTCCCCCCCCCTACGCACCCGAACTTCTTGTCTGCGGATCCTTCCCTTAAAATTGCGCCTTTTTTCTTTAGACACCCTCGATGGACTTTATGACTTTCCACACGCTGCTTTAAGAATCATAGGTATTTCAAGCCCCATCCCCCCCCCCAGGCACGCTCTGACCCCTTTCGTTGTTCTGGTCAGTTTTATTTCCTTCCCCCTCTCTCTAACCTAGTGAAAGTCTTTTGTTTACTTTCGGAGGTTCCCTCTACACGTCCCGACAGGAGTTGAATTGATAGTTAGCCCTTTCCCCTTCGATTTTTCGCGCCGTCAGCCTCAGTCTTTTTTCCTCCCCAGACGCCCCCCCGCCTTCGTCATGTCATTTTCGTGGGCGTACGGATTCTCCTAGTACATGGCGCTGGCGAGTGTCTGCACCTGCTCCGGCCGATTGTTTTGTTTTTTGTTGGAACTTCTTCATGGAAATCATTACGAAAATTGTTCTACCTTAACTTTCTTTCTAGGGCGCTAATGGTCTCCCCCAATGGCTCCCCTCTTGTAGTTTTTTACTCTTTTTCTGCCCTCTTCCCAACCTATGATTCCCTATTTCCTTCGTGGATTTCCATAATCGAGCGTCCCATAAATCCCTTGTTTCTGTTAATTTAAGATCCTTTTGTATGTCCTTTTTTGCTCCTGACTGAAGCCTTTCCCTTTTTCTCGTCCCCTCCCCTTTACTGGTCTTTTTTTTTACCCTTTGCATCCATAACCTTCTTTGAACCCCAAAACCATGTCTGCCTTAATTTTCTGGGAGAGAGGATTCCTTCCGGTTCCTACGCGCCCCTTCGTTTTTTTTTTCCAAGCTCCTCTTCATTCCGTATCACCCCCTTCTCTCTCTTAATCCCGAATTCCCCTAGACCATTCAAGCCCTTTAGAGTTAGGCAACTTTCGATCTCGCCGGCACCGATGTGAGTTTGTCCCGATTGCAGATTCTTTCTCCATACCATTTTTGTCTGCCCAGTCCGGCTGTGCACGACATCCCCGGAAATAGCGTCTAAATTTTTCAATTGAGCCGCCCGCTCGATATTGCCTCCCCCTTTTATCTCTTATGTTTTTTGACGCCCCACCCCGCAGGCGCGGCCGGCCCTCTTTTCCTCGGTCCATCCGCAAATCAGGCTACAGCCAGCGCCCCTTCCGTCTTTTCCCTTTGATACATTCCTGGTCCGCGCCCCCCAGAACTCCATCAATCGAAGCATGCTTTATCGATCTCCAGTTTCCCCTCTTCCCTCCCTGTTCGAGAGCCTTTCCCGTCCGCGGGATGTTTTGCTCCCAGACTCAGAAGTTCCCCAGACGGCACATCATCTCCCACCCCCCTTCATCCTCTTATCTCGCTCTTTTTTTCCTTTTCTCTCCCATCTCCCCCCCCAATTCCCCTCACCCTTTTCTAGGCTTGGTTTGATTTCCGCTGAATGTTTGAAGCCCGCCCTCCTTCCCCTCATGGCCTTTTACGTTTCTTCTTTCCCCTAAGGAGTTCTCTTAAAGAAATTTTTCTCTTCGACTCCTCTCGAACCGGCTTCTTTTTCCGTCGCCGACAATTTTTAAGCTTCGTTCCTTCCCGCGCCTTTTTAAGTCCAAGGAACCCCTTCCTGCGACGTCCTCCCGAGCAAAGCCCGAAAAATAGGTTGTCCCTTTTACTCATCGGCCCCCCTCTGACTGCTCCGGACCCTTTCCCTTTAACTCCGGTTTCACTGTTTTTTGTGTGGGGCTTCCCTTTCGAGGTACACGCATATTCCTTCTTCCTGCCCCCATCTTTCTTTTGCGTTCCCTTCTTTTTTTTTTCACCCTTCCATCTTTTGCTGTTCTTCTTAAGGTTCCGGTTTTTTTCACGGTGGCATTCCTTCCAGCAACGTGCTGACTCCCTGACCGCCCCTTTGCTTTCCCGGCATTGCATTTTATTCTCCGCCGATGTACCCTGGTCTCATCACCTTTTCCCCAAAGATGAACCTCCAGAACCCTTAGCCTCCCTCCTCTCATTATTCACTTCCTTTTTGTTGTTTGATCTCTCTTCCCTGTGCCTTGTCTTTTTTCTGTTTTGATGGCTCCCTTCCTAGCGGAGACTGACCGTCATGAAGATGTATCGACATGCCTCTTTCCGATTCAGCCTTTTTTTTCCTTTTATCTCAAGAGAGCTATGTCCCCCCCAAGCCTGCCCCTTATTACGGGACGCTCCCTCCACATGTCCTCTCCCCAGTCATCGGTTTTTCTTTCTCCGGCTCATTCATCTTTTTTTCACCCTTGCTCCCTGCTCGCCTTTCCCGGCTTGTTCAAGCTGTTAAAGTGCTTAATAGAGTCATTTTTCGTTTTTTTCACCGATGCGATCTTTTTTTCCCTTTGCTAATGTTATAGTTTTGCCCGTAGTACTGCGCCGGCCTTCGTTTATCGTTCCCCCTGCTTTGCCGTGATCGCAAAGAGGATTTCAATGTTTTCGTCGACGAGCTCCCTCCCTTTTGCTGCGCTCTTTTTCCAATTTTCCTTCCCTCCATCCTTCTGATGAAATCGCAAATATGTCCCACATTTGATCTTTTCCCTTGCTTGCCTCATCCCTTAATTCCAAACTAGGACCATTGAGTTGACCTCAGTTTCTCGTCGAGTCTCCTCGCCGACGCCCCGGGCGTTTCTCCCGGCAGATCCTTTGTATAGGATATGTTTTTACAGGGGGTGGAATTTGGTGGGTTCTCCCCCCCCTCATCAAGAGATTTTTTAATTATCTCCCACCATGTTATATAGAGGTGACACCATGGCGTGCTCCAACGTATCGTCCCCCCTCCTGCGATTTACTCTTTCGTTCTTGGGGGTCTCCTTTTGAACAAACGCCGATACCTGAGGTATATATCTGACTTGTTTGGCCTCTTTTCCCGCGTGCTTTTGGCTGGTCTTGACCGATGCCCTGTCTGCGGCAGTGAGTCCTGTTGTCCTTCAACTTTTCGAATCTTATTTTCGTCCCCCATCTTATACAGTTCCCCCGGCTCAATTACAACTTTCCGAGAGACGCTAATTGAATTTCAGCCGTCTGGACGCAACCACTTCGTTGGCACAGCAACCATTCATCGGCCTCTTCGGTCTCTTTCCAGCCATCGTGCCTGAGATCGCATTTTTTCGCCACTTCGACCTTTCTTTTTTCCCTTTCACTTGTTTTCTCATATCTCTCTATCCGTGTGGAATGGCCGAGCCCGTCTCCTCAGACTTTTTTTTCATTTCTGAACGCTGCGGCATTTCTCTCCCACGACCTGCCTTTCTGGGTTCCCAGCAGGTTTTCTTTATGTCAACGTCAGCCCCCCCCCCCCTTAAATCCACCCCTTAACCCTCCCTTAACTTGCTTGCCCCCCCCCCCGTCTCGCTGTCTACGAATGGGAAGTCTCCCACGATTCTGCGAAATATTCCCCACACCGTATTTGAGTTCCTCCTCTTTTCTTTCCCCCTCCACAAGCTCGGATAACTTGATCGTTACATTGCACTTTGTTAATTTTGGCATTCCCCCTCCTTCGTAACACATCAGAGGTTCCTTTCCTGCCCCCAGCTCGCCTATACCGTCACTCTTGCCACATTTTTTTAGTCCGAGACCTCTACCCAAAAAGTACCCCCCACCAATTCCCGTCGGCCAGTGGCCCGCCGCTCTCTCCCTTTTGTATTCTCCTCTAGGCGATTCCTTTCCGCACATATACGCCGCATTTTACGACCACTCCTTGTCATCTCCGCTCATTTCCGGCGACCCGAATGATCGGTTTCCGCCTTCCAAAAATGAGCCCGTGACCGCGAGCGCCCGTCTCTCACTTGCAACGCCTTGGAAGGGTTCCCCGGGATGCACGACCCTGAAAAGTCCCCCTCTTCGGTTTCGTCTCTTCCTTGCCGTCCCCCTCCGCCCCCCCACAGGAGGAGTGTCTCTTGTCCTTCCGTTTCATTCTTTTCATTACCGCCGAGGACTGATTGTCTCTCAGGAGTCAGTCCATTTCAGAGCCTTTTTTTTCGGCATTCAAATCTCTTTTTTTTCGCGACATCTTTCCAGAAGATAAGTCCCCTCCTCGATTTTATTGCCGAGAAATCACATGGGGCGGACTTTTTCACTCAGCTTGGCGCAATGAGCTGAACTTCTTTTTTATTGTCTTTGTGAAGGGTCGGGCTTTCGATCGGTTTCTACTTCGTATTCTATATCGTTTCCTATTTGATGTCGGAACCCCTGTGCGCACGCATATCCTTATCTCTGAGTTCTCTTCTCCTCATGGTAGTAGACTGCCCTCTTGTATATATGAATGACATCCTGCCGCTGCCCCTCCCACGGACCGACCCTGCTTTTTGGGCCTCCATGAGCATATCAATATATTTACCTTTGTTGTTTTTTTTATCGTCGTCTTTATGCTGAACACAACCCCATGCCGTCCGGGTAGGAAAGCGGTCCCAGTCCTTTCAGATAGACATCCGTAATTCCTCCGCACCCTTCCTAGGCTTCCGACAATACCTTTCTTAGAGTCACAGGGCCTGAGCTGATGATTTGTCTCTTTAGCCGACCTCATCCTACGAATTCTCCCTAAGTTTGCACCCCGACCCTGCCCTGATCTTTCTAGCATGAGCCCCCCCTTGTTTTGCGTGCCTCCCTAGTTACTCGGTATAACCTCTCTGACCACACGATCTGCTGATCTCTGAGAATGTTCGCTGAACCCTTTGCGCAGGCTTGAATCTGACCCGGCTTTTTGATGTTACTGGTCACTCCTGTCACGCCTCCGGATCGTTTTTTCCTCAACAGGCACTCCTCAGAAGACGATTCGTCTGTTTTTTTTTTCCTTCTTGATCTTCCCTCTCGCTCCCCTGTGCAAGTCTACGGCGTTCAGGTCCCCCTTCGAAAATTCCATGAGTTGCTTGCAGCCTTCTTTTTTCTGGTTCTTTTCCTCCCCTCCTCAGTCTGTCCTCCGTCCTCGCCGATGAATATTCCCCCTCTGTACGTACTGCTTCGGCTTCGGGTTTGTCTAATTTTCTTAGCTATCGGGCGAGCAGCGGCGTGCCAAGTCGCCTGCGTGTTTTTGGGTTTTACCAGGTGTGGCTTTTTTCTGACCTTCCTCCCATGGGCCTCTCCTTTCCCTTCTTTTTTTTCTTTCCCCTGTGGCTCAATGAGAACCCTCTTGTAGGTTACGAGATTTTTAATGCACCGTACACACATGCATTGAACTCTCCTTTGATTCCGTCGCTTGTCGCCCCCGATCTCAAATAATTGTTTCTTATTCGCTTTTCATCTTTCGCTTCCCAGGTTTTTTTTAGACATGCCTCCAATTTGCCTTCCACGTTCCCGAATTATTTTCGATTTTTTTTTATGCCGCCTTTGAATCCCAGAACCTGCTGTTTTGTCACACCAACCTCCGGCCTTGATTCCTGCTTCGCCCGTTTCTTCATACCGAGCACCACCCACAGTCTTTGGAGCCCCCCATCCTCCTTGACCCGGCAATACTGAGATTACCATGACCTTCTTTAAGCCCTGTTCCGTGACCCCACCTCATTTTTTGTTCGAGAACTTCTTTTTTCTCCGCAACTCTTTTTTATTTTTATATCTTGATTTTTTTTTATTTAGGTGCACCATCATGTTGCTTTGCCATCCGTCTTTTTCTCCTCACCCCTTGCCTCCTCTAAAGCCCCCCCCCCCCAAGTGTAATGAGCGGAATTTCAGCTACGTATCTTGCACCAGCCTAGCCCTTCTCCCCCTCCCGACGGTATCGGACCCCCCCTTCGCTGTCCTCTTTTTAAGCGACTACTAATCTCGTGTAATGGCCCCAGCTCCCCCGTTTTAGGCTTTTCGCAACGTTTCTTCTTAGTGTTGTCCAGCCGGCGCCCCCCCCCCACTCCCGCCTCAACTGCATAGTTTGCAGAGACATTTCATATGTTCCAGTCGTGCCCCTCGCTCGACATGGTGCTCCGCCAGCCTTTGTGATTTGATCGTCCCCCAAGCGATCCCTTCGATTAAATGCCGGCAAATCTCCCCCCCCCCCCGTAGATGACGTCTAGCCGCATTTTTTTTAGAGGAGACCCCCATCTTTCCCCCAAAACTTATCCCCCGTGTTTCCTAGGGTATGCTCCGGCATGAGTGCAACTTCCACGCATTCCCATTTCCGTTTCCAGATTTTTTCGATTCATCCGGTCGCTGACGGGTTCCGCCACCCCCCGTTCCGTTATAGCAATTGCGCCCTTTTTAGTTATCTCTGTGACGAAATTGTTCCTCGCTTTATTCGATCCCTTTATCTGGCATCCCCGCCGAAACCTCCCTTTCTCCGCTCCCTTTTCCCCTATTAGACACCTTTCTCCGATTGCCTCCGTCGTGCCTCGATCCCCCCTTCCCCCGAAATCTTCAGGAATCACGGTTTTTCTCCTGTCCCCTCTTTACCTGCGAGCCTTTCATTGGTACCGCCCTTTGCATCTCCGGCTTCGACCCGCCGTGCTTGTTTTTTCCTACATCGTGTTCTTTGTCGAAGCCTCTGTCCGGCTTGTCATTTCGCTATTTGATCGGCCAGCACAGTCTCCTTTCCGCTATTGTCGACCTTCTCCCTCCGGATCATTCGCCGCCCCGCTTGAAGTATGCCCATAAGCCATAAGCCCCGCCGCACAGCTTCCTCTCCTCCCTTCATCTCTTTGTTTGATCTAGATCACTCCCTTTCCCCGGTTTCGTTCCTTCTTTTGGCGTGATGGAGCTTCATCCGGCGCACAGTATGCCCGATTTGAATTCCCCTTCCGACATGCCCCTCCTTTCCTGAGTCCCTTTTGAATTCATCGCCCTCCTCTCTGGAATTTTTTTTTGAATTGATTTGAAACCCCTCTTCTCTATTCCTAAAATCCGATGTTATTTTTCCAGCAACGGTTTTTTGGTCGCAGCTGCGATGATCAAGATTAACCCTGATCTCTCGCTTCCCTTTTTTTTTTTTTCCCCCTCTTGTAGAAAGTTTCTTTCCTTGCAAAAGTTCATGGTTTGACTCACTATTGGCCCCGAACGACCGCTGCTATGGTCCCCCCTCTGTGTCTTCGTAGTAGGCGCCCCGCACCTTCTATTTTCTGCTATGACTGGATCTCCCAACTCCTTTTGATCCACCCAATGTCTTCTCCTCTCTCAATCCCTTGGCGCGTCTCATATGACCCACCCGGTGAGTCGAACGGCCTTCTATCATGATGTAATCTCCATCGTGTCCCCCTTCCCCCCCCCCCCCCCTCTTGCAGTAGGGTCTTTTTCGGCCCTTTCCCTTAAATTTTCATACTCATTGAACTGTGGTCCCGTCGTTGGTGAGATTTTTCCCCACTGCGTCCCTATCCGTCCTCTGAAGGTTTGTTAGAGGAATTCCCGTCTTTACGTGCTGTCTTGAGCTTGATTGGCGAACAAGCATCCCGTGTTTCCTCTTCCTCGGACACCAGGTTTTTCAGCCTACCCCCCTGACAGGCCCCAAACGTATTAAATAGAGGAGAGTGATGGCGTTTCTGTTTTCCGCGCATCCTTTTTTCTTCTGAACTATTTATGTTGGGCGTCCCCGATTTCCTTGAGGACGATGGGATGACATATTTTTCCCTCCCGTGCCGTTTTTTTCCAGATTCGTTGTCCCCCTCAATCCTTCGTTATTTTGTAGTTGCTCCTCGGGATAGTTTGCCGCCGGCTCACTTCCCAACTTATCCAGGCCCGATGGTGAAAACCCGTTTGCGCCCCCCCTTCTTTATGGCACCGCCCTTTCCACCACCCCTATTCGCAAAGAATTGCCGGCGATCTTCATCCATTTGCGACCCACAGACGGGCTCCCGTCCTCGGGCGGGACTACCCTCTCTATCTCCCACGGTCTGTTCAGATCACGTCCCTTGCTTTTTCTCCCCTCCTTTTTGGCCCAGGATTGACTAGGTTGCGGCCTTTCGCTCCGCGACTTTTTTTCCCCTTTCTCCCTTTTGTTTTTTCCCTCCCTTTTTTGACTGCAAAGGCATTATCCCCACCTGCGTGCAATCTGGGTTTTTTCAGATGAACACTTGCTCAGTCGCTTGCGCTTGGAAGAGGCTCTTAAGCGACCCTTCCCCTTAACCAACCGGTCTTCAGTTTGATGTTGCTCTTCTTCTTCTAAGCCCCCCCAGCTAACCCCCCCATTCTTCGGCCAAGGAGTTTTGTAATGAGTACAATTTAAACACCAACTTTCGGCCCTGAGTCCCCTTTGCCTGTCTGCTATTCCAGAACTGACTAAGATTCTTCTCAGAAGTCCGATCCTGCCTTTCCAAAAAACGCTTGCCACCCAACCCCCAATCTCCGGCTCTTGCCAGATTCGCATGAGACCTGAGTCTTCTCCGCCCCCCTCCTCCCTCCTCCCCTCCTCTGAAACGGACAAATTTCTCCCAGGCATCGCGTGATTATGGGGACAACCCGACCGCCGGTTGGCGCCGACACTGAGCCGGGAGCCTTGAGTCGCCCTCCCAATTATTCCAATCCTGTCCTTTTTCCGTGGCGAAGACACCTGACCAGAACATTGAAGCCCAACTGGGCACCGCGCTCGTCTCCACATGAACAGCCCCTTGCGCGTCTCGCTTCTGTTCATTCCTGCATTCCGAGACTGCTGTCCTCTTGCCCGATGTTCCCCGTCTACCTGCCCGCCTTTGGTAGGCTCAATGAATTTGCCCTCCGCCGTATCCCCCGTTCCCCTTTTTCATAGTCGGTCACATGCAGCCCATTTGTGCCGGCGTCCCTCCTGCCCTCTCCGACGAGCCCCATGTGCTGTAACGCTAGCATTTGTCCTGTGCACGGCGCTTGGCTTTCCCCCCTTCGTCTGGTCCCTTCCAGATAGTCTCACCGGTCGAGTTCTTTTTTTCTGTGCAGATATGCGCCCACGAGATTTTTTCTCCTTGAAGAATCTTTCCCTAGTCCGGAGAGTCTCTCTGAATGACTGCTTGTCCTACCCCCGGACTGACCCTTGTTTTTTTTTTTCAGTAGACCATATCATCATACTTTCCTCTCATAGTTTTGTTGATCCTTTCTAGGCTATGACACCCCAAAGATTGTTATTTTTAGACGGCAGTCCCCTATAGCATTCGTTCCGCCCTCTGAACAGGACAGTTTCATAAGATGACTATTTCGATCTTTTCCTTTCCTTCTGAAGTCGCCCTTATTTTTTTTCTCGATCTGAGTGGACTCCGCATGCTCCCTCTCGAAAGCGACTCTTTGCACCAAATTTTCGTTTGCGAATTGAGCCATCTGGCGGCGGCGTCTCCGTCCCCCTTTTTTCCTTCGGACTCCACCTCGATGACCACCCTACTTCTGCGTTCGTCGTTTTGATCGCTCAAAGCTAAGTCTGCCTTACCCCGGCTCTTTGTTAGACTGTCCCCTGTCTTAAGACCCCTCGGCGTATTGCCTAAATGCCCCCTTAACGCGTAGACGAGAGTCTGGTTGGATTTGATACGTAGAGAACAGGTGCACGTAGGGGTCCTTGTCGTCAGGTTTCCCTTCTCCACGTACCGGCGTTTTTTTTTCAGTGGAGTCTTATGTTTAAAGTTGATTGTCCGGTAGCCCCTATCTCAGTCGTTGCTTCTTTTCTTTTAGATGCGTAATCCATTGTCATGAGATTGCTTCTCTTTTTTTGCTGCTAATCCCCTCTTTTTTTATGGCCGATTTCTCTTCTTCCCAACGGATCCGGTCGTGGTGTTTTGGAGACTGGGGTGTTTTACCTTCTTCTCTGACCCCTCTACGAATTTTTTTTGGTTCTTTCCCGTGGAATAGGGTCCGCGCCGCATGCGAACCTATTGTACTTTGCTGGTATCCAGTTAAAAAATGAATTCACTCTTTTCTTCCGCTTAGTCTTGCTTTCAATCCTACTACAGTCCTACTCACTCAAACAGTGTTTTATCTTTCATGTTTTTCGTCCCTCCAAGCCTTACCCAGGCGTAGACTCCACTCCCTCCTGCAGTTTTCCCCCAGACTCTCTAGGTTGTTGACGCCCCGGCATCCCTCCCCTTCTGGACCCAATGGACGACTTGACGTCCTCCTGGGATCTAGTAGCTTTTTTGATTCACTACCTATCCCAGGCGTGTGTTTATCTCCTTTTCTCGGCCCTAGCGCACGTCCCCCCCCCCCCCCCCCCCCCCCCCCCCCCCCCCCCCCCCCCCTAGATCTTTTAGCTTTTTACCCCTTGCCCAATAACCTTTTTAGCCTCCTTTTGATGTTTTTTCTATACGGCAATTGTCTTTGAGGGTCTCCTCGCTGATCCCCGGCCCTCTTCTTGTTCATCTTGCTTTCTCCATTCACTTGCTGCGAGATCAGTGTAATTTCTCCTTCTGTCGAGATTGCCACAAGCTTAGGAGTTTACGAAATCGGTTTCTTTCTATTTGAATACCCTTTTTCATCGTTACCCGACTACCGCCCTCTCCCTCTGCAGCAGTCACCCGGCAGTCGTACGCTATCTTGCAGTTTCCTCCCCCACCAGACGACTAAATTGAAGATTGCCGATGAATTCTCCTATCTTTTACGCCGTGCGTACATATCCTCGAACTGTGTTGCGCTTAAAGCATCTGGGATGCTTTTTAGCCCAAACGCTACGACATCCCCTTCAAGCAGGCACAATAGCCACCAAACCTTCGATGCCGGATCGAGATCCTTTTTTCGGCTGACCAATATAATCACAAACCCCTTACACCAGGTAGAGGGCTGGAATTCGGGCGCGGCCAAATCCTCGCGATTTTCTTTCGACCATCATCTCAGATTCTCTCCGCACTTTCTCTCTAGAAGCGCGCCTCAGCCCGACGACAGCTCCGCGTTCTGTCAAATAGAGGGAAATGCCCCGGCCGAAACTCTTCTACTAACGGGCAGTTGAAGTCTAGAACCGCTATCCAATTATGCGCTTTAATCGTGCCTCGATCTGACCACGAAATCAATCTTTGACCGGCTCCCCCGAGGACAGCCTGAAGGAGACGAGGTTTAAAACGACCAGGTCATCGGATAGACCCCTTTTTGCTGGTTCCTTCTAAATATGTTGATCTGTATCTATCAGTAAGCCCTTCATTCGAGAGATTTGCGACCGGTTCCAGAAACCTGCTTTCTTCTCTTCATGTCGCCTTTTCCTAGGAATACGTCTTTCCTCCTCCTAGTACGGCGCCCTAAAGCCCAATCTGCCAAGACTCACCGGATTTTCATATCTTACCCCGTGTTTGTTTTTTCCAATCCGGTGAGGAGTTTTAGGGCGTTCTTTTTGCTCTGTCATCTCGTAGGCTGATCCGGTTCGTCATTCAGACATTCACGTTTTCTCCTCACTTTTTTGAGATCGACCATTTCCCTCTATTTGCTGCCTCCGTTCAGCGTCTTTCCGACAGAGACCAATTTTCATCCCCCCCGCAACCTGATGGTCTCACTTGCCTGAGCTTCCTTCTGCGGTTACACTGCCCATCCGCTCTCCTTTCCCGGCTGGATTGCGAACTATTCAGTCACTTCCCTTTTCGTGCCGACGTCTTCGACGAACTCACAGCTTTTTATAATTGTCTTCGCTTGATTTCGTCGCGCCGGTCATTTTTCGTGCCTGTTTTTTTCTTCGCCCTTTCTCCCTGAACCTGTTTCTTATGATTCTGTCGTCGACCTGATCTCCCTGCACGTGGCGCTGCTTACTCTCGAAAATTGTGCGTGCTGCACGCCTCGCAGCCTGATTTCCAGCCAATTCGTCCTTCAAATTCCCCCATTTTATATGTCGGTGTTCCCCCGCATCCTTCCATTCATACCCTGATGTTGAGTGACGTTTTGCTCGGTTGATCTCCTACACTTACTTGATCGAATATGCCGGTTTGGTTTCCGCTGATGTTTAGTATGATGATGCTGGTCTCTTTTCACATCCTCCGACTGCTTTTCCCGACTTATACGACCCCCCCACACCCTGCTGCGATTGGTCCTTCGAGGCGGAACTTTACCCTTAGTAGCTTTCCTTTGATGGCTTTCTTGGGGGCGCCGTTTGTCCTTCATCCGCTTACCCCAATTGACCCTCGGGTGAACTTGGGCTTCGGGATTCTTTCTTTGACCATTTATTTTTTCCGGCCTCTCCTGCGTCCGCTGTCCACCTCCGGACTTTCTTTCTCCAATATCTTCTTTTCCTCGGCTCTTACAAAGTTACTAGCGACTTGATGTCGCAAAGCCGGCTCTGGCCCCAGGGCGCACCTTGAGCTTTTTCACCGAATTTACCTTCGGCTCGTAGAACCGCTATTTAATGCGATCTCAATCCTGTGATCCGAACCCCGCTAACTTTTTGTTTGTTGGTTCCGGGTAATCTTCTTAATTTTTCCCCCGGTCATGGCCCCTATTTTTCAAGGCGCTATCCCGCAGTTCGCTTCTGAAATCCGGCCTTAGGCTTCCCCCCCGCCCTTTTCATTCGAAATGGGTCAGTCAATTTTCTTTCTCCAATTTTTCTCCCCCCAACACTTCTCAATCGATGGAACGTTTTCCATTCCTCTTCGTCGATCGTTGGAGATACTGGTCCCGTCCCCCCCAGATGTTGTTTTTTGTTGTCCATCGTAACTCTTCCCGCCCCCCGGTATTTTTCGTGAACGCTCGGTATTATAAGCCAAAGTCCACGTTTATAGTGACCAGGCGTTCAGCCCCTCCTTCTTCCCAACCTCCATAGGTTTTAGAAGTTTGAGAACAGGTGTGCGCCC
>Ga0179593_1720344_pt1 | contig 15261 bp, 22 predicted proteins | sample CZODoug2_1_08_16_FD_185931 | JGI IMG/M metagenome (GOLD analysis project Ga0179593, IMG submission 185931) | Vadose zone soil fungal communities from Angelo Coast Range Reserve, California, USA - CZODoug2_1_08_16fungal (PacBio error correction) | ecosystem: Environmental > Terrestrial > Soil >... | reverse complement strand
ACTTGCGGTTCCGCCTTCTCCCATCCCACTCAGGAGACTTGGTTTACTCTGGATGAGTCCACTTGGTCCCTCATTTGAATTCTTCCTTTCGGTTATAGCTTTTTTTTCCCCCTTGCACTTTTCCTCTTCCGGTTCTTCTCTACGAGCGGCACGAGCTACAGCTTTTGTTTTTATCGTACCTCCAAACCCACGGGCGGTGACCCTTGCAGACTTCCCTGTACCTCTGAGACACAAAGCGCGCCGCCCTCTTTTTTTCTCGATAGTCCGCTTTCGCTCCGACCTCGCACCCCTGACTCACGCCGGTTCACGGAGGCCCCTCACCCGATAACTACGTGCCCCCTCTACAAAAAAAAGACGCAAGGTCCCACAACACGGTGCGGCTTGTGCTGTTCTTTGCTTTTCCCCTCCCTCCCTCCCCCCTCTTCCTCCATCTTCTCCACTTTTTTCCCACAGCCGGGAGTTGCGGTTGTCAACACCGGTCGACCGCAGATAGGCCCTTGGATATTAGAGCAGCAAAACCTTCACGGCCCGGCCAACGGTCCCTTTTTTACGCGGGCGATTCCCTTCGTGCTTCGAACTTTTTCTCTATCCCCCCCTCTACCGGTTCGTCGAGGAGGGTTCCCCCCAAGTTCGACGTCTGGAACCCCTCCACCCACGGACGCCGTGTGCTAACTACGACGCGGAAACCCTTGAAGCTCTCCCCCCAGTGCGTTGAGTATTTTTTCATGCCCCCCCCGCCTTTATTCTTTCCCTTCGTGTGAGACATTGTATGCCAAATCGACACGAAATACAGACTATGCGCGAGTGTCTTGTACGATGGAATTAATTCTATTCCAATGGACTTGTTTCGAATCTGCGCAGCCCTGTCCCCTTCTTGATCGCTCTCTTTAGGTTCTTCGTGGGGGCATTGTTGCTGAGACGATCCGGCGCCGGCAAGACCATGCTTACGTCATGACGGCACCCTTAGCACGCTTTGCCCTCGCTTTTTTCCCCTCTTTTGCGACCCCCTATGATATTTCTTGCTACGGGCGAACCTTACACCACACCAACCCTACCGTTTCAGGCTCCCCAGGACGAGGAATCCGGATTACCGGCCAACGGTCTGCCGGACATGCGGCGTTCATTCGATTCCGATCGACCTTCCTTTGGCCGCATCTTTAGTGTTCTTTTCGGCAATTGAACGGTCGGATACGACTATCTGTCATAGTTGGCTGGAGGTTTTCTCATGACATCTCTGGGTTCTCCTTTCCTTTCCATCCTGAATCTTTTCCGCGGTTGTATTCTACTTGTCCTCGGGAGGAACTGACTCCTTTCGTTGGAAACTCCGGCAATTGCATTTGTGTATTGGAATTGTGCTGACTAGAATTCCCTGTAGATTCTTTTCTTCATTCGTCCCCCGTTCTCCCTCTTTTTTAACTTCCGATGTTTCAATCCGCTCGGCATGGATTTGACTCTTTACTGCCTTCCCCCCTACCTCCTATAACCCTAATCCTCCGCCGCACCTTCACCGACTACGTCCCCCCGCTTCGCCTTCTCTCCTCTAATAACTGACCTCGCCCTTACATTCTTTTGACACGCAACCTCCGTTTATCGCCCTCTTCCTCCGTCCCCATCTCTCCAACCCTCCTTCTCGCTCTCCCTTTGACCCCTTATCTCCACTGCTCACGGAACTTACCTCTCACTCTGCACCCTTTTTCCCTCCCACCCCGCCCCCCCTCCCTACCTTCCTACACCTCCCCCTTCCTCTCGCCCCCCCCAACTCTATCCCCCCCCCTCTCCACACACCCTATCACCCCCCATCCAGAATCTAACCCCCTTCTTCCTCCTCCTCTTACACGCCTCCTCCATCTTTTTTTCCTCATAGATCCAACTCCCCCCTACCTCTCTCCGCATGCTTACCCCCCCACTCACTCTCTCCCCCCGCCTCCTTCCTCATAGCCCGCTCCTTCACTCTACACTCCCCTCACCCCGGTCACCCCACAATGACGCCCCTCTCTTCCCCTTCAGCTTCCATTCCGGATAAGCATATCCCCCTTCCCTTTTACCCCCCTACTACCCCCCACTCTCTTGCCTCCCTGGTCAGCCTCTCCTCTTCCTATGCCGAACTCAACCTCCTCATCCTTCTTTCTCGCATCCGTGTGCCCTTCCCCCACTCGACCTAGCCACGTCCACATTTACACCCCTCGACCTCCTTCCACCTACTCCCTTCTCGTCGGCCTCCCCTCCCATCCTCTCCCCCTATCCCCCTCGCTCATCTGCTCTCTCAATACCCTCCTTTTGCCCTACTCATTTTACTCGGTCGCTCTTCTCACTTACGTTTCTCTATATTGAGTTTCTCTCCACCTTTTTTTTCCTCCTCACCCCACACACCCCCCCCCCCCCCCACCCCCCCCCCCCCCCCCCCCCCCCCCCCCCCCCCCCCCCCCCCCCCCCCCCCCCCCCCCCCCCCCCCCCCCCCCCCCCCCCCCCCCCCCCCCCCCCCCCCCCCCCCCCCCCCCCCCCCACCCCCCCCCCCCCCCCCCCCCCCCCCCCCCCCCCACCCCCACCCCCCCCCCCCCCCCACCCCCCCCCCCCCCCCCACCCCCCAACCCACCCCCCAACCCCACCCCCCCCCCCCACCCCCCCCACCCCCCCCCCACCCCAACATCCCCCCCCCCCCCCCACAACCCCCCCCCCCCCCCACCCCACCACCCCACCCCCCCCCCCCCAAACCTCCCCCCCCCCTCAACCCACCCCCCCCCCCCCCCCACCCCCCCACACACCCCCCCCCCTCCCCTCCCCCCACAACAACCCCCCCCCCCCCCCCCCCCACCCCCACCCCTCCCACACCCCACCCCCCTCCCCCCCTCCAAACACCCCCCCAACACCACCCCCACACCCCCCCCCCCCACACCAACCACCACCCCCAAAGAATCCTGTAGCGCCAAGTATAAAAGGCGCCGCTCGCCCCCCCCCCCCCCTTGACTCCACTTTGGAATGCTGTTACCAAGAAGGCTATATGTCCTCGCCCCGGCACGCTCTGTTGTTATTATTTCCCTAACTTCCACGTCCTTATACCCTTTGGATTAATCCCCCAAGTGTGTGTCCGCGCGGACTTTTCTTTTTCGGGGCGACTCCCATCCGCCTTAATCCCCCCTTCCCCTTTGCCTCTAGTAGTCCCACGGTAAGCACGGGGCTTGGTTAGTGCTCTTTAACCTATTTTAGGCGCCGATAGTTTGTAGTTTTTTTTCCTCCGCGTCAATGCTTTCGTTTCCAGGTAAAAACCTCCTGCAGGACAGCGACTGTTTCAGATGCTGAAGTTCTTTCCCCCAAATCCCTCCGTATTCTCCCCCAGTCACCTCTGAGTCTTGAAGAACCCCAAGTGAATCTCTGGAGTCCCGATGTCGCCGATAGCTCGCGTTCCCATGCCCTCCTCCCGAGGCTGCCTTGACCCCGGGTGTTAATTACCCCCCAAATTATATGAAGACTTTTTTTCGACAACTCCCCGCCGTCTCCTTTCGAAACCATTTCTGCATACCCCAGCTTTAGTTTTTTGCCTTGAGGCGTGGAGGTCCCTCAAAGAGAAGCTGTCCACTTTTTCGCTCGGACCTCCCTCCCACTCCACTCAAACCTCTTCCGATATTCATTCCGATAATCTTTATGAGGAATGGAGCCCAGGTGATGTTAGGCCGTTTTATTGGCTGGTCAAAAAAAGTAACCCCAACCCTTCTTTTCAACCTCTTTTTCTAAACCCATGACACAGATTAATAGTACCCCCCTCTGCCGGCGTTTTACCCTTGAGTTATCTTCCAGTCCTTTTTGCTACTTCGGATCCGGCCTTAACTCAGGAGTACTCCCATTCACCAAGTCTCCGCCTTCCTTGGGGGACTTCCTTGGAGGGCTCTGCACGGACCTGTCCCAGGTTACCCTCCTCACTTAGAGGAGCAGTCGCTTTAAGTCTTTTATGCTTAGGACAAGGACAAGTCATCTGTTACCTTTCCCTTTTCCCGTCCTTCTTTCCTGACACCTCCAATCTGGTCGGATTTTTGAGTTTGTTCCTTTCTTCCGGGACTGACGAACACTATCGCCGCCCCCCCGTGACCGGGGTACACGGCCGTACAACCCAACATCACCTCCCTCTGCACATCACACTAAACTTCCACGATAGAAGACAAGACTCGCTAGGGAAAGCGTCCGGTCCCCCGATTACCCCCCCTCTCTTCGCTCCCCTTTCCCTATCTACTCCTCTCCCTTCCCCTTTTTTCTCTACCCCCCTTCCCGCCCCCCCTCCCCCATCCACCTCCCCCCCCTCCACTCCCCCCCACTCGCTTCGTTTCCTCTCACTCTCCTCTTCTCTCCCCTCCCCTATGCGACCATCCCGTTCTTTCTCCCTCTACCGTAAATCCCCTCCCTGCGCTGATCTCCTCTCTCCCTTTCTCCCCTCTCTTTTCCGTTTCCCCCCCCCTTTGCTCTCCCCCTTTTCCGATTTCCAAAGAGTCTTGTTTTCATTTTGAACCCGTCCTTGGTGCCTTATTCGTACCCTTTTATCCTTTTCTCTTGATCTTTTCTCAGTCCTCTGAACATCATGTTCTCTGTCTTCCGAGACTCGCCATTCTAACCATAGCCCCGATTATAAGGCCGTTGGCTTATATCGTCCCTTTCGACAAACCTTTGTTTTTCATGTGCTAGTCATCCCCTTTTTTCTGCCGCGACAGAATTTTTTTCTCTCTCTCTTTGGTCTTTTCCAATTCTCCTTGTTGTTAGCAGCAGTTTCGCTTGTCTATCCCCCCTCTTTATCGGGTCCCTTATGGGGTTCTCGTCGAAGTTCCCCCTTTCCCAAAACCTTCTGTCCCCCTTTTTTAAGTCTGGTTCGTCGTTTATAGCTACTAATTTTGGCTTTTTCCTTTGTCTTTTTTTTTTTATCGAAGATTCACCTCGTTCTCCTTTACCCGTCTCTCCAATGCCTCTGACCCTTTTTTGTTCGCCCTGAAAGTTGGAGACGTGTTGTAGTGAGCCCATTCTCAATGTCGGTTGACGCTAAACAGATGATCGTGCCCGGGAGCCCCCCCCCCTTCTGAGTTACCAGTAGGCCTTCCTCTCTTTTTTTTCCTTCTTTCCACTAAGAATTTTGGGTTGTGAGAGAGTTTTCTCCCGCAAAAAATATGACGTTCCCCTTGCCTTGTTTGCCCCTAGGCCCTCCTTCTTTCCCTTCTCACCTCCCCTTTTTCCTCAGATTTTCGGTTTACAAGTGAACCGACGGCCCAAGAAAGAATCACTTACCCGAACGCCCCCAGCTGCGCACGTCCCTGTAATGATAAGATTCTTGCCCCCTTTCGCCCCAGCTTCGCCTTTTCTCACGCCCCCCCCTTATTAGGTCTTGGTTCGGCTTCGAGGTGGCTCCTTACTTGGTCTTCTGTCCACTCGTGAATTCCCGTTTGATAGTTCTCCCCCCTTTTCCTTCTAACCCAAGTTTCAGGATGGTTCCAACAAGACAGACCCCTTTCGAGCCCCCCCACCCAAATCCGCCCCCCACCCCTTTCGGGCGTCCTGCATATCCACCCCCTAAGCCAAACTCTGTGGTGCGCAGCTTTTTTCTTGATCGGCGCCACTTTTACCCCTTTGCTCCGGCATTCTCACGACGAAGAGCCCCCCATGCAACAGCCCCCCTTAGGTCTGTCCGCCGTGGAACAATCTCAAACTCTTCCGTTCAACCCTGATCATTTGTCACAAACCCCCCCCGTGTTCCGTCGCAAAACCCTCCTTTTTCAATCACAGGGTTGAGTTCGCCTCAGGCTTCTTCCCGCGCCTCTTTGGTTAGGATTCTCTTTCGTTGGACGTGCTTTCCCCTGTCCGTTCCTCTCTTTCTCTGCGTCTCTTTTCGGACCCCGACTTTCGGTGCAGCCCGTACGGGTTTGTGCATTGCCTTAGGCCCTTCCTCCTTTAAGCCGTTCTGGTACTCCGGCCCACTCATCGTCCTTCGAACCACTGTTTGCTCGCCCCCGCAGACATCCTTCCTTTCTTTAGTTCCGCCTTTTGTACTACCCTGTACCCACCGCTACAAGCCTATGGATGCGTTTTCTCCGAGGAAGGACGCTTCGGGGCCCTTTCCGGATCCCCTCTTTGACGCCCCCTTCTCGGACTTAAAATTTAGACGATATCGTCGGCAAGTTATCGCTTTTTGACCTCTTCTACTTGCGTTGTATTTTACCAAAATGGTGTTTTTCGAATCTTTCGCCCAGTTTTCTTTTTCCCAGTCGCGAAAAGCCCGCAGCTCTTCCCTTTGGAGAAATGATTTAGAGTCTGGCCCTTCAGAGATCGTCACGCCTTTTTTTCACTCCTGAATGTCGGTGATTTCCCTCCCGTTCGATGGTTAGATGTCGACCGGAACCACTTGGTTCCCGTGAATTTAACCCTTTCTTTTGAGTCTCTCCACGATTTTGCACCCCCCCCCCCTCCCTTTGTTCTTCCAGCAGGGGAAGTAGCGTTGAGCAGTACATGTCGCCCCCTCTGCACCCTTCTTGATTTCCAAATCTCCTGTAACCCCGTTCAAGGTAGGTTTCCCTCCCCTATTTTCAGGGACTTTCTATTGGTCGGCGAAAGCGGCCCAGCCCCTGTCCCTTTTTTTTTTCGTAATAGTACTGGAGTGAGTCGCACTTCGCTGTTTTTCCGAATCGGTTTGGTCCCTTTTTCCCCCTTTGATCGGGTTAGTCAGAGATCCAAAAACTGAAGAAGAACTCCTCACCCTGCCGCCCCTATTCCTTCGCACGACCGATAGTCACTGAGATATTTTTGTAGCACGAAAAGCCCCTGTGCTGACGTTTTTTCCCTAACTTCTCATGGCAGACTGGTAGTAGATTTTTAGTTCGGGCGGATCCGAACCTCTTGCCCCCCCCCCTTGTCCCTCGAAAGGGCCTCTGTTATCGCTTGGTAACTGAGCCTCACCGCTCTACCCCACCCTTCTCCGTCGTTCTTGACTCTTGCAGGCCGGTCCGGATTGGTTCGAGGTCGGTCGTCATCGTTTTTTTCCTTCTGTGTCCTCTCTGATCTCAGCCGCCGAAAAGGCCTGCCCTTGGGGGGGTTTGGTTGTTTTTGTTTTTTTTTTTTGCCCCGCCCAGTTCAGCCTTACACTAACCCCTCCGAGACACCGTCGGGCCAGCAGATCCCCCCTCAGGAGCCGCTTCTTCTTTTCCAAACTAAACCCCACCCCCGTCCCATCCTATGACCTTTCACCTCTCCAGTTGTTTTCCCGTAACCCCTTGATCTTAGACTCAGGTCCTTTGAGGTCCTTTTCCCCACATCGTGTCGTCGCGAGACACCTGCGGACGTGGTTTAACCCCCCGGAGTACCCGGCCTTCTTTCCCCCCTCTTCATCCCCCCAGCTTTCTGGCCTTTGCAACACTTGGTGCGACTCGGCGTTTTGACACGCATCACTGCACTCGTCAACTGTCCCTGTCGAAGTCTCTTGAGGTGGATTCACATCTTGAAACCTCTGCCGGAGTGCACTGCGCGCCTCGACGAGTTTCGCGACGCCCCCCGGTGCCCCCCCTCCTGTTTTCGGGCCACAGGACGTTCTCGACCCCTCTCTTTTTTTCGCCTCTGAACGGTTCCCCCAGTGTCCCGTTACAGTTTTTGTTTCGTGGGTATAGCACTTTTCCGTTTTTGCACTTCCAAACCCCCTTTCTCTTCCTCCTTATCTTTTCTGAGACTTGCAGGTCCAGCTGACCGTTTACAAACCCCTTCTTTAGGCGCTTTTATGCCCTTCTTTTCCCCTTGTGGTTTTTGTCCTTGCGACCTCCTTAGGCTTCATCAATGACGTTCTAAGATGCTTCCAGTTCCTCCCCTAGCTTTGGCGTCCTCTGTGTCATTCGAACTACAGTTGACAGTCTTCGTGCGTATTCCCCCCATGATAACGATTCCCCCGACTTTTCTTACGTTTTATCGTTGAGCCCCACCTAGATCTAGGCCCTCGCTTTTATTAATCGTCCCCCGTCCTTCCCGTCGGGTCGTAGCCGGTAGCATTCCTTTCTAGCGTTTCCCCTTTGAGTCCTCCTTTTAGACCCCCCCCCCATTGCTAATTTCTAAAAGTTCGACTTGGAAGTGGGGTAATGTGCCGTTGATGCTTTGTCCTTTTTTGTGCCCCTTCGTTTTCTTCGTTTTTCTGCAAGCCATTTGAATCCCCTCCGTTGTCGTTTTTTCTGATAGCGTAGTGCGTCGTTCCCCGCTGTTTCTTTCTTTTTTTTTTTTCCCCATTCGCAGGGATTTTTCACCCGATCCCGTTTGGCCGTCCCTGAACGCTTTTCTATTCTACCGAGGTTCGGTTCTTGCACCTAATGGCTTTTTCCCTTACAATATGATTTAGGTCGACTTTTTTTGTTTTCCTTTTTGTGGGTCAGAAGGGCTCAGGTCATTGGCCCCGACGGGGGGATCTTTTTTCGCAAACGGAGGTTTCTTTTGGCGCAATGGTTTGTTCCCCTCTGGCTCTCTGTTTTTCAGATCTCTCCTAGTAAAACGCCCCGCCCGGACTCTGATGAGCCTCCCACTCACTCCAAGTTCGCTCTCAGTATTTATCCGAGGCCCAGGAACGCTCCTTTTCCGTAGAGGCTTTGCTGACTATCCCTAGTTATGTCCTCCCCCGGAACTTTTTTACGCGATAACGAGGTTTGGCGACTTACTTCCGACCCCCTTATCCCCCTTCTCTCGGATCCAATGATCCAGACCTAGCACTCGATTTTTTCTGTTTTTTACCTAGTTCCCCCATCGACCCGTTTCTGATAGGTAGTCGATTGGTGACGATCCCGGGGCGCCGGGCAAGGATTTTCTTCCTTTTTTGTCTCCTCTTGTACTCCTGTTGAATTGAATGCCAGTCTGGGGTTGTTAACTTGACCCTCGCCTAAGGTTCTCCCCCCTCCCTCCCCCCCTTCACCTTTTCCCCCGCCAAAAATGCGTCGCCCGTTCCGCTGGACTTTTACCTTGGAATTTTAAAATCCGGATTTCACGGAAGTACTCAGGACTCCATGATTATCTCCGCTCCCATACCCACCTCAAGTTACTTCTTCTCCGCTACTTCTTCGTCTCTTCGAGCCCTCCCGCTTCTTCCCTTTCCCGCTTCCCTCGGTCCTCCCAGATCCTTCTTGACCTCTCCCACTCCCATCCGCTTTACTTCTACCTTGCCCTTTCCCTCCCCCATCACTCCTCCCCTCTCGCCCCAAACCTTTCCAATGTATACACCCGCCATTACTTCTGTCTACTCCAGTAGCCGCCTCTGCCCACCCCCTCCTGCTGCCCTCCCCTCTCCCCCCCTTTCCCCCCATCTCTCTCTTCTTTCCTCTTCTTCCCTTGTCCCCCCACCCCCCCGTCTGCTTCTCCCCCCCTGCCCGAACCTTCTCTTTTTTCTTCTCCCACACTCCTCCCGTCTTCAAAACGCGCTTTCCCCATGTCCCTTCCTTCCTCGACCCACTTCCCCCCCCTCCCACCCCCTTAACCACTCGTCGAAGAAAGCCTCTTTCCCCAATATCCTCTCTCTCCCCTTTCCGGTCCCACTCGTCCGAATCAACCTCCTCACACTGACTCCACCCATCTAACTCTCCCCACTGTCTCCACCTCTCTATACACCCCCCCCCCGCTCCTCGCCCAAAACTTTCATATTTTCAGCCCACCTGTGCCCCTCCCGCCCCCACCGCCGTTTCCTCCCCCCCTCTTCAGACCCATAGACTAGCCCATTATCCTATCTCTCCTCCCCTCCTTCATTCTGCGATTCAGGCACACTGGCTCCCCCCCTCGCCCCCTTCCCCATACCTTTGTCTCCAGACCCGCCAAACCTTCCCCCTCATCCGTCTTCCGTGAATCTTGAATTTCGAGGCTATCTCTACCTTTTACTCACAACCCTCCCCTTCCCCCTTACCCCCCTTCTCTTCACCCATCCCTCTCCTTTTCCCTTACCTCCCCCCCATCCCCCTTTCTCCCCCCCCCTCCCCCCTCCCCATCTCCCCCTTACCTTCTTTACCTCCCCCCCTCCCCCCCCCATCTCCACTTCCCCACCCTCTTCTATCACATCTTCTGTCCCTCTCCCAATCTCCGGTCCCGTTTCCTCCTTCGTTTCGCCCTTCCCCACCCGAGCGTCCCCTAAACTTCCCCTATCCCTCCCCATTTGTCACTGCCTCGCACTCCTCCCTTTCCCTCTTCACGTTAAGAGGGCCCCTCCCCCCGTTCTCCCCTCACCACTGTCTACTTTTTAGTCTACGCTCTTATCCTTTTCCCCCCCACACTCCCCCCCCATATCGCTTTACCAGTGCATTACTGCGATTAGCTTACCCCCCCCCTTTGGTTCTCGCGTGTGACCTTGGTTGGGGAGGTCTCCCATGTTAGAGTAATCATTGGAGCCCCTGCGACGCTTTTTTATGATCCACTTTGTTTCTTCCGCCTTTTTTTCGCTGTTTCAGTTTGACGGAGTAATTGGGACGTTTTCGGGAGACGGACTTTGAGTCGATCGCAGTAATTGCGTCTTTCTGAAGCGTGTAGTACCCTCAATCCACCTTCCCACACCGTGAGTGATCTCTCTCCCACTGGCTTTCAATTACCAGGTGCTTAGGTCTAAGGGCCTAGCCCAGGTTTACGGCACAATGCGCTCCCTCGCGGGCATTTGCTTTTCTTGGAGGCCGGATCAAACGACCCCCCAACTTGTGCCTGTGCTTCCCCCCCCCCCTATTTCAGCCCCCCGGTCGTCAAATTTATCGTTCCCAAAGATTTCCCCTATCGAAAACTTTGCAATACGATTGGCCCCGAAAATCCCCCTTTCGTTGTACACCCCAGTAGCCCTTTCGGCCTCTCACCGTGCCTATGCGTTCCCGTTTGTGTGGCAGGACTGAAAATTGTTTCCTCTGCAACGATCCCCTAAAATCTTTATGCCGCTTTCCCCCCCTTCACTCCATGACTCCTCTCTCTTTTCCTCCCTTTGTTGTGTTGATCTTGATTCAATATCGTGCAACTGGAGACTCGGTCCTACGAAGATCTATTTCTGGGTTCAGGTCCCCAATTTTCCCGTCACTTGCCCCCTCCCACACGGTACCGAAAGGGCCGTTCGGGAGGCCGGACCTTGCTCACATTTCTTTCAAACGACCTGGGACTTTAGCCAATGTATTTCCTTTTTTCCCCCCCGCCCTCTTGCCCGAGATTTGACAGTTTCTCCTCTTCAGCAAATAATGTACGCACATTCAATTGGGTCAGTACACCCTACCTTCGTTCCTCCCTCCCCTCTTTGCCCTTGTTTTTGTCCTCCCTCGGGTTCTCGTGCGGATCCTTCCTGCGACATGTTTGAGTTTGAGCCCGTTCCTTTCCCAGCCCACTGATGGTGAGCCACTTTCTCTCCGCTTATTTAGTGTCATCCACTCGTTCCACGCATACAGCCCCTTCCGCGTGCTCGCTCCCTCACGAAGTCCTGTCCCCCTGTCCCCCAGTACTCGGACCCTATCCTTTAGCTTCATCAGAGTCTTACACCCTTTTTTTGGGATCACATACCCCGCTCGGCCTGTTGGCCACTGAAATTTGCCTAACATTGTCTACTCCAAAATGTATTTTACCCCGCGAGAACCAAGGTGTGCAGCTTGAATTCCTGAATTACCTCTATCACCCTTCCATCGCCTTTCGCCTCCCACCCCCTTCCCAGCGATTGTAACCAATTTCTGTCATACACAAGCCCGGGCGACTCGATTCGGCATGTAGCCTCCATGACATAGTACCGCTGGAATTCTCCTTGCCGTCAATCCATTACATTCAATGTCTTTCCCCTCCATCCCCGCTCCTCCTTTCCTGTTCCTCCGAAGGCAACAATACAGTCTCCCACCGCTGCGCTTACGTTGCTTCTAGTCAACCTGGAATTATGATCCAATTCACCCTTCTGTTGGAATGCAACCTCCTCCCCTATGACCAAGATAGCTACACTTTCCTCCCCTCCCCCCAAGTCCCCATTTCTGCCTGCCTCTTCGATCTTGTCGCGATTGTGAAACGGCCCCCGGCGAGTAATACCGGTCTAATAAAGGCGACTTTTTCCCGATCAATGGCCTTCATTTTTTGATCCCTAAGGATGTTGTGGTCTTTGCCTTTCTCCCTTTTGTTCGCGCGAAGTTCCGTATTCATAGTCGAATCACCTTTTTCCGATAGGCGTTCAAAGTCTTCATGGCGACGTTGCGTTGCTTGACTGACGAGAAGGGTCTTTCGCGGGAGATTCTCCCTCAACAATGCCCCCCTCGACCGAATCGTTCCCCCTGAGTGCACGGTTGTAGCTTGTTCAGCCATTGGCCCGCACAGTCTTCTCCCAACAAGATTCATTACCTCAGACAAACTGCTTAGTTGTCTGCTCTTTCGATTTTTTTTTTTTTCTTTCTACGCGGCCCTCCCCCCCTCTAATATCCTCGAGGCGCAGGCTTTAGGCCCGAAACCACCGAAATGTACATCGTCAGGCTCTTCCCTTCGTCGTCGAATTCCCCCACACGTTGTCAGGGTGAGGTTGCCACCTAGTCTTCAATTCCCATTGTCTGGTTCCCTTCCTCCGAACAAGGCGCTATAATCGTATTGATGAGTTCTTTCGAGCCGATCTGGATCTGCCGTCTTAAACCCCCCCCCGGGGCCGGGCTTTTCACGATCTTTCCCTTTTTTTGCTCTGTCGACCTTGTTTGCAACCGCCCTTCCTTTCTTTTTTCCCGGCACCGTGTGCGCGCTTTGAGCGAGGAGGGCTTCGGCTCAAAAGGTTCCCCCAGCAACTCCGTGTTGTCTGTCCCCTTTTTGTTTGTTCCCTTTTCGGGTGGGTACCGCCATGGGACCTTCTTGAGCCGGTGCAGTTGTCGTAGCGATACTCGGCCTGGGAGCTCGTCCGCCTTGGCGGCTCGTTTTGGATGTCGCCTGGCTTTGTCAGTGCCTTCCCACGGCGAGTGGTTACCATGTGGGGTATTATAACCGGCGCTGGAGCTTCGTTCTTTGGAATCGCAAGTCCCTGTGTGCTCCATTTTTTGGTGTTTTTTCATTTGGCCAATCGCTATAACTCGAATTCAAGGTTTCTTATTTTGCTTTTATTTCACCTCGTTACATTGGTCAAGTCCCCAAGTCGCATTTTGAGATCTTCTCCACCCCCTTTAACCTTCTCCTCCTCCCCCGTGTTGTTGAGAGCTATAATTTTCTTCGCGACTACTCAATCCCACTCCGACTTGGTGACGAGTATTGTCCAAGTGGAAGGGCCCGCCGTTTCGAGTACGTTTACTTCCTGCCACGCGTTGGTGATCGGGAACGTCTTTCCCCCCCGCTTTCCCTTGCACCCCCAGAGCGTATTTCGCTACAAGTATCCCACACGCGTTCATTGCAGACCCCTCGATGCTACCGAGGAGACAATCCAGGTTAAGCGCGCCGCCCTAGTCCGAGCTCCAAGGCCTCTTGCTTCATCGCTACGGCAACTCTCCCTATCCCCCCTCTTTTCCCATCCTCCCTTAAACGTCCCAATGCGGTTCCCCCCAAATACGACAGCACTTAAACACACGGTGCGCTTGCTACGTTGCCCTCCGAAGCCCTCCCCTCCGCGGCGCGTGCCAAACTGTGCCGGGCACCCCCCCCTTTGATTTTTGGTTTCCCTTCCTCCCAGCAGGCCTCTTCTCTTCCTCCAACCGCGAACGTCCCGGTCCTTTTTTCTCTTCGGTTTAAGCTGCTCCTCGGCGGCGGCTCGAACGGCGTTTCTCATCAATTACGATTCCCCTCCTTGGTTCGTCGCGGTCTTTCCCCCAGACGTTCCAGCGAGTCGATTCCCCTACGTTTTTGCCTATTACTACGACGAGTGCCCTCGCCTGCGCAGATTGCCTGCGTTTTGACCGTATGTTCGCCCCCCGCCTGCGACTCTGATCTTTACGAGTATGCGGTTCTGTTTCAGTGGCATCAAATTGCCCTACCTCCTCCCCGGCCACTCTCGCATATTTTTAAGTTTCTTGTACGGAATGCAAGTTTCTTTTTCGAACTGGACTTGTGGGCACCGAACATGTGTCACAACTGGGGCTCTTTTTGGATCGCTCGGCTCATCGATTTTTTTTTGTTTCTTACCTGGTATCGAGACTCAGGAGCCCTTAAGACCCTGCTCGTCAGTCCTTCGGCAAGGGGCAAACGTTCGATGCGTGAACGATTGCCCCGAAAATTGAGGCACCCACGGACCGTTTTCCGCCTGCTCCGGGCCCTTCCCTTCCGCCCCCCCCCTGAAGTTTGTTCCAACGTCCCTTAACTATTGAATCCGAGTCTCTTTCCCCGGCCAACGGTATTACTTTCTCTTGGAATGGGTCCGTTTCAATCGCGATCCCCTTTCCACGAGGCAGGTGGCCTCTAGTATGGCTTTGGTCCGGGATCAATCTTTAAGTTTGTTCTGCTTCTGTATTCCTCCTATGGGGAACTTTTTCTCGGTCATATTACAGTCGTAGAAACCGTAGCAGCTCCTCTGTCCATTTGCCTCGGTGCTGACTTCCAAGGCGCGGTGTCCTTTCAGGCAATTCCTCCCTCATTGTCCTTCAAGGCCGATACTTCCCTCTGTATCCTATGTGAATTCAGGGGCTCGCCACGGCATGAGGTCGCCGTTTTTATGAACTCTTTGGACAATCCTCCTCTGGGAAATGGATTCCCTCTTTGATTTCCTGGCACAGGGCTGATGCATTAGCGATTCTCTGCCACATTGGTTCCTTTGTGCAGACATGGGGTTGGGAGACAATGAGCTCCCGCAAATTTTTTGTGAGTTACGCTACTTGTCGGTATCCCCCCCCACAGAGGTTTCCCTTATCTGATGGTCGCTGCTAGATATTTTCTGGCGTACTTGGGACTAGGGACCGAGGTCTCGTTTTTCCTCGACGCAGAATTTGTCCTGTCCTCGTGTCAGTACCGACACTACCCCTGATGAACAGGGCCACATGCGGAGGCAGAGCTACTTTTTTCACATCCAGGGTCGCGGGAAGGTCAGATACTACCGAGCCCGTTGCGGGAGGACGAGTCCAGGAGATCATCGCGTGGACATTTGATCCCGATGGCCGGAGTATCCAAAAACTTGTTGATCCCTAAAACCTTTTATTTTTTTCACCTTTTGGCACAGAGGGCTATCGAAAGGACGACATCCCTCTCTAACGAAAATCCCAGGTCTCTTAACAATGCAGTGAGCCTCCCTGCATCGATGAGTTTATTTATCGGTTACGTTTGGTTTGACGCTTTGCCCCTTTTTTCCTCCCCCGAATCGCTCTGGATTCGCTTCCCCCTCCTTTTCCCATTGCCCACTTC
>Ga0179593_1599244_pt1 | contig 15261 bp, 17 predicted proteins | sample CZODoug2_1_08_16_FD_185931 | JGI IMG/M metagenome (GOLD analysis project Ga0179593, IMG submission 185931) | Vadose zone soil fungal communities from Angelo Coast Range Reserve, California, USA - CZODoug2_1_08_16fungal (PacBio error correction) | ecosystem: Environmental > Terrestrial > Soil >... | reverse complement strand
TATTTCGAGTGTGCCTGGTGAGGCCGGTCTTGTGATGCTCCCCCCACAAAATAAGGTCGTTGCAGTCTTTTCTCTCTGTGCTCCCCTTTTTTACTGCTCCCTTCCTATCTGCGACGTCTCTGATTTTCCTTTTCATACATGGTTTTTTTCTTCTAAGTTCGGGACTGTTGAGATTTTCTTTAGGCTATCGAAAATGCGCTTGAGGTTTGTGCCTCCCTGATCTGAGGCGGTTTTCCCTTTACTCCTTTTTTTTTCAGAGATCATTTTTCCTCCCCAGCGAGGCGCTATTAAGCCGTTTTTTCTGACCGCCTTTTTTTCTCAATTTCGCCCTCTTTCAAGATTTTCCGGATTATCTCCACGAACCGTCGGCCCTCTCGATCTCAGTAGTCTTGCCCTTTGCGTTTTACGTATCGCAGCCGTTAAAGATCGAGCAACTTTTTTTGAGTGTCCCCTTACAAACTTTTTTTTTCTATTCGAGTTTCCTTTTAGCCTTTTTTTCCAAGACCACCTTTCCGATGTAGGTGCGCTTGTCTCCGAACTGGTGCCGTCGGCGCTTTATCAACTTTCCGCAACCTTTTAACCCCGGTTTTCACTTTTCTCCTACCCGTCGCTCCGATCTAGAGTTCGTTTTCGGCTTTCTAGACCTTCAACCTTTTTAGATTTCCTCACATGCCTTTCCTCCTGAAAAAGGAGATAGAATACTTCGGAGGTCCTTTTTCTGTTTTTTCACAGGCCCCCCTTCCCCATGCAAGCCCGGGCCCCCTATGAAAGGTTAGATTACATAGAGAGACCTTTCCCCCTAGAGGTATTTACTCCCACCCTGCCAGTCCTCGGTAAGTCGAACTCTCCCGAGGCAGCCCCTTTTCCTTCGTAGTCCCGGGATTCCCTTTGAGATCCTTTAGCCTTTTCCTCTTCAGGGAAGGTTCGAAGACGCAGCGTTTCCTCTTTTTCTTTTTTCCGCCCCTTTTCCCCCCGCCTTTTCGGCCCCCCCGATAGGTTTTTTTTTGTTCCGCGATATGGATTTGGGTCAACTTCCCGCTCACTTTTTTTTTTTTCTCGAATCACTTTTTTGTTCGAATAACTCCAGACGCCCTTCTCTGAAGAGATCTGACCCGCTCTCTAGCTGGTGTTTTCTGAGACTCTGCATTTCTGCAGCCTCATCTTTCCCACTACACGCCAATTCTCCTTCGAAGTCTCTTTCTTTCGTTTTTCATCCTTTCTTGGAAACTTCCGAATAGTCCTCCCCTTCTCATCCATCGGTCCTAGATTGAAGTTCCCTCGTCCGCACGCCTACTTTTTTCTAGAGGACTTTTCTTCTTCTCCACCTAATTTTTTTTTTTTCCCGGGCCTTCCCCCTTTCGATGCAGCTCCTCTTTCTTTTCCTAGTTCTTCAAGTTTTTCCCCTTTCAGAGGCCCGCCCTTATTTATCGCGTCGCCTTCCTAAAGGCCATCCCTTGTTTCCGTTGGAGCGGCTTTTTTTGTCTGTACTCCCTTTGCTCGCAACTTTTTTTTCTTTTCTCTCGAACTTTCCTTCCTGCGTGGCGCCAATGCTAAGCCCCAATTTTTCTTGCTTATTTCTTGTATGGAGACTCCCCCCCTTTATTTTAAGATCCCCTTCCTCCTCGTATTTTCTCTTGGGAGGTTTTTCAACTTCCGAGTTTTCCGAGGCTTTCGAGGAAGGGAAGGCCAATCAGGATCCTCCCCCCCCCTTACGATTCAGCCCTTCCGTTTGTAGGATACATCCCCGCTAGCTCTTCTTCCCCACCCCTTTCTCCCCCTCCGAGTTTTCCTGGACTTTACGAGTTCGGAACGCCGGTCACCCGCACTTCATTTTTCGTTTGTTCCCAGACGTGTCGCGTATGCCCCCCGACTTCGCATAGGTTTTCCCTTATTTTCTAGTTTTTTCTGAAAAGACTGTCCCCGCTTTTCCTTTGGCTTTCCCCTCCCGTACTCTTAAACCCTCCCTGAGTTCCCCTCCTCCGTTGTTGTTAGATCCCCGCGCCATTCTTTCTCTTCCCTGGGAGCCCCCACTTTCCAGCTCTCAAGATCCACGTATCCCCCCCTTCCCTAGTACATAGCCGGTTTCCTCCCGCAATGCTACTCGTCTTTTTCTCCCCGGTGCCGCCCCTTTTGCTCCACTCTCCCTTCCTGAATTCGGATTTCTTCACCCCCCCTTTTTCGGACAAGCGTTTCATGTTTTGCGAAAGCTTTTTTTTTTTTTGTTCTACTTTTCGAGTTTCTTTTAGACACCCCTAGGGGCGTAGGTTCGAGGGGCCTTTTTGCTAAGACCCGTAAATTTCCCGGCCCCCAAAAATCCCCCTCTCTGATGGAGAGGCCCTATGCTTTTCCTTATAGATTTATTCTCTCTGAGATTTGAAGTTTCCGACACTTATCCTTAGGTTCTGACTCCCCGGTTTTTTTATTAAGCGTTTAACCCTTTTCTTCTCTTGGGTTTAGACTCGTTTTTTTAGCTGCTTCCTCGATTACCCAGTTCTTTCCAGTTGTTGCATTTGAAGTTTTTTTATTTCCAAGCCCTGACTTTCGCGTCCCCCCGGAATGGCCCCTCTTTTTTGTGCTTCTTCCCCTTTTGATTTTGGTTTTTTCCTAAAGTCCCTTATCGAAAGGTGAGCCACCTATTTTGATGTTTCGAAACCATGTTTTGAACTTCTTTTGTCTAGTTTTTGCATTTTTTCTTTCAGAAGAGGAACTCAGTGCTAGAAGCCTTTCGGACCCGCGATTATTTAACAGCAATTCCCCTTCTTTTTTGCGAGAAAGGGGCGAGGTTTTCCCCTCGTTTTCCTATTTTGACTAGTGTGGGAATAATTCAGCCTTTTTTTTCTCACGAGATCATCTAGCGTTCTTCCATTTTGTATCCAAGTCCTTCGGGCCTCCCCCGTTTAGATACCTTTCAATTAGATCGCTTTTTTTCAGGTTGAAATCTTTCTGACCTTTTGGACGCCATTCCCCCCTGAGAGATTTTCGAGCCTCCGATAGCTTTTTACGACTTTTGGCACTTTTTCCGGCCTTCTTCTTTTCTTTTCGAACCGGAGGTGAATCCTTCGCTTTTTCTCCGGATCTCACATAGTGGAAACTATCGACGTCACCCCAACCGCCTTCACCTGAGGGGCGTGATTCCGCTATTCTCTTCCGGCTAATTTTAAATTTTTCAATACTGTCTGGTCTTAGAAATCCACTTTCTTTTCCGTGACCCAGGATCTCCTTTGTTTCCGACTAGCCCTCATTCTCTAAACTCTTTAGAATGGGCAAAGGCCTTTCTGGCCCTTTCTGCCGTTTTTTCTTCAATCTTTTCCCCTTTTCGGGAGGTATGTTTTTCGACCTGGATATATCCCCACTTACGGCTCCCAGTGGTTGATTCTCTGAGATTTTCTACTCCCCGTAGGTTCCAACCCCGTAAGCCCTCAATGACATGGTCTAAGGTTCCATTTTTTCTGGCAATCTTTTTAGGAGAGGCTTCCCCCCGAATCCTTCCCTCGTTTTGAGATTAATGCTGGATTCCCAAGGTACAGGTTAACTAGGATTTTTCCCTTTTTTTGGTTCCCTGTTTCTTTTCTTTTGCAGCCGCAAGACTTCTTTCCGCAAGTCACGAGTACCCTCTTCTTTCTTTTGAATTTGTGAGCTCAGTCCGCTGATCTCCCTCCGGTGTCTATGAATCAACACCACGATTCTCCAACATTTCGTTCCTGATTCGACGTTCCCTTCTTTATCGGATAAAGCGCCTTTCTCCCATCGGCCTGGGTCATTTTAGTGTTTCGATATCTTCATGCTCTAGATTCCCCCCCCAGCCCCCGATGGAAGGGGACTTTTCCCCTTTTTTAGTGATACTGGAGATCCTAGTGTCCTCGTCCGAGTTTTTTTTTTCTTGTGAGTCTCATAAGTCTTTAATTTCATGGAGTTTTTTCGCGAGGCCTCAACTTTTTTCCGAAATCCCGGATTTTCCTTTCTGAAGACGCCTGCAGCTGATTCGGGTTAGCCCGCCCTTCCATAGCCGGTTTCGAATTGTTTTCTTTTGAGCTTCGTCGTCTTTCCCCAATGATTCGATTCGATTTTTTTTTAAAGCTTATTGTTTGTTTGTCTAACTTGAAACCTTTCCATCAATCGCTTTTTCTTGACTTACACCTGCTTTTTTCTCGATGTAGTTGAGACTGTTTTTTTAAGTTTTTTAACCTTCTTAACTCTCGGTTCTTGGAAGTCCTCCTTTCCGCGTCCTCCCCGAGCAGCCGTACCGGAAGTGCCGATCCCTTGCCCTCTTTTTCACAACCTCAGCCTGTTTCTTCGCAGTGAAGCGGACTCCTCCCTGATTTCCGTCTCTCTTTTTTCAGTCTTCTCTTACAGGACCTCCCTGACACCTTTTTCGTCTCCTTCTCCTTATTTGTTTAGTGTTGAATAACCCCTTTTTGACCCCCCCTCCTTCGATCCCCCAGAAGTCCCCTCAGGAAAATTCTCCCCCCGCGATTGCGTTTCGTTTTTTGTGAGCGTCTCGACTCCCTTCCTCGTTCTCTAGGAATGAATTTTTTTTCAGGTGACGCAGGTTTGACTCCACTCGACAGAAATTCACCATGTCCGATGTTTTTAGCATTCTTTTTTTCTTTGTGATTTTTCTGGGGAAACGATTTCGCCCCCCCCGGAGAGGGGGTTGAGCACTTTTTTTCTTGGGTTCGAGCTCGTCGCAGATTCTTTCTCCAAAGCAGCTTCCCCGTCGTTTCCCGATAGATAGATTTTTTCGGCCTTTCTCCTCTCGTTCGGTCAGTTCCCCCTCCCTGGACCGTAATCCTCCTTTTTTATCCGCGCAGTCCCTTTCGTTTTCCTGACCCACTTGAGATACTCTTCATTTGTTGGTAACTTTTTCCTCTGCGGCGAATCCCCCCCTGCGGTTTCCCCCCTTGAGAAAAATATCTCCTTTCTTTTTGTTGATTTCGCTCCTTCCTTTTGCTTATTCTTCATGCACTTTTTTTTTTAGAGTTTTTCCCCCCGAGGCCCCCTTTCCCGAGTGAGGTTTGATTGTTCTTGAACCATGTTCTCTTCTGATCTCCTTTCGCATAGTTCCTGTCTCCCTCCCGGATCTCCATTCCTTTGGTGGCACCTATTTTTCTCTTGCACTCGACATTTTTTTCGTGGTTTCTGCGTCTTTCTCCGCCGTCTTTCCCGAATTCCTCTTCGCCGACGCATCGCCCTGTTTCTTTTTTTTTTCGAATTTCAGACTTTTTCATGTCGGCTTTCCCCTTCCTCGACTTCTCCCTTTCATCCTGGATGCGCTCAGGTGTTTTTGGCATACTCTTTTTGATTTCTCCTTTTTGCATCCGTAGCGCCCAAGTCCAGACCTGTGTCTTCTCCTCTTTTCCGATCATAGTTGATACAAAAGTTCTTGATCCGTCCACAATTGTTCCTTTTCCTTGAGTTCTTCGAATTTTTTCTGGAGAGCCCCCCCTTGAACCATACGCATCTTTCCCTTGCGGCTTCTTTCTTTGGCTTTCTTGCAGTCCCTTTTTTTCTAGCTGGAGCCCTTTTGACAAGACCCTTCTTAGATGACCCTTGCCATACTTTCTTTATTTTCTAGTTCGTTTGTTTTTATGATTTCCTCCCCTAAAGGGTATTAGAGGATATTTTATCGTTCCAATATTTGCTCCCCCCCAGTTTCTGCATCTTCAATAGAAGGCTCCGGGTTCTTTCGACCAATGAGTTTCCCCCGTTGCTTTCCTGGCTTCTAGACTTTCTCAGGATTTTTTTCTGGAGGCATAAATTTTTTCCCGAGGGTTTTTTATGGACTTTTCCTCTGGTCCAGAGGAGAGTTCGCTTTCGTTTTTCCCTACTATTTTTTTCGGGTCTCTCATGGATTTTCTAGTTTCCCCCTTCGTTCAAACCTCCTCTCCCCCTGGCGCGGGAAAAACTTCCCTACGATCCTTTTCTTGATCTGGAGTATGTTTTTTTGCCTGTTTAGCAGTCGCCCTTCTAAGTTGTCTTTTTTCTGTGAACGTGGCCACGTCCCCTCCGAATCCTTGACGTTTCTCCTAAGACTAGCGATCTGTGCTTGCTTTTTGCTTATGACTTCCCCCTTGCAAAAGATTTCGGCTGCAGCTTGTTTTCCCCTGAGAGCTCGGTCCGGGTCCTTCTCTTCCCTTTTCTTTAACCTTTGCTGGCTCGGAGGCCCTCCCCGAAAAATTTTTTTTTAGACCGCTTCAGAACTTCCTGCACTTCCACTGGGCTCTTTTTTTCTCAGTCTCACTTTTTTTCTGAGATTTTTTCCCGATTCCGATTCTTCTTCTGTTGGTTTTCGGTCCTTCCCCGCTTTTCCAGGACTTTCCCCAAAACATTTTTTCTTTGATATACCCTTTTTTTCTCCTTCCCTTCGTCTGTTTTTAATCCGTTTTTATTTAATAGTTCCGGTTTTTTTTTCTGTTTAACCTTCGATCTTCCTTCGATTGCAATCCCGCTAGTCTCCCCTTTTCAAGTTTTCTGACGTTTTTTGCTCAGGTCTCCTTTCCTCCGGAGTTTTTGAGTTCACTTTTCCCCTGGGCCGGTTCTTTTCTATCGTATCACACCTACGTCGTTTCTGAACCGATCCATTTTTTCTCATTTTTTTTGCGGATTTTTTCCCCTACTTTTTTTCCTTGAAAGAAAGGATTTTCTTGAACTTCTTTTTTCCAACTCCCTCTCCTCTCCTTTCAGATTATCTCATCTCAGGTCCTTCCCTAGTGGAATTGATTTTTTTCCCCGGGCCCTTCTTTTTTGCGGTGGTTTTATTGAGGTTCTCTTTTTTTCAACAGCCTTCTTTTGTCAAGACGGTCGGTATATGTTTCCTAGTCAGTGCAGTAATAACTGTTTTACTAGAACTTTCCGGTTCACCCCTTCCTGAATGTGAACTTTCCTACAGCTATGGCGGCTTTCTCCAGACAGATTGACGGGACCCCTGATCAAGCTTTTTGAAGATTCTTAGTCTTTGATCTTTTCGGCACCTTTGTCCCCGATGGGACTTGTGAGCTTTTTAGCTCTACTTCCTTTAGAAACCCTCGCTGGGGGCCTTTGTTGGTCTTCTCCCCATTTCCGGTCCTTTCTACTTTCGGACTTGGCTGTCTTTTTGGACGTGTTTCTTTTTAGACCACACCACTTTGTGCTTCCGATAGTTTGCATTGGCCATTCGCTGGTCTTTTCCTAGAAAATGAACTCCCTTTAAGATCTTTTTTCGAGTCCCTTCTTCCCCCTTCCCAGTTCTCGGTCTCATCCTTCCCCATCATTGAGGGAGGAATCAAGGTTCTTCTCTTCTTGTAGGACCCCCTTTTTTTCCCCGAGGATTTTTCTCGAGATTTCCTCCGTGCTTCTAGATCTCTAAGTTGTTGGTGTTTTAGATGATACTCGATTTTTAGGCACCTTCCCGTCCCTCATTTTCGGTTCAGGTCCGCAGTTTGTAGATTCGCCCGGTCTTCTTTCCCAGACACCTTTTTTTGTTCTTTTCAGACGATCCCTCTCCTTCTTTCCCCATACGCTAGATTCTGAGATTTCCCCTTCTCCCCTTTAGAATGGTATCCCTCGAGTTATACCTGCGTTTTTTTTTTTCCCCCTTTTCATAGAGACTGGGCCCGTTCTCTGGGTGTTTTGCTCTATAAGTCCCCCAATACCCGGAGAGTCCCCCGACTTTGTGACTCCGCTTCGAATTAAGGCACTTCCCCTGTCTTTCCCCCTTCAGGCTTCTTCGCCGTTCAGCCATTTCCTTAATTGTAACTTCCTGAAGTCTTTCTAAGAATTGCTCGAGCCTTTTCCGCAGCCGAGCTTTTCTCATGTTCGTCTGTCGACCTCCCCCCAAAACTCTTCTTTAGGATCAGAAGACCTCTTTTTTGTCTGAGAATTTTCCCTCCTTAGATTTTTTTGGGCCATTCAGACTTTCCTTTCTCTTCCTTCGAGAATACGATTCCTAGAAAGACAAACCTCTATGTTTAGCTCGTTCCTTATAGTTTCGTTCATACATAATCCTCCAAAGTCTCACCTATAGCTCTTTTGACCCCTAAGCTTTACCTTCCCCCCTCAAGAGAGGTTCTTCCCAGAACTTTTTTTTTTTTTTTTTTTGCTTTGAGCCTTCTCCTTTAGGGAATCGCCTTTTTGGGGCTTTCCGACTCCCCCCCCCCGTCTTCTTTCCCACCCTTTCTTGATGTTTCCTAAATCTACCTTCTTTTCCAGGTCCGGGGCCCTACGTTCTCGTGTTCTCCCTCTCCTCACATGGAACTGTCGACCGTTTTTCCCGACTGTCTTTGACTTCCTTCCTTTACCCCCCTTCTCTGCACGACGCAAGTAATCATTTTTCGCGCTTTTCCTGTTCTTCGCGTCTACTTGGTCAACTTTTCCCGAAGGGAAATCACTCCCGCGCCGCCGCTTCTTCATTTTCTCCTTTGAGTGTTTCAGCATGTTTTCCGTGGCGGCTTCTGCCGGTAGCCGCACACTGCCCATAGGGCTCCTTTTTCTGAAGAGCTTCAGGCAGTCTTCCGAGGTACCTTGAAGTGAGTTCCATTGTGTGCTCCAGGTGTACCTTCTCCTCAACAGTTTTATGTTTGCCCTTAATTTCCCATCGATTCCCTTCTCCCTTTGATAGCTCCTGTGAGCTATTCCATTTGTCCCTTTTTATTCGATTTTTATGCATTCCCCTTCTAAGTACTCTTTGAATTTTTCCTTTTTTAGAGAGAGCAGCTCTAACGATTTTTGGGCCTCTCGAGCACCCTCCTTTTTTTTACGCGCAGGACGATCCTTTCAGATTTCCGACTTCCTTTTTTATTCCTTTCTGTTTCCCCTTTTTTTGAGACTTCTCTTCTTCCATTGCTCCTTTTTCGTGCGAACGACTCGCCACCCACCACGACGGTTATTTTTCGATTCCCCGTTTATCGTCACCCTTTTTTCAATTCAGCTGCGCCGACCTACGAGGTTTTCTTTGTGACTTCAGGAATTCTTTTTTGGCTTTTCGATAGCCCCCTTCTGAGAACCTCGCCAAAGAATTGTCCCCATCCTCTTCCTTTTACATCAGAACTTCTCTGAGCTGGGAAGTACTTTTTTTTCCTTTTTAGAGAGGGTTTTTGATAAATTGTAATTTTTCAGCTTCCCGTTTTACCCCCTTTTTTTTCGTCCCCCATTATAAGTGTTGGTTTGAGTCTTCGTTACGATTTCTTCTATGATCTTTCCAAAATCGGTCCAAAGCCCGCTTTTTCTTTGACATCATTATCAACGGTCTAGATTTTTTTACGGCCTTCTTTCGAGTCTTTTTTACCCGTTTGTGAAGCTTTCTTCAAGTAGGTAATACCACGGACGCTTATCCCCTCTAACTCCCCCCGGTAAAGGTTTTTTAAGATGATGTGATCCCCCTCTTCGTCCCTGAACGTCCCTAAGTAGTTTTGTTCGTTACGCGTAGTTTACGATCTTCGAAATGCCTTTTTTCTTTTCCCCAGTGCTTGGAGTCTCTTACAGATTCAGGTTCTGAACTTTGATGAAGCAGAGTACGTTTGTAGGAGACCGTTTTTCATTTCTTCTGCTTGGAAAGGATAGATAAGGGTTTTCTTTTTGCGGATTCCCGAAGGCTTTCCTCCAGGTTGAGAGTTCCCCCTGGAGTGTAAGAATCAGTTCTTTTCAGTCTTTCTTCCTTCTTTTTATCCCTTTGAAGCTTCACGAGTTATATTGAATTGGGATATGACATCAGGGCTTCTTTTCGAGGATCTTTTTCTTTTTTTTGCGTTCCCTTTTTTTTTGGTTGATTCTCTTTCGGTAGTCCCCCTTTTCTTTGTAGTTTGGCTTTAGACCCACCCCTGGTGATTTTTCCCCCAGAGATGCAAGGACGTTCACTTGACCTTCCCTCGGACTTTTCCTCCGTCACTTCCTCCGAACCTTAAGCTCGATGGAGCGTTTCGGTTTTTTTGGATCCCTCTTACCGTATCCCAACTATTCTTTAGAATGATGATTGTATCGCCATGTCTCCTCCCGTTTTATTTTCTTTATTCTATATCTTAACCTTTTTTTTTCACGCCTTCCAACTTATCAACTGTCCCCCAGCCTTAGAGACTTTTCTGCTTTTCCGGACCTTTGGTATGATTTCCGGGTGCCTTTCGACATTTGCCCTTTGAGCGCCCCTCCCTAGACCTAAGGTTTCCCCCCGATTTCAGGTTCAAAATCATTCTCAAAAAACCTTCTTTTGTCCCTCTCCGGGGAGCCCGTCTTTCTTCTTCCTTTCAATGGTGCTTTAGAATCTCAAGATGCGGCTTCCTGAATTCCCCTTCTGTTCCTCAATTTTGCCCCCCCCGCTGACCTCGTTTAGAGGACTTTTTTGTTCGGGGTTTCTTTAGATGTTGATGGTCCAGGCCTTCCCCCTGACTTTTCTATATATTTCCTTGGTTATTTTTCAGAGGAGAGGGTTGGTTGGCGAGCTCCCTAGAGCCCCCCCCTGAAGCTTGTACTCTAGATAGGACCTGGCCCTCTTTCATCCCTCGCCTCCCCGATCACCCTCTTCCCCTCCTTGATAGGATTCCCCTTCTCTTTTATGGGAGGCTATTCTTATCTAGTACTGTTTTTGGAAAATTACATCAGCCCGTCCTCTGCGCGGCGTCCTTGAGGCGACCCCCTTCGGCCTCGGGGGGTTTTATTTTTTTTTTTGATATTGCGTGATGCGGTCTTTTTTCCACTCTATCAAGAGCATCCTACATCCCGTTGAGCTTCCTTTATCCCTCCCCGCTCTTCCTTCTTTTTTGTTCCTTGCGGGGAGGAGGGCTTTTCTAAACACGTCCCCCCTTGTGCCGATCGTGTTTCCCCATTTGGAGAATATCCCTTCTTTTTATCCAATTGCGGAAATTTTTCGGTCAGAGACCCCTTTCGTCCTCCTCCCAGAATTCCTCCCCATAATTCCAGGTTGGGGTCTACCCTGATTCCCAAGGTTTTTAAACAAATTTTTTATACTTTGGTTAGACTAGCACCTTCCGGTAGTGCTATATATTTTCCCCTCCGTATTCTAGATCCCTCTCGGTCCAGATACGGGTCGAAGATTTTTTTCTTCCGAACCGAAACCGTTAACCCTTTTCCGCAGAAAGAACTTTTAGCCTAGGCTTTTTTTAGATCCTTCTTGTTTCAGCAAGGCCTCTCATCTTCTCCAGTCTTTCCAGGAGGACAGGTTTCTTTTCTCGTTTTTCTGACCTTCTGGCAGTATTCTGCACTCAGTCCTCGACCCACCTTTCCGTTGTTTTTTTTTTCTTTCTCCCCCATCCACAATAGTCCCTTCATCCTGGTCTTTCGACGTCCAAGGTTTCTCTGTATTTTCCACCGGGGAACGTTTTTCTTCCTTTCTCCAAGCCCCCTCGTTCATTTGGATTCGGAGCAGTTTTCCATCTTCGTCCTTCGCGCTTTTTCGAGTGCCCTTCTTTTCGCTAGTGTCTCCACACAACACGATTTTATTATATACCGATCCCTGTTTGAACTCCCTCCCCTCGGCCTTTTGTTTTGACACCAGTCGATTTCTTTGCATATCTAAGATCTACCTTCTTTTTCTTTTAAGAGAGAACTTTTAGATTCCCAGCGATGTTCCCCCTGATTCCTCTTTTTCCTTGCTCATTCCCTGATTTCTGAGGACTCCCTGACTTCTCCCGACTTCTTTTTCTTCTTGCAATCCGCCAGGGGTTATCTTTGTCTTCCCCCCCCCCCCCCTTTTTTTCGAGCCCCCTTTCCTTTCGTATTTACCGCCGTCCCTTCTCTCCAGGTGCGTCCGCCCCATGTCCTGTTGGGAAGATGTCCTCTCCTTTTTCTTTTGTGGTGTTTCTCGATACTTTCCCCGGTTTCTTTTTGACCGGTTTGCAAACCTTCTCTTCCGACACACTACAATCCCATTCCTTTCCCCATACCTCTATCTTCTCGTCCCCCCCAATCTTGTCGACACCCTCCTCTACCTCTCCCCCCCCCCTTCCTATTCTTTTCCTTCGGCTTACTCTTCCCCCTACTTTCGTTTCCGGCTCTCCTTTTTTCCCTTTTCTTTCATATTTCCTTCCTCCCTTTCCCTCCCCGCACCCCCTCTACCCCCCTTACCCTTTTCCCCATCTTCTATCCCCCCCTCCTTCCCAAAGAACCCCTGTTCTACCTTAACATCGCCCCCATTTACCTTCTTCCCATTCCCCTCCCCCCCTCCCTGTAACTTCTTATTACATCTCTCTCGCTCTCCCTTCCACTCATTGCTCTCTCCCCGGTCTTTTTCCCTATAATTCCTCTTCCGCTTCCTCTCTCCATTACTCTTCTTTCACCCTTTTTTACCTTGCCTTGGCCCTGTTTCGCCCCCCCTTGCACGCATCCCTGCGTTCCTTTCTCCGCCCAATGTCCCATTCCCCCCCCTACGCCTCCTCCCCATTCCCATTCATTCCCTTGATTTTCCCTTCCTTTCTTCTTTTCTTGTATTTTCCCAATTTTTCCACCTCTCTCCCCTTCTCATAGTTCTTCCTCTCACTTTCCTTTCTACACGCCTCCTTTCTCCCCCCCTAACCTTTTCCCTCTCACTACCCCCTACACCTACACCCCCTCGTCTCCTCCTCCCCCCGTCCGTTTCCCATCTCCTCATCTCCTCCTTTGTTCTGCCCCCCCCTCCTCCCTCCCCTTTCTTAACCTCTTCGCCACCCCCCTCTCCCTCCTTTATATATACCAATCACCTCCTCCTTTTTGCCCCACCTTTCCGTCCCTCCCTAGCCCCCTCTTTTTCTCCCCTCCCGCGCTCCTTCCGATCTCCCTCCTGGACCACTCTTGACTCATGCCTTCTCTCCTCTCCACCTCTCCCCCCTTCTTCCTCCCCTCCCGCCTCCCCTCGTCCCCCACCCCCATCACTTATTCCACTCTTCCCTCACTCTCTGCTCCTCTTTCCTACCCCCTTCCTAACTGCACCCCCCCCTTGCTACTGGTCCCTCATCTTTCCTGTCAGTATTCTTTTTCATTTCCTCTCCCCTGGCTTCCCTTTTTTTCTCATCTATCGTTTCTCCGTGTACCACCCTTTTCTCTTCCCCTTCTTTGCGCTATTTAATTTCCCCCCCACATTCCTACCTTGCCTATCATCTCACAGTTCGTTATTCTCTCTTGCCCATCCTTCCCTTTCCTCTACACGCCTACCCCTTCCCTATTCCCTTCGCCTCCGCTCCTCCTCTTTCCATGGACTCCTTGCTGCCATCCCCCCGCCCCATCTCTTGCTACCTTCTTCCCGCCCCCATCTCTTTTCTCCTTCTTCCCTTCCGTTTGCCTGCCTTTCCTCCTTTCCTGCCTCCCCATCGCCGCTCCTCTCTCCCCCCTCTCTTACATCTTTTTCTTTAGACCCCCCACTCCGACCCCCACCCCCCTTCCTCTTTCTCTACCCCCTTCACTCCCCTGCTTTTCTAACCTCATCGTCACCCCCCCGCCCCTCCTCGTCCGTACATTACCCTTATTCTATCCCAATTTTCCCTCTGTTTCTCCTTTCCCTTTGTCTCCATATCTTCGCTTCCCCTTCTCCTGATCCCACCCTCTATTTATCATCTTTACTCCCCCCCAGACTATAACAAACCTACCCTCTCTCTTTTTTCTTTGTCCCTTCCTTCCCCCTCCCTTCTTTACTTTTTTTTTCCTACTTTGCCCCCCCTTCCCTCCTCCCGCGCACGCCAACTCAACCCCCCCCCTCTTCTTTTACGAGCTTGTCTTTTTCCCCCCCCTTACCCCCTTTCTTTTACACTTCCGTGTTCCCTCCTCTATCTACCCTGATTCCCCCGTTTTTCGGTCTCTTTTCTGTTCTTTCAGCCTCAGTCGCGCCCGACGTTTTTACCGGAGCCGCTGGCCTCACCGCGCCAAAAGGTTCTTTTTTCCCACCTCTTTCTATCTCGACTTTTTTTTGCAGGCGAGAAGGGCGAAGAAGCCCGAATTTTCGCAATTTCTTCTCTCCCGCGAACGCGAACCTGCAAGGCCTGTGAAAATCCGCGCGACATCCGCCGTTTTTTCCCTTTTTCATTGAGTTGAGCCTTTTTTTTGACCATCATCTCCTGCCCGGTTGGGCCCTCCTTCGTGTTTAAGTTTGCAGGTTTTGCCTTTTATAACCTTTCCTTTCACCGCCCTTCATGGTGTCTCGAACCTTTTTCTGCGCAGAACGAAGGCACCTTCAGTGACCGACCCCCTGTTTTTCGGGCGGCCCTTGAGTGCGGACAGATACGAGCCAACAGGACTGTTCTTTTTTGAAAAGCGACGTCACCCTCCCCCCTTTCCTCAAGACGATCGCTTAGAGATTGTTTGCGGTCCTCCCCCCCACTGAATTCGGAGCCTCCCTAGGTCTCTTTTTTTTTTCTCGCTTTTGAATTCCCCTGACGTTGCTTTAGGGACTTCTTTTTAGTCCCTCCGTGCTGACTTTAACGAAAGTTCCGAGCGTCGCCCGAGCTCTACGAGGGTCTCCTCAAGAATTGTGAAGCAGGAAGTAAGATCCTCTTAGTTCACGACAGACCCTCCCTGTCCTCGACGATCCTTTTTTTGCGATTGGATTCCTCCCAGACGGTTTTCTCCCTCTCCTCTCCAGATTTCCCTTTTAGTTGTTATGATGCCCTTTCAGTCCCCTTTACAATCACTTGCGGCACTTTCGAACCGACCAGTCCTCCCCTGTCCCTTTTTTTGGAAGCTTCTCGCCTTAGCCCCCCGGCGACCGCCTTCCAGCGTGTTTTTTTAACGTCTTTCCGGTGTAAGTGCTCGCACTCATGTTTAGGACCTTTCTGAGTTTTTTTCACGCCGGGCTCCTTCTACACCCCTGTCCCCGAGCCAGGCCTGTCAGAGTTTTTCTTTTGATTCCGCAAGCTTTTTCCAGCGGGCTGATGAACCCAGAGTTTCTGCGGACTCCTACCCCCCCCGATATCTGCTCGAGGTCCATGCGAGCCCTCTTTAACCAGTAGTTTGTTTTTTCGATCTCTCCTTCTACGAACTTTGTCTCTTATTATCGCGGCAACAATTCCGACCCCCTTCTAACCTTTTGTTCAATCGATCTCCCCCCCCCCTTTTTTTTCCCCAGGCCTTTTTTTCTGATAATCTCCCTATTGATCTTTGTTTTTTTCCTTTTTTAATTGCTTTTCAGTTCCTTCCCAGGAGTTCCGAACCCCCCCCCCTTCCTACGTCCTCTCTTCCGTTCACCTCTCCCCACAATCAAGGGTGTTCTTGACTTCTTTTGGGGGCGTCTCAGGCTCCGCGTCGTTAGGCTTTTTTTTGCGGGGTCTTTTTTTCTTGAGATAACTTGTCTTGTCCCCTCCGTTCACAGAC
>Ga0179593_1494436_pt1 | contig 15261 bp, 24 predicted proteins | sample CZODoug2_1_08_16_FD_185931 | JGI IMG/M metagenome (GOLD analysis project Ga0179593, IMG submission 185931) | Vadose zone soil fungal communities from Angelo Coast Range Reserve, California, USA - CZODoug2_1_08_16fungal (PacBio error correction) | ecosystem: Environmental > Terrestrial > Soil >... | reverse complement strand
GTTTCCTTGCTTAATATTCTCCAAAGCCCCCCCAAACCTTTATCTTCAGGTTTGTCTGTCCCTTTCATCTACGGTATTTTAAATGTTTCCCAATTTTCCCTAATCCGCGTTGTTCCTTCTCTCCGCTACCTGTTTCCTTTTTAAATCCCTTTCACGATGTTTGTACTTTACAGAGCGCGTGAGTTCGTTCCTGTTTTTCGGCCTTACCTCCTTTTTCCACAAACATGTTCCTTCCCGTGCTCCTCCGAAAGTTTTGTTTCTTGAGTCGTTTCAGTTTTTTCCCCTTTCCCCCTCATTTCCGCATCGCCGGGTTAGGTTTCAATGCCCTTTTTTGCCCGTCCCCACCCATTGAATCCCCCTTGACCCCTTTTTTCATCTTCCTTCAACAATTGCAGGCGCGGCTTCCACTTTACTTTCCTGCCCCCTTTGCCATTGATGTTCCCCCTCTTTCCCCGGCCCAATTCCTGTTATTTTTCACCCTTTTCGTTTTGATGTCTTTGTTTTCCGGTCCCCGGCGTGTTTCCGTTTTCTTCTGTCACATCCTTGCTGTTGTCGTTTCGCCCCAATACTTTCTTTCTGTCTCTTTATTCTTACGCCGTTTCTTCTGATGCTCGTTTTCTTTTTTCCTTGTTTTGTGACCCCATTCACTCCTTCGTCTTTCTTTTATTGCTCGTTTGAGCCAGCGCGTTGACCCTCTTTGTCCTGTTTTTTCATCTTCCGACAGCACTCACGATCTCTTTTCTCCCTCCTTTGATCCAAACGTTCCCTCTGCCATTCCAGAGAGCAGTTTTCCTTTGGCACCCCTCCTTTTCAGGAAATCCCCCGTTTGCACCCCCCTGCTTCTCCCCACCTTCGTATTTTTCCCCAATCCGGTCCCCGCAGTTTGCACCCGAGGCTTGTTTTCAAACCAAGAACTTTCCCCTTCCTATGTCGCGACTTTCTTTCTCCTTCGGCGATACCTCCCGTTACCACTTTTCCGTCTCTTCCCCGGTTTTTTGCTGTAACCCCTTGTTCCTGCGGAACTTTTTTTGCCACTAAAAAACCTTTGCGTGAGTTGCAACGTTCGCCCCCCCCGGCTTTGCCCCGCATTTTTTCCCCTTCCCAACGTCCCTTTGCCCCAACCGTTCCACAGTTTTTTTTTTTTGCCCGAAGAGCCCCTTCGCCCCATTATTTGTTGTGTCCCTTTTTTGTCCGATCCTGTGCTGGCTGACCCTCCCCCCGAACCCCCCTTTTTTCTCTGAGTGATGTTCCTGGTTTTTGGTCTTTTTTTTCCCCAGTCCCACTCGTTTGCTCTCGCGCCCGGTGGTGGAACGTTTAGTGTTTCTTAGAACCACTCTCGTTTTCCCCCCCTTATTTTGTCTTTTTTCCCCTCCGGCCGGGGCACCACCCCCCCCCCCCCCATTTGATTTGAAATTTTTTTCCCACCTCCATTGTACAGCTTTGCGACTGACTTGCCCCCCCAGCGGCTTTTCAACACACACCCCATCTCGTTTCTTGATTGGTTCTTTTGCCGCCCTCGAAATTTCCCCCGTAATGCGTCTTTTTTTTTTTTTCAGAACCTTTTCTTCTCTCGTTGCCCGCGGTAGTTGTCACCGAACGGTTCCCTTTGAGGGCCGCATCCTACCGTTTCCCTGTTGTCCCCCCCCCCGCAGTGCTCTCTTTCAAGTGTTTTTTCTTTTTCTAACCTTTTGCCTGTTATGCGTCCACATTTCCGTCTGTTCCTTTTTTTCCCGCTTTGTGGGTTCGTCCCTTTGGCCCTGCTTTCGAATTTTCCTTCCGGCCAAACACCTTTCCAAGACGTCAGGGGCTCCCCCGCCTTTTTAGTATCTACCCTTTTGTGCCCTGCTACGACCTTCCGTTTACCCTCCACTTGTCTCGTCAGTTCCTTTTCCCATAAATAGCGTTTCCTGCGTTTCAGGGTTTTCCGAGATCTCTTTTTTCCCTCCGCCCCCCCGCGCCTTTCTCTTTTATTCCATCTTCCCCCTCCCCCCCCCCCCCCTTTGTTGACCCCGTTCAGCCGTCCTTCTTTTTCCGGTTTTCGAGCCCTTTCTTTCGAAACTTTTCCACCCAGTAGGCTTTGCCCTTTTCTCGCCGGGGCCTTTCTCCTTGGGCCTCACCGTGTTGCCAGACTTTATCTTTTTTTTGAACCCCCTCCCCCTTTTTTTGTTAGGCGGTTCTGCATGGCCAGTTCCGTCCTTTCCCGCGTTTTTTCGCGCTCTCCCTTTCCTCCGTATGCAGTATGATTTTAAGGACGTTTTGCCCATCCCCCCTGTCCGTTTTTCCCCCATACCTCCCCCTTTTCAGGGCCTCCCCCTTTCGATCTTCGTTTTCCCCATATTTTAAGACCAAAGTTTTTCGTTTTTTTTTTTGTGTTGTTTTGTTGTTTTTATGGTGTTTCCTTCATCTCCCTCCCGCGTTCGTCCCAATGAATGCCTCCTTCTTTCATTTTTGTCCGTTCCCTCTCCTTTCTTTTTATCCTTTTTTTTGTGTTCTTTTTCGAGCTCTAGCCAGATTGAGCTTCGCTTGCGGTCCTTGAAGCGTTCTTTTCTTTTTGAGCCCCCCGGTGTTCCCCCCTTGTGACTCTTCTTCTTCTGTCCTTAGGGGCCCCCTCCCCCCCAGTCACACCAACCCAACCCCGTTTTTCCCCGCTCCTCTTTTTTTTCTTATTACACATTTCCATTGTGCACTCATCTTCCCGCTTTTTGACTTTCCGAAACGTTAGTCATACGACCCTTTGCCGTCGGTTTGCGTCTTCTGAGTCATTTGGCTCCTGTGACGATCTCATTTTTTCGTCAACCTTTTCTTCCCTTTTATAATCCACTGGAGTCGCGCACCCAGCCTCCCTTTCACTTTTATCGTTCTTCCTTTTTTTTTTTGATTACACTTTGATGTTTTGTTTTTTTTTTTTGACGGCCTTCCCTGTTTTCTGAGAGCAGACGATCTTTTTCTTTCTTTTCCTGAATTTTTTCCTAAGCCCTTTTTCCCGTTCTGACGTTTTTTTTTTTTACCTTCGTTGGCAGTGGTTTCCACACATGGCGGGCTATTCCCCATGATGGCCTTCGGCACCCTCTCACTCCCAAGTAGTGTACTTCCCCGGCTTCAACCCTTGTATATCAGCTTTTTACCGTGGAAGGCTCTTTCATTCCCACCCAAGAGATCTCTTTTTTTTCCCTGTTCATTAGACGAGTGCTTTTTACGTTTTTTTATTTTTTCGTTCTGCGGTTTCTATTACGGTCGCATTTGGGAATCGTTTTTTTGTTTCGGAACTGCATCACTGAGAAGTTTACCTTTTTTTTTTTCTTTTCGCTATGTTCCCCCCCCCCTCTCCCCCCTTGAGACCACGTTTTTCTTTCGACCAACCTTCAATCTTGGACAGCTCGGCTCTTCCCAGAAGTGCGTCTGACGTGCCTTTCGATTTTTTTGTTTTTTTTTTTTTTTCTGCCTTTTCTCCTCGGGCCTCCGTCGGGTTCCCATGAAGCGTGCCCTTGCGGTGGCGTCCCTTGCTTTCTTCTGGTTCCGTACTGCTTTTTCTTCCCCTTTTTTCTTTCGACATTGTCGAGTGCGTTAGACGGCCCAGCTCTCTTTTGGTTTGTCTCTTCCTCCTTTTTCCCCAGCGTTCTCGAGCTTAACCTCGCATATGTTGATTCTTTTGTTGATTTCTCCCACATCCCATTGTGTCTTTTCCCCCCCCCTTCCTGTGCTTTTGGACACCTTCCATTGGGTTGTTCACCTTCTGCTTTTCCCTGACTCTTTTACGGTTTTTCCCCTTATTCTACTTCTGATGTTTTTTTTGGTGTGTTTTTGTTTTATGTTTGCGCCCCCCATACCCTCTACAGCTCCCCTTTCCGCAAGTAGTAGTCTTCCCCCACCTCTTCAACTCACACCTTCAATCACCAGAGCCTGTTGGCTCTTCTTTTTACTCAGGCTTGTGTGGTTTGTTTCCGACTCTTTTTACGGGTCATATTCGTATTCCGTTTTTCCCCGTTGCCTTTTTTCCGCTGCCCCTTTTTTTGTCTTCCCCATTGTCCCTTTCCTTTAAAAGTTAAGGACACCCTTTCCATCCTGTCTTGCCCCTACTCCGTTGCTTCTTCCTCCTGATTCGAGCTTTCTGAATATTTTTTTTTGTCTCCTCCCCTTTTTCCTGCTTCCCGTATTTTTTTTGCCCCAACGATGTGGGGATACCCGCCTTTCTTGTCTCCTTTCGCCTTGTTGGATGTAGGTTTAGTGTGCCCCAAAGAAAAACCCCCACTGCCCTTACTCCCTTCTTATGTTCGTCTGGCATTTCTTCTTCAAATCTTTTCAGGGCTTAGTTTTCTTGATCACACTTTCCTGTGATGCAAAATTACCTGCATCGTTTCGTGACGCGCTCCCCCATGCTTTGCTCCTCGCAACCCAGAATCCCTCTCCGAGCTTCATTTGTCTTTTCTTCCACACACCCAATTGCGCCCCCTTCTTTGTGTACTCGTCTATTCCTCTCCCCCCGTTAACTTTTTGATGACCCCCACTCTTGCACCCCGAAGGCTGTTATTCCCTGCGTTCCCCCCCCCATGCTGAGCGCCCATGTGCATTCCGAGATCCCCCCCCCTTACCCTTTTGATTTTTTTTTTTCTTGCCCGGGTTCATGGCGATTCCTTTTTCTTGGTGGTAACGTTACTTGTGAGGGAAGTCCTCGCCGGCCCCCAATGTAGTCGAGTTACTTTGTTTGGGTCTTTTGGGCACCGTTACCCTGCCCATGGTTTTTAGTTTCCACGTCACTTCCCCCTTTCCCAAGTAGTATGATTTTGTCACGGGGGCACCTTGAGTTTCAATTGCTTTTCTTTTTCTTTTTTCCCACCCCGTACTTTTTTCTTTCTTCATCTGGCCGTCCGCCGGGACTGGTCTCCCCAGCATTTTTTACCCTACCTCTTTTTTTAGAATGGTCTTTCCCCCCCCCCTGCGAGACTACCTCGCGCGATTCAAGTCCTTACATCTGTGCATATTGACCTTTTCTTGACGATCCTCCCCTCGCTCGCGCCCTATGATTTTGAACTTTTTTCGCATCCCTTCGCAGATCCTTCTGCCCCCTTTCCCGGTTTGGTTTCCTTCCCTATAATGCCCTTATGCCCTCTCTCCCTCTTTGGCGCACTCTTTTTGTTTTTTCGTCCTTCTCTTTTTTTTTCCTTTTTTCGTCCTTATATGTACGCACCCAACCGCTAGGTCAGCAATCTGCGTATTCTTGCTGCACCCCCCCCCCCCCCCAATCTGATGATTTCCTCTTTCTTTTCGTCCCGTTTTCGCGCGGACCCGTTCTTCTAATTTCAAGTGTCACAGGCACCTATTTATTTCCCTTTTGACTTTTTCTGCTCGAGTTTTTTCTTCCTTTCCCTGTCGTCCTACCCTCCTTTCTAAAACCATTTTTTTTGGAACGTTTACCCGTTTTCCTCTTCAAAGTTTTTCGCCTTTTTTTTTTAAGGTATTTCGCCCTGCCCCCCTTTTTCTTTTTTTTTCCGATCGCCTTTTTTTGGTTTACAACCACCTTGTTCCCCTTTTTTTTTTTTCACCGAAAAAAAGATACCCCTTTTTTTTCCCCCCCACCCGTGGAATCTACTCCATTTTCCTGCGCTTGCTTCCCCTTGACCTTTACCGCCCCTCCTTGAACTCGCCTTTTCTTTCCACAGCTTCGTAGTCAACCCTCCTGGTATGTCTCTTCCTGGATGCTGGAGCCTCCCTTTTTTCAATTTTTCCTGTTTTATCTAGTGCCCGTTGCTGTTCCTTTCCGGGCTTTTTAATCCAGCTTTGCTGTTGTTCCTGCTCCTTCTTTCTTTTCTGCCCTTTTTGAACTGCCCCTTCTCGCCCTCGTTAGTGTTTGTTCCCTTTTCCTTCCCTCGTTCCTATGTTCTTTTGTTGCTAGTTCCTGCCTGCAGAGGACTTTCTTCCGTTTTTGTCCTGTTGCCCTTTGATCAGTCAACTCGAGCCTCTTCTCCGTTCCTTTTGTGTCCTAAATTCCCTCCCTTTTCAATTTTCTTCTCTCTTTCTTTTTTGACAACCCTCCCTTTTCCCCCCCAGCCCCCCTCTCCTGAGTGAGGCCACCTCGGATTTCAAATCTGTCGCATTTTGCCATGGCTTTGCTGGCCAACCCCACCTCCCCAAGCAATAATCATAGGTTTTCCCTCTTCCTGCCTTCTGTTCCTCATACATCCCCAACGTTTAACAATACATGTCGATCCCCCACGGTGGGCTACCCTTTTTTTATACGAAGTCCTCTACACCATCCCCCCAATCCTCCTTGTTATCCCCGTCGTTGCCCGTGGAACCGATTGTTACATACTCCCCTTCCACCCCGTCGTGTGAACACCCCAGGTTCCAGCTTTTTCGGACCCCTCTTCGTCCAATCCTCTTTTGCTGGTCCGGTGTAGCGTCTTGGTTCGTTGGCCCTACGGACAGTGATTCAGGCTTTTATTGTGTTTGGCGTCCCCCCGACCCCCCGAGTCCCCCCGCGTCCTGCTTTTTAAACCACCTTACTCCTATTTTGTCCCATAATCTCGGTTTTTGACCACATCCTTTTCCCCTCCTTGCAAGGTTTACCACACGTCAGTCTACACCATCACTTTGCTTTTACCTCCTGTTTAGGCCATGTATTCCCTTGGTGGGCACCCCCAAATACTTCAGATCCGGTGCCGGTTCAAATTTTTCTGACCTTCGACTTTCGGTACCAGGTCTATTTGAACACGGCCTGACCCACGCCCCGGCGTGTTTCCGCGGTTTCGTCCTGCAGTTACTTTTTCTTGTCTACGCAGTCGCTCCCGTGACAGACAAAAAAAAAACCCCAGGGCTCCGTCCCCCTTTCTTCCATGAGTTCCTCTCGGCCAATTTTTTACCGGTCTTCGCCTACCCTGTTTTCTCCCCTTCTTGTGAGGGGATTACTTTCGACACCTTCCCGGTGGCAACCTTTTCTATTACTTCTTTTTTTCGCCTTTCCCGGACGCCAGATTAAGGGACGTTTTTTTCTTTTCCGCTACCCCCCCTCGTGCCCTACAACGTTTCTCCCTCCTTTTTTTTCCTTCATAATCGCGTGTTTTGCTTTCACCTATTCTTAATCATTTCAGCCCTCCCTTCCGCGACTTCCTACTTCCCCCCAGCCTTTTTCACATCGCCCTGAACATGTGTACTAAGTTCTCCGTACTTTTTCGGGTTTGGCCTTTTTAGAGATCCTCCTCCCATTTCATCCCCCCACGTCGAGGCTGACCGAGCGACGCGGGACTGCGTCTCCGTCCCCCACGGGGTAGAAGCGACACGATCCCTTTGGCGACCCCCCCTTTACGAGAGGTTTGCTCACTGTGCCCTTTTCCCCCCTTCATCCCGCGTGACGCTTTTATCTTTCTCCCTCGTTGGTAAGTGAATAACTCTCCCCCCTGGCTTTCCTATACCCAAGTCTCTTTTCCCAAGAAGTCACTTCGCCACATATTGTCTACTTTTTTCGCGCCGTTTTTTTTTTTCCTTATGGTTGTGTATTTTTCCTCTACTACACCGATTTTTCCCCCCCTCCCAGTGAAATACCGTCTTCCCCCCCCCTTCCCCTTCTGAAATCCTCTCTTCTTCTCTTTTCTTAACCCCTCCCCCCTTTTTGTGTTTTCGATTTGATTTAGATTGGCGTGTGTGTTCCGCTTCTTTTTTTTTTTTCTTGCCCTTTTTACTCTTCCACGCTGAGAGTGTTGAGGGATTCTATGCATGTTCACCCCCTTTTCGTAACACCCCCTGGCTCGTAGTCATATTTATTACAACTTTTTGTTGCCCCCCCCGTTGACATTTCTTTGTGATCTCCCCTTTCAAACTTTTTAGTATCTCATCGAACGGCCATCAGGGAGTTGAGTTTATTCCTGTGCTCTTCCCCCCGTGCTGGTTCCTCGTATTTCTTACCCTCCTTTAACTGGGGTGGGCTTTCCCGAGTATGCCAGAAGCCTTGCGTCCTCCTCACTTCCCTCCCTCCTTTTGTTAGCCTGATTTCTGTGTACCCCGGTGATGGCTCTAGCCCCCCTTGCTTACTCTTCCCTTCGTGTTGATGAATTTTTCTCGGTGACTCTTTCGTCACCTTTTCCCCCGTCCCCCCCTTCACTCTCCATTGCGCCCCCCACCTTTTTCCCACTGTTCCTTCTGATGTCTAATCATGGCTGTTCTTCCTACCCCCATGCATTTCGATTGGTATGGATCTTTCGGCCCCCAACGGATTTTTGCGATACTAAGACATGTTCCCCCTGCATTTCCCCCCCCTCCCTTGATTTGCTGAATGGAACATTTTCCTCAGAACTTTTTGCTTCCACCCCCGATTTTCCCGTTTATGCGTGCTTTTTTTTTCCCCCGATCCCCCTTCAGGCCGTACTATGGTTTTTAACCAAACTTAGCTCTGAAATCAAAGTGAAGTGTGTGGTCGTTCTTTTCTGGAGAGAGTCCCTACTCCGTTTTTTTGAGTACCCACTTCTCCACCTTCCGACAACAACGCTGTCTTCGGCGATTTTTTACCCTCTCTCCCACAGTAACCTGTCTTTGTTCCCTTCTAGGCCTTGTATCCCTTTCCTTTCCTAGACTGGTCTCCCGAGTTCTTTCCTCCTTGGTTTTTTTTTGGTTTTGGTTTGTTTTCCCCCCTGCACCCGTTCGTGTTCTTTTTTTTACCCATCGTGAGGGAACTTTCCTCGTGACCCTGCTGTGAGAGTCCCTGCCGGTGGGGTCATGGGCTTGTTTCTTGACAATTTTTCCCCTCACATCCCCCAGACCTTGCGAATTGCGGTTCCCCCCCCCTCCCCGGTCAGTGATCTCTTACTTTTTTGTTTTTTTTCCCCCCCCCCTCAAGTCGATCGTCTCGCGCTTTCTCCCATGCCTCAAAGTTATTTGGGATTTTCCCACCTCCACATTGTGGTGCCACCCGGTGCCAGGTCTTTCCTGTTCCTTTTTGAACCGTTTGAACTTTTTTTTTCCCCCCCCCCCCCTCCCTTGTCATTTCTTCCTTCCCTTTCCTGTCCCCCCTGCCGGCTCCGATGAGCTTTTTTTTGGGTCTTTCTTGTTCTCGCCAAGTCCCCCCTTTCCACCGCCGTACTCCTTCCTGGCGTAGTTCCCCCTTTTTCCACCCTATATACACCCCACTGTCAAGTCCAAAATATTCACTGCTAGTACCTTTTGATCCTGGATGTTTTTTTCTTCAATGATGTTTTGGTCCACCGTGTGTTTTCCACCGACTTTTTTTCCCGGTTTGACTTTTCGGTCCCTCCCCCTTTTCCCCTGTGTCCTGCCCGCTTTAAAAAATTTTTTGATTTCACTTACGCTTGCGTCTACCCGTTCCTTCAATTCCCTTCGCCCTTTTTTGTAACGTTGTTCTGTTTCCGTGTCCAAGTTAGTATGCGTTTTTTTCGGCCTTTTTTTTCCTTTTTTTTCCGCCCCATTTTGTTTTTTACTGCGGACTCTTCTTTGAATCCGATGTTGGCTTCAGAGCGGTCCTTCCCCGAATTGCTGAGTTTTTTAGGGTGTTCCCCCCCTGTTTCCCCCATTTGCTACTTGATGGCCCGCTATTCTTTCTGCACCCCTTGCGAGTAGTTTTTTTCTCTTTCTTTTTTCTATTCACGTCATGTGATTGTGCCCCCCCACCTTTCCTAAACCCCGGTACCCCTTACGTCGTTGCCTCTCCCCTTCGTCTGCCCCACCAGAACTTAGACCCACAAGTTTTTTTTACGCTTTTTCCCGGTCCTGATCTTTCCCAAAAACACTCGCTCTCCCATCATTTGTGCTCCCCCCCCTGGCTTTGCCCATAGGATCCCCGCTATCCCCCGTTCTTTAAGTTTGATGACCCTCCTGCACCACCCCCCCCACCCATGCTGTCCCTCCCCCCCTATCTGGCTCTTTTCAACTTTTTTCTGCGCGACAGTAGCGACAAGCCTACCATACCAGTTCGTTTGTTGATTCCGTCTCATTTTCCTCTTCACCTTCCCGTGGGGGTTCCCGGGGGGAAGTTCCATTGTCCCCTCATGCGCTGTCCACTCTTTTTCTTTTTTGTCCGAGTTCCCCCCTTCCTTGGTGGGCTTTTTTAGTGCGGGTTTTTTTCGTTCTTCATGTTGCCATCCCCTCCCCCCCCCCCCGCGCGCTTGCGGAAACCAACCTAGGGGGTTTTCCCCCCCTTTTTGCGTTTTTTTGACCCCTTTGTCCAACCCACCGTAATCCCCCGCACATTTTTGCTCTTGTATCCGTTTTTGGTCCATCCATGTTGTATTTAACCTACCTTCTTGTTAATGCCTTTCCCTTCCTCTTTTTTCCCCGACCCGTCGCCCCTTTAAAGTCCCGTACCCACTTTTTCCGTCTTTGTCACCCCCTCATGGATCTTTTTCCAGCAAGCTGCTTGATATCGTTGCCCCCTTTTGTTTCCTGGATTTTCTACAGGGATCTTACGTACATACTCTTCCCAGTTCTCGTTGTTTGGTGGTTTGTTTCCCCCCCCCTCCTAAATACTGTGTCCGAACCCTTCTATCTTATTTTTTTAATCACCTTGTTGTTGTGGATTGAGAGTCTGTTTTCTTTTTTCTTGATTTTTGTTTGACCCATAACCCCCCCCCACACCGCTACGGCCCTGTAATTTTCCTCTATCTTCTCCCCGGTGGCTCCCCTATGAGCCCCCCCTTTCCCCTCCCTCATCGCGTGCCCTGTCTTTCTCCTTCCATTGGACCTTGTCACCATTTTGCACCTTTATGGACGTTTGCCTTTGTCAATCGCCCCTCCCGCTCAGTCTCGAATGTCGGCCTCCCAACCTTCCTTCTAGTTTCTTTACCAACCTTTGCTGTTGCACTCCCGGTTCGCGCCCGATCCTGGTCCTCTATGTTTTACGGTTTTCCCTGTTCGCCACTTCCCCCTTCTTTTTACCATTCCCCCGTTTTGTTTGTAGGGGCAAAATTGCCCCGTTTTTCGACCCCCACCCACCCCCTCCGTGGAATTTGACCCCTTCCCTGGAACTCTCCCACTTGTTTCCTCGCGCTTCTTTTTCCCCCCCCTTGCGTTCCCCTCTTTTACCGTTCAAGTGCCTCTGCCCTGTGATCCCTCTTAAGCAAACTACCTGTTTTTTTTTTTTAGGATCTTTCTGTCTGATGCCCTTTTCATTTCTGGTTGCACCGCGTTGATCGAGGTGATGGCCAGTTTCATTTTTTTTGAGGTTAAGGGTCCTTTTTTTTTCTCCAAAGCGTCCCGGTTTGTTCGTTTTGCCTTGCGTTATCTTTTCCGTCTTTTTTCACCACAGCGTGAGCCCTCGGCTGAGCTCTCTTTTGGACACTTTTCCGCGCGGGCGAGTTTTCTCTGGTAGTTTCTTTCGATCCGTTGTCTCATTTTTCTCCCCTTTTCTTTTTCTATACCGACTCTTTCCTGCTCTTTTTCAGGCGTTCACTCCAATTTTCGCCACACACCCGTTCTCTGCCTGTGTTTTTTTTTTTTTTGAACCCCCCCCTTTTCCACTTCTTTTTCTACTTCCCTAGCTGTAGCAACACCCCCATCCGGTACTTTCAAAGACTTTCCGTTTGTCCTGCCCCCCCCCCCCCCTCTGGCCTGTCACAACCACATATTCAACCGACAAGACTATTCCGGAACGCCTGACTTGGCTCACCCCCCCGTCCCTCCACCCAACCGGTCGATGCCCCCCCCCGGTGGTTTCTTGAAACCAAGGTATACTCCCGCGTTGCCCTTTGCCAGCCCCCAACTTCTTAAGGCCCGGGTCAGGGTTTTTCCCCCTAAAGGACCTTGCCCCTTCCATCCCGCCCACTTCCCCCATTTTTTTAACCCCCCCGGGTAACCCCGAATGCTTCCCCCCGAGTTTTTTTCACTTCCCCTTCTCCAATATTTTTTTTTCAGGGTTTTCTAGCTTTACCGGCGGGTTTTCCCCCCTTTCACCTTGTTATCTCCTTCTTGTTCTTGTATGTTGTCTCCACTCCCCCCTTCTCACACCCACACAGCGTCCATCCGCGCCCCTGCGGTCCCCCTGGTGAAACAAGTCTCGTTCCTAACCTTCCCTCCCTGTGAACAACCCCCTCCGGTTCTTTTCAAATCCTTTCCAGGGGACCACCCTTGTGTGTGACCTTCCCCCTCCATTCTTCATTTACAGAGACGTGAAGCTTCCGCTGCCAGGTCACACCCCCCACATCCCCGCTTCTTTCCCCGTGCCGCCGCCCTAGCCATTTTTCCCTGACCTTTCTTGTTAATGCACTTAAAACCTGGCTTCTTTTACCAACTCCAGTCGTCTGCCCCGTATTTCGTCTGGCCAGTTTAAGACGGTTTTTTTGCCGCGACCTTTTTCCCAAAGTTTGAACACACACACCTTCTTGCCTTCCTCGTCTCACGTCTCCCACAGAGCGGACCGGCCAACCTTGACGTTTTTTTAGGGAATGACCCATGTTTTCCCCCCTGCCTCGTTTCTTGGTGTCTCTACCCATCTCCCTCCGCAGGCCCAATTCTCTCAGCCTGATTTCTTTTCCCCCTTCGACAGCTTCCGGGTCTCGATTCGTCCCACGGTTTGCCCCTCTACCCTCCCATCTTTGTTCCGACCAAATTGGGCTCCTAATAAGGACAGCATTTCTCGTTTTCCTGCGCAGGTTCTCTATTTCTTTTTTCTTTCGCTTCCCTTTCTCCCCGTGGCCCAGGACCTCCCGTCCATTTATTCATCGGCCCTTTGGTCCTTTTCTCTCTCCCCTGCCGTGTACGTTCTCGGTTGGCGGACTGTTCGACTTGTCCGCGTTTCCCCCCATTCCTCCCACGTCTCATTTTTTCTCGTTCCCCTCCCCGGTCCTTGAATCCTGTAATACCCGTGTATTCCCCCCCGCAAAGTAGGCGACCCCCCTCTTGTTGCTCAGTATTTCTTTTTTCTCAACTCAGCATTCGTCCTTGAACCCCTGTCCGCTGTCCGCTTATTCTAGTCCCCGCCGTGATGACCAGCACTGCTGACCCCTTTGGCCCCTTCCCCTGTTGCCGTTTCGAGACCCGCCGGTTTTCAGGAATCCAGCAGACTTCGTTTCCCCCCAGAGGTTCCTCCCCTCTTTCCTGCCTTTTTTTTTTGGCTTGGTGTCCCTTTTCCCTCCCTCCTCGTCCCCCCCACGCAGACACATACGAGGCCCATCCCCCCCGCCCCTTTAATCTTTTCGCGAGGGGCCCTGCCTCCTCCTTTTTTTTGTCCCTAGAGATTTTCTTATTGTTGCGTTCACTCTTTTTTTTTTTACCCCCCCCCCCCGCGCTTTTTTTCTTTTTTCCACCCCTGGCCCTCTGGATTATTGTCTACCCGCCACCCACTCCCCAACAAACCCCCTGCTGTTTTTCCGATCCCTGCATATTCGAAGTTTATTTCCACCCCTTTTGTTTGCCCCCGAAGATTTTTCGGTGATTTTTCCCTCGACAACAAGTTGCCTGTTTTTTATAGTCCTTCCCCTCTGAGGCCCCATCAGTATGTCTTTTTTTTGCGGTTCACAGGGGACTTCGGCCTGTCCCCCTGGAGTCTCCTTCCACTTCCTGTTTGGTCACCCAGCAGTTGGCCGTCGTGAATTACTTCCCCCCGTCCTCCTTTTTTTTCCCTCTCACCGCTCCTCCCCGGGATTTCTTATGTGTTTTTTAGCCGGCCTTCCCGCGTGTTTGTTTTTTTTTTTTTTTTGCCTGCTTTTCCTTTTTGATGAATTTCTGTTCTCGTCAGCCGCCCCGAGGACGTCAAGTCGGCAACGTTTATTCCCACATGCGGGCCCGTCATGCCCTCACTTTTCTTTTTTTTGATCGGTCTTCGCTGTTTTGCTGTTTTTTTGGTCGTCCACCCTTTTTAGTTTTCTCGTTCCCCTTGCACCCGCTCCTTGCTGCAGGTGACCCCTTCTCCGTCAGTTCCTTCACGTTTTCCTCTTTTTTTGCTTTCGTGACTCCCCACCGGTAGTGTGTCGTGATTGGCGGCTTTCATTTTCTTGGTTTCGGACTGCATCAATGGATTTCTGACTACCACCAGACCAGACCCTTTTTGCAGCCAGAATTCAATGAATTGGTCCAATTAGGAGTGCGTTTTTATTGGTCACCCATCGGACCCCCACCCTTTGGGTTCCACAGTCTTGTGTGTCCTCTTCTTTTCCTACCCCCCCACGTAAATTTTTTGCCAGGTTGCGTGGCTCTGTCAGCCCAGTGATCTCGCCTTTCTTTCACGAGGTTTTTTGTTTTTTCTTTTTGCACGTTTGTCCAGAGGGCTGTCCCTCTTAGTGTCAATTTTTCCCCCCCCGTTCTATTTCTAGTGGCGCCCCCGACGGTGGTTAGTCTCGGCCTTAGACTCACGTTTTTTCCCCTTTTCCCCCCGCAATTCGACACCTGCCTAAAGGTTCTTCTTCTTCCCGTCCCCCCCCCTCTCGACTTTCGGTGGTCCCCCTCTCGCCAACCAGATGAGTATCTTTGCTCTTGTAAAGCCCCTACAAGTTGTCTCCGATGGACCTTCACCCATCCCCCACTTTTTTTTTTTGGTTCGTTCCCAGTGGATTTGGTGAACCAGCCTGGTTGTTCATTCTTTTTTCCTCTATTGGTTTTCCTCGGCCGTCTCGCTATGCGTCGTTGGTTGGTGTTTCTCTTTTGGATTTCCTTGTCGCCCCCATCACCCCCCCTTTTTCACTTTTTGCGTAGTACTTGTCGTTAGGTCCCCCCCCCCGCAGGACTTTTTTTCTCTCCCACCTGCCCTCACATATCTTTTTGGATGACTTTTTTTGGCTTTGTCTTTTCAGTCTTGGGCCCCGGGGTGGGGTTTTTTCCCCCCCCTGAATTTATTTTTTTTTTTGATTTCCCAGGTTCCAAGCTTTACTGTTTGTATAAAATCTTTGTGCTTTCAATTTCAGTTCTTCTTTATACCCTGTCTTCCAAAGTGCTCTGTTCATCTTTACGTATTGTAACGGGCTTTTTTCTCGTCGTTTTCACACACACCCACTGTTTGTCAGTCGTGTACTTCTTTTTTTTCTTGTTCTCCCATAATCGTTTGTTCCTGTTTTTTTGCTTTCTTTTTTTTCAAACTCCTAGTGTTGCACCCCTGCGCGGCCGTCCGCCATTGCTTGAGGTGTCCTTTTGTTCCCCCCCCCCCCCAAGCCCGCACCCTTCTTTTTTCAAGTGGATGGGCTTATATTTTCTCAACCCCGCTTTTTCCCCCCCCGGAGGCCCCTCCCGTTTTTGATTCTTTCATCCCCAATGTACGGTCTTCAACATTCCCCCCCAACACTGAACGGTACCACCTTTTGCTCCAGCTCAATTCGCACCACTTTTTTTACACCT
>Ga0179593_1271136_pt1 | contig 15261 bp, 19 predicted proteins | sample CZODoug2_1_08_16_FD_185931 | JGI IMG/M metagenome (GOLD analysis project Ga0179593, IMG submission 185931) | Vadose zone soil fungal communities from Angelo Coast Range Reserve, California, USA - CZODoug2_1_08_16fungal (PacBio error correction) | ecosystem: Environmental > Terrestrial > Soil >... | reverse complement strand
TTCTCGAACCGCGTTCCCTCAGTTATGTCACCTTCAAGCTTTTTTTTTTTTCAGCGGGCCGCGTGCCCCCCACCACAGCCATAGTCTCTCCGCGGTTCTCTCTGCCTGTAGGTCCCCCCCTTTCCCTCCCTTCTCATGAACGCAGGCATCCTTTTCTTTTTCCCCCTTCCCGCACCATTGGCAGACAGTCGTCGTTAGAAAAGGCCACGTTTGTTTCGACCACTCTTCTCCAAACAAACATTTTGTTCTTTTCGGCGTCTCCCACATCCGGCTGCACTCTCACATCTCCTCAGCTGACCTCCACCCGTTTCTCTATCCACTCCCAAAATTATTCCTGTTAGGATTTGGAGGTTTTTCTTTTTTTTTTTTCTTTCTCTCCCTCCTTTTTTTAGAATCGCGCAATCTACGTGACTCTTTTGGGAGTGGTCATTCCTTACCCTGCGGTTCTTTTCCGCTGAAGAAGATTTGCTCCGGGAACTTTTTCGGGACTCATTTTTTCTGCCACCCTACCCCCGAAAAAACCCGCCTTTTTTTGTCCCCTTGGAAGCGGACTCGTTTGTCCCTGGCCTTTGCGCATCGCCCCCATTGTCGGCGTTCTAGCGGTGCGCAGCCTCCGTGATCACGACTTTTGCCCCCCCTCCATCCATTGCATCCTCCCGGACCCAATTCTGCTTCGGCTTTCTTCACCTCGCTTGAATACGGCCGTACTAACTTCTTAAGCGCTGGGTTTTCTGCCGACTCGGAGCTTTCCCCTCGACGTTTCCGTCCCTCTTCCGATGCTGGCACCTCGAACTCGGTCACGGGTCGCAGCTTCTTCTAACCAGCTTCCCCTCTCAGTCTTTTTCTTCCCCGGTGCCGGCTAACTTGCGGAGGCTTCCCTGGCAACTTATGTTGGCGGCACTACAGCAGGGCGGTGAAGGTTGTTTTTTTTACATTCCCAATTTTTGCTCGGATCCGGCCCATCATTGGACCCTATATTTTTATTCGCCAGAGTGTACTTATTTGGGTTCTTCGCGTTTAGAGCACGGGAAGTCCTTCTCCTTTCCCTTTGGAGGCGAGCGTCTGGGTTTGCCTTCGCCACTTATTTAGCTTTCGCGCTTTTTTCTACGTAACCCCCTTGGCGTGAGGACTCCATCTTTCCTTTCCCGTATACCTCGCTTCTGGACGGATTACTTTCCTTTCCCCCATTTTTATGGGCAGGGCCGCTCTTCCAAAAAACTTGGAAACCTTTTCTCTGATCGATGGCGACTGAGCGAACGTGTTCGTGACTTCCTCAACTCGGGTAACAATAGCAACGCGCTCCAGTTTTCATAGAAAACCTCGCCTCTCTTCTTGTTCCTGTTTAAAAACAGACAAGCCTAGAATCGCCGCGAGGGGATACATGAAATAATGGATCTTTCTTTCCTTCCTTCTTTTTTGAGTTTCATTCTCCCCCTGTGGCACCTCCCCTGATAAATGTATTCTGACGAGGTCGCTTCATCGAGCATAATCTGCTCCGCGGCACACATTTTAAATTCCTTTGGCGGTTTCACCGGTGAGATCCGTCGTCCATGATGGTTACAGCGCGGTTCTCTTCTGAGTCCATTTTTTTTTCTCTTGTCCTTTCCGCCGATCCCACCTTCGCTGGGCGATGCTTCGTGGGGCTTTCCTGGGATACTGAAACGGGGACCAGTCTGACGTCTCAGCTTTTCCCACTGTTCTCCCCCGGTGGTACTGGACTCTTCCGTCGAGAGAACTTCTCCTTTCGGCATTCCCTTGAGGCAGAGAGCACACTCCAGGGCACGCCTTTTTCCTTTTTCCCGCAATCCCCCCAAATTGTTCAGTTCACTTAAAATTTAGATCAAGTTGGCCTTGTTTCCCTTATGCTTTCCTCTTTCCACTATTCTGCGACTGGACCGTTTTGCCTTAGTTGTTTCGCGAATATGAACGCGCCCTTGCGGCTCTGCCTTGAGGGCCCAGCCCCTTTTTGTTTTCCTTTTCTTTTTTCACGATTTTCCGCTTTTTTTTCCAAGATTTCCACGATTCGGTTCAAGTTTGCATAGCTTCTTCTGCAGTTGATTTTCCCCCTTCGGGTGTTTTGGCGATTTATGCGCGAAGCTCCTTTTGGGATGAACCAAACGCAGAAAGTATCTTTTGACCTCCATCTGCATGCTTCCGGGGTTTCTGTGGCTCCCACAGGCCTCGGGTTTTCGGCTTGACTCATCGTGTGGTTCCCCCGTTTCGTTAAATGTGAAAGTCCCCCGCTGATTTTCCTACCCCAGCCACGGACATCTGGACGGATGCCCCGGCTGATGGCGGTCTGAAAATTCGCACACCCTTTGCGTTAGATGTTTTTGGCTTGTCAGCGAACGCAAGTTTGTCATTCGAACTCTCCTTCCTCCTTCACAGTCCTGTCCCCCAGCTCAATCGCCGGTTCGTTCCCTCACGGTTCAGTGATTCCGTTCGAAGGCAACGATGACGGGTAGAAACGGGCTTCTCAAACCCAAACTTCGCTGGCCTCCTTTTTCTGGTGTCTTCGCTCCGTGCGAGTTCCTTCGCCACGATCGCCGCTTGCGGACTTGAGGCCATTTCCGTTGTAACAGTAACCCCACTAGGGAATGTCCTTCCCTTTCCCCCTGTTGCTCGCTGACCAACTTCTTTTTTATTGGATCAGTTTGACGGGGCTCGTCTTTGCGCGGCGGCTCGGTATTTCCGATCTGTTTCTTTGCCTTAGACGAGACCGCGATATGAAGGAGGATTTTCCTTTCCTACTCCCTCTTTTTTCCCCGATTCTTCCAGTGGATACTGTTCCTCTGTGATGGTTGTTGGGGGATCAACCGGGCGCAGATGCGCAAGGTTATTTCTGAGAATTAAATTTTCTTTCTTTCTTTCCTCCCCTCTCCGTTGTTTTGTTTTTTCGATCGCTATTTTCCTCCCCTCCTTTAACCCCTTTGCGTCTCGTTGCGCCAACCCCCCTCTGCCGTCACCTTTCCCACTTGACAGAGCAAAAACATCTCGGTGAGGTAGTTTTTTTTTCCAGCCACTTCCACTCGAGAAGGCTTTTTCACCTTCCCCTTCCAGGACTGTTAGTTTTCCCTTCATCTTTTTGCACCCTCTCGCCTCAACCCCCGGAGTCAGCGTCCGACACAAGTGGTAGAAGTGGCGCCGACCTGCCTGCTTTTGCGTGTCATGATGTAACCCCCCCCTTTTTAGCCAACCCTTCAAGAACGGAGACATTATTCCCTTCTCGTTTCGGACCCCTTTTCTCTCCTCCTCCCGAACCGGCGGGCATCTCCTTTTGGTTGGGACTCCCTTTCATCGTGATTAGCGAATCCCTTCCCTTAGCTAAAGGAGCGTGTTTTGTGCCCCCCCCCTCTTTTTTATTTTTACGTTGATTCGCTTTCAACCCCTGGGTTCGCTCCGCCCCAACGCGAATTATTTGCTTTTTTAAGACCTGGACCCCAGCTCCGTGGCACTTCCTCCCTATTGTCCTTTCCTCTTTGGTTTGTAACGCGACCCATCATGATTCAAATGGAACGCCTCGCGACCCACGATGTCAGATCAACCCCGCCTTCCTTTTTCCTTCTTCCACCTGCCCTAAAAGACCCTTCCCGCTCCCACCCTGCCAATGCTGCTTCCCCTAATTTTTTCGCTTTGGTCAATCCCACAATGTCTCAGTTGTACGCGCCTTGCGCCGGCCCCGAGGAACATGCTCACAATGTTCGCTCTTTGAGAGTGACCCGATTTTTTCCCCAAGTTTTTTGAACCCCTAGCCCTTTCCCCGTAAGTGTCCCCCCCCGCTTCCCCCATGCACACAAAACTTGCCGTACCTGCCGTCCTGCGCCGCAGTGTCAATGCCGAGGACCCCGATTCCCACGCCATTCCACTTTTTAAGTCCAGAACCTTCTTTTTTGCCTAGCAATCTTTACGTTACTTTTCCCCCCGCCTGAGCGACCTTCTGACCTAAATTTGAATGCGTCAACCCAATGGCGTGACTTGATTTTTCTCTATATGATTCCAAGGGGAGCCTCCCATTTCTTTCCATTTTCTTCAAATTCCCATGACGAGAAGATACCCGGAAGCGGCGGAGCGAGCGTAAGCCTGTTTGCCGGTTCCTTCCTCCTCCCGACCTCCATTCCAGAGAAGTTGGCTCGTGAGTCTTCCCCCCCCTTGAAATTCGGTCTTTCCGCCGCTCCACCATATGGCTCCCATTCACGCTTACCACCCGCGTCAAGAGACCAACTTAAATTGCTTGGCGCTTGCTCATCTTAGGGCTATATGGCCTCCTAGCTTATAAGCTTCATCCCCTCTTTCCCTCCCCTTCCCCATTTTTTTCTCCGCCGCGACGTCGATCCCTCTCTCCTTGCATCCAGAGCGGCGATTTAGGCGCTTCTTGGAGTTTGTAACCGTTCCCTTTTTGTCCCAGTTTTTTGCGCAGGGAACCTATCTCTCTTCTCCTTTTTTCCCTTCATGCTTGACCGAAACCCGTTAAGCCGTCGCCCGCTTTACGCGCTCGTCAGTTTTGGGAATAGCGTTAAACCTGGTCTTTCCAAATGTGCGTTTTGAAGTCCCAGTCCCTCCCCCTCTGTTTCCCCCTCCTTTTCCCCCCCAACCTCCTTTCCTCCCCTTTTTCTTCGCCCACGATCCTGAGTTTTCTTTAGTCACAAACTCGCCCGCCCAGTTGGTGCGCCGAGACGCCTCTCTCCAAACTTTCGTAAGGACTCACTTTTTTCAGCCTTTTGAACCCCCCCTTCGTCGTGACACTCTGTTCCCCTACTCTATATTTCCACTATTGCGCTAGCCGCTCTTGTTGCCTTGACCCATTTTTAAAAAGAGCGCTCTTTCTTTCTCTTTCCCCATGTACATTGTCTGCCGTTTTTAAGATACCCACCCCCCCCACATTTCCTCCACTTGTTGCGTTTTCCGCTTTTTCCCCTCTTTTTGGATTTCTCTCTTTCCCCCTATTCGTTCTTCGTTCGTAATCGGTGCCAGTAGCAAATCTCCATTGCCTCCAAACGAGACTGCCTTTTAACTGTCTTCCTTCCCCCTCCCACCCCGCCTCTTCCTTCTCTGATGAGCCTTCGTGTTCTTATACGTAGGCCGATGGTTACCATGCACTGCTCATGAAGCAGTCCTAGAGCAATGGGCCTTTCTTCTTCCTGTCCAACCCTTCCGTGAGACACCTACTTCCTCGCCCCCAACTTTCCTTTCCTTTTTCCCGGTCTCCCCCACTTTTTCTGGCCTAGAAATTTTACTGACAAATTCTTCCCAGACCCACCCAGAATGTCCCACCCACTGCTCCCGCTGTAGAGTTTTCCCTGGAATTATACTTTTCCCCTCTCCTTTTTGATCTCGCTCTCCTCCTCCCCTTCTACTCGAGTCTCTTTTTTTTGAGTTGCGTTTTATGTTGGAGTCGGTCTAGTTCGATGATGTGCCTGATTTGAGGAGGTTTCAATTTTCTCTTTACGTCCATTCTTTCTCCTCCTCCCCCCCCCTCTTCCCACCCCCTTTTGAAGGAATGTTTGTGCTGTGATCCCGAATTGCCCAATTGCGGCGTTCGCGTGCGGCAAGTCCCTTGATGAAGTCCCGTCCTTTGGAAACCTACATACTGACTCAGGGCCCTCTCCCCTCCCTTGGACGCGGCTTCCCCTTTTTTTCCCCTTTCTCTCTTTAAGTGATCGTCCCGTGGACTCTCGGTTGGAGAGTCCCTCGGAGGATGTTGCTTACTCCTCTTCTCCCCTTTCTTTTTCCCTCTTCCTCTTCCTGTGCCCCCCCCCCCCCCCCCCCACCCCCCACCGGATTCGGTCACGCGGCGCAGTATCCCCCTAATCATTCGAGGATGAACGATCATCCTTTTCCTTCCCTGTAGTCGCTTCTGGGCAGAACCTAATCTTGACCCCTGCAACTCCTGCATCGCTGGTCGGATTTTAATGGTTCCCATTTCCAAAAGCTTTTCTCAGCGGCAATCATTGACCCCTTTCTCTTCTCCCTGGGTCCCCCAACTTTTTTTTTTTGTTCCGTAGCGTTCCTTCCTCCTTTTGGAAACCGGTGGAGCGCGCTTCTGTCGCGTCCCCCGCCGGGTTTTTTACGTAGTTTGGGGGAGGATCGTGGTCCCAGATTCCTCCCCTCTTGGATCCCCCCTTCTTTTTTTTTCCCTCTCGTCCATTATCTTTGGACTTGCCACTGGGACTACATTTTCTTTCCTGGGGCTATTACCAACTGACACGACGTGTCCCTCTCTCACGTGTCTGAATCCAATCACCCGTGCCTTCCCAACCTCTGCGAAATACGTTTCTCGTCCACATCGCGCAGGAATTGCCGGTTTGTAACCAGTTCACGCTCTCCCCTAGTAATTTCCTACGCTGGATACCCTTACACCCTCTTCCCCCCCTCAACCTTTCGAACGTTTCCTTTTTCTCTCCTTTTTTCCTCGGTCCATCTAATGTTTTCCCCTTTTGAGAAGCGCTAGTTTTCAGAGATCTCATCTGCTTGCCAAACTTAAAGATTTTTCCACGGTGCGTTTTGTAAAGATTTTGGATACCCCCCTTCTCCTTTCTTTTGGACCCTGCGTCCGTTTCGTTGAATTTTTCGCCGCACAATACCACGGGCCCTTCGTCTTGGCCCTGGCGGGAAACCGGGACCCTTTTTCCCTTTTCCCCTTATGCCCTCTCCCTTTGGTTTTTCTCGGATCCGGTCATGTTTACGTTTTCTCTTCTCAACTTGGGCCTGGCCGGGCCACTTGACGGCAGCGAGAGATACAAGCATGGGGCCCCTTTTTTTCAAATTTGATCCCCCCCCCCTTACTTATCCTTTTTTTTCTCCCTGAGGTCTTGTGTGCCCGTTCGGAATCTCTATACAACCATATTTTTCGACTGCTCCTTCCTCCTGTCTTTTTTCTCTTGCATTGCATCTCCCCTTTATGAGTCGGAAGGTGGCCTCGTTCCAAAGAAGATTTTGGTTTTCCCCGCGGTTCCCGAGTTCTTTGAAGCGATGTTTCCCGCTTTTTTTTCCCTCTTCTTGTCACTCCTTCTCGCTCTGAAAATCTTTCCTTGGCATTTCCCGGGGACGGTTCGCTTCTGCTCGACGGATGGCGAACCCCCCCCTCCGTTGCGTCTTCGTGGAAAGTCCCCCGATAGTTCCTTTTCTCCCTTGATGAGTTCTTTTTTCTTTTCTTCTCCCCTCTGTGGCCTCGTGTTTTTTGTTTGGGTGGTCGCGGGCGGTTCCAGTTGGACTTCCTCTCCCATTCTCTTTTCCCCCCGCCACCGGCGGACACTAATGCTTCCTTTTCACGTGCAACTTTGGTGAAAAATTCCCATTTGAATTTAGTCCCCGATGGAGGGGCGTAATCCTTTCCTTTTCGAAATCCTTACGTCTCCCCCTCCTCCAGAACAGGAAAACACGATTTTACCAAGCAATCTACCTTTCGTGAAAGGAGATTTGGCGAAGGCCATCAGATACGGGTCTAAAAGGGATTCCTCCCCCCCCCCCCTTGAGATTTTTTTTTTCCTCAAATGGGAGGACCGCCCTGCCGCGGAAGTCGTCTGAAATGGGCCGGGCTTGCTGCAATTCGTCCTCCCCCCCCGGTCCCTTTGTTCTCCCATCAGTTGACATTTCAGTTTTTCAATTTCTTGTTTAAGCGCGCACCTGGTTTTCTGGCGCTAGTCTCAGGTGAGTCGTTGTTGCTCCCCTTGCAGGCTACGTGTAGAAACTTCTGTGAATTGAAATGAGGAGCGCTTTTCTTCCTTCTTTTGATGGGTCCTCCTCGCTTGCATATTTTTCTCTTTCACCTCTGATTTGATCATGCTCGGTCAGTCTTTTTGGCTGGCCAATTCGGATGGCCAAGGGGAGAAATCTTTTTTTTCAAATATCTTTCCTCCTCCTCCGTTTTGTTATTTTTCTCAGAGCCTTTCTTCCCCCTCTTTTCCCCTTTCCTCTGTTGTTGACCGTTTGCGCCCCCCAAACCCAAAGCGGACCGTATACCTTTCCTTCAGCGTCCGAGACACGGTCGCTGAGCCCCCTCCCCCGGCACTTAGAGGATCTTATCCAGTCAATTCCATTTTTTTTCCACGTTCTGCCTCTTCCCTCACGCGCTGTTTTCCCCCTTGATCTTAATTCCTAGTCCCGAGCCCCGGTTTTCTCCGTGGTAGCAAAAGTAACCTTCCGCTTTTTGTCATGATTGGTACCCCATTGAACCACCTTTTTCGAACTAACTCCGCTTTTTCCCTTTGATTCCCTTAAGAGTGGGAGACGCTTCGCTCCTACTTTTGCCCCCACGCGAAGGCGGCCAGCGCCTTTTTCGGGGAATTCCCGTTTTACCTTCCTTCTTGGCTGGTTCCTCCTCCCCATGACGTTTGATACAATCCCCTTCGTTTCTCGGGGGCAATAGTGTCTTTTCCTCTTAGTTTTTTTTTCGGATTCTTTACACCCCTTTTTTTCGCTCCGCCTCGAACGAGACCTTTTGCCCCTTGGGCCTTTTTCCGAGGTCTTTCCCCTTTCACCTGTCGAGATGCCTTCCGGCTTTGATGGTGTCCTCTTTTAAACAAATCGGGACTCAACCTTCAACCGCCTAGCGACCCCCCCCGCTTGCCTCTCCCTCCCCGTAACCTTCCCCTCTGCTTCCGGTCTTCAACCTCCACAAAAAATCCGTAGCCTGCCACGCTGTTCCCCGAACTTTATCCTTTTTGGTCACCTAAACCCCCTTCCTCCTCTGGAAGCCCTCTGCTGTTTGCACAACGATTCCAAACCACTTGACCCCCAAACTTGTTGATACTCTCCGCGATTGCTTCGCATGCAAGCGTTGGGCAACCTCGACGCAAAGTGAATCGTGAACACAGCTGTGCCCTGGGCCCCCCCCCACAATTTCTTCCGAAGGCCCGCCGGCCGCGCCGCATTCGCGTTCCAATGCCGCTTAGCGAGTACCGAGCACCGGTCAGTTTGAAATATTTGTGGCCTGTTGTTTCCAAGCATTCCGACATTTCCCCATGCCTCGCTTTAGTTAAATGTCCTTTCCACACTTTGACTTTCTTCAATTTCCCAAAATGGCGTCCACTGGCGTGTACTTCTATTGGCGCCTCCTTTTCATTTTGCACAAATTCTCGACGGTCCACGCTTTACAGGATGTGCCCTCTGTCCCCTGGCGGAGGAGAGACAAGTGGGTCCCAGTTTACCGCAGGTCCCCTCAGCGCCATTCAGTTTTTTTTTCCTCTGTTTTTATTGTGCGGTCTCATCCCCCCTGACCAATGCCCGTTTTTCCATGACTCTGTTGTCCCCCTCTGCGTCTTCTTCTATCCCCCCTCCTTTTCCCACCAATCTTCACAAATATTAAATGTGTTGCCGCTGCTGCAATTATGTGCTGAAATCTCTCGGCGTTTCCGTTCCTTTTCATCTTTAAAAATGATTTTCTTCTTACCATTATTATATGAGTTATCCTTTAGAGCAGCTTCCTTTTCCCCATGCTCGTCCTTGCTTAGCTCTTGACATGGAAACGTTACACGCTAAATTCTTTTCTCGATTTGGTCATTTTCCTCTCTGAGCTTTATCCTTTTCTTCCCCACGTGGCTTTCCTTCCAGCGTTTTTCCCAAGTTCCCTCCAGCCAGCCGTTACTCTCTCGTTCAGTTTTTTTAATAGAGCCCCCAGAAAATTCCCTTTTTCCCGCCCCCTCATCCAATATTCTGTGTACGCCTTTCCCCCGAAGGGAATTCCACTGAAGTCCCCCTCTCCCCACGAGGGAGCTCCAAAATCTTCCCGTGCCACTTTGCTCACCTCAGTGGCGGAGCAGCAGGCGCCTCATAAAAATTTAAGGAAGGACTCTTCTCTTTCTTTCACAGCGGACCCCCAAAACGTCGTAAGCTCTCTGTTCTCTAAGCACGATATTTCAATGATGGCCGCGAGCGCTTTTTTTCTTTGAAACATTTTTTCAATCCCCCCTAGTCCTTGCTGATTTTTTTTTCCTCTTTCCCCCTTAAAGGTGCGGCGCTCAACCGCCAGTTGCTCATTCTGCGCGTTTCTTTCTTCTGATTCCGCTGTCTCTCTCTCGAAGCCAGTCCCTCCTTATTTCTCTTCACATTCGTAAATCGGTTGACCTCGCAAATCTTTCGAGTGCCCCTTCTTTCTTCCTCGATCCAACCGAGATTTTTTCGTTCCTCTTTTTTTTTCATGAGATAAGTTCCAGTCTCTTTTCACCTTTCTTCGGCCATCTTTCGTCCTGCGGTCCTTTTGTATGTATTTCAACTGCGTGTTATCACGGCTTCATGGACGACAGGCATCCGCTAGAAGCCCGACCCTGGCCCAAGCTGATTCGTCACATTACAGTGATCCCAACGATTCATCCAAAACCCAATTTTACGGGAGGTTGTTCGTGCAGTTTCTCCCCCAAATGTCACTTCCCCTCGACCCCCTTCAGGCCAGCAAATCTTTCCTATCGGTTCCGACCGCAATCACGGAGCATGATTCACTCCCAAAACTGAATATCTTTTTGATGGCTATCATATTTAATATATGTTCTTTTTTTTTTCTCTTCTCTTCCCAGTTGTTAGACGATGACTCGTTTGGTGGAGGAGCATAATTCGTGAGCTTCGGTCGGGTTCGATGAAGTTCTGCGCCGGGGTTTTTAATCTTCTTGCAGTTAAAGTTTTTTTCTTGAACTTCCCCTCAACAAAAGCCTCCTTTCTCTTCCCTCAGTACGTTCTGCTCTCCCGACTGCGGTCATTGTAGTCGTCTAGCGGATGCCTGCGATCATATTTTGCCCCATTCCCTGCTTGTGGAAACCTACATATTCATCGACCGTCCTCCATTCTCGACGCTGGCCTCTTCCCTCTTCCTTCGTTAGTCTTTTTCCTTGCCTGTTTTTACTAACGTGACGGAAGGCTCGGGCGCGCGACGCGGAGATGCTACCGACGTTGAGCTGATCAATAGTACGACGGTTGGGAGCTGACGCACCCCGAGTAAAGGTTTCGTCTTTTATTTAATATGCCTTCAGACGCTTTTTTAGAACGCGCAGAAGTGCTTGCGACTTTCTTTTCTCGAGCTTTCCCTCGAGACCTGTCTGTGGTAGTCCCCGCACGCGCTTGTGAAGGACTTTTTTTACAAAAGTGTCCCCTTCACCCCCTCCAGAGCTCCTCCCTTGGTCCTAATTGGAAAAATATTCTGTAGTTTTTTAGACAGAGGTACTTAACGTGTTTTTTCCGTTCGTTTTTCGTGGAAAGTCTTCCAGGTAAGTTGTCGCGCGCTCTTTGCGGAATTTTTCCCCTTCTTTTCACTTTTTTTGTCGTGGGCGAGGTTTTGTACGTGTAACCTCGTTGGCCTCTGGGAGGATTCCGGTTGATGCCCCCAGTCTGGTTTAACGTTTCCTTTCCCCCCCCTGGATTGACGGGCTGTCCCGTGCCACGGGACCGGACATTTCTGGCCGGGGCTTTCCCAAAAACTGCCCGACGCTTAACGCTGGCTGACGGTAGCTTTTTTTTTTCTCCTTCCTTTTTCAAGTTCCTTTTTTGGCCCCAAAATACTGCGAATCTTCCCCCCTCCGTTCCTGCCATCTCTCCAAGGACTCTGCATTGTTACACCAGGTAAAAGAAGCGTGTCGCCCCAGCGCGTATACCATTTTACCTTCTTGCTCCATTTCCGTCACTTGAAATCTTCTTGATGGAGTCTTCTCATTGTGCCACCATCCCTAATGATACATGACGGAGGAAGCGCGAGCTTTTTTCCAGCGAGATAATTGCTGCGCGGACCGTCACATTTTTTTAAAGATGGGTACTGGCTCTTTTTTTTTGTCCTCGTGTTTTTTCGTCTAACGGCGAAATTTCTTTTTTGTCAAAGCGACGGGTCTTCGGCTCACGGCATTACGACTGGAAGAGCGCACGTCCCACGGCGGGGGCACGCTTCGTGGCGGCATCTTTTCTTGAAACTTTTCATTTTTCTATTTTCGCCTCCTCCCCCTCTCTGGGTCTACGGATCGGCTGGGAAGCTTTTGCCGGAGAAAATGAATTGAAACCTCCCTTCGAACCTTTCATCTTTGAGCTAAACTACAGGCACCATTTTGGGAATTGAACGCAATTAAAGTAATTCAGTAAATTTTCCTGCGGCGTGGTTTCCTCCTTACTTCCTTTCTCTCCCCATCTTCTTCTTTCATTGGCATTCTGTTACGTGGCGGTAAGGCATTGGTGAACGCGACAGTGCGGTCGTGTCTGCGGGCTTTTCCAAGTACTTTTTTTTTCTTTTTTCGTCCCCCCTTTTTACACCCTCTTTCCTTCGAGGTGCCCAAAGCTTTGATGCGGGCCCTCCACCCTCGCATCTATAGAACATTTTGCAGGGCATTGTTTTCCTACGTTTTTTTTTTTTTTTTTTCGCCGCCCGCTTCTTCCTTTTTCTGCCCCCCCTCCCCCAGATAAATCTTTTTTTTGGAAGAAGCGAGTTTGTCCTGGCGTTCGATTCTTGTCTTGGCCGCCTATCCCACTGGGATTTACGGCGTGATCTGAGGGTGGGTTCGATTTCTTTTTTGTTCGTGTCCCCTTTTGCTCTTTTTTTCTCCCACTTTACCAACTCCCCCAGCGATCCATCGCGAACGACTTAAAAAACGGGCTGGATGGCCGGTTGATCCCTGCAACACTTTCGTTTTTTCTGGCTCCCCCTCCCTCCCCTGGTCATTCCTCCCTTAGTACTTCTAATCCCCTAAAGCAAACGTGTCCCCAGCTCCTTCCTGGTCGATCACGTACGTGATTTCCCGTCACCGAAGGCTTTTGTTTTGTATCCCCTTGGTCCCTACACCCCCCGGTCCCCCCCGGTGTTGGTCTTTGCGTTCGCGCCTGACCCTTGCGTCTCCCGCCTCTCGAAATTCCTCCTTTCTTTGCCTTCCTAGTTCTCAAAGGTTTTCCCATTTTCCCAAGGACACCCCTGCAGTGTCTTTGCTTTCCTCCATGAGAGCGCGCCAACGGTTACGCGAATTCGGAGGCTGTGGTTTCCCCTCTTCCGTCTAAGGTCCTCCTTCTGTCCTTTTCCGGGAGGAACTTCCCTTTTTTTTCATTGGTTGCTTTGTTCAGCGAATTTCCCTCCTGCAGATTTTTCTCTGGGTCACGCTGCATTTGATCACTTTCCTCGTTTTTGGGGTTCTCGGTCTCCCTCTTTTTCTCCTTTTTCTTTGTCCTGAGAACTCTTTTCTTCCCCTTATCCCCCTCCTTTGTTGTGTTTCTGAGTTTCTCCCAGAAAAAGAGTTCTCATCATCCTTGCGCCCGCGGTGATTGACCCAACATCGTACCGTAGAAAGTGACTTACAGCGGTTGTCGCTACCCCTATGACCTATTTTTCTGTGTTTGTTTTTCACCATCCCGCCCTTCATTTCTCAGGCCTCCCCAGTTCAAATTCAAGGTAGTTTTTTCCCGGTTTCCTTTCGCCCCGAGCCCGCACTAATTCATAAGAGTAATATCCCCACTGTTTTGGTCCCTCGGCTCCCATGGCTTTGACTGACACAGTTTTTACCCCAAGCTTTGTTTGTCCTGATTGGACCATTTCCACAAAACGTTTTCTCCATCCTCCTTCATGAGACATTTTCGTCAGAGGCTCTTCCTCCTTTTCTCCTCTGGTACCCAAGGGAAAAGGCTGTTACCCGGTGTGCGGGGCAATACCGTACGTCTGTTATCTCGATTTATTCTCCCCCCTCAAGAACGTTCCGTGCTCATCCCTGTCATTGTTGTTGACATCGTTTTTGACTATTGCCCTGTCGGATTCGGATTCAACCCTCTTGAGCGCCCTTAGCCCCAATACCGTGTTCCTTTTACTTTTTCCCTTGTCCCCGGAAATCCCCCTTTTTTTTTCCCTGTATTTTTCGGCGTTTAACGCAAATGTCTCGGGACTCTATTCGCGCCCCCCCCCTGAGCAGTCTTCCCGCATCCCTCCGAGTTCTTTGTCTTTTCCTTCGCAAAGAAAAGTCCTTCCTCTGATTCTGACCACCTCGAGCGGGATGTCGCGGTGGTCAAACAAGCGCGCTGTCGGAAGACTTCGAGCAGGAACAGTCCCAAAATCCTGAACCCCCCCCTTTTAAGCTATGAGAGGTTCCCTCTAACCAATCTTTACTCCCCTGACCTCCGAAACGCCCGTACAACAAAGGGTCGATCCCTAAGACTGCTTTGCCTCTTGTCTCTTCCCCCTTCCTAGGCCCCCCTCGTGAAAGCAGAAAGGGAAGTCCCCTCCCCGCCCCCTTTGGTTTTTCTTTTTTTTTTTTTTTTTTTTCTTTCTTTTTTTCTTTTTTTTTTTTTTTTTTTTTTTTTTTTTTTTTTTTCTTTTCCTGGAAGCTTCACTTTAGCCCGGGACCCTCTGGTTGGTGTTAAGCTGCATTTCTGAATTACAAATTTGAGTTTTTCACCCAAAAATGGTTGTCTTGTTCCCTCTCTATTCGCCCTTAAAGTTCTCCCAGCCGTCCGGCCAAATCGCCGGAATTACCATTCCTCGCCGGACTGGGCGCGGCGGAGCGAGCTTTCTTTCTGGTCACTTTTCCAGCAGGTCCCCGGCCTTAATAGCCTTGTCCTCGCCTGGGTTCTTTTTCTTTTTTTTCCCCCCTTTGAAACTGCGGGAGCAGAATACCCGCGTGCCCCACCATCATTTCGCGCCAAACGCTTTACAGGAACCCTCGTTAAATGGGATTTCAGTATTATGCTCTATTTGAAGATTTCTCTTCCTCCCTCGTTACCCCCTTGATCTCTTCTCTGAACATCCAGTCAGTCTTTTCCTTGAGTTCGCCCGTTATATCCAGTAGTCATGGTCGGGATTCTCGTTCTTTGCCTTTTAACACGTTCCCCTTTTTCCCTTTCTTGGTCTCCGATGTTGGCTCTTGAAACAATTCTCGTCTCGTCCAGATTCTTTTCGGCACATTGGCTTGATGAACACTTTTCGGCGCCAGCGGCTTAAGTTTTGGGAATATGCGCCCGGAAAATGTCTTAAAATTTTCCAGAGCCCGTCCCTTCTCGAGGTAAGTGTTCCCCATCTGGCTTTTATCTTTTCCGGCCCCTCTTCCCCCATATCCCAAACTAGGTTGATTTAGTTCAACCTATCCGGTTCTTTTTCCATAGTGGAGCCTTCCAGCGCGGCTCCACCTTTCCGTAAGGACTTTCCAGTGTATTGACACTCCTGGCAAACACCCCTCTCTGTCCCACTTATGTTCTATACTCCACTATGCCTCTTTCTGACTTTTTTTTTCCCCACCATTTAACATCGTCCCCAGTGCATAGTGGATCCCATTTCCAGGTTCGCTGTTTTTCTACGAACAGCAGCGCAGCACTTTTTAGCGTTCC
>Ga0179593_1575809_pt1 | contig 15262 bp, 9 predicted proteins | sample CZODoug2_1_08_16_FD_185931 | JGI IMG/M metagenome (GOLD analysis project Ga0179593, IMG submission 185931) | Vadose zone soil fungal communities from Angelo Coast Range Reserve, California, USA - CZODoug2_1_08_16fungal (PacBio error correction) | ecosystem: Environmental > Terrestrial > Soil >... | reverse complement strand
CAGATTCCTCTTCCTCCCCTCAGAAAGTGAGTTCCCCGCCACATCTCGTCCTTAGTGATCCCCCGCGGAGGAGAGATGCGTTACCCTATCGACGTTTTGGCCACCGTGACCGGCTGTGCTCCCCCCCCGTTTTGTCAGTGGCATTCTCTTCCAGCGAGTTGCACTAGCAAATTCCCTCCTGTTTCTATCTTGAATTTTGTCTCGCCATCTCCCTTTTCATAGGACTTTTCGCGACGTTAGCGGAGCCCCCGAGTCTTTCTGGCTTTGATTTAGTGCCGCTGCAACGCCGAACCCCTTCGCTTAAGGGCACCTCCCCCATTAATCATTCGAAGTGACTTTTGTCCAGTATGCTCTGCCCCCAGTGTCTGATACGAACACCCTTTGACACCTGAGACTATTTTGCCCCCTTAGAACTTGCATTCTATTGCCGAATTCTCTTTTCACAATACCCCCCCTTTTCAATGTGCTGGCTTCCTTCCCTTCTATTTTCGAGCCCCCTAGGAAGCTCCAGCCAAGCTTTGCTCCAAGTATACCGGCCAGCTCCTTCTCCTTTAGACTCATTGGAAGTTGCGACGTTTGTGGTCATAGCGAGAGATCACTTTCCCCTTTCTAGGTTCGCCTGCTGACCAATCGCCTGGAGCAGCACTGGCCTTTGCTCTACCTTAAGGTGGTTTGCCCCCAAAACTTTTTTATCTTCCGACTTTACCGGCTGCGCCCGCAATTCCTTTACGACCTACCCCGCTCCCCACTCCAATGCTTTTTCTCGTGCCTTCCGGAAATACTCTTTTCAGAGTTTCTTTTTTTCTATCTTTTATCGGTGACTTCTGTTTTAGGAAGAGCCGTGCATGTTCCCCCTACGGCGCTGTTCGCTACGATCGCCTTGAATGTTAGTAACTCCTGGCTCGCGTTTTCTTTTCTGCCCCCCCTTTCCTGTTAGATGAATCTGTCCCCATCGCGTCTTAAGATGCATGCCTTCCCGCGCCCCCGCGGTTTTTTTCGTTTTCTGCTCCATATATTGCCGTCTTCCTTTCTCCTCCCGGCGGATGGCTTTTGGTAGGAGATTTGATTCGGACCCTCTTTTGTTCCTTTTGTTCGCTTTGCATTGCGGAAAGACCTCCGCGATGACGGTTGGTTTTGGTTATCTCACCTGGCCTTTTGATTTTTCTGCCCCTCCTTATTCGCGAATCCACTTCCTGTCCCTTTTTCCGGATTTGTCTGATGATGACTGGTCCCTCTTCCCTTCTCGGTTGTTGCTCTCCTGCCTCAGTTTCAGCGGATCACTCCCCTCGCCCCACAGGAAGGAGCTTTCGGCCTTCCTCCCCCCGAGAGCTGTCCCGGCGCACGCATAGAGCATGACTTCGGCCCCCTATTTTTTCGTGTTCGTGGATGCCTTTTCTGGTCGTTTGATGATTTCGTCGTCCAAACTTTTCATGTTCGGCTTCTTTGCCGCGATTTTCGCAAATAACGGTTCGAAGACTCCCTGCCGTGGGGAAGAAATCGCAGGGTGTTTAGTGGCGGCGTACTACTCCTCCCCCTCTTTTCTCTTTGACTCCCCTTTTCCCCGCTCTCCACGGTAAACAACGGCACGCATTCTCTACATGCTTACCCCCCCTAGGCGGTCTTCCCCTGACGTACTCAATTAGATTCGTTTCCCCAATCCCGGTGACAGATAGATCCCACCACCGAGGCTTCAGGTTTTCTTTCCCCCTCCAGGATTTCATCTTATCCCAGAGGATGAGGGAAATCGCGGTTTCCCCTTTCGAAAAATGAAGAGGAAGCCGAAATCTTTTTTAAGAGGGCCCCCACATCTTGGCTCTCTCTCTTTTAATATTTCGTGGTTTCCCAACCTGATTGTCAGGTTCCGTACATTTACCGCGATCGATATTCTGGTTCGAAGTGACTCCTCCTTCTGGCGCCACTACTCGAGATCACCAGTCTGTCACCGGTCTTTCCCAACCTGATAATCCTCGCCCCACTCCTTTGGGTTCCCCTACCCTCGTTTTTCCCCTTGCTTCTCCAACGAAATGAGAAGCGATACCAGGACTTCGGCGGGACCTATTTTGTTTCCGATTGTTGATTCCCTTTTTGTGCGTGTATGTCTCCCCCACTTCTGAAGCCTAATGACCAGGCGATGGAGAAGTCAAGTATCCTAATTCTTTCGATGTGCCACCAACCGGCATGTCTACGACCCCTTTTCTTGAGCTTCTTCTCGACCTTAAATTTGCAGGTTTGCAGCCTCAACCTGATAGACCTTCTAGCAGCCAGGATTCCCAGCCTGGTAGTGAAGCATTGCCTCTTTCTGAAATTTTGTGCCGAGCCTCTTCTCTTGAAGACTTTCCGGCCTTGGAACCTCTCTCATTTTCTTTCTCAGAGCTGATGGACACCTCCCTTTTCCATTCTGAGCACAACGGGATCGACCAGAAGTCAGCTCGCCCCGGTGGCTGCCCTTCTTTCTTTCTTTTTCTTAGAGCGAAGCCTCCCCCCTCCCCTTTCTAGATCCCCACAGAACATGCCGTCTCCATCGCGCTTTTTCTTCTGAACATTCGGTTCGCTTCCAAAGCCCAGCTTTTACCGGCTTCCTACTGCTATAAACCAGCCAGAAGAACTGCTATGCCTGAAATATGCTCTTTCCCCGGACCCTCCTTTCACGCGTCTTCATTCTTCCCATTCTCGGTAAAGGATTTCGAGTCTGTCCCCAACAGGGGATCTCTAAACAATAAACGTTGCTATTCCATCTTTGCAGTTACGGTCCTCTCTGATTTAGAGCTGCCCCCTACCAGGCTTCTTCCTCCCCCCCTCCCTCTTATTTAAACCTCCGCGTGACCGGAAGTGAAACCGAGTTTGTGCCGCTCGAACTTAAAGATGTTCTTCGAGATGTCGTAGTACCTGCCTTTCCGAAATTTCTTTCCCCAACCCCCGGAACCCTAGGGCAACTTCGATCATCTCGTAGTCGTATCCTTTTCCGGAACCTCTTGGACATTTTCCTCCTCTAGTCCATCTTTCCGCCCGTCCCTCATTGATCAGACTGAGGTTTGATCGGCGCCGACACACAACATAGTCCCCCCCCCATTCCCCCAATTCGGTCTTGACCGGGCTGATCGGCCCGAAGGTACTCCTTTGCGTTGACCTCGTGTTGCTCGTCGGAATATCGCCGAAAACTTGCCAACTTTGTCTAGGCCAAAGCATGGAGTGACTGCCCGAGAAATTTTTCCGTACCCCGATCGTGCGTTCCGCATATTTCCGCCCCGTTTTTCCATGCCGTAGGACTCCCGACCGCCCGTCCAGCACATCTCCCTCCCTTTCCCCCATTTCCCTCAGAGATGATACCGCTTCCAGGAACCTTTTTCGTTTTGTTTGGAGCGTTTTTTCAGCTGGTATCGAAGTCCAGAAAAATCTCCGCCCCCCCCAGTCGCGAAGCGAGCCTTTCCCTGGGCGGGGCACGTCCCTCCTGCTATTTTGAATTCGACCCCTCTCCCTTCCCCGATCTGCTTTGCGGTTTTCATTCTTAGCAATGCCAAGTTCCGCTTTCGGTCCCCCCTTTCCCCCTCCGCCGAATTACGCACCTTGATTTACCGCTCAGGACGCCGCAGTTCCCTTTCCCCTGATATGGTTTCCCTTGCGCCCCGTCTCGAAGATGCCCCTCTTCGTCTCTCCCCCTTAATTTTCACCCCTCGTTGTATCTGCCGATGGCATCAGGATTTACCCCCTCTTCAATACTCTGAAGAGATCCGGAAGATGTTCCATCGGTCCCCTCTCGGTTCCACAAATGGTATTGCACCTTGACGGAGGTTTTGAAGCACGGTTACCTTTTTTTGCATTCCTCCCCCCGCTCTTTGCATGACAGATTCAAAGCTTTCGCTTTTCTCTTTCAGTTTGATAATTTGAGGCCCTATCTATATGCCGTGATCATATTCTCACGTTGGAGGATCCCTTTCCCTTCTTTTTTTGAAGTAGATTTAATCTCGGCTGTTTTTTTTTCCCCCAATCGAACCTCCTAGGTACCGCCATCTATAGAAGTTCGTAGGTATGAGATTCCGTCCAGTTCCTGGATTTCGGCGTACCCCCCTGACCTTTTCTCCGTGTGATACTCGAACTATTTTTAACGATCGATTCTGCTAGCGGGCAGAACCCGCTCTTGGTCCCAAATCCCCTGTGTTGACGGCACCTTTCCGTATAGACCTCTTAGCTTTGCAAGATACCCGCGCAGACCGATCCTTGTCCAAGTCACCTTCCCTCTTAGAAAGGTTTCTCCTACCCCCCCCCTTTTGGTTGGGTGTTATTGGTTGGTGTCTTGGTCTTGTGTTTCGTTTTTTTTTTTTTTTTTTTTTTTTTTTTTTTTTTTTTTTGTTTTTTTTGTGTTTTTTGTTTTTGTGGTTTTGGTTTTTTTTCCTTTTTAGGTCCGCGTTTATGTCGAGAGGTCCCTTAACTAGAAGATTCTTGCCCTCTTCACGGACCCCACCCCCCTAAATTCAGAGATCATAGAAAAATATAAGGTGCCGGCCTCTAAGGTGATCTCACACTCTTTTTCCGCTAGTGTGGTTTTCGCTCCGCGCTTTTCGTCAAGGGATACGCTAGTTTTATGACGACAATGGTTCGCTTTCCGACACTCCCTCGTTGGAGGATTTTTTTCTTAGTCTTTTAGGTGACATGTTCCATGCAGGCGAAGAGCTGATTTGCACAGTTTTCGCTGTCGAGACTACCGAATGCGGTCCACGCATTCTCGTCTGTTTCTGTTTTTTTTCGTGGGAGTCTATCGAAAATCTCCTCCCGCTTTCTTTCTCCGCGCTTGCTGTCGTTGAATTACGGCGATATTATATTGCCGGTATCTTGCGGCTGCTGTTGATGACCTTTCTGATTTCTTCAACACTTTCTGTTCAGGAGTTTTTTCCGACCCCTTTTTTCAGTTCGCCGCTAGTGACTTGCTGACAGGCCCTTTATGTCCAGAGTTCCTGGGAAGGGTGGCTGTCCCTCTCGACTTTCTCTCAAAGGAACGGTTGCTTTTTTCTCTAGTGGTCTTATGATGGTCTGCGATCGGAGAAGTTCTCGCAGTTTTTTTCCGCGGCTGCCAGTTTCAGCAGGTGCTAACCCCCCCTCTCGACTTCTTTTCGCGTTCGGCTCAGCGAGATGTTCGTGACCCTCCCCCTTGTCCGAATGGCGTTGCTCCACGGTTTTTCTACTGTGGCTGCTTGTTCTGTTGATCATTCTTTCCCCCCATTCTTCCCCTCCGAACTGTCGGCGGATTGGATATTGAGTCCGATCCGAACAGGCGTTGGCCATTCCATCATTTTCCCATCTTCCGGATGCTCGCTCCGTGTTTCATTTTATCGTGCTGGGATAGCGCGGATGCCCAACAAACCCTTTTCAGCACGCAGCCGTTATTCCGTTACCCCCCCCAGGTCAAGAGTCCGGGATTAAATTCGTTTAGTTCTCCCAGAAAGTAATTCCAACTATGTTTTCTTCTCAACCACCAAATGACTTTTCCCTTTCGATCCTTTTCCCCCAATAACCCTCTTAACATCTCTCGGATGGAAAGTCGGTTAGTGCAATTCTTTCATCCGCCAAGTTCTCCTCCATATTTAAGGTGAACCTACTCTTCCCCCCTTGATATCTTTCTCTTTATAATCTTGTTGTTCTCGAGATCCCCCCAATTCAGTCCCAACCGCACATCTGGGGCTTAGATCGCTTCGCGTCCCACGAACCCCAAGTTTTTTCGGACTTCTCAGCGAGCTGCCGCGCTGTCCGAGGTTCCTTCAACCCTTCCTTCCCCGCAAAAATCCGCGGGGTTTTTCTCTCCTAATTGCAACCTTAATTGTCCCCCTCACAGACTGATGCTAAAGTACCCCCCGGGGGACCCTTGTCCCCTTCTTTTTGCCCTTCGGTTGTGCGTTTTGCGTTTGGTGTCCTCTATACCACCAGATTTGACGACATGAAAACTTCCGGGCTTTTAGTACCCCCCGGCCTCCTCGGGACTGTGAGAGTCTTCCCACGGCATTGTTCCTGACGCCATGATTGTAAGCGCGCTTCATCATCCATTGACGGGATTTTCCGACCCCCGCAGCCTGCCTCCTCCCAAGAAGCCACTCCCACAGTACGGGTCTGTGCCTCCTGCCATGAGATTATGAACCGCAACATTTCCAGAGCTCAGGAATTGAACTCCTGGAATTTGTATGAGTTTCCGTGGTATTGATCGTTCTTCACCAGCACCTTCTCCGGTTACGCAGCCCGATCGCCAAGCCTTAGTATGAAGACAACCCCGATCTTCCCTGCATTTGAGTTCTCTCTCAGTCGTATCAGTCACTCTCCGCCTCCCCACAAACCCCCACAGGAAGCTAGATCCGAACCACCAATGTGCCCTTCGATTTCGCGCGTCCTTACCCTCCGTCCCACAGAAGGTTTCCCAACTTTTCTTTGAGTCGGCTAATCCCTACGCCGCGGTTTCACCCCTGGCCAGCAAGACCTTGTCTTTTTTCGAGTTCCGCCCTTCCCCCTATATAGCACTGCGGTCAACAGTCTTCCCAGCTTCCTTCGGCGGTAAATCAGGATTTGCATAGTCTATGTCAACCGACTCCCTCGAGCCCCTTCCGTGAGGGTCAGCCTTACGGATTAGACCAGCTGACCTTTTGCAGTTACCCTCCTCCGACTGAATACTTCCCCTCGGTCACGGTTCCCCCGACCTTCGTCGTACTCCGAAGTCCCTCAACCCGAGTTCTGCTGCGTAATCATGGCACGTCTCTCCCTGACCTGTCTTTAGATTGGTTCTTTCATTGCCCTCAAAACTCGAGCCGGGACCCGGGTATAGTTGTGCTAAGCAGTCGCTCTCCGGTCATTATTAGTTTTTTAGTTCTGATTCCCTATGCTGGTAAAGCGCGGCCAAGGAAGTCTTCTTTGATCGAAGATTTTTCGTCCTTTCCCCTTTTCCCCCAAACCCCGAATGGCAATTCGTGAGAACGTTCCTCGAGATATATTTTGAGACCGCCTTCCGTAAGATTTCCCTTCGTCTCGTTTACCTTTGTCATCATACCCTGGCAAATTGATTAGTTTGGGGACTGTGGGACCCCAGTCTCTTCTTCTGGCCAATGCCTCATCCCATTCTCTGTTCTCGTGTAGATAGAGCCCACGAGCGTCCCGTTTATCTCCGCCGATACAGAAAGGGGCCAATCCCCCCCACTCGAACTTCTCCAAAAAGGAGCCCTTGATGGGTCTTACTGAACGTGATACGTTATCTCTCCTTCAGAGGTGTGGCCTGTTCTGCCCTCAAAGAATAGTTCCCTCCTTCCCCAACCCCTTCTGAGTCATAAGGCCGGGAAGAGTTCTCCGGGGAACCCCCCCCCCCCCCCCCCCCCCCCCCCCCCCCCAACACTCCCCCCACCCCCCCCCCCCCCCCCCCCGACAGGTCATCTCCGCGAAGTAGATTTCCGGGCGGTTTATGACCCCTAGCAGGCTAAACACTGTTCCCGAGTCACCCTTTCCCCGTTTTCATAATCCCCGAGGTGCCTCCCTTGTCTTGGATTAAAGAGGAAGTCCGGATTGTTCCTTCTAGGCGTTCGACGTCCGTCTTACAGGTCTTTTTCGAGAGTCTGCCCCAACTGCATCAGCACCTTCCTTTGTTTTTTTTGTATCTACTTCTTGACATCGACAGAGATCTCGTTACAATTCCTTTTTCCCTGCCTCGATCCTTAGTCAGTTCTTTCAGGACCTTTCTACTTTTTTTTTTTCCAGGTTCTTTTTGCAAGGTCTGGAGGAAAGTCCCTGTACCAGTGGCCCTTGCGAGCCGCGAGGTTAAGCCCCCTCCCCCCCCGTTTAACAGACTTCGTCCCCGAGATTGTTTCTTCGATTGTTTCATGGCGAGTTCACGGAATCATTTCCGGAGGAGAACGGCGTCCCCGATTCCCTTTTCTTATTTCTTCTTTGCCCTTTGCCAACAACTCCCCTGTAAAAACTTTTTCCAGTGAAAAGCCCATGGCAACCAAGTTTGCATGTTGAAGTCGCTTGTTGCAAGTGCTGTTTATCGGCGAGTATCGACCCGGGCCTTTTGCCTTTGGTTTTTCTCATTTATACAGTCGGGGATTCGGAGTCTAGAGTTTGAACCTTTTCCCCCGCTTTTTTTTTTCACCACATAAAAGGATGTTGCCACCTTCTTCGGGTCTGACCCCCCCTCTAAGGGCCCCCCCTTCGCTGAAGAGTATGATCAACGGTAGAATTCGGCGGCAAAGGTCTTTTTTAACTCTGAGTCTTTCCCCTCGGTGTTCCTTTACGAATCAGAATACAGTCATGAGGGCCCTCCCGTCCCTTGAATAAGCCGTCATTGTTCCGAGCTAGTCACACCTATATGTTTGGATGTCTCCTTTGCCTTGAGCACGATATTATCGCCTGCCCTTGTTTTTTCGTAGGAAAGTCTGATTCCCCCCACCTTGCGAGAGCCCCACTTCCCCCGCTCGGAATTGGATTTTATGCACCCTAAATTGAGTGCTAACCTTCGTATTAGTTTCAGATTTTTTTTTCCATATCCCTTTTTTGCCGTTTTTTCAGATCTGTGGGCACTCTTAGATTTAGAGCATAGTTCCCTCCCTTTTCACTACCCCCTCGTCGCGATGTTTATGTGATTTCCTTTACATATTGGGAGACTATAGAAAATAAGATAGCTCAGGAATCGAAGCCCTAGCCCCCTCAGGAGTTCCTGTTTCCCTGCGCCATTATATTGACGTCCCCTAAAAAAGGGGACAGGGATTTATTCTTAAGAGGAGATTTTCTGCTGCCCCCCCCCCAACAAGACATGGTTCCGGTCTGTTTCAATTTCCTTTTGTGCAGGAGCTTTTTTTTTCACCGCGATTGGGTTGGTTGCGGACCGGTTCCATTTTTATGCTCATAGAGGCTGGGCCGTTGATTAGCATCTGAACGACGTCGCATCAAGAAGGATTTTGCCCTGGCCCCCCCCGTATTATGCGGCTGGCGTTATCGGTTTTTTCTTCTAGATTTTAGTAAAGTTACTCCCTTTTTTTTCCCCATATCCCAAATGACCCGTAGAGACGTGCTAACCTCCCTGATCCCCCTGCCGCACCCCACCCCCTGAATTGCTTCCTTCTTCATCGACCATTGTCCTTTTGTGCTGATGTTTTTTCATTCTTCTGAGTTCGTGAACCGTCAAGTAGGATGCTTTTGCATGCATAATGTGCCTGTCGATAGAAGAACCCTGCCTGTGGTTGGCCCGAAATCCCCAGCGGCCAATAGTCCCTTCGTAATTCTCTCCTCGCCGTTCTTTCTCCCTCCTTAAATTGTCGATAAGAGTTTCCCTTAGGCAAAACTGAGCACTCGATCTCGGGCACCCAGTCCAGGCGAAGGACTTTATCCTTCCGCCTTTTCCGAAAAATAGGTCCCACCCATCATGTCATCCAAGGCGTGGGATTTTTTTTTTTTTGACCCCCCCCTTTTGATCTTCCCCTAACCTCCTGACAGTACTTCTAGGTAGGTGCTCCCCCCCCACTCTTTATCATTTTAAAAAGAGCTCGAAGAAACTTTACTTTTCCTAATCTCACGGTGGTTTACTCCCTCCGTTGTTTTTTTCTCTCGATAACCCCGATTTAGTTTTCTCCCCCGTAATGAGCCGTGTTGGTTCGAAGTCACTTATCCCTCATAAGTAGCCCGTGACTTCCCCGCGCTGAGAGGCGTCCCTTAACTCTTCACGAGCAAATCAGCTTGTTGTTCAGACACCAATATTGTTGCTTGCTGAGCACCCTGAAGATATTTTTTTCTTCCCACCGCGTAACTTTGTTGTTAACGATTCGCGTCCTGTTTGAAATTGTGGAGAATGCTCCCCCCCACTCTCGCCGATCCCCACATGGCGATGGCCCTCGCTAGGGGAAGCCGATGTGGCCAGGCCTCTTCCCTTCCCATCCCTTTCGCCGCCTTCTTTCGGTGCAGAAGCGACATCCGCTTCTCTCCCCCCAGCTTCTTTTTGCACACATTCTCTCCATTTATATTTTTACACAATGCGCTGCTTTGTGCGTCCGTCGTCCGATGAATCCCTTCTCGAGGGCGGTGATCTGTGTCCAAAAGTTTTAGCCGGTTTTACTCGGCTCCCCCCCGGCCCCAGTAAAAAGTCTCCGATTCTTTTTCAGCCCCTCCGCCTTGAAGCGCGCAACTTCTCTTCGATCCTGATGCGAACGCAATAAACCCGGCTTCCCACCGTCCCCCCCCCAATACTTCCCCGTATCGCGAGCTTGTCTCTCTGCCCTTTTCTTCTAACCTTCTTCGTTTGCGCGTGTTCCCCTTACAGTGAATCCCGCCCCTCATCAACAGAACATCCGCAGCTGAGTTACGCTCAAATAATAAGCGTTCCCCCCTGCCAAGCCTGTAAATCTGTCTTCGAGGCCTTTTTGTACATAGGCTGGTAGAGACTCTCTTCCCATATTTTTTTCTGCCCAAAGATACACAGCCATTCCGGTTTTCCGTTCTACCTAATTTCTCCCCATCTCGAACACCCTAGAGAGTGGTTCCCCTTGCCTCGCTTCCGCGGTCCGTTGTCCCCTCTTACGAGTAGAGGTGTGGTTCAACGCGTTATGGACGTTTTAGATAATTGAAGATCGTACAGTTTCTCAGAGTTGTAGTTTACTTTAAGCAGAAAAGCAGCGGGGAATCCTGTGGGTCAATTTCCCCTTTTTTTTAGAGCTCCGGAACTTAGTGTTCCCCGGCTTTCTGGTGAATTCTTGGTAAAGATTTCACTAATGCAGTGTGATAGCAGCTACCGAAAACACTCATTATCAATCTTCCCCTCAAGCAGTCCGGCAGGTTAGATTTTTATACAATGCCTTTTGATTTCCCTTTTCGAGGTTCTAGAGATAGACTTCCCCCCCTTAATGCTCATTTGCCTGGGATGTGGGTTTCCCCAGGATTCTTAGAGACTCTCCCCCCTTTAACATTCGTCATAGGAGACCTGGACATGTAGCAGTTCCGGATAATAGCCGATCCCGAACTCGTCCCCAGAACCATTACTCCCATTCTAGTTCTGCTATTTTCCAATGGCTTTTTTTCTTTCTTCCCCTGAACTGTATAGTTTTAGATGGTGCCGAGCCTGGGCCAACCCCCTCACATCTCCCTTTCCAACAGATAGGGATCTTTCAACCCATAAGGCCCCTTCGCGAAGAAGATCTTTCTTTTCAGATTTTTCTTCCTTGCCATCTGATAGAAATGAGTCCTCAGACCCCCCCGCGTCTTTGCTTCCTGAACCCGCTGGAAGGTTGCTTTCTCTCCCTTTCGAGAGCACAGACGGTTTCCCCCGGTCTTTAAGACCTGATCTTTAAGACGGAAGAAGAGCGGTTTTTCCCGCGGAGCCCTGAGATTGCTTTCCCCCCCATCGATCTTTTCTTTTCTTAAATCTTGAATATATATCTTTCCAATAAGTTGTTGAGTGTGGAGGATGCTTCCGATGGCAATCTTTTCCCCGCTTGACCGCCTTCTTTCTCGCCTGACGCCCTGCCGTTTTTTTTGCTGGCAGTTTTTTTTTTTTAATTATTTTAAACATGCCACTGTTACGTTTTTTAAAAGTGTCCGGTCTGATTTCTGACCAGCCCCTTCTGACTGCATGATTGCCAGCTAGGGTACTGCCCCCAGAACTCCCAAATTCTCCGCGATTTCGTTATTGAACTTTCCCTGGCGAGTCTCTGCTCCTCCTAGGAGGGCTTCGACTGGAGTTCCCCTCCCCGTTTATGTTATTTTACCTTACCTCGTGATCCCCTTCTGTCTTCCAAAACCTAGTTAAGTACTTTCCTCCCCTCCCCCCCCCTCCCCCCCCCCCCAACAACCCCCCCCCAACAAAAACCCGACCCCCTTTACATTTCAACTCCCATATCATAGAGATTTTCTGCATTGATTTCCTTTTTTCTTTTCCCCCGTCTTTTCCAGTTTGTTGCCACGGAAACGAAGACGGGAGGGACCAAAATAAGTCCATCGGTTTAGGGGCCCTTATTTCTCTTGGCCGCAACCCTATAGAGCTGTTGTCCCTCCCGCCTGTTTGATGGTTCCCCCCGGACCACTTTCCTATACTCGACAGAGGTTCCAACTTTTTTTCGAGCTCCCGAGCTTTCTCCACTTAACAGTCCAGCCGGCCCACTTCCGATGTACCCCCCGCTGGTTTGATTGGTGGTACGAGTGCTCACCTTAGAACCCCCCCCCATTCGGGTCCAGCTGACCCATAAGTTCCCCATGTCCTCAGAGTTCAACCTTGTGGTCCCCAGGGAAGTTCGACGCTTAGCCCCCAGTTTATTAAGTACTTTGCCCGTGTTTTATCTAAAGGAGTTTACCTACCGACTAGAAGCCCCCTCGCCCCGAGTGCACCTGCAAACACGCGTTGCCCTCGCCTTTCGTATCTCGTTCTGGAGGGTTGACCTTCAGCAGGATTTTCCCCCAGTGAACGGAACCGCGGCTATCAGCCGATAGACGGCCCGTGCCCCGCAATCTCTCTTGTTTCTGTGGGCTTCGCTTTGTCCTCTCTGACCAACACTATGGACGATGCTTTGCATCCCGATGTTTCAAAGGATTCCCGAGGAGATTGACTTGAATTAATACCGTTATTGCTTGATGCCCGTGCCCCATGATTTTCTCAAGACTATGCCAAGTTGTTAAGGACGGTAGTCACCTGTGGTACTGATTTCCAGACCCCCAGAGACCGTGATTGTCAGGTTTAAGTATGGGTGGGATTATTTTTTTTGAGGTTTTTGTGAGTCAGGGAGAGTCCCGAATTCACACACGACAGGAGCTTGTAAAATCGGATGTCGGAAAGGCCTGGTCCCCCCTTCGTGGTTCTTAGCCCTTTCCCCACTGAATTGAACCCCAATGATCCGAAGCCGCGAAGTTTTTGCTTCCTTCTTTTTTTTTCTAGTGGCGGGACCAACTTGTCATGAGAGACTTTCGGCGCTAGTACCAAGGGATAGGTGATGAATGTGGGATATCTTTGATGTGATTCGTAGTTCCACCTCACCTTTCTGATTTTTCGTTTGCAGGAACACAGGGAAGTCTCAGAACATGAAGTGGTTTTGCCACCCGGAAATAGTGTTTTGCCCCTCGCCCCCCCCTCATTTACCCCTTAGCCATCTGTGTGGCTCAGAGATGCCAGAACACCACCGGCAGACCTCCCCCAATCAAGTTTCATTTAGGGAACCCCACCATAGGTTCAACGGTCCTACCTTCTCCTATTTATTTAGTTTATTAATGACCCCCCCTCTTTGGTCTCGACTCCAAAAGCTTTTTGCCTGACGCTTTTATCTTTTCCCATCCTCTTCCCGGTCTTTCTTCTCGGGGAATCAAGTTTTTTTGCAAATTAGTCCTCGCAGCCTGATAGGACGCCCATCTTTACGGTGAAGTTGCCTTCTCCCCCTTGGTTACCCTCTCTTTTAACTACTCCTTTTTTATTGTTTGTTTTTTCGATGACAAAATTGCTCCCCTGTTTCACTTAAACTATGGTTTCCCCCCCCTATAACTTCTTTAGAAGCCCAGACCCCCCAAACGATTTAGCCCCCCTCATCCGAAGTCCACCATGCGTTGTCCACGCTTTGCCTCTAAAATGCTTCCCCCGAAGCTAAAAATTCCCTCACTTTGGTCATCCCTCTTCCTCCTCTCCTTATGCGACAAAGACTCACTTCCCCCGCCCTAAAGATATAAAGGCTTTATTGTGTTAAAGCTGGCTTCTCTCTTTCACCCGCTTGAACAGTTGGGATAATCCCCCCTCTTATCCCGCCCCTTTCGAGATTTTTAACAGGAGCTTGAGTAGCCTTTACGCGAAATCAGGTTTCGGCTTCTGTGACTCCGCCTTATAGACCGCAACTTATTTTCAATAATAAAGTCCCTCCTTTTCCGCGGACGACTTCTCCTCTCTGATAGAATGACGTCAGGAGACCAGTGTTTAGTTTCGAGACTCCCCCCCATGATATGCGGTTTTTTTTTTAACTCAAAGCGCAGATGACCACGACCGGCGCGATCTTGTGGAAGTTTTGCAGTTTTGATCTTTCTTTCCCCCTACAAGAGGAATCGTCTATCCCACTAGAGACCCCTGTTAATCCTTCATCCCCATATATGGAACCTCTCTCGGCTTGATCCCGAGTTTTGCGAGAAGTTTCTCCCTCCAAAACTTACAGGACGCCATTAGTAAAAACGCGTCAGAAGTCCCTGCTCTGTTCTTGACCCTGCCTTTATTCCTTCTACCCCCGCCGGAACAAGGCATTGTTTTCAGTCCGTCATCAAAAGACACTCTCCCCGCCCGCCGCAGGCTTGCTTTTTCATATCTCAGGAAGGCAACCCCTTGTCACCTCGACTTCTCGGCCGTGAGCGGATTGGCGATGATATTCCCATTTCTCCGAACCCATGCGATATAGGTCCATCGGCGCTCCCCTTCTCCTCACCCAGAGTGAACAGCTGCTGCTCCGGTACGTCCCCCTTTCTCCTCGTACGAAGGCGCACACGCGTTTCTTTTTCTTTCTATTCTACAATAATTTTCCTGCCGTTTTGATAGAGCGGGTCTTGCCGAGAAAAAGGAGAGCCACAGGTCCCTGAAGATTTGTTGTCATACCCCTGCCCTGAACACATCTGGTTACCGGAACTTGTCTGTCCCCTGATGGTAAGGTTTTTTCCCAATTTTTGCCCTTCGGTATCTGCGCCCTCCCTCTCACCATAGAAGAACCCACCTTGGCAAAATATAGTCACTTTCATTCCTATCTTTTGGAGTCAGTGAGCCCCTTCTATGGGCACTAGTTCTCCTCTAGGCGATCCCTGTTTTGGCCCCTGTACCCGGTGATTTGGGTCCCAAAAAGAGATTAGCGTCGTCCATGCCTAACTCGTCAACCCGTCTATCTCAGAAAGATAGGAACGCACCCCAGGTTCTTTTCTCCCATTCCTCACCTCCCTCCCCCTATGGAACATGGAAGCGGCATTTTCTCAAGATCCCCCCCAACGAGATGCTGGAAATGGAGGATCCATTTCTTAGTTTTCTAGGTAGTTGCCCCCCCTCGAGAGTGGAATTACAGTCAAAAAGCTCCTGGGTCGAACTCCTCCCCCCAGTAGGAATTTTTTCCTGCATCTCTTCCTTTGAAGAGTTACGGGAAAATATCCATCCATTTAGTCGCTCTGGAGTTTCATGCCTAGCGGAAGTCGCCTTCGCCATTGCGGTCAGCCCAGACGCCTTTACCTGTCCTCCTTTCGATCTTTAAATTTTCTTCTTTCGGTCCGGCCTTTTCCCATTCTATTCGCACCGGTCGAGTAGATTTTCCGATGCTTT
>Ga0179593_1465586_pt1 | contig 15262 bp, 25 predicted proteins | sample CZODoug2_1_08_16_FD_185931 | JGI IMG/M metagenome (GOLD analysis project Ga0179593, IMG submission 185931) | Vadose zone soil fungal communities from Angelo Coast Range Reserve, California, USA - CZODoug2_1_08_16fungal (PacBio error correction) | ecosystem: Environmental > Terrestrial > Soil >... | reverse complement strand
TTGCTACTTGAGCCCCGGATCTTTCCAGAGTTTCCCCCCCTCTTGGTCTGAGTCACATCAACTCTCCGCTTTATCGAATTTTGCGAAACTTATGGCTCCCCTCGCCTTCGCCCCCACGGGTGGGAGTGACCCCATTACCCCTTTTTCAGCCTGATGCCCTAACTGTCCCGGCCTTCAACCCGTCCGCGTTTCACAGGTCTTTAGACGAGGGCCGGACAACCACGGCTACGGTCCCCTCCGTCCGCGAGCGGTTCCCCCTTCTCCCAAACTCCAGAAGAAAGGGTTGGCGTGCTCTCGCACTTTGCTGTTATCCCGCATTTTGGAGAAACCGTGATGGCCAGGTTTGACCCCGCATTTTTTTTTTAGGTAAGCTCCGATCATTTCCCCCTCAAAACTCTTTTTTTGAGTTTGTGTGCCTTGTGCCTCCTTTTTTCGTCCCAAGGACAAAAGGTTCCCCTGGGACCCTTTTAGATGGCCCTTCCCCGTCCCTTCATTTCGGGGTGGGTGGGTTACGAGATCCACCCGGCACGGCAACTCTTTGCCCCCCGCGGGTGAGGGTTCATCTTCTCCGTGTGTTTTCTCAATCACCCCTTCCCCCTTGAACTATTGGTGGGTTTTCAGAAGTTTTTTCCCTTGTTCCAGGCCATGGGGATGGAACGGGGTGGGGGACTGGTCTCTCCTTTTCCCATGTTGTACATGCCCCAGAATCTCCGGATCCTCTGACCCTCCGCAACGTTCGTCCGATTTCAGCAATGAATGCAAGGATGCGAGCGGAGTTCCCCTTCCAGGCTTTCTTTTCGTTTAAGGAGTTAGGCGGGAGCCTCCGGCCCCGCTCCACCAAAACCTTTTGAGCCGGTTTTCGGTTTTGTCCACCGGCCCGCCTCTCGGGACGTTGGGCCTGACCTGCAGCCACAACTGGGGGACCCCCCCCCCAGGTGGTTTTGATTTGTTTTTTTCTGTCGCGGTTTTCAAACACCCCACACGGCGCGCTTTAAAACGACTCCCAACTCATCATCGTTTCATGACTTTGAAACCCTTGCCTCCCGCGACAAAGTTTGTTTCTTAGCTTTTGTGGACCCCCCCTTGACTTTTGTACTAGGTCCGGAACGATTTTGATCGATTTCTTTTCCTTTTACCCCTTTTGTTCCTTGCGAACGTTTTTCCCCGTAAAGATGTAGCCCCCTCAGTTACTGTGAACCCCGCTTGTTTTCTACTTTCCGGTATCCTTTTCACTTTTTTCCCCCTGTTTTTGTTTGGAAGTTGTATGTTTCCTTCCGCCTTTGCATACCACCCTTACTTCCCGTGCTTTTTCGCCTTTGACATTTTTTCCTGGTCCCCCTTGCGCAGGGGCGACCTTCTCATTTTTTCCCCTCCCCCCCGGTTTTTTGTTGTGCTTTTCTTTGACCTGCATCTCAGCCCTCCAAGCTTCAGGATTTTCTTTAAGTTCCTTTGTTGGTACCCCCGTTGTTGTTCTTTCTTTTTTCCTTCCCCACCCTTTATGCGGAAAGACTCTTGACTTCCCCCCCTATGTGGTCTTCCCTGTCCTTACTTTTACCCACGTAGTGTTCTTGAGTCTTTTTTTCTGATTTCCCCCCCCCTGTTCGTTTGCGGTTTTCCAGCGAAAGGTGTTTTTATCCTCATTCCGCGTCCCCTTTTCTTTTCTCCACTGACCTTGGATCAGGGACCTCCTCTCCCCAGCGCCGCATGCGGCTTCTTTTTCTTCCCCCCCGGATTCCCCCCTTGTCCCTACCCACCCCGATTTTCTGTCTTTTTTTTTCCTTTTTTTTTTTTTTTTTTTTTTTTTTTTTTTTTTTTTTTTTTTTTTTTGCCCCCCCCCCCCGCGAATCACGTCCCTTCTTTCGAGGTCGATCGTTTACGGTTCCACTTTTTTGTTTTTGTTTCTGCCGGCGTCCTTCTTTTAAGCTTTTGATTGCTTAACAAAGATGCGTTCCATGTCGTTGACGTTCTTTTTCCTGTTTGTCAGCATTTGTAGTTTTTTACCCCCTTCGACCTAGAGCGGTCTTTTCCCTCAGGGGTTTTTGTCTTCAGTTTTGCACATTTCCGTTGATGGTCCTTCCAAGGCTTTTTCCGTTTGCCACCCCTTTATTTTGCGATCCCCAACCTCAGGCCGGGTCCACTTTTTCCCCAAACCCCGTCCCCCCCCCTTTACCGTACCACAAGTTTTTTTCTGTGACGTCCCTGCCTGTTTTTTTTTGTTCGTGTGGTTCGGCGCCAGCACTTTTCCCCTCTCTTTTCTCTTTCCCCTTTTTCCTTGTTTTTTTGTTGTTGTCTTAATCCTCTTACCTTTCGGGGGGTCTTTTAGTATCCGATGTTTTTTGGTGTTTCGTGGCCTCCGTTTTGCCGCGTAGGGTTTTTTCTTTTACTTTTGTTGTCCCCTTCTTCCGAACGGGCCACGGTTTTCCAGCCACAGGCCCACGTTGCTGCGTCTCTGACTCGTCTTTCAGCGCCCTTTCCGGTCCCCCCATCTGGGACACTTTTTTTGAAACCTTCGTTCGCACCCCAGTTTACCCCGGAAGGATGCCCCTTCCTTCCTGTCCCAACCATTTTGACCTGCTTTCCGCTCCTTAAGGAGGATTTTTTCACCTGTCTCGGGGGTTTTTTTTTTGTTTCCCCCGGGCCCGGTTCAGCAACTCGGTTGTCGCAGTTAAATCCTTTTTACGTGCAACCCAAGTTTTACCTGCAATTTTGTCGGAGCCATTGCTTGATTGGGACGGGGTTTTTAGGTAGCTTGATCAACCCTTTCTTCCTCCTTCGCTGTGCCTCTTTTTTTTTCCTTATCCGAAAGTGTTCCAGTTTTGAAAAAGGGTTTTACCCCCCCCCATTCGGTCACTGCCATTCTTTTCGAAGATTCCCTCTTGACCGTCCGATGGTTGCCCCCTTTTCCCAGCGGTTTACCCCCACCGACGTTTTTTGTCCAAGCTCCCCTCTTCGGTATTTTCCGGTTCGTCCCCCCGGCCCCCCCCCCCCCCCCGTTCCCCTGGTACGATGATTTTTTATTTTGCGTTTCAACGGTTTTCTCTTTTCCCTCCCAGTTTCGATACCTTACCCCGCGGTCCGGCCTTGCATTTTTAATACGAGAATTCCCCACCGTTTCTTCAACTTTTCCCCTTTACAATCTTTGCCAGTTTCCTTCGGGGACCCTTTCCGGGGCTTGTTACTCGCTCACATCCTGCAAAATCGTTAGATAAAGGTTTTCGGGTGCCTACTTTTCCCTGCTCCGTCCCCCACTGTCCCACGGCTCTCACCCCCCGTGCGCCCGTCCCTTTTGGCAGTGTTTCTCCTGCTAAGACCTGTGCTTCTCTGGTGTCCCGCGACTTTTCCACTCCAACTCCCCCCACAGGTCACCTCCCCCTGTTTGTTGTCTCTTCGTACGGTTTCCCCAGGAGCGGCATTATCCCCCCGCCCTTTTTTTTTTTTTTTTTTTTTTTCTACCCTTTTTTGGTCTGCCCCTCTTGGCCTGGCCCCTTTCTCTCCCCTTCCCGCCCGTTTTATCGTTTTCACCCACCTCCGCGCCCCTTTTTTTCCCCCCAGGTTTTATCCTTTTTGTTATCTGATCGGTCCACGTGGGCAGCTTTTGCCTAACTTCCGGCTTTCCCTTTCACGGTGGGTTTTTTTCCCCTTTTTTGTCAGGTACCGACTTCGACCTCGGCTTGGGTTTCTGTCCTGGTTTTAATTACTGGTTTGAAACCAGTTTTTTTTGACCCTTCCGCTCTTCACCAGCGATGCCCCTGCCAATTTCTTTTGCAATAGTTGCGTTGGAAGTTGCTCTCCCCAGATTTCGGACATGGCTTGGGACTCTTACCTGGGACCCCTGTTCTTCGTCCCTCCGAAGTAGTTCTGCGCCTACACCCCCAAGTTGTTTTTGTGGGGTTTGTTTTTGTGGTGGCAGGACTGATCCTCCTTCCCCCCTAGTTTATATCGTGGTTACTTTCCAAACCCTTTGACTACGTCCACTTGACCCGGATTAGAATTGTCCCAAAATGTTGCTAGGAAGCCCCATTTTTCCCCTGTAGATCTTTTTAGGCGAGTTTCCATTAAGTTGGTGTTGGCCGTATTTTTCGTCCCGTTAGTTTTTTTTCCCGCGGCTTAAGGGTTGCCCCTTCCCCCCACGCTTCCTTGGTGGGATCTACTTTATTCGGGCTTTTTATCCTCCATTCCCGCGATGTGTTTTTTAGGTTTCTTCTTCTTTCTCTCCCAGCCTTTGTTTTTGAGAGTTCCGTTTGTGGAATTGCTGGCGCATTTTCCCTCCTCCAATACGCTCTGCCTATGTCTATCCAGTGTTGTCATTTAGCCCTCCCCTAGCTAAATTTCCTACTATTCCTCCTCCCTTTTTTTTTTAGAGCGTCCGTTTGCTCGCTCCCTTCGCCTCAGGTTTCAGTAGCCCCCCCCAAGGGAGTAGAAAATCCTTTGTTTTTTCCTGTCATTTTTCTCCGATTAGCTTTTTCCCTTTCTTTTTTTTGCTCGGCCACTTTTCCTCCAAGGAGTTTTCTTGCTTTCCCTTAAAACGACCCCCCCAACCTTCTCTATGGAATCTCCTGTTGTCCTCCCCGACCCTTCTGGCCCGATTCCGTTTCAAGTGCCCAATTAAACCCCACCTCGGCTTTATGGCCCTTCAAAAACCACAACTTACGAATATTGGGTCCCCCCCCCCCCGACACCCCGCTGGCTCCGTTTACAGTTCCCCCCCTTTCTCCTAGCATTTTTCCCTTCTTTTCCGTCTGCTCGCGTTGCCTTTGGCCCTTCGTCCCTTGACCGAACCACAAGACAGCCACTGCCGTGTTCTGGGCGCCTTGCCACCTCTTGCGGTCTTCCGGCCACAGATTTTTCGGGTGCGAAGACTTTCCCATTTTTCTTGTGTAGTTTTCTTTGCCGGGATGGGAACTGCAGTTTCTTTGGTTCTGCCTTAGTTCCCCTGGCATCCCCCCCCCCCCCCCGTCCCCCTCACAATTTGCGATTTCCCCCCACCCTCCGCCGCTGGTCTTTCGCCCAGCTTCCGTGGTAACATGGTTCACGCAATTTCCCTTTGTCCCTCCTGGCGGTCCCGAGATGTGTTTTTTTGTGGTTGTCGCGCCCCTCCCCCACCTTGCCTTGACCCCTCCCCTGCCCCAGTTGCAGGCGCATTTACCTTACCGACTCCGCCCCCCCTCCACAGGCGCTCCCCGAGGTTTTTTCTGATTTTCCGGTCATTTTTTGGAGGTGGTTTTCTGTCCTTTTTTCTTTCACCGGGCAGTTCACAGATTTTCTCCCGACTTTTTTTTTTTTCTTTTGTTTTGTTCTCCCTTTTTTTCAAGCCTTCCTTTGGGGACGGTGGGCCTTTAGTTTCAGCCTTGTTGGATTGTCTTGAAAACTTTTGGGTTTGTCTGTGCTTTTTTTCCCAGGTTTTCGCTGGGTGTTACAAAAACCCCCCCAAATCCGTCCTCTCCCTCTGGACACCCTTCACCCCTTCATTTTTGGTAAACAAAAAGTCCGGTCTGTCCTCAGGCTTTTTCCCTTTTTGTGATGTTCCGTTGTGGACAACCTTGGCCCCGCTATTGTTTTTCGGTGCATGAACCCTTCCCCGTTGTTCTTTTTTTCCCTATTTGATCTTATCCCGATTGCCCCGTCTGAACGTCCCGGCCCGCTTGCCATCGCTTTAACGGGTACCTTCCACTCGTCCCTTATACGGATAATGAAGGAGTCCTTCTTTTTTTCGAAGGTCCCGCCGTGACTACCTCGTGTTCTTTTTCTTAAATTTCGTCTTTTCTTCCCGGTTTTTTACCCAGGGGCACGTTTTTTTTTTCCCCTTCAGAGATCCCGGACTGGGCACTCCACCAGGTAACCTTTTGCGCCTCCCCCCACCCTCGGTAGTTTCCCCCTCTCAAGCCGTGTTACCACGGTTTTATGAAGCCGCGGGGTGGGGGTTTTCTTTCGGTTCCCCCTTGCAGGCCCCCCTTCTCTCCCCCGGTCCGTCTTTTTTTCCTTTCCCCACTTGCTTTTCAGAGGGAAAACGTTCCCCCCCCCTGCCTTTTTTACGTTTTTTTGGTGAGAACCGGGACGTTTCTTTTTCCCCCCTCTTTTTTTTTTGTTCGTATGAGAAACATTGTATTTAGACCCTCTGATGTTCCCTTTCCCACGACCCCCTTTGCTCAGACCCCCCCTCCCGGGCCGTTCCCTTTTTTTGCCCCCAAACACTTGTCTGTTTGTGGAGCCCCGGGTCACCTTTCCCCCCCACCCAGAAGTTTCTGTCTTTTCGTAAACCTCTTCCTCGTGAGATTCCATCGTCGATCTTCACATTGTTTTTTGGGTCTGCGTCTTCCTCCCCTTCTTCATCATTTCCTGACGGGTTGCCCCGTGACTACTTTCCCCCTTCCCCCGACGTTTCCTCGCTCTTTTTTTTTTTTTTGGCCATTTTTTTTCTCACCACCTTTAGACTAAGTTCGAGTCCCTCGGGGCCTGGCTTTCCCCCCCACGTGTCGTTTTGACTCGGTCCGCCAGGTTTTTCACGTTTCTCTCGTCCCTTTTAGCAAACCTTTTAACGTTAAGGACCTGGTCCCGGTCCCTTTCGGGAGACCCGGTCCGTGGGACGGACCTGCGAGTTACTCATATTCCTTTTTGTTGGATGAGATTTCTTCCGCTCCCCACGCGAGTGCGGAGTTATCAACGACTGGACCCTTTCCCCCTTGTGCGAATGTCGAGTCGGTAGGCGGACGCGGGAACTTCCGCTTGGGGTGCCGGCCCTTGTGTGCCAGGCCCCGATTTTCCCTGCTCTTCTTCTTTTTTTTCGCTGCCTTTTTTTGACAAAGCGAGGAACCCGTCTCCCCTTGCCCGCGGTTTCTTTCGTCCCCCCTTTTTTTCACCTTCGTCCCCGCCTGCCTCGCCCAAACCGATGGACCGTCGTGCGTTTTTTTTTTTTTTCTTGCCCCCCTCTACGGAAGTCTCCGCTTTTCGTACGACACCCCCCTCCCCCCCCCCTCCCAAAGCAACTTCCTTTTTTTTCGGACTTTGTGCGAATTGGACTTTGGACGCACCAGTGTGTCCCCATTTTGTTGTTTCCCCCCCGAGCCTGTCGGTTTTTTCGCTGCCTTTCTCCCCCCCGTGATAATCGATCATGATTATACCCCTTCTTTTTTTCCCGTTTTTTTTTGTCAAATTGTTTCCGGGAATTTCCTCCCGTCCCCCACTTTTGCCCTTGTCTGTTTGAAGGTTTTTTCCCACATTGGCCTGCCGTCTGCTTCGGATTTTTTTCGACCCTGTTTTTTCCCTTTAGGGTACCCCCAAACCCCCCCTCTTTGGGCTTTCAGCCTCCGCTTGTTTTTTTTTTCTCCGGTCTCCACCCCCAACCCCCCCCTTTATTTTTTTTGGTCCTCATGATATGCCCCCCGTTACTTTTCGGCTTCCTTTTTCTTCTTTTCGGGAGTGCTACCCCCCTGCCCCCTCCGCTTAGCCGTCCTACGTCAGTCTTCCCCAGTCGTCACTTCACTGGACCCCTTTTTTTTGACCTTGGTCAGTCACCTTTCCCCTGGCCGCCTTCCATTGGGCGGTGGCCCCGCACAGTGGTCCCTGTCACGTTCCTGATAACGTTCGTTGCGTCTGATCCCGCCCCCCTCCCGCTGTCTAACCCTCCTCCCACCCCGTCTCTCGCCCCCCCCAGAGTCCTTGGTTTTTGTTGGCAGTGGTCTTCGTCTTTCACTTTGCACGTCTCCGGTTTTTCCCGACAATCACGTTTTTTCCCCCCCCCACCTGGTGACCTCCCACTGGTTGGGCTGTTTTGATTTTGCCTTCTGGTTTTTTTTCCCGTCTTTTAAAGAGTGGTCAAGCCCTTCCCCAAAAGTGTCTTTTTCCCCCCCCCGTGCCGGCGTCCAATTTTTGTTAATTCCATGCGTTTTTCCTTTTCTTTTTCCCCCTAAGACCCTTTCTCTTTTTCCTTCCCCATTTTTTTCGCGGCCCTTGGGCCCCCCTGTCAACGTGGCGTATTTCTTTTTCTGACCTGCGTTGCGGACCTCAGGAGTACTTCCCGGTGTGTTCCTCCGCGAAACACCTCTTTTCTTGCAGTCCCGCCACCTTAAGTGGTACTTTCGGGGAACCATTTTTTTTTGGTTGACCCCTTCCTTAGATCACCCCCCCCCTCGCCCTTTTTTTCGTCCCCCGCAAACTTCCCCTTTTCCCCAAATATTTTTTCTGTTATTCTCCATCGCATCCTGTTCAAGGATGTGCCTTCTTCCCCCCGCCGTAACGTCACCCCTGTTTTGTCTTGACTCCCTCGTCGTGAAGACACACCATCCCCCCTCGTGGGCATTCCCCCCAATGAGTTGTTACCCGAGGACGTCATATTTGGCTTTATTTCGTTTTCCCCTTTCTCGCCCCCCGTGCGAAAGGCCGTTAGCCACCAAGTTGTACAACCTTTTTTTTCTCGGGGTTTGCAACGGTGGTTCCTCCTGCAGTTTTCCTGCACATCGGTCGGATGTTTCTGTTACTGTTTGGTTTTCTGTTTTTTTCTGCTTTTTCCTTACCCCCTTGCACTTTTTTCCACTCGGTCTTGTCTTTTAGGTGGGCCCAGTTGCCTACTCACGCGGATGTTGTTCCGTTCCTAGCTCCCGCCCCTGGGTTTTCCTTTTCTGAGCGTTCGCGGTTTCCCCCTGAGCGCCTTTCCCTTTTCCCTTCTGACTAGGCGGATTTTTTCCTTTCTTCCCGCCCCCGGTGGGGATGTTGCGACTTTGCAGTAGCCCCCTTCCCTCTTCTACTTTTTTTTTTTTTTTCCTCTCCCTTCTTTCCCTTTTTGGTTTTCTCGAGCGGATTTTTTTCTTGCTACTTTTGCAAAGGGCGCTGGTTTCCTCGTCCCCTTTCCCCTGCCCACAACTTTCAAGAGGGTTCCCCTCCTTCCCTTTTCCTATTTTTTTCGAACCGAGTGAGCTCGTCCCGGCGCACGCTCCGTTCGTTCTTCTCTTACAAAAAGATTTTTCACCCCCCTTAGAGATCAGTTATCAACGGTCATGACCCCCCGTCCCCTTATGTTTTTTTTGTTTTTTTTTTCCCCCCCGTGCTTATTCCCTGTGACGCTGTCCCCCCCTTTTTTAAACGTACTGTCAGGCATCGGCCCTCCACCGCCTTTTTTATTGAGAGTTACCTCCTTCCCCACCCCTCAGCCATGGTTTGCGGCTCGCACAACTCTATATCCTTTTGTCCGAAAAGGTTCTCCCACTTGCCCCCTTTTACCCGCCCCCTTCTATAAGGGCCGTCTTTCCATTTTTCCTTTTTCACAGGGACCCCCTCCTTTCGTTTTGTATGCGGGTTTATCTTGGACGACCCACCCGGTCCTTTCCCAGTACATTTGCAGTTCCCCCCCTTTTTTTTCCCCTGATAGGGTTAGAATGAGATCCCACCGCTTCCCCATCAAAGTCCCCCCCACCCCCCCGCGAGGGGCCCCCTCCCGTCTTTGTTACCCCCTTTCCCTTTTCGAAAAACAGTGGTCATTGCCACGCACTGGTTTAGGCTCCCGTCCGGGTTCCGGGCCTTCCCGATTTTCCCGTCCCCTTCTCTTTTCTTTCCGCAATGTAAGTTGAAATCATTTCGTTCCCTGGACAAAGCGCTTTTTTAATACAGAGCGCTCTCCCCACGTTTCCCCCCCCGGGTCTCCCCCCATATAGTTTTCGCGTACCCCCTGTTCTTGATTGGGGGTTTTGATCGTCAGTATTTGATTTAAGGACGTGAGGTGAGCAGTTGAGGTTACCCACCCCGTCGCGCCTGTCCCATGTTGTTTTGTATTTTTTGGTTACCCAGGTCCCTGCTCCTCCAGGATTGAAATACGTCCACCCCAACACATTTTCTGGTCCATCCCCACCTGTTTGTTTCTGTTGGACAACGGTTTGGTTCATTTTTTGTCTTGAACGGTTCCTTGTCTTCACCCCCCCACGAGGAGGATGTTCCAAGTTCCTGTAAACGCCCCTTCCCCCCTCGGAAGTCCCCCCTTACGCGTCCAGGCGCTGGTTGAGAGGCCGCTTGGGACCCTTCTGGCCTTCTTTGCGACCCGCCCTCCCCGTCTGTCCCTTCCCCCCGATTATTTGCCGTCCCAGGAGGGCACTTGGTGTACCCCGTTCCTCCCCCGTTGGCAGGGACTTCCCCTGTCCTCTCGATTACAGTTTTCCCCTTCGGTTTTAAATGTGTCCGAAAGGGAAAGTGCCTCCGCGGCTTTTTGCTGCGTTCTCAACCTCCTTTCCCTGTCTGAGGACGTACTTACGCGTTTCCCTTATATTCCGTTTTGGTTCCCCGCCCTAAACCCGTTTTTTCTTGGGGTTCCTCGCCTTCTCCCTGATAATCCCCCTTTCCAATCTGGATTTCTTTTCCCCTCCCGCTTGTTGGTTTTCCCCCGATGTCTTCCCACCATTCTTTTGGCAGGCTGTCGGGGATCCCCCTTTCCGACTTATTCCCCCTTTGGAAACCCTTTCATTCAATTTTTTTGGGGAAGATTACTTTCCCCACCTGGTCGCGAAGTTCAAGGGTTTTTACTGCTTTTTCAGACTCCGCCGAGGAACCGGAGTCCCCCCACGCCTTTTCCCTTTTTGTTCCCTTCTCCGACAGCTTTCTCGCAATTGTTGCCTGGTTTTGTCCGGCTCTTCGTATCCACTCTGTTGCTGCGGTGATTTTCTGTTACTCACCCCCCCCCTTCCACCTCCTGCCTCCCTTTCTAGAGGCAAAACTCTTTTGATCGGCGCCCCCCTCTGTTTGGGGGGTTCTGCCGGGCGAATTTACGGGTGATCTTTTGATTTTCCCCTAAGCCCTAAGACGTGGTTTTCAGGGTGGCGAGTCTTGGTCCCTTGGCGGTGTCCAGACCTTCCCTGGTAGGATCGTTTTTTTTTTCCCCCCCCTGGGCTGGGCTGGCCGCGTATTTTCTTGGCTTAAGCCCTGCTTTCCTACAAGTGTTTTCCCCTATCCCCCTCCGGAAGTCTACCTTGTTCCCCCTTTTCCCCCCCACCACGTTTTCTGAGCTCCTGAAGAAGAAGTGGTTGGCCGCTCCCCCTTCTATTTTTCCTTCCTCATTGTTGGTTTTTTTTTGAGGTCTAGCTAACCCCTTCCCCCCTTCTTGGGCCTACCCCCCCCCTTTCTTTCTTGGCTCTCTTTTTTAAACCGTTTTTTCACAGGGGTTTTCGCCGATTTTTCTAGTCGGCAGTTTCCTTACCCCCGGCGTTCCCGGCGGCCTCCACGGCCCCCCTTTTTTTCAGCCTTGCCCCCCCTCTTTCCTCGCTGAGTTTCTCGTTTGACGCCGCGTTTTTTCCGAGGCCACCCCCTTCTGACTGGAAACTCCTTCTTTTTTCCCAATAAGCGTCCCCCCTTCCCCTTATCTGCCGACCACTAGTTTCCCAAGCCGTCTCCTCGAGTGTCGAACTCGTCCCTTTTTCTTCCGGCTGTTTTATGGAGTCCGACCCCGCCTCCCCTGAAACCTTTTCTGTTAATCTGTCGCTGATCCCCCCCATTGGCGTTTCTATGAACTCTTTCGCTTTTTTATGTGACAGTTTTTTTATCCATGGTCGTGTTGGCCCTGATTTAAACCCTTTCCTCCGCCGCGTTCCTTCTGCTTTCATTCTTTCCTGTCCCAAGTTGCCGCAGGTTTTCCCACTGTTTTTTCCCCCCCCCATTTGGTCCCCCTCCTCTTTCGTTAATTGGTCTGGTCCCCTTTTCCTCCAGAATGAATTTGTTGGCGGCCCCCTGCCCAACCCCCCCCCCGTTCCGGTTATGTCCGTCCTTCCGGCGTTCCTTTTTGCTTTAGCCCCCTCCACCCACCTGCCCAGTTTACCCGAATGTATAACGCCGCGTTCTTCGTCGGTCTTCCCTTTTAATGCAGGTTCTACCAATTTCCTGTTGCCCCTCCCCCCTTCTTTTCCCCCCCTTCCGTTTCGCGCCCATTCTTTCCCCACGGCAATGCGGAGTTTCCCGTTTTTCCATAGTTGTTTTTGAAGTTGCACTTTCCCTTCTGGTTACCGGCCCATATTTAGTTCCCCCCCGGATGGTCCCTATTAAGAAACAGTCCCACGCCCCGGTTCCCTAATCCGCCCCCCTGGTTTCGGTATTCCATGATGTTCAAGTGTCTTCTCTTACCCCCCCTTCCCATTCTGGTGTCGATCGGTGTGGTTTACGTACCCGCACCCACAAACTTTTTTTTCCCTGCCTCCCCCCCTTTTGGGGTTTCCCGATTGGCCGTTTTCCTTGGTTCAAGTAATGAGAGGAGCCCGTGATACAACCCCCCGGCCGGGCAGCTGGCACCCATTTTGGAATTCTCCCGGTCCCCACCTATCCTACCCTTGTCCGGTAATCGGTCTCCCCCATTTTCTCCGAGCATGGGTCCTTTTCCTCGTTGGCGCGGCCTCGTCGTACGCTTGCCTTGGCTTCCAGGCAACCCCACCTTTTTCTTTCCCCCGGTGGGCGGGTGGCGCAGCCCTCCTTCACCATGTCCCCTCCCGCACGCCAAGTACTGGTTCCCTCCGGTAACAAGGGTAGTCGACCCCCCCACTTCGCGAGATCAAGAGTCTTCTGTGGCCCTGCTGGCACCTTGGCGTGCCGGTGATCGTCTGAACCCCCCTCTCATTTCAAATTATTTTCTTTTCACATGACGCCTTTTTGCCCCTCGAACATTTTTTCGCAGACCCCCCCCGTCTTTCCGGGACCGTCTCTGCCTCCCTGACGGCCCCGGAGTTTTGTTTCCCCCCTTTTTTTTTTTCCTTTTGCGATCTAGAAAACCTTTTCGAGGCCGCCCATTCGCCACCCCGTTTTTCTGGCCCGTCTCGGCTTTCAGTCTGGGGTCAGTAGTAGTATTTGGTTTTTCCTGGCCCTGCCAGGCCCCGTGCCCTGTCAACTCTTTTGCCGGTTTTTGGAAGGGCTTTTTTTTTCCCAAAGCGCGGAGTTGTTTCAGGTTTAACCCTTCCCCGCCGTTTTTGCCCTTTTTTTGTGTTAGGCTCCCTGGTTTTTTTCTGAGCCTTTTTTTTTTTCAATCGGCGTGCTCTATCTTTCTCCGGGTGGACTGATTCGTTTCCCCAGCGGCCTCTCCCTAAATTTTTTTCCTCCTTCCCTCCTTTTTACTCCTACCCCTTTTTTGTGTTTTTCTCGAGAGGTCCCTGCTACTGCGCTCTTTTTTCAGAGTACCCGACCCACCACTACCTTCTGGAATTCATCGTGTCCTCTCCCTCGGCTTTTTTTCCCCCAAGAGCTTTTTCCCACTGGTCTCCGCCTTCCTTTCAGGGCCGTTTGACGTACTGTAGTGCTTGTCCCACCGTCCCTTTTTGACAACAATCCGTGCTTTTTTTTTGAGATCACGGCCCCCCGGACTTCCCCCTCGTTTTGAGTTTACCCTTGCCCCCTTTTTCCTGTGACCTTTCCCCCCTTTAAACCACCTTTTTCGTCTGCATATTTGCCCCTGACCTCTTCGGCTGCCTGTCCGTGCTAACCCCGTGCTTCTTTTTGTTTTTTTGTTTCCCTTTGCAATGTGGCTGATCCTCCCCGTTTAGGTTGTTTTCCCTTCCCCCCAATTACCCCGTTGACACGTCGTCCGCTTTGTCCTAATTTTCCCCTGTTTGCCCCTTTGAGGTTGGTTCTTTTGATTTTTCTTTTCCGCACACTCTTTTCGGCCGTTGAAGCCACCAGGTACCTTTTTTTTCTGTCCATCTTTCCCCACTTCTGTCAACGGGTTTCTCACCTGTGCAACGCACCCATCATTTTGCCCCCCAATGGCCGGGGAGTTCAATTTTCCTTCGATTTTCCTACGAAAATTTTTTTAAAGAAACGCACCTTTGTTCCCGTTTTATTTTTTGACGTTGGTTGTGGACCTGCCGATGCTGTCCTTGTGCTGGTCCGGGCCGTGCACCATGAATGGGGAACCTTTTTCCCTTTTTAAAGAAGAAGTCCCGATGTTTCCAAGGTTTGCCATCTCCAACCGCTCATTAGAATTTGCTTTTGTCCCCTGTCCGGTCGTTAGGCGTATCTCCCCATTGAATGAGCCAAACCCTCCAGTCCCCACCGTTTTTTCGGAGCTTTTCCCGTTTGTGTCCCACTTTGGGCCGCTCCCCCTACTTTTAGTGTGGCATTCACGCTCGTCCCCCTCCCCCCCAACCTTTTTTTGGTTTGGTTTTACCCCCCCAGTTTGTTGGCCCTTTGATCTGTAGCGGGTATTTTTCCAAAAAATCGCTGGACCCTATTTGACGGCCGGACGATCATAGGCGCCCCTTTCCCCCTGAAAGGATTTGGGAGGGCGGACGTTGGGTTTCTGATTTGGATTTGGTTCCATCCCAACAAGGTATGTTACACCATCGCTTTTATGATTACTTCGGCCCGCAAGTTTCCCCCCGTGTGGACGACGATTATTGCTTAAAATGGCCACAGTTTTTCCCCCGCCCAGAAATATTGGCCTAGGGCTGAAACTGAGTCCTCGCTGGTGAAATCATTGGCCTCCGTAATTAGTTTTTTTCCTCCCTCTTCCTGGGGAGTATCCCCTTCCCTTCCGCGCCCCCCCCCGATCGAAAGTGACGTTCAAGGCACCTCCTGCACATAAACCCCTTCGTTTTGGGTTCGGGCCCTCCAGCCCGCAGCGGTTCTGACCCTCCGCTGGGTTTTTTTTGGTTCACCCCGTGGGCTACAACATGGCTCATTATGTCTTAATCCGGCAGCATTCCCGGCCTCTTGCTTCCCCTCCCCCATTTGGGAAACAATGCTCCCCTTCCCCCCTGAACTTCTTTTCTTTTTTTGACCTTCCCCCGGTGCGATTTCACCTTTGAGTGACCCCTGTTTTGAAATACTTTCCCTATTTTTTTTTACCTCCCGTGCTAAGAACCTCTTTTTAACGGACGCCGCTAATCCTTGTTTTGGCCCTGTTCCCGTTCGGGCCCCCCCCTCTGATGGGAGTTTTCCCACCGTGTTTTCTGGGGCGGTTAGTAAGAAAAAGCCGAGAATCTTCCGTTCAGACCCCATTCCGTACGTTATTCCCCCCTTGCGTCACCTCGTTTGGGCTTTATTTTGCCGGTTGGATCCTTCCTTGGGTGACGCTTTGCGACTCGTTACATTGGTCTCCCTTGTCCATAGGCTTTTTTTCACCTTCTTCCTTGCTGCCGTCACTCGACTCCCCTTGAGATGTGGTGCCACAACCGTGGCCTTTTTGTCTCCTGGCCTTCCGGGCTTCCTCGAATAACCTCGAGGCAACCTAAGGTTTTTTTTGCTCCCCTGGTCCCGTTCACGTTTGGGGAGGACGTCGTCCCCTCTCCCCCCGGGGGGGCGGTCTGAGGTA
>Ga0179593_1406708_pt1 | contig 15262 bp, 12 predicted proteins | sample CZODoug2_1_08_16_FD_185931 | JGI IMG/M metagenome (GOLD analysis project Ga0179593, IMG submission 185931) | Vadose zone soil fungal communities from Angelo Coast Range Reserve, California, USA - CZODoug2_1_08_16fungal (PacBio error correction) | ecosystem: Environmental > Terrestrial > Soil >... | reverse complement strand
ACTATTATCCCCCTTTTTAAACCCCCCTTCACAATTCCCTAACGGTCTTTCCTCATCAGACAACGGGCGAGGTTTCCTGTCCATTGGATACGTTTTTTCCCCTGTCACGCGTGTTAAGGCGTTCTTTTTCATACGCGAGAGGCCCGTTTAAACGGATTAATTCTTTTTAAGCGTAAGGTGGACCTTTTGATGGGCGAGGGGAGCCGCCCCTCTCTCCGCAGTTGCTTTTATTCTCGATGTTGATTTTCTTCTTTTGAGCGTTACCTGAACCGCTTTTTTATCTTTAGCTTGCCCCACATATAGGGCGTCGTTAACCTTCCCCATACTTACTAGAGAGAGCGACTCGCAGCGATTGTATTTTTTTCATTTACACTCCTTTTTAATTACTTGAAGATCTTACTTCTCCCCTCTGTGACGAGTTTTCCCTGTGTCGGGCGTGATGGACCCTAATTCAGTTCCCTTGCAAGTTGCGTGCAAGATCTTGGGTTCCCCTTGCTTTCTTTGATCTCTTCCATCGCAACGATATACCCGAATGAGACGTTGTTACCTGTGGGCAACCGCAGAACTTCTTAGTATCCCCTGACTATACTTTTCTTTTTATACGAGCAATCGCAATTCCTCCCCTCCGTATATGAAAAAACAAAATTTGATTTCTTATCCCCCTTTATGCACTTCCCCCGAACATGCTGTATAAAGGGGTTCTTTTTTTCTCTTTCCCTCTCCCCAGTGCAATAGACAAGATTTTCCTGTTGATGAAGGATGGCTCCCTTCCACGGTGTCGAGTCTCGCACCTTATCCTTTGAGTGATTGACGTTCGGGCTCCAGGCGTGAATTTTTTTGCCAACGGAGACCCCGCCGTTGCGAGCCTTTTCCCTTCCGACCTATCCTCCCCTCTCTGACGATGACTCCCCCCACCAAGTTTCCCCCCTCGTCTCTGGAGAGGCATTTTTTTTTATCCGGATTCCCTTTGCCCCCAGTATTATTTTTTACTGCGTCGCTTTTCCCAGACTTCCTTGCCTCTTTCGATCCCATGTTCCATAGAAGAGCATTCGGCCAATCGTCCTCTCGGTTTTGCTTGCGCTTTTGCGTCAAATTGGAATTCTTTCTTCCTCTACAGAGATCCCTTATTTTTACGCCGCTTTCGCCCTTTCGGTCAAGCGACTGACTTCTATTCTTCCTTGCCGCCCCCCGCCCCCCAACCCAGTCTAGATTCATAGTGCTTCCCAGTGCGCATAAGATTTGTTTCCATGTAACGTCAAATTGAGGCGTTACAGGATCTTCTCGTAGTTTTTTCCCTTCCGGTTTTCCCTCGTTGGGAACCTCTTCGTATTTCGTTCAGTGCCGTCGGAAGCTTTCTTTAATCCCTTCCCTGAGGCCCCCCTCGTCGTGTCTCACAATAGTCTTGCAGCTTTTCCTTGGGTCCCCCTTTTAGTTTCGCGAAAGTCTGGTCAGGCTCGTCTACTAGTTCACCCTATTTTTCGCCGATGACGTCAACCCCACCTAGGGATTTTGTCCACAGCCATCTTTTCGCCGGTTACGTACAACCGCCAGACCTCTGGAGCGTCTCTTTGTTTTTCTTTTTCCTGATCGGATCACTCCGGGGTGTTGGTTGACTTGGATGGTTCCCCCCCCTTCCTCTTTCCGCATTTTCCTGCTCATTTGCCCGTAAACCCCCAAATCCTGATTTTTCGAATATAGTTTTTAATCGCCGCTCTCTCCCCCGCTTACCCGCTGACTTCTTTGTGCCCTGCTGGGCCACCGTTGTCCGACACACTTCTGCAAATTCCCATTTTGCACCTCCTTCGTCTTTGCCAATGTCCCTCACACGCCCAAATGCGTTTTTTTTTTTTTCCTTTTCGAACCCCTCCACGTATTATCGCGTAAAGTGCGGGACGGTTTCACTTCTTCCTTTCCATAGAAATCTCACTCCGCCTCGTCTTTTCTTTTCCTGTCGTGAGTCATGACAATCTTCCGCTGACGGTAGCGCCGTTTTGTCGCCGATCTCATTACACTCTCCTGTAGCCGCGTGGCCCCAAATATTTTCCTAGCCACCTTTTTTACTTTTTCTTTATGGATACTTCGCATGCCTTGTTATTCGCGACTTTGACCATATAGATATTTTGTCGATATCTGGGTAAATTCATCACATTCTATGATGGCGTAATATCCAGCCTTCTCCCCGCCAATGCTCTCCCTCTTTTTTTTCCGGCGGCGGACGGCGCCTGTTATTCTACTGTTTCCCGGAAAAAACCCAAGCCCAGAAACGCCTCCCTCCCCCCCCTTCCGGCGACGATGGTCATCCGCCCTTTCCCAATATAAAGAACTCTCGGCCTTGATGATTTTCGATTTGATGTCCGTTTCCCCTTTTCCAAGCCCGTCATGTTGTTGTCATCACTGTCGGCCAGAATACTGTTTCTTTTTTGGTCTCCCCGCTTTTTTTTTTTCTTTTCTGGAAACTTCTTCTCTTTCTTTCAATCTTGCGACCGTTTTGCAGTCTAATGCGTTCCCCCGAAATTCCCCCGATACATAGGATTCGGATCTTCTAGTGTACTGCGCTAAATCTCTCACCACCAGGTATTTGGGGGGTCCCATGTCAGAAAGGAGGCTTAAATCGGCCAGGCCTTTAACCAAACCCCCCCACCCCAAACAACTATTACAGTAAGAGACGCCCAAATGCTCAATTCCGCGATGAAGCCTTTATTTTTCGTTATGGCAACTGAGATTTTTCCTTTTTTCCCACACCTCATTCCACCATTCCCTCGTTTCCTTGAAGCGGCAGTGAACATTTGGTGACACCTAGAGACTGCCCCGCCGACTTTGACATCGAAAGATTTCCACATCAAAGCCTTGAAGGTAGTGCACGTGACTTTTTTTGTTATCTCCCTTTGTCAAGGGGTGGGACCTCTTTTTACCACCCGCTGACTGCTTTTCAATCTCTTCGATTTTTTTTTGGGATCTCTCCAAAAGTTTACCTCTCCCTAACGTCCAAAGCCCCCTTTGGTGGTTTTTTGTTTATATCAATTTATCCCTCCCCCCTTTCTGCAGTTGAAAGTGCAAACAATGATCCTCTCCCGGACTCCGACTATTTTTTCGTTGTTGCGCGATCTTGGGCGTTTCTCCTATGTAGCGACGTGGAATCTTGCTGAAATTTTTCCGCTCTGGCTCCCCTTTTCTCGTTTAGACCCCCCAGAGAATTTAAGTAGACCCCCCCTCGGCACGACTCCTATGTTGCCCTATTTGCATAAGGGTGTGTAGATCGTTATGCAACATATTTCCGTGGGACGTCGACGGTTCCGCAAGATGATAGCTCTATTAAGAACTTATCCTCCCACGGCTCTGGACGATTTTCCTTTCCCGTTAAGACGTTCTTATCCCCTCCACTGCGGTCCTGGTTGTCCCCCAAGTCCATTCGTCATCGCATGGCGCCGGACTTGCCTCTGAGTCTTTCGCTTTTTTTTCGCGGGGCGTCTCCCTCGCTGGTGTTCCTTTCCCAAGTCACCTTCCCTTTCTCCGCCAAAGAGAGGCGAAATTACTTTTCGTTTCCCCTTCCCTATCAACAATTCTTCCGCAGACCAAGCCAATAAGTTCAGTTCTTATGCTAGTCGAGTGCCTTTAAGTGAAGGACTCGCTCCCCCACTTACCACCCCCTTCACAAGCACCTGTTCGATCATGGAATAGGCCGCTTCCTGTCAAATTGAATCTCGTTAATCACATTGCTGTTCTTTTTTTGCGTGAGAAATCACAGGCAGATCTTATCTTTCTTTTGCTTTGGTGAACGACTTTTGTCTTTTTCAGATCTTTTGTCGATTTTCCCTCTCTCCGAAGCAGTGCGTCTCGCCCTCCTCCCCCCCGGCGTTCCTTCCTGATCCGTTATTGGAATGTTTCCCCGTCACGGGAAGGTACGACGAGGGCATACAGGCCAGTTTCAGTTAGACGGTTGAATTCCCTTTCCATGAACGCGTGAGCCTCTCGTCATTCGCCCTCTGAGTAAGTAATTTACTGCTTCCGATCTGGTCCTCCGCACGGTTCGGTCTTTAATTTTTTCATTTCCTTTTCAACTTCCCAGGACGTCATCCTTCACAAGGCTTTGACGTCTTTCCCTTCTTTCCCATCACAAGGTACACCGACCCATTCCTAGAGGAATGACCTTGTCCCCCATCTCGAGTATCGTGACCAGAGCCAGGACCACGGCGGCGGTTTGCATGCCCCCCAGCGTTCATTGAGCCTCCCGCGCTTTTCTTATTTTACAGCTGCTTTTGTTTTTTATCCCTTTTTTTTCTCAATACGGAATATCTCTCTTTTTTTAGACTCCTAAGGTTGTTTTTGATAGCCATGCTTATTTTTTTTATTTCTCAAGGGCTCCGCTGAACCAGTTTCAGCCTTGTAATCATCCTGTCCCAGTTGAGCGGCCCCTCTTTTTTTTCTCTTTTGCCTCCCGCCGTTTTACTTCTGGTCCGCTACCTCCGAGGCGCACCGGCTGCCAGAGAGGAGTCCTTGTCCTTTCCCCCCCTTTGCTGTAAGAGGTTGAGCCAGCGGACTCGCCCTTTTCGGATCGATCCTTTAAGTTTAGGTCTTGAATGAGCGTGTCCCCTGAACCTGAGGCGCAGACTTCCTCCTTCTTCAGGCGAACAGACAAGAAATGAAGATCGGCCCCCGACGCCTTCCCCCTTCCTGATTTATTTCTTTTCCCCCTTTGATCAAACAGACTACCCCCCCTGAGCTTTTCAGGAATGTTCCCTGCACGGTGACGAACTTTCCCATTCTCAGCGTGTTTTCTCCGTTCTCGAACCAAAGTCTCTTATGAGTCGGCCTTCCCCGAGAAGGATATAGGGAATCGACAGCTTACTAAGTCCCCCCTCTCTTGTTCTTTTTCTTCAAAGCGCCACCCTCCGAATCCAGATTCCACTTCCTGTTCTCAATTCAGCAATCCCAGAAATCGATGTCCGCTTCTCCAGGACCTTGATATTTTCTCGAAAAGTTGATTTCCACTTTTTGCCGTGGCTAGTTTTCGGGGCCACCACCGATCCCATTTCCCTCCTGACCATCATAAATGCCATTTTTGAGCCGTCAAGTTTTTTTCGCTCCCGGTATGCCACGATTTCGACGCCCCCCCTTCCGGTCTGACTTTTTCGGCCACCATCGAGAGACGTCTCGAGAGACCTCGCGACGCGACCTTCTTTCTTCCATGCTTCCTAGGTTTCCCAAACTCGCAGCGATGCTTTAGTTACCTGAGGTCCGGGACCTATGGGGTCAGATAGTGCCTTCTTTCCGTTTTATCGGAGCCTTCTTTTTTATCTATAAGCCCCACGTAGTTCTAGAAATATTATCGAGCGACCGCGGAGACCTTATACTAGGGCTGCGCTGAGACCCTTGAAGGCTCTTTTCTAAAACTTCTCAGTGAGTCGGATTTAGCCCCTCTCAGAGGCCCATTAGAGACCTACCGCCTCTATTGGTCCCGGTTCCCAAGTAGAGCCACCCCCCCCCCAACACGCCTATCGTGATGGTAACCGGAAGAGTATCCTCCACGGTGCACCCTAAAGGCAGACAAAGTTCGCCTGGATCGGCACGCCAGTGGAGTGGTTTTCCCGGGATAGTATTAATGTTTTTGCCTTAGGACGGCCCCCCCATACCTAACGTCTCCATTGATTGTGCCGTTTGCAGAGGTAGGTCCCTTTTTATTTCCCCATTTTTAGGTAGAAACACGGAAGTGAACCTGCACCTTCCTTCGGAGGGGACTTAGATTAGGCCCAACAAGGTTGTGTCAGTGATTTCGTTTTGCTTAGTCACCAATAGTTTTGCTCTTACGACCACCCAAAGGATCGGGCACATCCCGCTGCTTCCTTCGGACTTTGAAATCCCCCCCCTATTTCAGACCTACTGCCTGTGATCGGCTTGCCGGTCGATTTGGTCTCTCGGACATCAAGATGTGGGTTGTTGTGGATTCTCCCCTGCCCGCGTCGCCAATTTTTCCCCTTGGGAAGGGCCTTTATCAGTTGTCCGAAAACACTCAATATTTTGAAAATTTATAGTACATCAGTTTTTTAGTTCTCCACAGTATGATCCAGAGTAATTGCTTGTTAAATTTTGATACCTTAATGCACACCGGTTTCATGCACATAAAAACGACCTTCTCCTCGTTTAAGAATAACACGCCCTTCTTAGTTGTTTTGTGTGTTTAGGGACCTTCGAAAAGACCCCCCCTATTTCTGCGTTTTACCAAACGTGCCGGGCTTCGACATGCATGCCTGACAAACCGCCTTCCAGCTTGGTCTTTTCTGCCTTCGGCGCTTCCATACTAGAGACGGTCTCTCCTTTTTCTTTTTTGTCTTCTCAATCGGACTATGAAGTAAGTCCGATGGTAGACGCGGAAAACGACTCTCCCCCATTCATTCGGTTCGGAGATGGATATTCTCCCCCTTTTTTCTACTGTTCTCCAGAAGGTTACCCCCCTCTATTCTTCCTTTGTGTTGTGAGAGGATGGTCCTTAGGACTCCCAGTAGGTACTCCTTGCTAATCTCCAGCGATCTTTCCCCAACGTCACTGACCCCTTTTATTCTTTTGTAGTTGATCGCCCTGATACTTCTCCGCGGTGCCTCACCCAAAAAGTTTGTTTTTTCGCCCCTTCTGATGGTAATTTCCCGCAAGGCATTACACGCACCTCTCGTTAATTTTTGTTGATGTAGATTTTTTCCCTCCAACCTCCCCCTGACTGTTTTCGCCAAACCTTCTTCGGCTTTCTTTTGTTTCCTCCTCATTTGCGTGTTACTCTCACAGAGGAGAGATTCTTTCATTCATGCCCCCTGGGTTTGCCCCCAACCTTTTCATTCGCTCGAATGCACGCGCTAATATTCGGGACCTAGCTTTAGTCTCCTCTCTTTTAAAAATAGGGCTGGTCGGGGCACCCCATCGCCCTTTCGGAAATACCGGCAGGTTTTCTAACCCAAAACCCTCCTTTGTGAAATGTCCGCGAAGAAAACCTGTTCAATGCCTTCCGCTACCCTCTTTTCTTTTCTGTTGCTTTAGAACGCCGCATCCTCTTCCCCCTCTTTACCGGATATGTTCTCTTCTGATGGTAAAATTTGTCCCCATTCGAATTTTCCCTCGACTTGACCAATCGATTTTCCAGCCTCCCTCCACAGTCTGATTATTCATCCTCGCTTTTTAGAAAGTAAGATCCCGAAACAGATCTTTCCCGTACACGAGTGACGAAATACAATCCAGAGGACTGATGTGGGTTCTCGAAGCCCGCCACCGTTTTTCAATGACAAACGTTCTGCCCCCAAGGCTCCCCTTTTGCCGCATCCAATGTGTCGACAAGTTGTTCTTTCTGACCGTTGCCATTGAAACAACCTTTAGATCATACCTTCCCTTCCCTCACGATCTCTTTTTACTTTGTTGTCGTTTTTGCTCGACCGGACCTTGTTCCCTCCCCTTCCCTCTTCGTACCCCCCGTTGGCTGGCTTTCAATCGCATTAGAAAGGATACGTTGTCCTGATCCCGGACAACCCCAGAAAGGGCATCCTTCTGCGACACAGCGCACCCAGGCTGAGCAGGTATAAGAGTTCTGCTCGCGACACATCTTGCCGACGGTACCCTGGCGTTTTTAGGTGATTTTTTTCTCTTCCCCCCGCACCGCTTCCCGTAGACGATATTGCTTCCCCCCCTTCCGTCGTACCTCTGAGCGAGGGCTGGTTTACGTCCCCATAGTAATAAGGCCTTTGAGCCCGGAAGTGTCCTTTCCTTCTCCTTTTTATATAGAGGCGTGTTGTCCTCGCTGTTGTGGACGACACCCCGTAACAGTCCTTGCTTTTAACTAGGATTTTACCCACTCGTCTCCTCCCCGACGCGCGTCCCACTGGGACGCGTCCGCTCATTCGGAACTTCTATAGTATTTACTTTCTCGTGCACATTTCTCACCCAAGGTTTGTCCTTTTCCTATGTTAGAGAAGGGCCCCTTTCGCTCCCACCCTGAAGTCCTTGCCCTCGTTGATGACTTGCGGATTTCTTGATACCGGAAAACCGTCGGTATGCTCGCTTTTAGCCTTTCTTTAGCTTTTTTGAAAACTCCCCCTGCGGTCTGCCTTCTTTTTTTATCGTTGCGATTGAATGACCTTTTTAATATCAATTTGCGCCCTTCCCCCTCTCCGCCTTCTGGCTATCTGCGCTCCGTCATCACTCCGCTGTTGAAGGGGTTACTTTCACTTCCCCTTTATCTCCTTCTCCGAGGCGCAGGGGATCCTAGAGTTTCCGGTGGAACGAACATTTCGAAGCGCACGTTCTCTCGAATAGTTATCTTGCCGTACGACTTTTTTAATTTTCTGGTTCCCGGCGTTCCTCTTGCTCCGATTGTTCGGCAGTCCGCCGCTTACTATCATGAATTCTCAAACTCCCTTCCTTTTTTCGCTCGCAGCCTGCGTCGTCTTTCTTTATCCCCTATGCCCCCCCCCCAGGTCCACCTATTTTTGCTGAGTTGTGGCGCTCTTTCAGATTCTCACCCGAACGTCTTCTGGAAAAATTCGGCGGTTCCATTTCTTCCCCTGAGTTCCCGCGGCCATTTCTTCGTTAAAGCCCTCTGCTTTTCAGCTTGAGCCTTCTATTTTCAGGACTATATATTTTCCCTAATAGGTGGTGTTTTCTGAGTCGATAATTCTATTTGTCTCTTCCGGGCTACCCACCAAATGAAAACCTTTCCCCTCCCTTCTGTCATTGCATCCTCCCAGGGTTTGGTTGTCCGGTCGCTGCGTGGTCCTGCCGCTTCGTGTCATTTTCCTTGTAGTTGAGGGCCCTTCCAGCTTCGCCCCGCACAGGCACTTTCCCTTCTCTTAAACTCTGCCAACTCTCTCTTTAGAGCGTGGCACCTTTATAAGAGCATTTTGAGGTCCTAGACTTCACCCCTGAATTTTTATGTCTTTGTGGACCCCTAAACTCTTTCTGAGTTCGCTTACACCCCCGGACTCTTTAGAAAGACCGCTTTCCAATTCAGTTCCTTCTCTTATTACGGCGTCAGCGTCGCGGCTTGATTCCTTCTTTTCCCAGCTCCATATCAGACTTAGTAGCAGCGTACCTCAGGTGTACGACAGTTACCTCTTTGGAGTGATTTTCCCTTATCAGATAACTGGCACTTTTTCTTATTGTTCCGTGCACTTCGGTATTCGGTGATCCCCAATCCCCATCCTTCCATTTTGGGTCCGTGTTTTTCCCCCTCTGAACAGATCCGTTAAGCGATACCTTTTTCGGTTTCTTTTACTCTAATCACCTTTTTCCGATTCTGCCAAGGCGTACGTATTCAGGACATGACTCCACAGTTTTGATGTCAGGTTTCTGGTCTTTACGCGGTCACATAACCCCTTTCCTCCTTGACGATATGTTCATGCTTCCCTTCAAGTTTCCCTCGGAAGGTTCTTGGTTGTCTTTTCAACGAGTGGCCTTCCCCCTGTTCGGACTTAACTTGTTAACTTTCTTCCCAAAACCCTTCATTCTGACCAGTCTCTTGCTTAGAAGTCCTTCGCTTTTGAATTCCAACATTAAGGACAATTCGCTATGCCGGACTTTCCACAAGTTTTGATTGATCTAGGTTCGCGTCTGTAAGCTAGCTGGCTAGTTCTTTAAGTTGAGATATTTTTATAGCTTCCCCTTCACTCTAAGTCCCCTTTCTGCCAGTCAATGAATATCCCTTCTCCTCTTCTCCCCCATCCTCAGCTCTAGAGACTGTTCGCCGTAACTGTACCTTTCTCTTTTTTCGCCACTAATCTCTAAGGATAAGTGGGGATTTCGCCTACCTCTGCCAAGTAGCACACAGCGACCACTTTTCCCGGTGTCCGTCTTTAGTTTGGCCCCAACACTCCAACGGAGTAGCTTCATCTCTAAATTTTCGAGGCTCCTCCCGGTTGTGTAAACGTCCGTGACCCCGGCAGGTTATGATCCTGCACCGAAAGGGAGATTGGCTTTCGTTCCATTTAGTTGGCGATGACTGTACCCCCCCCACAGTTTTTGATTTTTTTTTCTTTCTCCTCGGCAAGGTCTTTACTGTTCCCCTTTGTCGGGACCTCGCTCCGCGTTCGCCCCCCGGCGTGTAACTTCTCCTTTTGTTTCTGCTTTTCTAGATGCCCCCAAATTCTCCTTCTCCTAGATCTTAACCACTCGACGTTCCCCTAAAAACATGGATAGTTGACCCTATTCCAGAGAGGTTTCGACCCAGCAATCGCCCCTTCCCTCTTATTTTGATCGTCGGATTTGCAGTCCTTTTGGCTGCTTTCCTCAGCCCCTGTTCGTGTTTTGGTTTGTAGGCCGTTCATTGTTTTCGATTCCCTTTTCCGCTTTTCTAGTTGTTTCCCTACCAACCTCCCCCTGCTTTTGCCCCGAATTGATTGGACCTCAGTCCTCCGCTCGCTGAGCACGATGATGATCGCGGCATTTGAGTTTTTACCCCAGGTCTGGCCCCACTGCACACGGTGACCACCCCAGTAACGACGCCTCCCCTTGTCCAAGCACCAAACAACCTCTTTATTCCATTCCCCCCGACAATCTTCCCTTGACTTTACGGTAACAGTGCCGTCTTTTCGTTTCCCTTATTCGACTTCCCGAAAATAATCACTTCCGCGTGCGTGTGATCTGCTTTTGCGGCGTTCTTGACATCGTCTGCTTTCAGGTAGCGCAGATTTCTTTTTTTTCTGAAGCTTGTCAGAAAGTTTTTTCTCCAGAGTCACCCCCATCTGAATATTCCATTCTCCCTGTTTACTTTCTGTTTTCTCTGTATATGTCTCCCCCCATTCATATCCTTCTGCAGAAGTTTTCCCCATTGATTACTTACAATTACTCCGTTGTTGTTGAGAGATCTGGGACCCCTTATTTAGAAACTTTTCTGTCTTGAGGCTTCCTCGGAGAAACCGTCCACTTCCAGGACCATCTGCCTGATTCGACTCTCCCTGTCTGAGTTGCTCACACCACCAGAAACCGGTTCGACGTCCTGAGAAGATGGTCTTTTTCCCTGCACCCTTCCTATAATTTAAAGATTACGTCAGTGATGATTTCCTCTTTCATCTTTGCGGTTCCATCAGGTCCCCGTGGTTCCACTGTCAAGAACGCTCCCCATTCATCCCTTTATTCTGAATTCCTCAAGCTTTTGCTTGTTAGGCTTTTTTCCCGCGATCCTGGCCGTCCCATTAATTCCTGCGCCCTGTGCCCGTCTCCTCTCTTTTCCCCGCCGGCAACGTCTCCTTTTTCTTTGAGCGAGCTCGTAATGATTCCCTCTCTTAACCCTGGTGTTTTTTTGTGTCCCAATGATTTTTGAAAGGCGTTCCCTTCCCCCTGCTTGCCTGTTCCTTCCCCCACCCCATGTCTTGCCTCCTCGCATGCCACCCCTGTGCTCGCCATCGCGGACTCCCCCCCTCTCATTTTAGGTTCTGCGCCGAGACTTTCCTGTACGAGTCCCCCTTGATACATTTGCTTGCCGCCGTTGGCTGAGTCGACACTTACCCTATTTTTTTTTTTTCCCCCTCCCTGCCGTCTTTTGCCGAGCACTTTGAACCTGAGCAAAGCGATGCTCCTGAATTTACAAGGCCAGTGTCCCCCAACCTACTCTTTCCCCCCTAATCGTTACCACCCAGATTTACGATTAACGCCAATTCTGCCCTCTTGTGTGCCGTCAGCCCTACGAAAAGAGTCCAAATGCTCCTTCACTGATCAGATACTGGGTAGAGACCCCTTTTTTTACAGTGTCCCACCAAGTGAGGAGCCCCCCCCCTGAATTTCAATACCCTCTTCTAGATATTTTCTTCCTTTTTTTTTCGCGCTTACACCGGGAAGATGTCGCTAGGTTCGCACCGTGTACTTGTCCTAAATTCTTCGAAGAAGGATAAGGTGCGATACCTCCTACAATTAGAAGTCCGCTTTCTGCATACTAGTGTGCTGATTATTTCTAACTCACCAAGGTGATTGTATTCCCCCCCTGCCCAGTAGTCTGATTAGATTTATTCTACTCTCTCATTATACGCCCCCTTTCTTTCATTCCCTGTAGCCCATCCCGTCGTTCCCCTCAGTTCTTCCCTGTGGTACTTCACGTTCATCATCCCTTTTTCCCTGTCCTTGACTTTGTTTTCTCGCGCTCTGCCTCATGCGCTCGCTTCCGTTTTATCTCCTTGGGTTCCAGCAAAAGTAACCTGGATTTGTTGAATCACATGAGGCTTTAGACCCTTTTCTCCCTCCGCGCGGCCATGGTGACTTCTGTCCCCCTTTGAGGACAGTGTATGCTGCTAGTCGATTGCTTTTTAGTGAGAGCGATCCCCCCTCCCCCCAGTGACCCTTTTTTGAAGGGCCTTTAGAGCTCAACTTACTCTTTCCGGACTCTCCCGTGATTAGTTCTTTCCTTTTCTTTATACCCAAAGGCACTGGTTATAGATCGTTTCTTCTGTTCGCGGTGGGTCCCCCCTAACCGCGCTTTCTGTTATGAGCCTCTTTGCTTTACTGATATCATTAATCTTTCTCGCCCGTCCCTCGCTACGCGCCTTATGAGATAAGGTCTCACGCCGCTGCTGATTTTCTTTTTTTGAAACCGTTCGTCCACGGTCCCTGACGAGTTAGGTCTTCCCGCTGCTGTCTATGTATCCTTTTTGTTGCCATGGTGTCTTCTTCTCTTTCCGCCGCGATGAGATTTTCCATCGCTCCGTGCCCAGTACGAGCTGTGCGCCTAAGCCTCTTGGCAGCTCAACCGCCTCCTCCTGTCATTCACGCTCATTTTCTTTTCCCTTTGAAAACTTCCCCCAGGCCTCTCTTTCGAAGCCTTATGATTCGACGTGCTGGCTAACTAGCCCCCCCCTGCGTAAAACTCAATGGGTACCTGAGTGCTGCGTTAATTTGTCTCTTCCGTCGGCTTATAGACTAGATTCCGACCGTCGTGTTGTTTTTTGCAAAGATAATCTAGCCTTTTTCTGGACTGGGCGTCTTGTTCAGACGATTACTTTCAGACTTTTTTTCGCTTTCTAGCCCCCTACGGAATTATCCCTCCTTTTTAATAAGCCTAATTTTTTTTTTCTCTCTATAAGTAGTTTGCCCCAAGTTGTCTTCAAAAGCTTCAACCCTTCCAATCGCTGTAAGCCAGAACAGTTCCTCTTGAACGGTAGACCTTTTTTTTTCCCCTAAGAGAGGTCTTTTTCGTCGACGCGCGAGGAAAGTTCCCACGTCCTCCCCAGTCGCGGGGTCTTTTTTTTCCTTGGATTTGCTTTTAGGTTCTCCATCCCGTCGCTTTCTCCAGTTGATCTGTACTACTGTCCTCCGTTCATTCTGCATTTTGTTCCAGTACCCTGTTCTCGCTGCCACTCCGTAAGCCGGCCTTTCACTAAATTACTACGGCCTCTCAGATGCTTTTTTCTACGGATCTAGGTCTTTCATTGCACCCCTCTTGTGATGTCAACAGAACTCCTTGCACGCCTTCGTCGCCGTCAGTACCGGACTTTTACGACGTTTCCCCTTCATCGTTATTTCTGAAGGATCTCATTACCCCTCCCTTTCTCGCTTTCGGCGCCATTTCAGGATATAGTGGTACTCGCCCCTCATCTCCCAGAATTTTGCGTTGTAAGCGTTGGCCCACGGAACACTCCCTCCTGTCATAGTTAAAGTGACCGTTTACCCCCTTCCTCCCAACTACTCAGCACTTTTCGATGCCGATATGCAAATGTTGGTCGTTCGCGCTAGCCGTCCTTCCACTGTGCTGTGGATTTTCCTTGTTCCGGGGGATATCTCTTTTAACGCTCCCAGGCAATCTCTGCATTCTCTCCATGAATTTGCGCGGACCTCTTTTCGCACTCTGCGGCGGTTTTTCTACACCGCGTTCTCCTTGACTGTTCGGATCAATGCCGTTTGACTTTTCTTTTCTTCCCTTAAAAAATCGACCTCTAAGACGAGCAGACCGAGGCGCCCTTGAGAAGCGACATTCAAATTCTTCGAGCATCGATGCCTCTCAAGTAACCGGCCCTTCCTTGCTTGTTTGCCATGACGTATGGACGCCCTCTCCTATAGCCCAGCGCCGTTGGTCTTTATTGCCCCTGTGCTGTGTCAGTATCAAGATAATTCAATTTTCCGTTTCTTTCAAATTGCCCATCGACGCTGCCAAAGCTTTTTTTTTTCCCCTCCATCTGCATACTTCTCCAGGATTGATCTTTTCTCCAGCCTTTAAGTACTTCTTCTCCCAGACCCCACTTCCCCCAGTTGCTGGAGAGCTTTCGCCCCATTCACATTCGCTCCCATAGCGTATCTGGACCCCTTGTTTACGTCTTTTTTACCAAAAAGACCCCCTTAGTAGCTAATCTTTTCGTCTTTTCCTAGGATCAGCAAGGAGTCAAATTTCCCCTTAGGGACAACCTCCCCCCCCATTTCGACCCTTTTTGATTCTTCCTTCTCAATTCTTGCTTTTGGCGAAATTCTGTTACTCCTTCCGTTTGCGACTTCCACCCTAGAAGATCTGTCTTTATCCCCGGCGGCAAGCGTAAGGTTTCCTTTGGTTAGTTACATATTATCTTCTCCCCCACGGCATTGCATTTTCAAGTGGAGTTTTCTTCGCCTTTTGAGAGTCAAAGGAGCGGTCCCTTCTCGGATCTTCCCACTTTCTTTTTCATTAAGAGTGAAAGACACCCCTTTCGGGATACTGACACTTTCCCCTTTCTGCGCTTTTCGACCCTAAAGCGCCGAATGCTCGGGCTCGTCTTCGTTTGGCCCTTTTTACCTAATTTTTTTGGAGGCCTGTGAATTCCCTCCGTGTTGGTTTCTTTTTTGTGTATTCGGACCGCGTCCCTTTCTTCTCCCTCCGATAAGTGTTAACCAATCCCCCCCCTAACCGTCTCATCAGATGATAGTGTTTACTCCTCTCGCTTGCTGCAGATGATTCTTTGAAGTGTGGGAACGCTTTTTGTTTTTGTTCTATGTCCCTTCACCCCCGGTTTCGCAACTTGGAAATACTCACCTCCTCTTCGTCCTCCCGGTGCCAAGCATACACTGCCCATCTTTCTTCCTAGCCCAACATGACCATCATTCCCGCGTTCGGCAAGTGAAGTTCTTTTTGAACTCTCTTGACTCGACATATAAAATTCTAAATTTTTCCCCGATTTCGGATATGCCTTGATGGCATTTTTCCCCCTTCTTGTGTAACGCTCGCCCCGTTTCTTTTCCTTCGGGAGAAAGTACCTGCCTCTGTTCGTTAGGCCCTCTTCTTTCATTCTTTTTCTTCCGTTTTCCTCTCCTTAGAAGGACTGTTATGTCGTGTTTACACCCC